>CEQK01062300.1_pt1 | contig 29554 bp, 37 predicted proteins | sample 531051 | NCBI WGS metagenome assembly CEQK01 (sample SAMEA2621229, study PRJEB7988) | marine metagenome | biome: marine biome (ENVO:00000447); feature: deep chlorophyll maximum layer (ENVO:xxxxxxxx); material: "saline water (ENVO:00002010), including plankton (ENVO:xxxxxxxx)" | depth 150 m
ACCGCGACGCTAACACTCTGTTAACCACAGACTTTGAGAAAGAACCTCATTAAGTGCCAAGTCACACCTGCTGCTCGCATGGTTCAGGGCTCTTTTGTGCGCAATCCTGTGCATCGTCCTCGCAACCTCAAACCGTCACCGCATGCTCGAAATCTGAAAGAGGTCGTTCTTCACAGACGACCAGATAGTGCCGCCAATCGTAGACTGTCTGTCCCGGCCGATCGTGAGAGCGATCGATGATGCGTCTGTGTTCGCAGATGACCAGTCCTTCTGCGGCGACCACGACGCGATCTGGATAGACCCGAAGACTGACCGGACGATTGGCGAAGGATGCGGGAACGCTGTAGCGATTGCGCTCCAGATGCACCAGGCAAGTCGGGGTCACCCGCTTGGTGTATTCGACAAAGCCGTCGAACGGTCGTGGTGCCGGCATGAGAGCCTGCACTTCCTCAGCCCAGATATCGGCAATGGTGCCGCGCATTTTTCCATGCGCGGTCTGTTGCCAGCACTCTTTGCATCGAAGCTCCAGCCAATCGTTCAAGGCTTCCAGTGACGGAAAGCGCGGGATCGGTTGGAAGAACCGATGACGAGCATCCTGGACGTTCTTCTCGACTTGACCCTTCTCCCAGCCAGACGCCGGATTGCAGAACTCAGGTTCGTAGAGATAGTGGCTGGCCATCGCCATGAAGCGGACGTTGACATCGCGCCCCTTGCCGCGGCCGACCTTGTCGATCGCCGTGCGCATGTTGTCGTAGATGCCGCGCCCAGGCACGCCGCCCAAAACGCGGAAGGCATGGTTGTGGGCATCGAACAGCATCTCGTGCGTTTGCAGCAGATAGGCTCGAACGATGAAGGCCCGGCTGTAGCTCAGCTTCGTATGGGCCACCTGCAGCTTGGTGCGCTCATTGCCGATGATCGCCCAGTCCTCTGACCAGTCGAACTGGAAAGCCTCTCCTGGATCGAACGCCAGTGGCACGAATGTCCCGCGTCCCGATATCTGCAAAGCCTTTTGCCGTTCAACCCTCCAATCCCGGGCAAAGGCTGCCACGCGGTTGTAGGACCCCTCATATCCGAGGCTCAACAGATCGGCGTGCAGCTGCTTGAGGGTTCGCTTTTGTTTGCGAGGTTTGTTGGCTTCCGTCTTCAGCCAAGCTGATAATCGGTCGGCAAATGGGTCAAGCTTGCTTGGTCGAGAAGGAAGCTTGAACTTCGGTTCAACGCTGTCATCACGTAGATATTTGCGGATGGTGTTCCGGGAAAGGCCCGTGCGCCTTGCAATCTCCCGGATCGATAGTTTCTGTCGAAAATGCCAGCGTCGGATCACGCTCAGTAATGCCATGTCGATCACTCCGTAGCCCTCGTTGAAAACACGAGGGCAAGGTTCAAACATGGGTCAATTCTCGATGGAAATATCCTGGGCTACCGGGTCAGTTCTCGGTGGAAATCAACACGCAGATTTCTTTTATCGCCACCTCGTCGATGGCGATGCCGCTTCGAACCCGCTAGGCTGGCGCTGGGCGGCGGGCATCCATACTCGGGGCAAGCTCCGCAATTTCCGAGTGCCAATCGAAACGGCACACTACTCCTGCCAAAAAATCGGGTCAATTTTATCTATATAAGTATTAATTGATTAATACTGTTTCTTTCTCAGATATTAGAATTCTTCATGCATTATATTCCCAACAAATTGGGAAGGTAATGGCTATGATTATGATGAAAAGAAATGGAATATACATAAAAAGCAAAATAATAGTATTATCTTTGCTGTGTGCAACGGGCGCACATGCAAATGTCTACGGAAAGGAAGTGGTTAGACCTGCGTCTTCATTAATAGCCAATGTAACCAGTCCGCTCTTTCTATCCCGGGTTCCGCCTCGAGGCGTGGCCGGGAACGTACCATGGCTGGCCTCGACGCAGTTCTCCACCACTCTGCGCCTGACGCAGAACGGCATTGCCACCTCTGGCGCCGACGTCAAGGCATCCGCCTCTCCTGCGATTGCGTTCCTCACCGCGGCGTGGACCGCCGCAGCCGCTCCTTTAGATGGCCAGGCAAACGCTATTGATAGCATCACCACCGTCACTATTCCCACAGCAACCGCCACGGCAGGGGCCGCGACTGCGCAGTTCAGCCGCACCATTCGCCCGGATCTTCCGCTGTTCGGTGCCCACAGGATCCGTTTCGGCAAGATCGGTAGCGGCGGCCGCATCGCCGGCTTGATCCGCAAGGCGGCTGCCTCAGGCAGCTCGGCCATCTGTATCAACCAGTGCGCCGAGCTGGCGGACAGCCTGGCGCTCGAGGGAGCCTCCGTCACCGAGCAGCTCCGCCATATCTCCGCCAATGTCAATCGGATGGTCGCCTACCGCACCGATGCTGACAACTACGGCCGGGTTGACCAATGGTCAACGCCCAACGAGACACTCGGCCGCGCCAGCGGCGATTGCGAGGATTACGCCATCGTGAAAATGGCTCTGCTCGCTCGTCTCGGCGTCCCCGTAAACGCCATGGAGATCGTCGTCCTCAAGGATACCAGCCGCCGCCTGTTCCACGCCGTCCTCTCGGTTGCGGTCGGCAACCGCAGCCTCATCCTCGACAACGTGACCGACGCCGTTGAAGCCGACACCGCAAAGCCAGACTACGCCCCGCTATTCTCACTATCGGGATCCGCAAACTTTGTCTTCGGCTACAAAGGCGGAAAACCAGACCTCGTCGCGTCCCTCAAGAACATCGCCACAATCGCTCCAGGCGCAGGTTTCTGAGGAACGCGCAGGGGACATTCGAAATAACCACAATTGGGCTCCCTGGCGGGTTCAATGAATACAAAGACGGCTTGGCAATATCTCGTTGGCGGCGTGATAGCCACTCAGATTTCTGGCCCAAATTGGCCCCAAACGGCACCTGCGCTGCGCTCGAGCGGGAACCCAATGTTAGCGCGCCAACCTGAAGCGACATTGCAACGCAAGCACCTAGCCGGCAATTGACGTGTGCGATTTTGTGGCATGACCCCAATCGTCCATGATTGTCTTTATCGCCACCTTCGGCTCCGAGATGAAGTGATTGCTCATGTTGTCTGGCTCTATATCCGATTCCCGCTCAGTCTGCTGATGGTCGACTAGGCGAGAAATGCTACCTCGATCAGGTCGTCGTCTCTAATGGCGGCAAGAAACACCGGCTGTTGCGAGCGGTCTATCAGGAGGGCTTCGCTCTCGACATGCTGGTGCAGAGGGCCGCAACCCCGCAGAAAATGAAAGTGTCCGCGAGGTTGAAGGCTGGCCAGTGCCAGGCGCCCGCATAGAAATCGAGGAAGTCCGTGACAGCGCCCTGGCGAAGCCGGTCAAGCACATTCCCGAGTGCGCCGCCGATGATAAGCCCGCATCCTGCGGCCTCGATACGGTTCCGCGTTTGCAACAGTATCGCCATGAGCCAGCAGCAGATTGCCAGCGCGAGCACGACCAGCAACCCTGGTACAGACCCGCTGAGCATGCCGAAGCTTACCCCGTCGTTCCGCAAGAATACGAGATTGAAGCCGGGAAAGACCGACACACCACCTGTCAGCGTCTCGGCATTTGCCGTCGCCACCGCTTTGGTCGTCTGATCGAACCCGAGGGCGATGCCCCCTGCGCTCAGTCCTATGAAGGTGGATCGGAGGTAAATCGGTATCGCCTCACTCCAGCCAGATATCAAGAAACAGCATGAGCACGAGCCCGATGGCCAGGCCGAGCGTCGCCCTGTTCTGATGGCCGTTGCGATGCGTCTCTGGGATGATCTCATGACTAATGACGTAGAGCATCGCACCCGCCGCGAAAGCGAGGCCCCATGGCAGGAGCGGCTCGGAGAGCGTGATGACGCCTGCGCCGATGAGGCCGCCCACCGGCTCGACCATGCCGGTTAGCGCCGCGATTCCCCAAGCGCCCCGCCTCGTGTAACCTTCGCCCAGAAGCGAGACGGCAACGGCAAGACCTTCGGGGGCGTTCTGCAACCCGATTCCGATGGCGAGTGGCAGCCCGTTTTCGTAGCCGCCCGACCCGAAACCGACACCCACGGCCAAGCCCTCAGGAAAGTTGTGGATCGTGATTGCGATAATGAAGAGCCAAACCCGGCGCAGCGAGGCTGCTTCTGGCCCTTCGCGCCCGGTGCGGAAATGTTCGTGCGGCAAGCGCTCGTTCATCAATGCGACCGCACCCATGCCCAGCAGGATGGCGACGCAGACAAGCGCGGGTACGACAGCGCCGTTGTCATAACGCAGTTCGGCGGCGTCGAGCGCCGGGATGATGAGCGAAAAGAACGACGCGGCCAGCATGACGCCCGCGGCGAAACCAAGCGACAGATCCCGCGTGGCCCGCGACGGCAGACGCCCGAACAGCGCCGGGATCGCACCGACAGCCGTGAGAGACCCCGCCGCAAGGCTTCCGAGAAAGCCCAGAGCAATAGGTGAAAGCGTCGTCACGTCCATGTATTTCTCTTGGGTAAACGGGTCATTCGCCCGGGTAACTTGCGAAAACTTCAGTGGTACCGTCGTTGCGGATCAGGAAGACGTCGTAGCTTTCCGTCCGGCGGCTCTGATCCATGCCGGGAGAGCCGAGGGGCATGTCAGGGACGGCCAGGCCAATCGCATCGGGGCGTTCCTCCAGCAGTCGACGAATATCCGCGGCGGGCACATGACCCTCGACGATATAGCCTTCGACATCAGCCGTGTGACAGGAGATCATGCGTTGCGGTATACCGTTGTCCAGTTTGTAGCGCACGAGCAGCACCGCAGCCATGTTCTCGCCTGTGGGCGCGAAACGGTTGTCTTCGAGATGCTCCATCCAGGCAAGGCAGCAGCCGCAGCCATTGGTTTTCCGGACGTGGATCGGGGTCGCCTCCGCCAGCGCGTGAGCTGCGGATGCGATGACGAGTGTGACGGAGAGAAGCGCTGTCATTGGTTTCATGGCATCGAATCCTTTCGTGGGGAGATGTTGCCGGGGGCGAACCGATTCTCGAAAGGAGCGCGGGGCTTCTGCAGTTGGAACTTGGTATCACTTTTATAAGTTCGACCATTGCCCGCCGCTAAGGCAGGGCAAGGGAACGCCCAGGAGAAGTTTGCCAGCGCCATACCGGAGGCAAACTGATTCGCTAGATGTCCATCGCTTCCCTCTTCGCATGAGGCAGAAAAAATCGGTTGCCCCGAGTTGACCAGGCGCCGCGCAACGCCACTTTTTGACTTGAAAACGCAAAGAGATGAAAACTTATGGATAATATTCAAGCGCTGATTTCGGAAAACTCTTTGCAATTCTATCTGCTTCTCTTTGGCTATTGCGCGCTCAAGAGTGGGGCGCTTCCGTTCTTGGCCGGTGCTGCTGCAGGATACGGGCTTCTCGACGGCGCACTCGCCGCGACGTCCGCCTTCGCCGGCGGCTACCTCGGGGATGAGGCGCGTTTCATGTTGACGCGGCGTTACGGCCTTGGCGGCCTCGGCAGGTTTCCAAGGTTTAGCGACTGGATTTTGCGTACCGTTCCAATTGCTGAAAAATATGCTGGCGTTTACATATTCGCGTATCGTTATCCTAAAGGGATGCGCACGATCGGGGCACTGCCCATAGGTCTGACATCCATGGAATGGACGACGTTTACCCTCCTCAATGCGGCTTCTGCAGGGCTCTGGGCCGCGCTGCTTGTCGGCGGCGGCTACCTTTTGGGCGAGCACCTTCTCGACTATATTGAAGACGGTTGGGGAGTAGCGAGCTTTACCCTGCTCGTCGTATTTGTTGTCCTCTATGTGATCGCCTATCGGCGGATTACGCGCCGGATCGAAGCATATTTGGAATAGGCGTGCGGCAATTTGCCTACACGCGGTCGCCGCCATGTCTTCGACGGTGGTCGTGGCGATCCGGTCAGGGGCCAATGCATATGTCAAGGTGCCTGTGTCTCCTGCCATCCACATCTACTCACCCATTGCGCGGCGGATTTTTGGCAAAGCGGTTTCGCGCGATTCATGATAGTCCACATTTGTCACATAACGCCCCGCGGCATCAAAGAGGAACACGCTCGCGGTGTGGTTCATCGTGTAGTCGCCGCTATCGGTCGGCACCCGCTCATACGTCACGCGGAACCCCTCCGCAGCACGCGCGATTTCTTCGGGCTGTCCCGTCCAGCCGCGTACCGTCGGATGGAAATAACCGATATACTCGGCCATGGCGTCCAAGGTATCCCGCGCCGGGTCCACGGTAATGAAAACCGTGTTGAGTCGGTCTGCGGCCTCGCCCATGCCATCGAGCCAGCTGGTTATGTCCGAAAGCGTCGTCGGGCAAACATCCGGGCAATAGGTGAAGCCAAAGAATACCATCGAGGGGCGACCAATAAGCGTTTCGGGTCCTACCATGTTGCCCCGGTGGTCGGTGAGCCGGAACGCCATGTCCGATAATGCCATGGGTCGCTGGTCGACGGACGTCGGGGCGCCGGGGCCGTCTACCCGCCACCAGCCCGCGACGAGTGCCAGACCGAGCGTACCGATCCCCGCGCCGCCCCAGAGGAGAAACTTGCGCCGCTGCATCAGTCCTTGGGCCCGCGCGCGGTCATCCCCAGGACGGGTACCTCCACCGATACTTCACCGCCATCCGAGAAGCTCAGCGTCAACTCAAAGGCTTCTCCCTCAACCATCGGCCGCTGGAGCATCATCAACATGGCATGCAAGCCGCCCGGTTCCAATGCGACCGTTTCACCGGGTGCGATCCTGATGTCGCCTGCGGGTGCCATCGAGCTGACACCTTGGTCGCTGGTAGAGGTCCGGTGCACTTCTGGTCGCATCGCGAGATCGGTTTCGATGCCGGTAAGCGTGACTGCCTCGTCGCCAGCATTGCGGACTGTCATGTAGGCCGCACCCGGTCGGTTGGTGCCGATTGACGCCCGCGACCAGGCTCCCTCAACGACCACATCCTTCGACCCGGCAACGGCGGGGGCACCAGACCCAGCGGCGAGCATAAGCGCGGTGACCGCGCTCAGATAAACTTTTGTCATCAATGTTGCCTTTCTCTTCTGCAGTTCAACGTTGCGTGGCGGCGACTTCGGCGGCCACCCGCCTGCGCAGTTCCACCTCGCCAAACGGATCAAGCAGGCGGCCATTGACGAAGAATGTCGGCGTCTGCCGCACGCCCATGGCTTCGACATCTGCGCTATCCTGGTTAAGGATTGCAACGACACCGGGCGCTAGCATTTGCGTCCGGGCGGCATTCACGTCGAGACCAGCGCTGCCAGCGATGTCCAACAACAGTCCCGGCGCCGGTGCGCCATGCGATGCCCAGTTTGGCTGTTCGCGAAGCAGCGCGTCCATAACCTGGCGAAAGACGCCCTGCATTCGCGCAGCTTCAAGCACGCGGATAGCCTCGACAGAGGCCTCACCGTGGAACGCCGTGTAGCGGATAATGACGCGCACAGCGTCTCCATGCTCGGCCATGATGTCCTTGACGATCGGATCGAAGGAGCGGCACGCCTCGCAAGCGGGATCGAAGAACTCCACTATGGTGACAGGCGCGTCCTCCGGCCCGAAGCTGGGCGAGTAGGACCGCATCAGCGCCTCGGGCTGTTTGGCCGGCATTGGCGGCTCGGTTTGGGCCTCGATCTTGGCGAAGGGCGCGGGGCGGGTAACATACCACGCAGCACCGCCAAACGTAGCGGCGCCTAAGCCAAGAATTGATAGAATCACGGCGCGGCGGTTCATGGGGTGGTCTCCTTGAGGGACAGGGCGGAAAACAATGCTATGAGGGCGAAAGCGACAAGCGATAGGCCTGGGATGGGTAAACCGAGTATGATCTGGTTATTGTCGGTGCAGGACGGGCCCGTGGCGGTACAGGGCTGGATCGGTTCGGGAATCAGCCCTGCGTAAAGCCCCACATGCCAGAACGCAATGACCGCGCCGCCAATGGCCAGCGCAATACCATAGCGACCCACCCGTCGGTCCCGCCACCAGAAGCCAAGTCCGAGCACCACGGCCAAAGGGAACATGAAGGCGCGCTGATACCAGCACAGGAGGCAAGGCATCTGGCCCAGAACTTCTCCGATGAAGAGAATCGCGAGGGAGGAGGCGAGCGCTATCGCCCAAGCCAGCCCAAGGGCCGTATCGCCGGAAACCCGTGTCATGCATTTACATCCTTTTCCGCAGATCGGTGAGGATTTCCTCGGCTGTGGTGCCATAAGGCCATGAGTCGACAAAGCCTGCCTGGCCGTCGAACAGGAACAGATGCGAGGAGTGCCCCATTGTGTAGCCGTCTGGTGCGCTCGCGTCATCAATCCGCTCGAAATAGATCGGGAAGGTATCGGACGTCGCAGCGATCTGTTCGGGCGTGCCGGTCAGTCCGATGATCCGTTCATCGAATAGGGGCACGAATTCGGCAAGTGCCTGCGGTGTATCGCGCTCGGGATCTATCGAAATAAAGATTGGCTGTACCTTATCAGCGTCACCGTCCAGCCCGTCCATTACGGCGGCGACCTCGGCCAGGGTCGTGGGGCAGACATCTGGACAGTTCGCGAAGCCAAAGAAGATCAGCATCCAGCGGCCCGCGAAATCCTCCTCGGACCGGATCTGACCTTGATGGTCAGTGAGTTCGAATGCAGCAGAGAATGCAGGGTCCTGCGAAGATCCAGATTGATCGGATCGGGGGCCCATCCAAAGCAGGCCCCAGACAAAAGTCAGTCCTGCGATGCCCACTAGGACCCATAAAAATTTCTGAATTGCTGTCAGTTGCACGTAACTCGCCCGATGCGTTTTTGCATTTTGGACGTTTGCTACACCCTCTAGTTACTGTAGGTTCAAGCGTATTCTACAACTTTCAACTCCTTTTTTCGTCTTGTGAAGCCCTTCTGATCGTTGCAGCGCCTGACAACTTCGATGGTCTAATCGCCATTGCCCCGTCAACGATGGCAAGAAGACCATGTCCACGCTGCAGAGCGCCGTTGTGAACCATGAGGCAGAGACCTATTCTCTCTTTCGCCGGGTCTGCCCGGACGGCCATGCGTTCCGACCGATCAAGGACTACACGGCCCGCCGGATCCAGTTTCTGGCAAACCACGAGTTGTACAAGACGGAAAAACTGAGCCGTTACGACCCGATCAGACCTAAGGTCGCAAGCGCCAGCACCGATCACATCGTGCGATCCCAGCGAAGCGCTTGACCCCGAAGAAATTACCGGTCTCGGTCAACGCTGCCAGTTTAAGGCGCTTTCTGAAGACTCATTCATCGCTGGAAGTGAGAGCGGAGCCAGAAGACACCGAAGAATGCCCCGACCAATGCCGCAGCGAACAGCGCCGCGGCGATGGTCGAGATTTCTCCAATTGCTATCATCATGCGAGGCATGAAATAGAAGGCGAGGCCGAAGCCGATCATGATTGCAGCAGCAGCGATCATGGACAGGCCAGACTTTCGATCGATCATTTGAGCCGCCATTTCTTCTCTTGAAGCGCCATCAGCACGAGACTGCTCCATCGCAGTCGCATGCCGTCTTGATTTCGTCTTGCTGTGCGGAGACTCCGACCGCTCCTTCGACGACATTGGTTCCGATGATGAGGGATGGTGTTACAGTCAGTCCCAGTTTCTGGTCGAGCGCGCGATTCCTGTCGATTGCCGCCTGAACCAAGAGATTTTTCGAACCCATTTCGCGTTTGTCGCTATCGAAGCCCATTTCCTGGGTGATCTTCAGCGCCCCTTCTGCCATTGATTTGAGCTCGCGTTTCGAGCAAGCGAGTGTAAAACGCAGCCGGCTGCAACTGGTCCGATTGCGCCTTCAAGACAAGGGCTTTGAGAATTTAGCGCATGGTCAACTCCAGCCTCCGCCATAAGTGCGGAAGAACAGGTGAGAGCCGATCTTGGTCATCTTTTCCATGGTCTGTGCCCAACGTGGATTTACGTAGCTTGCATAATAATGTGTTGACGATGCGACCTCAGAAAGAAATATTTTCCCTCCAGTGACGGCCATCGAGATGTCGCGCGCGAGACGGTAGGCTCGGCGGTCTGCAATCCGATCCGGTATGCCATCACATGCAAAGGAAAACTGGCACCTATTGGACCACGTAGCATTCTGATAAACCACGTCGCAGATAAAGTTCGGATATGCGGGATTTCTAACCCTGTTCAAGATAACCTGCGTGACTGCAGCCTGGCCCTTGATGCTTTCGCCACGTGCCTCGAAATAAACCGCCGTCGCAAGACACTTCTGCTCATCTTCGGAGAAGGCGGCGGCGGGAAGCGGGTTTTTCATCCAGTCATGGTCCCCATTTGCCATCGGCGGCACAAAACGCCCTAGATCTTCATTACTTTGTAGGAGGCTGTCGAACGGCGATGCCGGTGGATGATAGGGATCCGTCGGCGCGTAAGCAGTTGCGAGGATGTCCGCGCCGTCATTGGTCACAAGGTCGGCAAGAGTCGAAGGCACACCCGCCAGCCGATCATCTTCCTTGCTATGAAATGATGCCGCAACCTGAGGTTCGTCCCATAGTTCGGTGGAAGTGAACGAACCTCCGTGGTCAAACGATGGGCGCAGCGAAGGCATTTGCAGGTCCGGAATAGCGCCCGTCTGCAACGTCTCGTTCGACTCCTGGTTTCTTATGCTGAGAATTCGAGCTCCTTTGTACTTGCGAACAACTCGTTCCTGGTCACTGCCGCGCGTCGTTTCCGTAGAGCTCTCGCGAAGCCCACCATCACCAAGGAACGGCATATACAAATTCAAATCGGCGAGTGCACCGGCGGATTTGGGTAAGGTGGTACGCGAGTAAATTGGAGGCTTAGCCAGGACAGTGGCCCACCGCGCGCTAGCCACGTTATCCGCCACTGCGTTGGCTATACCCTGCAAAGCGGTAGGCGATGCTGCCCCAATGACGACCCATAACATGAGGAATAGCGAAGTGATTGAAAACCATCGCGTGCGAAACGAGGTTGCTGGCAGACGCCCGCTTTTTCTACCCAATTTCTCCCTCCAACCAAGTTCTTTACGAGTGGAAATATAGCATTAACCTTGATGAAGGGTTAACCCAAACGACCATCTCGTCGCTCGTCGGAAAGCCATGGAAATTCATAGAAACGGCTTGCCTCTCTAGCCGCTAAAGGAATTAACATGGTGCCTTGATTTGGGCGAGAGGCACCATTTATGAGCACGTCTACTTCGCAAAGCTGTTTCCGGGTCGACGGGATGGACAGCGCCAGTTGTGCCAAAAAGATTGATTCGGCTGCCAGGCGCGTCGAAGGCGTCAAGGACGTTTCCGTTTCCGTGACCGCCGGAACAATGACGGTTACACACCGGCTTTGTTGCCGATTTGGCAAGCTTGTCGGAACGCATCGAAAGCATAGGCTACAAGGTAGCTCCTGCCATCGTAAAGTCCTCGACGGCAGGGTCGACCGGACAGAGGTCATGGCTGTGCTCAGGACCATACCGCTCACAATCATTCCGAACAGGATCACACGGGACACGACCACTCCGATCATGGCCCCGCCCCACAGCTTTTGCAAAGCCGATATCGCGTCGAAGGCATGGATTGCGCGAGTTGCGCGCAGAAGATTGACACAGCGGTAAGGCGGATTGAGGGGATAGAAGAAATCGCTGGATCCGCAACTGCGGGAACTGCGACTGTCAGCCAAGGAGCGGAGGTCGACCTGTCCCTGATCAAGACGCGTATCGAAAGCCTCGGCTACAAGGTGTCATGGAAAGCGAATAGCAATCAGACGGGAAAATCATATGGAAACACTCAACAAAGTGTCTTTGGGCGCGATCCGCCGATACGGCCCCGACCTGCAAAATTGCCATGACGGCCCGTGGTCTGAACGCCTGCAACATGAGGCCAGATATACGCTGGAGCGCGACTGCTCCGCCCGAAACCACATTGGGAAAGTCCTGGCTTTGCCGTGGCAATCATACACTTTAACAGCAATGATGTAGCCACATTCTCGAATTACCAGCAACAAGGGCCAAGTTCGTCGTCTGTGGTAATTTTGGATACGAATGGTAACGCCGGAAGGGTTTCGAACACCAATGAAGCCAATTGTCTTTAACGCTGCGGTTTGCCTACTGGCTTCCGCGTTCACGTCGAACGAGAGTATGGGCCAACCCATACATCAGGACACCCCTGCAGACCTGGTTGTCGAGCATGCAGAGATGCTGCCACCAACGCCCGGCGGCCGGTCAATTAGCGCATATCTCACGATCTGGAACGGAACCCGGCAACAAGCGGACCTCAAGGTCATCGAAAGCGAGATTTTCGGCAAGATATCTATTGGTCAAGGTGAAATTGGACAAGTTGAAGCGAGTTCAGGTCCATTGAAGGGCTTCGTATCTATCCCCAGTCAGGCCGAACTGCTGATGAAGCCGGACGGCGTCCATCTGCTCTTGGGCGAACCGAACAGAGACATTGAGCCTGGCGACATAACAGACCTTGTGCTGAATTTCGATGGCGGAAGGCGCATTGCTGTCAAGGTGGAGGTGCTGGCATCCGGTGACCAGATCACCGACCACCATCATGGCGGGAGCGATCGACCCGGTGTCGAATGACCCATTCATTGTTTAACTGAATGTTGACGCGACAATCGGCATTTGAAGATTGTTTGATTCGAATGCAAATGCCTGATTTTGCTTCATTTTGAGACACGGCATGTAGGCTCCTCCCTGCAAGAAATGCTCAGGGGAGAGTGTCAATATGAAAAGAATTTTGCTGGGCGCAATGGCGCTCGTGATGTCGTGCGCTTATGCAAACGCCAATGCCCTTCATCTCAATCCAACTCAACCCGAATCTGGGTGGAACATGCGAACTTTTGGCCGAACGACTATTCCGATCGGCTACTTCGAGTACTGCCAAAGGTATCAGGATCGTTGCGAGCGTCCGGCCGAAAGTTCCATGGTCGAGCTTTCACGTGAACGTTGGAAGCTGATGTTGGAGACGAACAATAAAGTCAACACGCAGGTAATGCCCCTAACTGACCGCGAAATTTTCGGTGTCGAAGAGATGTGGGAGTACCCAGATGTGGTGGGGGACTGCGAGGATTACGCCCTGATGAAGCGCAAGATGCTCAACGAAATGGGCTTCCCGCTCGGGGCCTTGCTGATGACAGTTGGTAGGGACGCCGACGGTGGGGGTCATGCTGTTCTAACCGTCGTCACCGATCTTGGAGATTTCGTGCTCGACAATGTCGAGAAACGAATTCTGCTGTGGAAGGACACGGAAATCTATTATCTCAAACGCCAAGCGCAGGAAGATCCAAACCGCTGGGTTAGCCTAACTGCCCGGTAAACCGGAAATGTCGGTTTGCAGCTCTATTCGGCCTCCAGCAAAGTAAACTGAACGCCTGCTACCGCCGAAAGCAGGTAGGTGGCAAAATCGCCATAAAGCATCTCGGTGAAGTTATGGCCACCAATCAGGCAATAGAGTCCGAATACGGTCGAAAGCCCAAGAAAGGTTGTTGACCCTGAAAGAACGAAAAGCCAGGAGCACCTTATGACCGACATTGCAATTCTCGCAACCGTTTCTGATCGATACGCAAGTATGGTCGGACGGTTGGGCGAGAGCCACTCACTAATTGGTGATCGCGGGCACTTGGGATGCGGAAGCGCCGCCGGGCCGTACTTCTGATTGCATGTGGGAAAAACTTGCCACGAACATCCCTGTAACGAAGAGTAGCAGCGCACCCATCGTGATCACATTCCGGCGCTTTCGGGTTCGTATGAGCCGACGCATTTCGGCGTCGGACAAATCAGGCTCTGTAAGTCGCAATTTCAGGCTCCGTAAGTCGAGTGTCCGGGTATTAGCTACCGTTCTGCCTCCGAAGCAAATCACTCTCTGTGTCTGCGTCGAAACGACGCCCCTATAACGGCAGTTGCCTCAATGACGTGCCGTCGGCAATGTTAAGTGCAGCCAAATGCCACTATCCAAGATGCATCCCCTTCAGCGCCGATTGCTGTTGGAAAACAAACAATCCTCGGATATTGAAGCCACATGTTACCCAGGGTAATCGCAGTTGTTATGGCTCCGGGCGCCAGCGTGCAGCTCGGTGGTCTGGTGAAAGAGGAATCTGTCGAGCGCGGCGAGAATCCCGCCGTCTCCTACCAGGTCACTGACACCAGTGCATCGGCCAAGGTGCGCTATGTCGGCATTCTGCCTGACCTGTTTCGCGAAGGGCAGGGCGTGGTGACCGAGGGCGTGTTTCCCCGGATGAGGGCTTCTCTCTTGCCGATTCGGTTCTGGCCAAGCATGATGAGAATTACATGCCGAAGGAAGTCGCTGATACGCTCAAGGCCCAGGGCGTCTGGCAGGATGTGGATCCCACGCCGGGCGTCGGTGTTCAAACGCAATAGGCCGCGTTCGCGGTCAAAGGCCTGAAAGTCAGGCCTGAAGCTTAGGGAGGTGAGGACGCCATGATCACAGAAATCGGCCATTTCGCTCTTGTCCTTGCTCTGGCCACGTCGATTGTCCAGTCATTTGCGCCGCTGATCGGCGCCCGCCGCCGCGACGCCGGGCTGATGGCGATCGGTCCGGTGGCGGCCCTGGTCTCGGTAACGCTGGTGGCGATCTCGTTTTCCGCGCTGACCTACGCCTATGTGACCTCCGATTTTTCGGTCCAGAATGTGGTCGAGAACTCGCATTCGCTCAAGCCGCTGCTTTTCAAGATCACAGGCGTCTGGGGCAATCATGAAGGCTCGATACTGCTGTGGGTGCTGATCCTGACGCTGTTTTCGGCGCTCGTCGCCTTGTTCGGCCGCAATCTGCCCGACACGCTGAAGGCAAATGTGCTTTCGGTTCAGGCCTGGATCACGGTTGCGTTCCTGCTTTATGTTCTGTTGACTTCCAACCCGTTCCTCAGGCTCGATCCCGCGCCGGCGGAAGGCAACGACCTCAATCCGATCCTGCAGGACATCGGTCTCGCGATCCATCCACCATTGCTCTATCTCGGCTATGTCGGCTTCTCGATCTCGTTTGCCTTTGCCATCGCCGCACTGATCGAGGGCCGGATCGACGCAGCCTGGGCGCGCTGGGTGCGGCCCTGGACGCTGACCGCCTGGATCTTCCTCACCGCAGGCATCTCGATGGGCAGCTACTGGGCCTATTACGAGCTCGGCTGGGGCGGCTGGTGGTTCTGGGATCCGGTCGAGAACGCGTCGTTCATGCCCTGGCTGGTCGGCACCGCGCTGCTGCATTCTGCGCTGGTAATGGAAAAGCGCGAGGCTTTGAAGATCTGGACGGTGCTGCTTGCCATCCTGACGTTTTCGTTTTCGCTGCTCGGCACGTTCCTGGTGCGCTCCGGCATCCTGACATCAGTGCATGCCTTTGCTGCCGACCCGGCGCGCGGCGCTTTCATTCTCGGTATCCTGGTGGTCTTCATCGGTGGCGCGCTGGCGCTGTTCGGCCTGCGCGCAGGCACCCTGAAGGCCGGCGGTATGTTTGCGCCGATCTCGCGCGAGGGCTCGCTGGTTCTCAACAACCTTTTCCTGACCACGGCGGCCGCCACGGTGCTGATCGGCACACTCTATCCGCTGCTGCTGGAAGCCGTCACCGGCACCAAGATTTCGGTCGGTCCTCCCTTCTTCAACCTGACTTTCGGCCCGCTGATGTTACCGCTGCTGCTGGCCGTGCCGTTCGGCCCGCTGCTCGCCTGGAAACGCGGCGACCTGGCCGGCGCCGCGCACAGGCTGTATTTCGCTATCGGGATATCGCTGCTGGTCGGTCTTGGCGTGGTGTTCCTGCAAACCGGCGCTCCGGTGCTGGCCGGTCTCGGCATTGCGCTCGGAATGTTCCTCATTTTCGGCGCGCTCACGGATCTGGCCTTGCGAGCCGGCATCGGCCGGGTCAGTCCAAGCGTTGCCTGGAGCCGCCTGTCCGGCCTTCCGCGCTCGGCTTTTGGCTCGGCCTTCGGGCACATGGGTCTGGGCGTGACGGTCATAGGCGTTGTCATGGCGAGCGTTTTCTCGACTGAAACCGTGGTCGCCATGAAGCCCGGTGACACTGTCACGGCAGGCGGATACGAGCTGCACTTCGATGGCATTCGCCAGTATGACGGCCCCAACTACGAGGCCCAGTCCGGCGAATTCACAGTGTCGCGCGGCGGCGTCGAAGTGGCGACGATCGCATCGGCCAAGCGCTTTTACCAGGCGCGCGGCATGCCGACAACCGAGGCCGGCATCCTGACCTTCGGCGCGAGCCAGCTCTACATCGCGCTCGGTGATCCTGAGTCCAATGGCGGCCTTGTGGTTCGGGTCTGGTGGAAGTCATGGATCACCTTCATTTGGTACGGCACCGTGCTGATGATGATCGGCGGCGTGCTGTCGCTGTCCGACCGTCGATTGCGGATTGGCGCACCCAACCGGGTCCGCTCCAACAAGCCAGCCAGGAAGCCCGCTGAGGCCGCGGCGTGAGAGCGTAGCGCCAGCGCTGGAAGCGAGGGCGCGGTCGCTCGAATTCCGCTGTCTGGTTTGCCAGAGTCAGTCGATCGACTACTCCAACGCCGAACTGTTCCGGGATCTCAGATTGCTGGTCTGCGAACGCCTGGAGGGCAACAGTGACGAAGATCCGGGCGGGTTTTCGGGCTGCCGATAGCGCTGGGGCAGGAAAATGGATCGATAGGCATGGTCGAAATCTCGAGGGGCCAATGCGGGGCGAGCAACCGCCAGTGCCATTGTGGCAAACTTTTTCTCGACCCGCATGATAACTTGAGTGGAGATCAGGTGACGGAGGTACGATGTGCGAGCATATCGGCCATGGCCCTCTCATTTTACCTCTTAAGAAACGCGCGGAACGCTTCAAGCGTCTCGGCGCTGACATGGTGCTCAATCCCCTCGGCGTCAATGCGCGCGGTTTCAAGGCTGACGCCAAGGGCGCACAAGAAGGATTCCACGATCTGGTGCCGCTCACGACTGACGCGTGCAAGTTCCTTTCCCTCATCGGTCAAGAACACCCCACGATAGCGCCGTTGCTGGATCAATCCTTCGGCGACCAGACGCTTGAGCATCTTGGCTACCGTCGGCTGCGCGACACCGAGCCTTTGAGCAATGTCGACCTGGCGGGCTTCGCCGTCATGATCAATCAGGTCGGCGATCAACTCTACATAGTCCTCAATGAGTTCCGTTCGCCGATTGCTGCGAGTCTGACGGAAGCTTTCGACGTGCGTGCCAGCGTCCACCAATCCCACATTTTCACCTGTTGCCGGATCGTCCATCTAGGTTGCTCCCGTATCGTACTCTCACCGTGTGAGTAAACATCTTAGCTGCAGCTATAGCTTATTCCAAGCGAGACGACTGATCGGAAAAGGGAAAATGCCATATATAGCAATTGCTATAATACAAATGATGTGCTTTTCTAGATTGCAGGAGCTAAGGAGAAGCGCATGAGAAACTGGCTGCCGTTTGATCTCAGACGTCGAGGACTCCTCGGCGCCGGCCTGCTTGCCGCAGGAGGCGCGGCTCTGAGTGGCCGTGAGGCCTTTGGCCAATCCACCCACCCGGCTGGACATGGCGGGGGTACAGCCCAGAGCGCCGCAAAGGCGGGCGTCCCGGCTCATCGCGCCGCCCATGGCGCGATGATCACGACGGGAGAGGTCGACGATGTCCGAAACGGCTTCGATCCTACCGCCATGTTGACGGACTGGGACACCGGCAAAGTTTCGACCTTGCCCGACGGCAGGCGCCTGCGAACCTTTGAAGTCACGGCAGAAGACAAGGAGATTGAGATCGCACCGGGCGTCATGTTTCCAGCCTGGACGTTCAATGGTCGGGTTCCCGGACCTGCATTGAGAGCCATCGAGGGTGAGCAGTTGCGCATCGTCTTTCGTAACTATGGTTCTCACCCTCACACGATGCACTTCCACGGCATTCATGCCGCGCGCATGGACGGCATTCCTGGCGCAGGGTTGATAGGCCCAGGGGAAGAGTTTGTATACGAGTTCGAGGCAAAGCCCTTCGGTTGCCATCTGTACCATTGCCACGCGTTGCCGCTCGCGCGGCACATCCACAAGGGCATGTACGGACTGTTTGTTGTCGACCCGGACCCCGAACGTCATCCCGACTTTGAAGATGTGGCACGGTCCCGACTGCTTGGAACGCCTGAGAACGCCCGCTGGCAGGAGCTTGCCATGGTGATGAACGCCTTCGACACCACCTTTGATGGCGAGAATGAGTTCTATGCCTGCAACACAATCGCGCATTGCTACGCCAAGAAGCCGATTCGGATCGAGAAAAACCGTCCGGTGCGCGTCTACCTCGTGAACATCACCGAATTCGACCCCATTAACTCATTTCATTTGCACGCCAATTTCTTCGATTACTATGATCAGGGTACCACCCTCACGCCGACTTTAAAGACCGTCGATGTCATTATGCAATGCCAGGCGCAGCGGGGTATTCTGGAGTTTACATTCGCCGACCACGAGCCAGGCCTTTACATGTTCCATGCCCACCAGTCGGAGTTCACCGAGCTTGGCTGGATGGGGATGTTCGACGTCGTCGAGGCAGTGTCATGAACGAGGATTTAACGACTGACCCGAGCGCCGTCCCGGTGACCCCGCCGAAAGGCTCTAGCTGGCTGTCCGCGATCTGGGTGATCCTGCCACTCGCAGTGTTGACTGTCGCAATCTGGTGGTTGATCGCCACCAATCCCCTGGCTCGGTTCGACAATGGCGCGCCGCCGTTGGAATCCCTGACCGTCGAACGTACCATCCTCGACCTCAACGGGTTGCGTCTGCTGGTCCGCGCCGGTGGCTCCGAGCCGATGATAATCGCGCAGATTCAGGTTGATGCTGCCTATTGGGAGTTCGTTCAAGAACCGTCCGGGCCGATCGCCAGAGGCGAGACCGCATGGGTCAGTCTGCCGTTCCCCTGGGTGACGGGAGAGGCGCATCGTGTCACCTTCGTAACCAACACCGGCGCGACGTTTGATCACGCGATACCAGTGGCGGTAGCTACTCCGTCCGTCACGTCGGGGAATCTCGTATCGCAGGCAATTCTCGGTGCATTCGTAGGCATTCTGCCGGTCGCGGTCGGGTTGATGTTCTATCCGGCGCTGCGTGGCGCGGGTCCGTCGACCATGGAATTCTTGCTCGCCATGACTGTCGGCCTGCTCGGCTTTCTAATAGTCGACACGCTGGAGGATTCGCTGGAGTTCGCATCGCAAGCGGCTGCGATATTCCAGGGCCAAGCCATGGTCGTGCTGACGGCGGCCGCGAGCTTCCTCATCCTGATGGCGGTCTCACGGCGGCAGGGTAGTCCGACGGGATTGGCGCTCGCAACTTACATCTCGCTCGGGATAGGCCTCCATAACCTTGGCGAAGGGCTGGCCATTGGTGCTGCCTTCGCGGCAGGCGCCGCAGGACTTGGAACATTCCTTGTGATTGGCTTCACACTCCACAACATCACGGAAGGCATTGGAATAGCTGCGCCGATCCTGAAGGTGCGACCGCCGCTATGGACGTTCGCGGCGCTGGCGCTGCTGGCAGGAGGGCCAGCTGTGGTGGGTATCTGGATCGGCAGCCTTGCCTATGCGCCGCAATGGTCGGCGCTGGCGTTGGCGATCGGCGCTGGTGCAATTCTTCAGGTCATTTTCGAGGTCAGCGCGCTGCTGGTGCGTAGAAGTGGCGGCGACAGCGCCCGCCTCGGATCGATGCCGGTGATGGCGGGACTCGCTGTAGGTGTAGGGTTCATGTACCTGACAGCTATGCTCGTGAAGATTTAATTCCGATCCGACGAAACTGCGGCCCCTCACAAGCGGATCGCTGCCCCGCGATATAAGAGAAAGACTAAACTGGTGAGCCGGCGTCGCTGTTGCCGCAGGGGCAGGCTTGTTCTAAACCTCGGCGTCTTCGTCGGTAAACCGGCAGTTCAAAGCTATCCGGTCGGTTGGCGTATCGATTGATGACAGGATGGGCAGGACCTCGGTAAAGGCCGGTATCTCGATAAGGCAAGGATTTTGACCTGTATCGTACCGACGGATGATCTCCGGTGATCAAATCGAAGCTGATCTCTTTACCGATCGTGCTGCTGCCCATCAGCACTCGGAAAAACCCCCAGACTTATGACGATAACCATATTCTCACAAAAAGTTAACCATAGATCATATAGACAAAGAAGGCCTTAGAAGCGAAAAGAGTGTCATGATCCGTGTGCTGACCTTCATTCTAGCATTGCTGCTGGCGCTTCCGGCGCTCGCGCATTCGTTGGATGAGGACAATGTTCTTTTTGACTGCCAAAGCAGAACTGATGCGATCGAATGCACTTCAATTGCCGTTGACAGTGATCTTGGCTCTGACACCAAGCCGCTCGGCGAGGAAACCGGGAGCAAGATATCTGCCCACTGTCCGATGCACTGTGCAATTTTTGCTGTGATGAATGTTCCGACAGTGGCACCCGAGACACAGGAGCATGACTTCGAATTCAAACCCGTGCTTCTCTTCAACATCGGAAATGTAGTCCCACGACCACCAAACGCTCACGCATGAATGTAAACCTGCGCATTCCCGTGCAGATAGGAAACCTTCAAAGACGTGAGTGGGAAACATGATTTCAAGAAGAGAAATGCTATTTGGCGTTGGCGCCTGCCTTGCCACATCGTACGGGCTACCAGCCTACGCCCACGCCGAGAAGTTCAAACTGGACGAAAAATACGAACCGCAATTAATTAGCTTCAGCGGTTACAACCCCGGTACAATCATAATCGACCCGAAAAACCACTTCTTGTATTTGCAGCTTGCTGCAGGAAAGGCGCGCCGCTATGGCGTCGGAGTGGGCCGGGCCGGGCTGGCTTTCAAGGGACAGGCGAAGGTCGGACGAAAAGCCAAGTGGCCCTCATGGACCCCTACAGCCAATATGATCAAGCGCAATCCGAAGAAGTACGCGCGCTTCGCCAAGGGTGTTCCTGGCGGCCCGACCAATCCTTTGGGCTCGCGGGCTCTCTATTTGTACAGGGATGGGCGCGATACGCTCTACCGCATTCATGGCACAACGGAGCCATCTTCGATCGGGCGCTCGGTGTCCAATGGCTGCATCCGCATGATCAATGAACATGTCGAAGACCTTTTTGAGCGGGTGCCAGTCGGCGCTCGGGTTGTGGTGCTGTAGCGCCAAAACCATTCTTCACATGCACGTTACCGAGAGCCGCAAACCAGTTCCGGAGTTTGCGGCTCGCACTCCACCAATGATGAATTTGAACAGGTCCACCATGCAAGAAGTTGTGAAAGTTGAAACGATATGAACCGCCGCCAATTCATATGTGGAGCCGCAGGATCCTCAGTCCTGGCATTGTCCGGATGCACCACTGCAACCAGAACCGACCTACCGGTTGAGGAAGCGACACCCAATCCGAAGTTAGCCACAATCCGGGCAATGTATGGACCGATGCCCGGCGAACGGTTTCCCCTGCCCGCTATCGACATCAACAAGGTGCCAACAAAATTCTGGAGGCGGCAGGTGAATTTCACCAGTCCGTATCCAGTTGGAACGGTCATCGTCAATACAAAGACATATTTCCTTCATCTGATCCAGGAAGGCGGAAAAGCCATGCGTTATGGCGTCGGCCTCGGTCGGCAAGGTTTCGAATGGTCGGGTGAAGGCGTGATCCAGTGGAAACAGGCTTGGCCGAAATGGACCCCGCCCGACGAAATGATCGCGCGGCAACCCGAGCTTGCAAAATGGAGCGCCAGCAATGGCGGTATGCCGCCTGGTCTTGACAATCCGCTCGGCGCCCGCGCCCTCTACATCTTCCAGAATGGTGAGGATACGCTTTACCGCATCCACGGATCGCCGGAATACTGGACCATCGGCAAATCGGTTTCCAGCGGTTGCGTGCGGATGATCAATCAGGATGTTGTCGACCTTTACGGCCGCGTGACCAATGGCGCCAGGCTGATTGTTGTCTGAAGCCAGGGGCAAGAAACGGAAATTGATGCTGCCTATGATCAGAAAAAAGCGCCGTGCAACCCGGGGATTTCGATTCAGTGTGATCGGCATTCTCATGGCAGGTCTGGTCTTGACCGGATGTGTGACGAGCACGCTGGAGCTTGATGGCCGAGGCGATGTTCCTATCCCGCAAAAGACTGTCGCCAAAATGCGGGATATGGGAATGAGGCCCGCAGACCCGGTGCTGGTTCGTATTTTCAAGCAGGAAAGCGAACTCGAAGTCTGGAAGCGGGATTCAACCGGCAAGTATGCACTGATGAAAACCTATCCAATGTGCCGATGGTCGGGCGTATTGGGTCCGAAAAAATTCGAAGGCGACCGGCAGGCGCCTGAAGGATTCTACACCGTCAATTCCGGCAGGCTGAACCCGAGATCGCAATACTACCTTTCCTTCGATCTCGGTTATCCGAACAGGCTGGAGCGGGCAAAGGGCTACACCGGTTCCGCCCTGATGGTGCATGGCGCGTGCTCATCGTCGGGTTGCTTTGCGATTTCCGATGAGTATGTCGCGGAAGTTTACGCGGTCGTCAGAGAAGCATTGAAAGGCGGCCAGCAGGACTTTCAGGTCCAGTCCTATCCGTTTCGGATGACGCCCGAAAACCTTGCGGCGCACAAGGACAACCCGAATTTCGACTTCTGGATGGATCTCAAGGCGGGCTATGATCGCTTTGAAGTTCTGCGACAACCACCCCGGTTTCAATTCTGCGAGGGTCGCTACCGGTTCGGCGAACCCCTCAACGGCAATTCGCCCACCGACCCGCTTGGACAATGCCCGGCTTTTGAACCGGAAGTTCAGCAAGTGGCCGAGAAATCAACGGGCGACATCGAGAAGATGAAAAGCCTCCTCAACGATGTCCAAAGTCCTGGTCTCGCCTATTCGGATGGCGGTATGAACCCGGTCTTCCGCAAGATTCTGGCCAAGAAAGGCCCGCAGTATTTGTCGGAAATCACTTCATCGACTGCTGTCCCGGTCAGCCGTCCGCAAGCAGCGCTCGCCGACCCCTTCGTCGCCCGACGGCAACCCCTCAAAGCAGGCGCGACAAGGGAACAATGATTGCGAGCATCACCGGCTGATGCAGCAAATATATTGCGAGGCTGTGGCGGCCCAACCAAGCGAGCTTGGCCAGGAAAGTGCTGTCCACACTCGCGCTTTTTACCTGATGCAATCCAACGTCACACACTTTGGCGAAAGCGATGCCAAGAAGCGTCACGCCCGCCCAGGGAAGCACTGGTACGAAATCATTGCTGAGCGGCGGGTTGGCTGAAAGGCCGATCCACGCCAGCCATCGGGGGTCAAAGGCCGACAGCGAGACGAACCATGGAAGCGCCATCATCACCAATCCGGTCAGCAGACTAACTGAAGCCGGGGGTCTGAGAAAAACAACGCCGATGAGACTTGCAATGGCGATCGAATGCAAGATGCCGAAATACACAAACGCACCGGGAAATACCAGGAAAGTGACGATTGTTATCGCCATGGCGGCAGCAACAATGACGCCGAGTCGGCGAAAATATGTCGTTGTCCTGAACTGGACGCCATGCGCCAGAACCAGACTCACTCCCGCAAGGAACATGAAGCTTCCAGCCAGCGAACGTCCGAATACGAGCCACAGTGGATGAAAGGCCACGCCAGATATGAAGCCGGTGAATTCCAGATCCCAGACGAGATGGAAAAGCACCACGCCAGCGATCGCCGTTCCTCGTGCAGCATCAACGATCAGCAATCTGTTTTTTTTCATGCTGTTCACAGTAGCCTTATCCAATGGCCGTCAAACGGCAGACGTTTCTCAACTTCCCAGCGTCCGTGGAGCGAACAGGATGATCCCAGCGCCAAGGACACAGATCGCTGCACCGGTCAGATCCCAGGTGTCGGGCCGCTGTCTTTCCACTGTCAGAAGCCAGAGCAGCGAGGCCGCAACATAGACGCCGCCATAGGCCGCATAAGCACGGCCTGCGAAATCTGACGGGGCAAGCGTCAACAGCCAGGCGAAAGCTGCAAGGCTCACAAGGCCGGGGACAAGCCAGAGGGCGCTGGCCCCCTGCCGCATCCAGGCCCAGAAGGCAAAACAGCCTGCTATCTCGGCCAGAGCCGCGGCCGCATAGATGGAGAGCGTGCCAAACGGGGTCACGAATCGCCCTCGCTTTCCCGGGGACCGTGTTCGGCCGCGCAAAGCGAATGGTTGCCCAGCACTTCGATCACCCGGCAGTCAGCGATGCTGCCGCCCGCGCATTGCGCCACCATGCGCTTCAATTCGACCTTCAACGAGGCAAGACGCGCGAGCCGCTTCTCAATTTCCGCCAGTTGAGCCTTGGCAATAGCATCCGCTGCCGCGCATGGCTGGTCGGGATGATCCGAGAGGCTGAGCAGATCGCGGATCGCATCGAGCGTGAAGCCAAGTTCCCGCGCATGCCGGACGAAGGTTAGTCGATCAAGCGCCTTGCGGCTGTAGAGCCTCTGGTTGCCTGCACTTCGCTCAGCCTCCGGCAACAAGCCGATCTGTTCATAATAGCGGATGGTCGGCACCTTGACCCCTGCCGCCTGTCCAAGTTTTCCGATGGTCAGCATAAAATTTCTCTTGAAGCTACAGTGGCTATAGACATTAGAGAGAGTGACTGACGAAGACAAGGCCCGAGGAAACTCCCTGTGGGGGAAGGAAAAGCGGTGACGGAAATGGAAGCAAACAACAAAATCAGTTGCGACTGGACGGTGTCTGGCATGGACTGCGGGTCCTGTGCCACAAAGATAAAAGATGCTTTGGCACGGTTGCCAGGAGTTACCGGTGTCGAGGTCGGTATCATGTCCGAACGTCTGCGCCTGACTCTGGACGAGGGCGAGACTGGCCGCGACAAGATTGAAAAAACCGTTCGGGCGCTTGGCTACGGCATTTCACCGCGGATGGTGACGGCGGACCCGGTCGAAGATAATGACCATGGTGGAAGTGGTACCGGCCATTCCCATGCGGACGGCAATTCAAAGGACGATTTCGGCCACGGCAGTTCCGGCCATGTTCATGACGATCCCGCCGATCGGGACAAACGCTGGTATCAGACGGCCAAGGGGAGGCTGGTGATCTTTACCGCCCTGCTTCTTGTGGTTGCCTGGGGGGTGGAACTGATCGTTCCGGAGATCGGCAATTGGGCCTTCGTTGCAGCCTGTCTGATCGGGGTTGCTCCCGTCGCCCGCCGCGCATTTGCAGCATTGCGCATGGGACAGCCCTTCACCATCGAAAGCCTGATGACAATTGCCGCGATCGGCGCATTGTTCATCAATGCCGCGGAAGAAGCGGCTTTGGTCGTTTTCCTGTTCGCTGTGGGGGAGGTTCTGGAAGGCGTGGCCGCAGGCAAGGCGCGTGATGGAATTCGCGCTCTTGCCAATCTGGTTCCGAAGACGGCGCTTTTGGAGATGAACGGCGCCACACGCGAAGTGCCGGCGGCAAGTCTTGCCGTGGGGCAGACCGTGCTCGTCCGTCCCGGCGATCGCATCCCGGCGGATGGCGAGATCAAAGAAGGCACCTCGGGCGTGGATGATAGCCCGGTGACTGGTGAAAGTGTTCCGGTGAACAAGGGACCCGGTGATTCGGTCTTCGCAGGCTCCATCAACACAGAAGCCGCGTTGCGGGTCACGGTGACCAAAGCCGCCGCCGACAACACCATCTCGCGCATTATACGCCTCGTGGAAGAGGCCGAGGAGGCACGCGCGCCGACCGAACGGTTCATTGACCGCTTCAGCCGCTGGTATATGCCCGCTATCGTCACTGTTGCGGCTCTGGTCGTGCTGGTGCCGCCCCTGGCCTTTGGCCAGCCTTGGGACACATGGGTTTACCGCGGGCTGGCGCTGCTGCTGATTGGCTGCCCCTGTGCGCTCGTGATCTCGGTTCCCGCGTCCATTGCTTCGGCGCTGTCAACAGGCGCGCGGCGCGGCATTCTGATGAAGGGCGGCGCAGTGATCGAGGCGGCTGCGAAGGTATCTCGGGTTGCCTTTGACAAAACCGGGACGCTGACGGATGGGCGGCCAGTGGTGACGGATATCGTAACTTTTGGCACAACGACCGAGGCCGAACTTCTGGCTGTCGCGGCCGGGGTCGAAAGCGGCTCCAGCCATCCGTTGGCCATCGCCATTCTGAACAAGGCGGAGGAGGCAGGCATAACAATCCTGCCCTCAAGCGATGCAAAAGCGTTGATGGGCAAGGGTGTGATCGCCACGGTGGGTAACGCTTCCGCCTGGGTGGCTTCACCAGGATATGCCAAGGACAATGCTGGGATTGACGACGCGGGTCTCGCCCAGACGACAGTATTCGAGGAACAGGGCAAGACCGCCGTCGTGGTGTTCCGCGAAAAGACCCCGCTTGGCGTCATCGCCATGCGTGACGAACCGCGCGCGGATGCGCCCGAAGCCGTGCGTCAGTTGAAAGCCATGGGCATCACGCCCCTCATCCTGACCGGGGACAACCCCCGTACGGCAGCGGCGATTGCGGGTAGCCTGGGCGTCGAGTACCAGGCCGACATGATGCCCGAAGACAAGATCAAGGCCATCCGCGACATGAGCGAGCATGGCGGCGTGATGATGATCGGCGACGGCATCAACGACGCACCGGCGCTGAAACAGGCGAGCGTTGGCGTGGCCATGGGATCGGGCACTGATGTCGCGCTCGAAACGGCCGATGCAGCCATCCTGCGCGACCGGGTGACCGACATCCCGGTCACCATCCGCCTCACCCGCGCGGCGATGACCAACATCCGCCAGAATGTCACCATGGCGCTGGGCCTGAAGGCAGTGTTTCTGGTGACCTCGGTTCTGGGCCTGACCGGTCTCTGGATCGCGATCATGGCCGACACGGGGGCCACGGTTCTAGTCACGCTGAACGCATTGCGGCTGCTGCGCTTCAATCCGGAACGCGAGGGCTGACACATGATTTCCGGCTTCGGTTGGGCCGCCCTGGTCCTGCTTTTGGGTTACCTTGTTCTCTTTTTCTGGGGCAGCGCGATAGCGGCTCGGGCGGCGGGCAAGCCGGTCTGGCTGTTCGCCCGGGCAAAAGGGCGTGACCGCTGGGCGGCAATCGGTTTCCGCGTGGCTTTTGTTCTCGCTTTCACCGGGCCGCTCGTTTGGTGGGCGTCGCCCGTTCTGCGCGATATGGACGTGTTCTGGGACAAAGGCTCGACAGTAATGCTTGGTGTGATCGGCCTGTTCGTGGCCGGGATCGGCGCGCTGCTGGCCTTTGCCGCGCAGATGTCGATGGGGAGTTCGTGGAGGGTCGGCGTTGCCGAGGGCGCAACGGGTAATCTCGTCTCAGAAGGTCTCTATCGGTTCAGTCGCAACCCCACCTTCGTCGGCCAATTCATGCTCCTTGCAGGTGTCGGTCTCGCGATTCCCGCCATCCCGACGATCCTTGCGCCCCTGATGTTCTTTTGGTCTGCTTCCGCACAGGTTCGGTCTGAAGAGGCTGCGCTGCGCCAGAGTTTGGGGCCGGACTATGACCGCTACGCCGCGAGTGTGCCACGCTGGATCAGCCTGTATCGAGTGGTGAAACCATGAACGCTCGGTAGATATATGCGTGGATTGGAACTACATTTCTCACTGATCAGTTCCCAAAGGTGACGGCGCTGTCGCTTCGCTCCCGGGCGGGCGAGGCGGTGGTGGTCTTTTCCGAAATGAATCAGCCTCGGCTTTGACGAAGGAGCGATCTTAGGCATGTTTTCGGAGCTCAAGACTGGCAAGCCGCCGCTCATGGCGGCGCTGACCTGAGATCTATAATCAAACGCACGGCGTTTGACGAAAGCAGAAGCGAAATGTCAGCTTCAGAAGCGTCCGTGACGTACTCTCCGCCTGCAATATACTAGGTTCAATCAAGTTGGTGCAGCTGCCGACACCAACCGTCTGCTGAGCGGCCTATCATAACGCCGGAATAGATCGCTGTGCGCCTGCGGTTTCCTCCGCAGGCGCATCCGCGGTATCAGTTGCTCTGGGTAATTTCGCTGTAATTACCGCGCAGTTGCAGCGTGATGGTAACGTCTACGCTGTCCCGATTGCGCCAGAACCAGCCGTGATTGCCGTCAAAAGCCGCATTAAGTGTCCCTTCTCCCGAGGTTTCGCCGCGGCCGCGCTCGTAGGTGATGGAATCGTCACCGCCGTGGGCATGCAGGTCGAAGTTGATCCGGCCCCCGTCGGCTGTCCATTCGTAGTCCGCCGTGGCTCCCTTTGCCATGACCATCTTGATGTCGGCAGAGCCGCCGGGTGTCAGCGTGAATGTGAGTGTGTCCTGCCAGGCCTGAGCTTCCTGTGCATGTGCCGTGCCGACAAACAGGCCGAAGAAGCCGTCGAGAACACTTGAAGACTGGTCTTGACCAAGTTGCTCGTTCAGCAAGCGATCCACCTCGGCTTCTTCAGCAAGCTGGACTTTGATCTCGCCCATTTCCGTCAGGCCAATCGCGCGGCCAACTCCTGTCGGGTCGATCGCATATTCCGCTGGCAGGTAGATCGTGATCAGGATTGCGACGGCGCCGATGCCTGCGATGATGCTGGAGCGGAACAGTTGCGCCTTGGTCGGCAGGTCTTCAATGTTTGGTTTGGGTGCGTTGTTCATTTGAGTGTAAGCGGCAAGCTGAGACCGTTCAGCCTGCGTAATTCCACGGCATGAGTGCATCGAGATCGCTGCTGGGCCAGCCGTTGACGATGCGCTCGAGGGTCTGAGTAAGCCAGGCTTGCGGATCGACGTTGTTCATCTTGGCCGTCTGCAGAAGGGTGGCGATTGTCGCCCACGTCCTGCCCCCGCCGTCGCTGCTGACCTTGCCCCCATGTTTTATCCAACCTTGAGTTCGTTTCCGGCGTTGGTTTTGCCCTGATAGGTGGTTGATGAGACGGGCGGTGGCGCGGAGCTTTCCATGTTGCGCAGCGCCAATGCCCGTCGTGGTGGGAAGGTTGATGCAAACTCGTTTGGCGTTTGCCAGTCGAGTTGCGAGTGCGGTCGGCTGCCATTGTAATCCAACCGCCATTTGGTCAAGCTCTCCCGAGCAAGCGCCAGAGATGAGAACAGCGTCTCATTGAGCAGTTCGTCCCGGAGGCGACCGTTGAAGCTCTCGATGAAGCCATTCTGCATCGGCTTTCCGGGGGCGATGTAGTGCCATTCGACCCTCGTCCGATCGGCCCAGCCAAGGATCGCATTGCTGGTGAACTCGCTCCCGTTGTCGCTGACAATCATCTTCGGCTTCCCACGCTCGGCGACAAGGCCATCCAACTCACGGGCTACCCGCAGCCCTGATAGCGAAGTGTCTGCGACAAGCGCCAGGTTCTCACGCGTGCAATCATCGACGATGGCCAGAATCCGAAAGCGGCGACCGTCCGTGAACTGATCTGAGACAAAGTCCAGTGACCAGCGCTGGTTCGGGCGCAGCGGGATCAACAGGGGTGCTCGTGTTCCAATCGCCCGCTTTCGTCCGCCGCGTCGGCGAACGGCAAGCTTCTCCTCCCGGTAGAGCCGGAACAGCTTCTTGTGGTTGACGACGTGCCCCTCACGCTTGAGCATGACATGCAGTCGCCGGTAGCCGAAACGGCGACGTTCTCGGGCAATTGCAATCATGCGCGCCCGAAGGTCGGCATCATCGCCCCGCCTGGTGCAGTATCTGACGGTTCTTCCTCAAAGTCTGTGATTCAACGGTAGCATTCTCGCCCTCA
>CEQK01041322.1_pt1 | contig 29493 bp, 27 predicted proteins | sample 531051 | NCBI WGS metagenome assembly CEQK01 (sample SAMEA2621229, study PRJEB7988) | marine metagenome | biome: marine biome (ENVO:00000447); feature: deep chlorophyll maximum layer (ENVO:xxxxxxxx); material: "saline water (ENVO:00002010), including plankton (ENVO:xxxxxxxx)" | depth 150 m
GGGCTCCTTCAAAAGAAGCCTGCGGCGCTTCGCCGAAACCGGTGTTGTCGTCGTCGCGGGAAGAGGTTTTGCGGGGTGATCTGGCCATGGCCGGAATATGGGACGGCGACGGGGCGAAAGGAAGACCCTGCTGGCGACAAAGCTGTGCCAACAGCGCCGGAAACGCACATTACTGACGAAAACTGTCAGCAGCTGGCAATCGCAGCAAGACAGGGCATCGAGCGCATATGCGCCCCCTTAAATCTGATGGTGGACGTTAGGGAAGTTTCTCAACGCGAAAACGGCATTAACGGGAGTATCGGAGCCTTTGGCCATGATGGCTGACGGGAAACCGTATCCGGTGGTGTAATGCAGTGTGCATGCGGCACAAGCCGCGAGGACGTCGAGCATGATGTCGATTTGGACCCACATGAAGTCCGTCTGGGGCGAGGATGGTGGTAGCGAAGAGCTGGTCCGCGCCCAGTACACCGCGTTGATGCGGCAGGTGCCGCTCATGTACACGATGTTGCTCGTCAACCTCATCAGCCCGGCCATCCTGTTTTACGACCTTGCGCCGTTCGTCCTCACGGTCACAGTACCATTGCTGCTCGGCTCGATTTTCGCCATCCGCGCGGTTTCGATGTACCGGAACCGCAACCGGATCCCCGGCCATGCCGAGATTCTGAGAATATTTCGCGGCATGCGCACGCTTGCCGTCTTCGTCAGCATCAGCCTGGCAAGCTGGGCAATTGCGCTTTTCCTCTATGCCGACGACCTGCTCAAGGGTCAGATCATCTCCTTCGTCGGCATTTCGCTGCTCACCGCCGTCACCTGCGTGATGCCTCTGCGCCAGGTCGCCCTGATCCTGTTTACGGTGATGGTGACCCCGATCTCCGCCTTCCTGCTAACCCAGGACAATCCGGTATTTCACGGCGTCGCCGTCAACCTCTTCATCATCACGATCGTCATGCTCAACGTGATGCTGCGCTCGAATGCGGACTTCCGGGAGCGGGTCGAAAAACAGGTGCAACTCGACACCCAGCGTCGCGAACTCGAGGCACTCAACCTCGCCGTCCGCAAGATCGTCGATGAGGACAACCTTACCGGCCTGCCCAACCGGCGCAGCTTCTTTCACAGCCTCCATAACGTGATGCAGAAAGCCCACGCCACACGGACGCCCTTCGCGGTGGGCCTGATAGACCTCGACGGCTTCAAGCCGGTCAATGACCTGATGGGCTATCAATTCGGCGACAAGCTTCTCACCGAGGTTGCCAACCGCCTGCGGGCCGCCGCGCCGGACGACATGGTGATCGCGCGCGTCGGCGGAGACGAGTTCGGCATCATCGTCCCGGTTGCCACCGACGATGGCGAACTGCGCCGGATCTGCGAAAAAGTGGTCGTCTCGCTGGAACCCGACTTCCAGCTCATGGAAGGCTCGGCAACGCTGCGCGGCACCTGCGGAATTGCCCGCTGCACCGGGGACACGTGTTCCAGCACGGAACTGTTCGAACGCGCCACCTTCGCCCTGCACCACGGGAAGAATTCCGAGCCTGGGACCGTTTCGATCTTTTCCGATCACCACGCCCGCGCCATCAAGGACGCCATGGCCATCGGAAAACGCCTGCGCGAGGCCGATCTCGACGAAGTGCTGAAGCTGGAATATCAACCGATTGTCGAAAGCGGCACGGGCAGAACCCTCGGGGTGGAGGCGCTGGCGCGCTGGACAGACCCTGTTCTCGGGCGCGTTCGACCCGACGTCTTCATCAAGGCTGCGGAACAGACCGGGCTCATCGGCAAGGTCACCACCACCCTGTTCAACAAAGCGCTCGCCGAAGCGGTTCGCTGGCCTGAGGACAATTATCTGTCCTTCAACCTCTCCGCGCTGGATATCTGTTCGCAGGAGACGATGACGTCGATCTTCGCCGCCATCGGGCGCTCCAACATCTCGCCCCGCCGTCTGGTCTTCGAGATCACCGAATCCTCGGTGATGCAGAATTTCGATCGCGCGCTCCATTCGCTGCAGCTCCTGAAAGCCGCCGGATGCCATATCGCGCTCGATGATTTCGGCACCGGCTACTCGTCGCTGAGCTATGTGCGGCGCCTTCCGATCGACAGGGTCAAGGTCGATGCCTCCTTCCTGCAGGGGATCGAACAGGACAAGGTATCGTTCAATCTGGTCAAGACGATCTCGGAAATGTGCGAGAACCTCAACCTCCAGTGCATTCTCGAAGGCGTGGAGACGCAAAATCAGATCGAACTGCTCAACGATATCGGCTGTACCGCCTATCAGGGCTACCTCTTCGCCCGCCCCATGCCGCCCGACACGCTGGAAGCATGGCGGCAAAAGAATGCGGCGGTCGAGCTGCCCAAATCGGCACAACGCCATTCAGTGGCGTAGTGTCGCGGTAACCCCGACACAACGCCGCTGAAGAACTACCGGCGTTTCGTCCAGCAAACTGGAGCCACCCAATACACAAAATTCCGGTTGCCGCGGGCGGCGGAAGGGATATGTATCCGGCATCGACAGCATTGCCTGAGAGTTCCCGCCCATGTCCCTGTCCCCGTCGCTCGCCAAGTGGCTGCCTGTGGTGCTGCTTTCACTCTCCAACATCTTCATGACATTTGCCTGGTACGGACATCTGCGCTTCAAGTCGGTGTCGCTTGTCATGGTGATCGTGGTGTCCTGGGGGATCGCCTTTTTCGAATATTGCCTGGCCGTTCCGGCCAACCGGATCGGCAGCGACTACTGGTCGCCAGCCGAACTCAAGACCATGCAGGAGGTAATCACGCTGGTGGTCTTCGCAGGCTTCGCGGTCACGTATCTCAAGGAACCGCTCGGCTGGAACCACGCCATCGGCTTCGCGCTGATAGCCCTCGGCGCGTCATTCATTTTCAGAGGCGGTTGAAGCAACCGTTTACGGCTTGCCGTTGGCCCACTCCACGTCCTGGCCGTAGAGCGGCACAGTGGAGATCGCCATCTTTGCCGAACCGTCTTTCACCTGACGGGAGTTGACCAGATAGATCAGCGTATTGTTGGCCTTGTCGTAAATGCGGTTGACGACCAGCTTCTTGAAGACGAGAGAGCGGGATTCCTTGAAGATTTCCTCGCCACCCTGGTCGAGTTCGATATCGCCGATCTTCACAGGCCCGGTCTGGCGGCAGGCGATCGAGGCGTTGGACGGATCTTCGAACCAGTTGCCGTTCTTGAGCCTGTCCAGAACACCGCGGTCGAAATAGGCGACATGGCAGGTCACGCCTGCAACTTTCGGGTCGGCGACGGCGTCGATGACGATGTCATTGCCGATCCAGTCGACACCGACCTCGCCCACCTGTTCGGCCTGCGCCGGAATCGCGAACGCGGTCGGCAACGCGACAGCAGCCGCCGTTGCGAGAGCGCGAAGGGTCGAGTGGCGTTCGAATGGCATGTCTTTCTCCTAAAATCGGCATGGCTGCGTCGCCATGCCACTGCCTGTGTGTCAGGATATGGGAAGGGAAAGGCCCAAATGGAAGCCTCGCCGGCTTGGCATATCAGCGCCTGCGGATTAAATAGGGCTCAATGACAAAGGCGCAACGACATCCACTATCCGCGGACGTCCGGCGGCTGGCCATGACCGGGCTGGCACTTGGCGTGATCGCGATCCTAACCGGCCTCGCCTTTGGCGGCTGGATGGAGAAAGGCGCACGCATTTTCGCCGTCATGGCGGAAAGCGGCCTGTCCTGGTGCCTCTAGGACTGCTCCTCCCGATCATCCGCCGCAGCACGCATTTCATGGAGACCTTCCAGCAATGAGCACCGTCCGAACCCTGCTTTGGGTTTTCATCGCGATTTTTGCCGGGCTTCTCGGTTGGCTGTCCTACGAATGGTACCGTTCGGCAGCCGGGCCGGGGGAAGCGGCCTATGGTGTCCCCTTCCAGCTCACCGACCAGAACGGGGAGCCGATCACCGAGCAGGCCTTCCGCGGCAAACCGACGGCGCTGTTTTTCGGCTTCACCCATTGCCCCGAAGTCTGCCCCACGACCCTGTTCGAACTCGACGGCTGGTTGAAACAGGTCGACCCCGAAGGGAACCAAATCGACGCCTATTTCATTACGGTAGACCCCGAGCGTGACACGCCCGAGGTATTGAACAATTACATTTCCGCCGTCTCCGACCGCATTACCGGCATTGCGGGGGATCCCGACGAGATTGCCGAGGTCATCAAGGGTTTTCATATTTACGCCAAGAAGGTGCCGCTCGAATCCGGCGATCCTGATGATTACACGATGGACCACACGGCAAACGTCTTCCTTCTCGATGACGAGGGCCGCTTCAAGAGCACCATCGCCTGGGGCGAAAATCCCGACATCGCGGTCAAAAAGCTGGAAAACCTTCTCAAAGGCTGACAATAAGATTGTTGCCCGAAGAAAAGGAATGTTTCCCGCTTGGAAGATATAGCGCTAAAGATCGCCTTTATCGGCGCCGCCGGCATGGCCGCACAATGGCTCGCGTGGCGGCTTCACCTCCCTGCCATCGTATTGTTGCTTGCCGCCGGTTTTCTTGCCGGCCCTGTGACCGGCTTTCTCAATCCGGCCGAGGATTTCGGCGACATCTACCGCCCGATCATCTCGATCGCGGTGGCGGTGATCCTGTTTGAAGGCGGGCTGACGCTCAATCTGCGCGAAATTCGCGAAACCTCGCGCGCCGTCCAGCGCATCATCATGATCGCCGGCCCGCTGACCTGGCTCGGTACAGCGCTGTCCGCGCACTACATCGGCGGCCTGAGCTGGCCGACGGCGGTGGTTCTCGGCGCCATCCTGATCGTGACCGGCCCGACCGTGATCATGCCACTGTTGCGGCAATCCCAGCTCGGCGCGCGGCCCGCATCGCTTCTCAGATGGGAGGCCATCGTCAACGATCCAATCGGCGCGCTCTGCGCGGTGATCGCCTTCGAAACCGTGCTCGTGGTCATTGCCGACCATGACGCAGGCAAGGTCGCACTTGAACTTGTTCTCGGCGGCGGTGGATCGATCGTCCTGGGCTTCATCGGCGCGCGACTGATCGAATGGACCTTCATCCGCGGCCATGTACCGGAATATCTCAAGGCGCCAGTGCTCTTCGCGGTCGTGATCGGTGTCTACGCGGTGGCCGATATGGCACTTGAGGAAGCAGGTCTTCTGGCCGTCACGATCATGGGTGTCTTCATTGCGAATACACGCATTGCCTCGCTGACCGACATGCGCCGGTTCAAGGAGACGATCACCACCCTGCTCGTCTCCGGCCTCTTCATCCTGCTTACCGCCTCGTTGACCTTCGACGACATTCTGGGACTGAACCTGCAGGCGCTTTTCTTCGTCCTGTCGCTGCTTTTCGTCATCCGGCCGATCGCGGTAATGGTCGCGACCATCGGCTCGGGCGCCACCATTCAGGAACGCATCCTGACATCCTGGATCGCACCGCGCGGTGTCGTCGCCGTCGCCGTCTCTGGTCTTTTCGGGGCGCTTCTGATCGACGCCGGCATCGAGGATGCCAACCGCATGATCGCGTTCAGCTTTGCTGTCGTGGTCACGACGATCGTGCTGCACGGTTTCACGCTCGGCCCGCTGGCCAAGCTCCTGAAACTCACCAAGATGAGCAAGCCGGGTCTCTTGATCGTCGGCGGGTCACGCTGGTCCACGGCACTGGCAGCCAAGCTGCAGGAGCACGACGTGCCGGTAACGCTGGCAGACCCCAACTGGAACCACCTCTCGCATGCACGGCTCTCTGACATTCCGGTCTATTTCGGTGAGGTATTGAGTGAGAATGCCCACCACACGATCGAGCCGAAACGCTACGCCAACCTCATCGCCACAACCGACAACGACGCCTACAACGCGCTCGTCTGCACCGATTTCGGGCCCGAACTGGGACGCAGCCATGTTTTCCAGATTGGTCGTGACGAGGAAGCCAATCACCGCGCGCTGTCGTTTACGCTCGGCGGTCGCCCGCTGACCAAGCCCGGCATGAGCTTCCACATGTTCCGTGAGCGCTTCCGTGACGGCTGGACCTTCCATGTCACGGGTCTGACCGAGGAATACACCTGGGAGGACTATACCGCCGACCGCCCGGAGGATACGGCCGTCATTCTCTGGATCAAGCCGTCCGGAGCCATGGTCTTTGCCTCGATTGCCAGCAACAACCCGGCTGCCGGCGACAAGGTGCTCTCCTTCGGAATCCCCAATGGTGGCCCGCCCAAGGCGGCGAACGAGCTCGAGCAGCAGGAGCTTCAAAAAGAAGAAGCCCAGGCCGAGGCCGATGGCGAGCCCGAGGCAGAACCCGACGTCATAACGACCGACACCAAACTGGACGACTGAAACCGCATGCCCACCTATCGCCTTTTCATCACCACCGACGAGGCTGGTGCCTCGACGGCACTCGACGTTCTCGGCACAGCCTTCGAGGACGAGGGCCATGCGGTGGCGACCACCGAAATCGACGAGGATGCAGGCATCTGGCAGGCCTCGGTCTATGTAGAGGCCGAAAGCCCGGACGAGATGGAGGCGGCAATCAGCCATCATCTCGCCGACGTGCTCCCCGGACTTGAGGTCGAAACCGAGGAACTGCCCGAGATCGACTGGGTTACCCATTCGCTTGAAGGCTTGAAACCCGTCCGTGCCGGCCGCTTCATCGTCCACGGCTCGCACGACAAGGATGCCGTCCGCATCGGCGATATCGGCATCCTGATCGATGCCGCACAGGCTTTCGGCACCGGCCATCACGGCACCACCGCCGGCTGCCTGGAGATGCTCGACAGCGTGATCCGCGGCTGGCCGGCTGCAAGCGGCTACCCCTCCCCGATCCTCGACCTCGGTACGGGCTCGGGCGTATTGGCAATCGCAGCCGCGAAGATCACGCCGGCTTCAGTGCTTGCAACCGACATCGACCCGATTGCCACCCGGGTCGCGCTCGAAAACATGAAGATCAACAAGGTGGGCAACCAGGTCCGCGCGATCACTGCGGCCGGTTTTCATTCCCCGGAAATCGCCAACGCTGCACCGTTCGAGCTTATCGTTGCCAACATTCTTGCCCGCCCGCTGATGAAGATGGCACCGGAAATCAGCAATGCCCTTGCGCCCGGCGGTTCGGTGATCCTGTCAGGCATTCTGGCCGAACAGCGCTGGAAGGTGCTCGCAGCCTTCAATGCGCAGGGCATGGCCCATGTGCGCACGATCTGGCGGAATGGCTGGGTGACGATCCACCTGCGCTAAGACATCTCGCCCGAAGAAAGCAACATACGAAAACGGCCTGTCGCGGGACGACAGGCCGTTTCGTTTGGGAGGATATCAGCGATCCGCGAAGATCGCTTCGTCTAGAGATCAAAAGAAGTAGGTCTGGTATCCTTCACGATTGATCTCTTCTCGGGTGCGACCGAGGATCTTCAGCGAATCGTCGTCGAGCTGCAGGAGCGCGCCGTTGACGTAGCGGCGGACCTGGCGTTCCCGTGCGTTCACCATGCGGTCGTAGGCGGTGTGGAGAAAATTCCGAGCCATGGTTTCTTTCCTTGGGTTGACGGCAGGCTTTGAAGCTTGCGGCCGTTGTTTGTACTGCAATGCAACATAGGGAGATTCCCCGGCTTCTTGAAGATTTTATGTTGCAGCGCAGCTATGCGAGTAACGCATATCGAATTAACGAGAAATGCAAATTTGTTAATCGCTCGTTGCAGCGCCATCCGCCGTTTTGCCCAATTATCGTGCATGCCATCAAAATCGGCAGCCGGGACGGAAGGGTTTGCCCCGGTTGCTCCCGTCCCTCCTTGTGGATAAGGATTCCGGCACGCGGGGTAATCGCGTGAATACAATGCCGTATCGAGGCCACTCATGTTCCAGAAATTCGACGTTCTCTCCACGCCAGACCTCGCAGCAGAGCGGATCGCGCGCCTGCGCGAGCAGTTCGACAGATTGGGGGTGGATGCCGTCGCGGTGCCGCGCGCCGATGAATATCTTGGCGAATATGTTCCCGAATGTGCCGAACGCCTCGCCTGGATTACAGGCTTTACAGGCTCCGCTGGCCAAACGCTGATCTTCCGCAACTCTGCCCACATTTTCGTGGACGGCCGCTATACGGCCCAGGCGAAGGTGCAGACCGATTCAGAGATTTTCGAGATCGAAGACCTGGTCGGAAATCCGCCGCACACATTCATCCGGAAGGGCGGCCACGAAAACTTCCGCCTCGGCATCGATCCCTGGACGTTTACGTCATCGGAAACTCGTAGGCTCGAAGCGGCGATGGAATCCGTCGGCGGCAAACTGGTGATGCTGGATGACAATCCCGTCGACCTCGTCTGGGACGACCGCCCCGCCGAGCCGTTGGAGCCGGTCGCCATCCAGCCGCTCGACTATGCGGGCCGCGAGGTCGAGGACAAGCTCGACGAGATGCGGAAAGCGATTGTAGCGAAGAAGGCCGACGCGGCCGTTCTGAGCGATCCGTCCTCTGTCGCCTGGACCTTCAATATCCGCGGCTCGGACTTGCCGTCGACCCCGCATCCGCTGTCGCGCGCGATCCTGCCCGCCAGTGGCCGTCCGACGCTATACATCGACGAGCGCAAGCTTGGTATCGAGTCGCGGGCCTATCTCACGCAGCTCGCCGATCTCATGCCGCCAGAGAGCTTCGACGAAGCTCTTGCCAATCTGGGGCGCGACAAGGCCGCAGTTATGGTCGATCCCGGCGTCGCACCCCATGCGATTGCCCGCGCCATCGTCAAGGCCGGCGGCTCGGTCATCGAGGCCTCCGATCCGGCGCGCCTGCCGCGCGCGGTCAAGAACGAGGCGGAAATCAAGGCCAGCGCTTCTGTTCACAAACAGGACGGCGCAGCCATGGTGCGCTTTCTCGCCTGGTTCGACAGCGAAGCGCCCAAGGGCGGGCTCGACGAAATCTCCGCAACATCGAAGCTCGAAAGTTTTCGTGCGTCCACCGGAGAAGAGATGCAGATGCCGCTCAAGGCACTGTCCTTCGACACGATCGCCGGCGCCGGTCCCGATGCCGCAATCATCCATTACCGGGTCAACACCAAGACCAATCGGCCGATCAAGCCAGGCGAGATGTTTCTGGTCGATTCCGGCGGCCAGTATGTCTCCGGCACCACCGACATCACGCGCACCATCGCCGTCGGCGACGTGCCAGAGGAGCAGAAGCGCTTCTTCACGCTGGTACTCAAGGGGATGATCGCAGTCAGCCGCCTGCGCTTCCCCGAGGGCACGCGCGGCCTCGAAATCGATCCCTTTGCCCGCCACGCGCTCTGGCAGGCGGGCGTGGACTACGGCCACGGCACCGGTCATGGCGTCGGCAGCTTCCTGGCTGTCCATGAAGGCCCGCAGTCGATCTCGCGGCGCGGCGAGCAGGCACTACTGCCCGGGATGATCGTCTCCAATGAGCCCGGCTACTATCGCGACGGCGCTTTCGGCATCCGCATCGAAAACCTGATCTACGTGACCCAACCGGAAGAGATCGAAGGCGGCGACCGGCCGATGCTCGGCTTCGAGACGCTGACCCTCTGCCCCATCGACCGGCGACTGATCGTCAAGGATCTGATGACGGAGGACGAGATCGCCTGGCTCGATGCCTATCACGCCCGCGTCCGCGACGAGATCACACCGCTGCTGACGGATCAGAGCGACAAGGCATGGCTGGAAGCTGCAACCGCGGCTCTCTGAGAGCGACTAAAGTCCAGCGGCCCTGAGGGCGACGATCATGGCCCAGCCGATGAGGAACATCACCATCATCGGCAGGCGGAAGCCAAGCACGATGGCGGCGAGCAGCGTCAGCACTTCGGCCAGACCGTTCTGGACGAAGCCCGGCGCCACCAGCGTCGTGATCACCGCCGCAGGCACGGCATTGAGCGCGACGTTCACCTTGGGCGGAATGCGCTTCATCCGCGAGATGACCAGATGGCCGCCAAAGCGGGTGGCATAGGTCACGAGCGCGCCGGCGAGGATGATCCACACATTGGCGGGAATATTCATGAAACCGCTGGTCATCCCATGTCCTCCGGACCATCGCTTGCCGGAACGGGATCCATCTGTGGCTCACGTTCGAGCGGCATGAGGACGGCGACGAGGATGCCCGCGATCGACCCGAGACCGACATGCCACGGCGAGCCGACCGTCAGATAGGCAATGATCGAGCCCACACCGCTGGCCAGCACCACCGGCAGCCAGTTCTGCCGTTTGCGGAAACCCAGCAGCAGACCGAGGAAATAGATCGGCAGCAGAAAGTCGATGCCGAGCGCTTCCGGATTGCGGATCAATCGACCGAACTCGTAGCCGACAACGGTCGCTGCCACCCAGACCATATACATGAACAGGCCGTAGGCCGCGTACCATGCGAAGGTAACGGGGGCCTTTCGCTCAACCCGCAATTCGCTCGCCGCATAGAGGGGATCGACCAGCAGGAAGAAGGCCAGCGCCTTTTGCGGAAACGAGTAGTCCGAGAAATGCCGTCCGATCGATGCCGAGTAGAGGATGTGGCGGAAGTTGACAGCAAAGATGGAGAACACGATCAGCCAGGCAGCCACACCGCCCTTGAAGAGTTCGATCCCCACCATCTGGCTCGCACCGCCGAAAATCGTGGCACTCATCAGGACGGAATCCAGAAGGGTCATTCCCTTGTCATAGGCAAGCGTACCGAAGAGAAGACCGAACGGCATTGCCGACAATGTCGGCACAAGACTGTCGCGGACACCGGCGAGTCGTGAAGTGGTGGAAGGCATGATGGGAGAACTCCTGAACGGAGACCGTTAGGTCAGCATAGCTGACCTGTCAATTGAATGCACTTGATGTATCGCTCAAGTATTTTGAGGCTTTAGCGGCACTTGCTCATCCAGTGCAGTCCACAAATCGGGATAATCGAGAACGAGGCCGGTGTCCGACACCCCTAGCTCCGCTTCGTATCCATGCTGGGGCGAGGCATAGTGATAGACATTGTCGCCAATTCGCTCATACACCTGCATCAGACGCTTGAAAGACCGGTCTTCGGTATCGAACCAGAGCGCGGTCGTCTCCCGCCGCTCGCCAAGGGCGAGATCCAGCCGCCGGATCGCATTGGTATTTGTCGCCGGTGTGAAACCGAGATCGACATCGAGAAGATCATCGGCGAAGTCGATCCGTGCGCCATCGAGATACCATCCCTTTCCGGAAACGCGCTCGAGACTGAACGACAACGGCCGCGCACCGAAAGAACCCTCAACCCTGGCCGAGCGGGTTGCCCAGTCGGAAGCGCACCAAACCTCGTAGGTCGAGGTGAAAGTTTCACCGCCCTCCTCCCAGCGCGCTTCACCGGCTATCCGGTAGCCGCCGCTCTCCGACACGAGAGTGCATCTGTCGTGCCCGGTGACATCGAGCCGCTTCCAGGAAATTTCATGCCGCATCATCTGCCCTCCGTACCTCTGAAAAACCTAGCGTAGGAACCGCACAGCCTCAATCGCCTTTGGCGCCCTCCCAGCCGGTGGAGGCGTGGCATAAAGGCGACCATCCGGGGAAAACTAGGCCAGCTGTCACAAAACCGTCATGCGGCGGTTACGGCAAAGGCGTTTCTGCCCTATACCCCATCCGCAAAACGGTGCGGCAGAGCCGACAGACAAATTTCGAGAAGGATAACGGGATGCCGGAATCTCTGCGCAAACCAACGCTCGACAAGGACCTCGACAAACTTACGACGATGGAGATGGCGGCCGAGAGCGTCAGCCAGCGCGTCGTCGCCCCTGGCCTTGCCATCCTCTTCGTCGTCATCTGCGCCATCGTTTCAGGCGCCTTGATGACCGGCCATCAAGGCGCCGTCGTCATTGTCGCCGCCGCAGTGGTGGGCGCTTACATGGCGCTCAACATCGGCGCCAACGACGTCGCCAACAATGTCGGCCCCGCCGTCGGTGCACGTGCCATGAAACTCGGCACCGCACTGATCATCGCGGCAATCTTCGAGAGCGCCGGCGCACTTATTGCCGGCGGCGACGTGATCGGCACGATCTCGAAAGGCATCATTTCGCCCGAAGCCGTCAACACGCCGCAAGTCTTCATTTCGGCAATGCTCGCGGCTCTCGTTTCCTCGGCGCTCTGGATCCACCTTGCAACCTGGCTGAAGGCGCCGGTTTCGACCACGCACTCCATCGTAGGTGGCGTCATGGGTGCAGGCATTGCAGCCGCCGGCATCAACGCGGTGCAGTGGACGACGATGGGATCGATCGCCCTGAGCTGGGTCATCTCCCCGCTTCTGGGTGGCGTCATCGCCGCAGCCTTTCTGGCCTTCATCAAGACCGCGATCATCTATCGCGAGGACAAGATTTCGGCCGCGGTGCGCTGGGTTCCGGTTCTTATCGCGGTCATGACCGGCGCCTTCTCCGCCTATCTCGCCATCAAGGGCCTCAAGAGCCTCGTCAAGATCACTCTGCCGCTGGCGCTGACCATCGGCCTTGGCGCAGGCGTGCTCGCCTGGGTCATCTCCCGTCCGCTGATCCGCAGACAGGCCCAGGGGCTTGAGAACCGCAACCAGTCGCTGCGCAAGCTCTTCGCGCTGCCGCTGGTCTTTTCAGCCGCCCTTCTCTCCTTCGCCCACGGCGCCAATGACGTCGCCAACGCCGTCGGGCCGCTGGCGGCCATCGTGCATACGGCAGAACTCGGCGAAGTGGCCTCCAAGGTTTCGATCCCGCTCTGGGTGATGGCCGTGGGTGCGTTCGGTATCTCGCTCGGTCTCGTTCTCTTCGGCCCGCGCCTGATCAAGCTCGTGGGCAACGAAATCACCAAACTGAACCCGATGCGCGCCTTCTGCGTGGCCCTCTCCGCAGCCTTGACCGTGATCGCCGCGTCTGCACTCGGATTGCCGGTGAGTTCGACCCACATCGCAGTGGGTGCGGTCTTCGGCGTCGGCTTCTTTCGTGAATGGTATACCGCGCGCTCGCAGCGCCGCGCCGACTACGTCGCCATGCGCAGCGAGAGCAACGGGAATGGCAGCCCGCCCAAGCAAAAGTCCAAGCGGGCATCAGCCGACGACCAGCGCCGCCGCTTCCTCGTGCGACGCGCGCACTTCCTGACCATCGTGGCAGCCTGGCTGGTCACGGTACCGGCTGCAGCCATCCTGTCCGGCGTCCTGTTCGCGATCTTCCAGTCGGTATTCGCCTGAGTGGCAAGCGCTACTGAACGGGTCTTTCGCCCCTGGCTGTGACCGCGAAGGTGTTGCCGGTGATTTTGAGAACACCTTCAGCCTGAAGGCGTCCGATGCGTTCGCTCAAATAGGGGCGGCTGACATTGACGAGCTCGGCAAGCAATTGCTGGCTCAATGGCCAATCGACGGAAAAGGCCCCTTCCGGACGGCTACCGTTCTGCTGAAAGGCCATCACACGGAGAAATTCTATCAGGCGCAGATCGGCGTTGCGGATACCGCGCACAGACGAGAATTCGGACAGGAACATGATGTTGCGGCTCATGATCCACATGCACCAGCGCAGGAATTTCGGATCTCTGCACTGCTCCAGAAACTCCTCGCAATAGAGTTCATAGACGATGCATTTCGTCGCCGCCCGGAAAATGTGCGCGTTGACGCCGCTGATCATCTCCGAGATATTCACGGTCATCCCCTTGAAGACCGCACCCAAGAGGACCTCACCGCCCTCCGGTGTGGGCAACAAAACCGAAGCGGTTCCGCTGGACATGTAACGGAGGGCAAGCTTGCCCGAACCAACATCACAGATCGTATCGCCCCGCTCATACTCAACGACTTTGGCACGCCGCATGAAGCGTTCACGCATCGTGTCCATGCCGTCGAACAAGTCGCGCCTGCCGTCTTCCGCCGCTGCCATAAACGCAGGACAAGGACTCAAATCCCCGGGATTTTGTAATCGCGGCATCCGTTTACCCCCACCATTTCAGTAAAGTCATAGCATCTTTGGTCGGCAATGCGCCCCCCAAAGCTTAAAAAGACTTCAATAATTAAACCTTGCTTCGCCATGGCAGGACGGCGAAGCCAATGGTGAGACCAACACGGAAATGACAGGTCTCAGGCGCCCTCGCCGACCAGCTCGAACCACTGGTCCTCGGTAATCACCTCGATGCCGAGTTCCTCCGCCTTGGTGAGCTTGGAACCGGCGCCCGGTCCGGCTACCAGAAGGTCGGTCTTCTTCGAGACGGAGCCGGCGGTCTTGGCTCCCAGACGCTCCGCCATGGCCTTGGCCTCGTCTCGGGTCATGCGTTCGAGCGAACCGGTAAACACGATCGTCTTGCCGCTGACCGGACTTGAAGCGGACACTGACGGCATCTCGGCATCCTCCGGCGTGACTTCATCCAAGAGCTTCTCGATCACTCCGATATTGCGGGGCTCGTTGAAAAACTCGACGATGGCCCGCGCCATCACCTCGCCGATACCGTCTATGTTGTTGAGATCGGCCCAGGCCTCGCCCGTATAGCCATTCGCAGCTTTCATGGCTTTCTCAAGCTCATCATAGCTGCCATAGGAGCGTGCCAGCAGCTTGGCGGTGGTCTCCCCCACATGCCGGATGCCGAGCGCATAGATGAAGCGGTTGAGTGCGATCGTCCGCCGCGCGTCAATGGCCTCGAACAGCTTGCGCACGCTCACCCGCCCGAAGCCGTCGATATTTTCGAGCTTCGTCATCGATTTCTCCTGCCGCCTCTGCAGCGTGAAGATGTCGGGCGCGGTACGGATCTGCATCGACGGATCTTCGGTGCGGAAGAAGAAATCGACCTGCTTGGATCCAAAACCCTCGATGTCATAGGCATTGCGCGAAACGAAATGCTTGAGGTGCTCGATCGCCTGCGCCTCGCAGACGAAGCCGCCGGTGCAGCGGGTCACGCTGTCGAGCTTGCCGGTCTTCTCGTTCTTCTCACGCACGGCATGGCTGCCGCAGACCGGGCATTTATCCGGGAACGCATAGGGTTCGGCGTCTTCGGGACGTTTTTCCAGCACCACGTCGAGAACCTGCGGGATGACGTCACCGGCACGCTGCACGATCACAGTGTCGCCGATGCGGAAATCATGGCCTTCGTCGCGGATCGGCTCGCCATTGTTGCCGAGCCCGACGATGTAATCGGCATTGTGCAGCGTGGCATTGGTCACCACCACGCCGCCAACGGTAACCGGTGTGAGACGGGCGACCGGCGTCAACGCGCCGGTGCGACCGACCTGGATGTCGATATTCTCGATGGTGGTGAAAGCCTGCTCGGCGGGAAACTTGTGGGCGGTGGCCCAGCGCGGGCTACGTGAGCGGAAGCCCAGACGTGCCTGCAGGTCGAGCCGGTCGACCTTGTAGACAACACCGTCGATGTCATATTCGAGCTCGCCGCGTTCGAGGCCGATGGCGTTGTAATGGGCGAGAAGGTCTTCGACACTCGTCAGCCGTTTGGTCAGCGGATTTATCGGGAAACCCCAGCGCTCGAAGGTCTCGATCATGCCTGATTGGGTGTCTGCCGGCATGTCCGACATCTCGCCCCAGGCATAGGCGAAGAACTTCAGCTTGCGCTTCTCGGTCACGCGCGGATCGAGCTGGCGCAGCGAACCCGCAGCGGTGTTGCGCGGGTTCACATAGGTCGGCTTCCCCTCTTCCTCCATGCGCGCGTTGAGCGCCAGGAAGTCGGGCTTGGCCATATAGATCTCGCCACGGATCTCGACGATCTCGGGCGCGTCCTTCGGCAGTTCGTTGGGGATATCGGAGATGGTACGCACATTAGCGGTTACGTTTTCGCCGGTGGTGCCGTCGCCGCGCGTGGCCGCATTGACGAGCTTGCCGTTCTCATAGCGAAGCGAGATCGACAGGCCATCGATCTTGGGCTCGGCCGTAAAGGCGATCGAACCATCGGGCATCTGGCCGAGGAAACGGTAAACCGAGCCCACGAAGCCCTGCACCTCTTCATCGGAAAAGACGTTGTCGAGCGAGAGCATCGGCCGCGCGTGGGTGATCTGCGCGAAAGTCGGCAGCGGCGCCGCGCCGACCTTCTTCGACGGGCTGTCATCGCGGACGAGTTCGGGGAAGCGGGCTTCGATCGCCAGATTGCGCTGCTTCAGCGCATCATAGGCCGCGTCGGAAATCTCGGGCGCGTCCTTGCCGTGATAGAGATCGTCGTTGCGCGCAATCTCTGCGGCGAGCCGTTCGAGTTCGGCCTTGGCTTCGGCTTTGGTGAGGGACTCGATCAGCTTGGGGTCGTCTGACATGAAATTCTACTCCGGCGGGACCGGATCTTTCTAGCCGACGCCCGACGGATTCGGAAGCGGGAGCCGGCGCCCTGATGCCGCCAATCGACAGCATTCAGGGCGCCGTTTATGTCGGACTGCCTCAGGCGGCAGCGACCTTGCTTGCCACGGCGTGAACTTCGTTCTGGGCATTGGCGATGGAGGCTTCGCGGTCTTCCGGGCTGAAGGCGAGCTTCTCGGCGCGCACATAGGTCACATCGGTGATGCCGACAAAGCCCAGAAGCGCGCTCAGGTGCGGCTCCTGTGCGTCGAGCACCTGAAGCGGGCCTTCCGAATAGAGACCGCCGCGCGACAGCACGACAATGGCGCGCTTGCCCTTGAGCAGGCCTTCCGGGCCGGCTTCGGTGTAGCGGAACGTCACGCCGGCACGCAGCAGGTGATCGAACCAGGCTTTTAGCGTCGAGGGAATGCCGAAATTGTACATCGGCGCGCCGATGACGATGATATCCGCATCCTGGACTTCACCGATCAGTTCATCAGAGAGCTTGCGGGCGGCCTTCTGGGCGTCGGTTTCAGGTTCCGGAACAACGTTGTCGGCGGTCAGGTGCGGAATGGGGCTCGCACCGACGTCGCGGGTGACGACCTTGGCATCCGGATTGGAAGCCTTCAGCTTTTCGACGGTGGTGTCGACGAGCGCCTTGGACACCGAATGCGGGCCGAGAGCGCTGGAGTTGACGACAAGAATGTTGGTCATAGGAAGATATCCCTTAATTAGAATGCAATCTTGCGCCTAAAATGATGTTGCAATATTCGGATCGGAATACCTGTTTTCAGAACAGATCTGTTGCATGAATGGGAACGAGCATGGATGAGATCGAAGACATGACCACCTTTGTGGAGGTGGTGCGCGGATTGTCCTTCAGCCGTGCGGCGCAATCTCTCAACATCTCCAAATCGATGGTCAGCCGGCGACTGGCCAGGCTCGAAGAAGGATTTGGAGCACGCCTTCTCGACCGTACGACACGCGGCGTACGGCCGACGGACGCCGGCATCGAACTGCTCGAACGCGCAGAAAAGATCCTCGACGAAATGCGTCAGGCGCGCGAGGCTGTCGCCGCTCACTCGGGCAAGGTCCTCGGCACGCTGCGGGTGACGGTGCCGCAATCGCTTGGCGCGCGCCGGATGGGGCGCATGTTTGCCGACTTCGCAAGGCTTTACCCGGAAATCCTTCTCGACGTCGATTTCGACGACCGGGTGAAGGACCTGATCGACAGCAAATATGACGCGGCCATCCGTATCGGCCACATGCCCGATTCGAGCTTTATCATCCGCCAGCTCCAACCCGTGCGCGCGGTCTGTGCGGCAAGCCCGGACTATCTGGAAAAATTCGGCACACCGGAGGAGCCGCGCGATCTCTACGGCCACGAATGCCTGCGCTACCTCAACGCCCGGACCGGCGAATGGGAGTTTCTGTCCGGCGGCAAGCAAATCCGCATACGCCCCCATGGCCGGATGGCGTCCGGCAATGGCGAGGCGTTGCTGCAATGGGCAATCCTAGGTTTCGGTGTCCTCTACGCTCCGAACTTCATCGTCGAAGACGCGTTGAAGGACGGTCGACTGGTGCGGATTCTCGCCGACTATGCCTCACCCGAACTGTCGATGTGCGTGATGCGCCCGCCAGGTGGGCTGGTGCCAGCCAAGGTCCGGGCCCTGACCGACTTCCTCGTCACGCGGATGGGCGTCTACTGTAACGAGGACGAACAAGGGGAAAGTACTGATTAACGGATAGAAGCTAGGATCGGCGACCAGATTGTCGCCAACCGTCCGGGAGTGACCCGACCGCCATGCAGGTTTCCGCCCCGTCCTTCGCAGCAACGCTCAAGCTCGTCGAGCGCGAGGCCGCGCGCAAAGATGCCGCCGACGAACCCGCAATCTCGGCACAGGATTTCATCCGCTCGGCCGCAGAAAGCCGCAAGCAGTTCTCTCAAGAACGGCTCAAGGCCCTGCGTGAGCAGATGACGACGCTGTCGCTGTTTGCAATGAAGCCCGCGGCCATGGCGCACTTCTCGTCCCAGATGGCGAAGGAACTGGAGGGGGCGGCCACCGACTTCGCACGCTCGGTCCGCACGCTGGGTGAAGACCGCCGCAACTTCGTGCCGGAGACGCCTGCAGAAGCCTATCAGGACATCGCCGAGACCGGCCCCACGTTCGAACGCTATTCGCTGACCGACGAGGATCGCGAGACGGCCGCCAGTTTTACCGCCGCTGCCCGCCAGATCGAATTGCTGACCGATAACGCGCTCGAACGCAGCCGTGAGCGGGGCGTCATCGACACAGCTACCAAGGCCCGCACGGATGCACGCGGCGTGATCGAACTGATGAACCGGCTCGACGGCAAGGGCTATCTGGAAGCGGTGATCCGCTAAAAACCCTACCCCTCGCCCGACAACAGCCTTGCAGCAGCAGCGCGGGCTTCGTCGGTGACCGAAGCGCCTGCTAGCATGCGGGCGATCTCCTCGCGTCTTCCGTCGTCATCCATGGTCTCGACCTTGGTGGAAACGACATCGCTGCCCGCGTCCGCTCCCGGCCCCTTGGCAATGAGGAAGTGACGCTTGGCGCGGGCCGCGACCTGCGGTGCGTGGGTGACCGAGAGAACCTGCACCGTCTCCGAGAGGCGCTTCAGCCGTTTGCCGATGGCGTCGGCCACCGCGCCGCCGACGCCGGTGTCGATCTCGTCGAAGACGAGGGTCGGCGCGGAGCCGCGGTCGGCGAGAGCCACCTTGAGCGCGAGCAGGAAGCGCGAGAGTTCGCCGCCCGACGCCACCTTCATCATCGGCCCGGCACGGGTGCCGGGATTGGTGCGGACATGGAATTCGACCTGATCGATACCGGCAGCACTCGCCCGTTCGGGATCCGTCGTAACCTGGACGATGAACTCCGCACGCTCGAGCTTGAGCGCCGGCAATTCGGCCATGACGGCAGCTTCGAGCGCCTGGGCGGTATTGTGCCTACGTTCGGAGAGCGAGCGCGCCGCATGGTGAAACGCGGTCTCGGTTTCCTTGACCCGATCCTCGAACTGGCGAAGGCGTTCCTCGCCGGCATCGAGATCGGCAAGATCGGCCACCATGGCGGCGGCAAGCTCGGCCAGCCCGTCGACCTGCACGTTGAATTTTCTTGCGGCAGCCCGGAGCGCGAAGAGCCGCTCCTCGGTGACCTCCAGTTCACGGGGATCGAAATCGGCGGCACGCAGGGTTTCCTCTGCGGTCGTCTGCGCATCGGCCAACGCATTGAGCGCGCGGTCGAGTGCAGCGACGAGGTCACCCATCAGCTCCGGAGCTTCCTCAGCCTTGCGCTCGAGCCGGCGCATGAGCGAGGAAATCACCGGCATGGGTGACGCCTGGCCGTTGAGGATTTCATTGGCCTCGTTGATGTCGGTGGCGGTCTTTTCCGCCTTCATCATGGTGGCGCGACGATTGGCCAGTTCTTCCTCCTCGCCTTCCTGCGGCGAGAGTTTTTCCAGTTCCTCGACCGAGGCGCGGAGGTAATCGGCTTCGCGGGCAGCCGTCTCTACTTTCTCGCGCTGCTTCTTCAGCGCGCGCTCGGCATCGCGCCAGGCCGTATAGAGCCCGCCGAGTTCTGCGGCAGCGCCATCGAGTCCACCGAAAGCGTCGAGCAGCGTCCGGTGCGCCTCGGCGTCGACAAGTGCACGATCGTCATGCTGGCCGTGAATTTCGACGAGAAGCCGACCGGCCTCGCGCATCAACGCAACGGATGCCGGCTGGTCGTTGATGAAGACGCGGGTGCGGCCGTCGCCGTTCTGGACACGGCGAAACACGACATCGCCGTCATCGTCGAGCCCGTTGTCGCGGATCATCTGGCGCACGGGATGATCGGCGCCCACATCGAAGGCGGCCGTGACCTGCCCCTTGTCGGCGCCATGGCGGACAAGCGAACCGTCGCCCCGCCCGCCAAGGGCGAGCGAGAGCGAATCGAGCAGGATGGATTTGCCCGCGCCGGTTTCGCCGGTGAGCACGGAAAGGCCGGTATCGAACTCAAGGTCGAGCCGTTCAATCAGAACGATATCGCGGATCGACAATTGGACGAGCATTGAAGCGAAGCCTTTCTTCCGGCGCGGTGCCGTCTGGTCAGGCTCCGATCAGCGTCTTGCCGGCGCGTGAAATCCACGAGCCCCGGTTTTCCCGCGGCTCGAGGCCGCCGGACTGCAGGAGCTTGTAGGAATCGGCATACCACTGGCTATCCGGGAAGTTGTGTCCCAGAACCGCGGCCGCCGTTTGCGCCTCGCTGGTCAGGCCCATGGCGTAATAGGATTCCACGAGCCTGGCGAGGGCTTCCTCGACCTGACGCGTGTTCGGATAGGTTTCGACGACGGAACGGAAGCGGTTGACCGCTGCGACATATTCCTTCCGCTCGAGATAGTAGCGGCCGATCTGCATTTCCTTGCCGGCGATCTGGTCGCGGGCAGCGCGGATCTTGGCTTCCGCATCCTCGACATATTCGGATTCGGGATAGCGATCGACGACCTCCTGCATGGCCCGCATGGCGCGGACCGCGGGGCTCTGGTCGCGTGTCACCGACGGGATCTGCTTGAAATAGGCGAGACCGATAATGTACTGCGCGTAGGCCGCATCGGGATCGTTCGGATAGAGATTGATGAACCGGCGTGCGGAGTTGATCGCTTCCTGGTTCTGTCCCTGGCGATACTGAACGAAGGCGTTCATCACCATCGCCTTGCGGGAATACTCCGAATAGGGATGCTGCTTGTCGATCGCTTCGAACTTGCGCGAGGCCTCGGTGAGGTTGCCAGCCTGAATGTTGGCCAGACCCTCGTTGTAGAGCTGGTCGGCCGGATCGATCGAAGCCGCATAGGCTGTGATATCAATGTCCGGATCGGACTGGCACGCGCTCAGCCCCACGGCGATTGTGGAGATGCCCGCTGCCAACAGCGCAATGCGCAGCACAGATGTGCGACCGTTGCTTCCGGTACCTGCCATTACTAATCCTTTCTGAGCCCCCGCATACGCGATCGCCCCCGGAGGGGGAAATGCCGAACCGCGTTCTAGCCGTAAAACCGGCGTTTCCGCAATCACATGATGGCCCATTGCCGCAAATTTGTGGCGGAGCCGGGGCAAAAAGCGCTGCGGATATCGGAGGATGTGAATAGTGCGCCCGGGCCTTAGTTGAGCCAAGGCGCGAAAGCCGGTGCGCTGACCGCAACCAGTTCGCCATGACGGCTGGCGCTGCGGCGAGCCGGCTTCTCGACAATCTCGTAGGCCGACGAATCAGCCAGAAGCGCGCGAAGCGCAAGTGCGTTGAGCTTGTGACCGCCGCGATAGCTGCGGTAGCAGCCGATGAACTGTGCGCCGGCAAGCGCCAGATCGCCAACCGCATCGAGAGCCTTGTGGCGGACGAACTCGTCGGTGTAGCGCAGGCCTTCGATGTTGATGACGGTATGGTCGTCTGCGATGACGACCGAATTTTCCAGCGAAGAACCGAGCGCATGGCCCGAGGCCCAGAGATGCTCGACATCGCGCATGAAACCGAAGGTCCGCGCGCGGGCGAGTTCCTTGCCGAAGGTCTCCGGCGTGATCTCGCCCTTCCAGGACTGACGACCGATCAGCGGGGTATTGAAATCGATGTCGATCTCGAAGCGGGTGCCGTCATGGGGAATGAACTCGGCCCAGGAGCCGCCCATTTCCATGCGAACCGGTTTGACGACGCGGATGTAACGGCGCTTCTCGGTAAGCGCGACGATACCGACGCTTTCGAAAGCATCGATGAAAGGCATGGCCGAACCGTCCATGATCGGCACTTCACCGGCATCGATATCGATGGAGACGTTGTCGATCCCCACGCCCGACAGCGCAGCCATCAGGTGCTCAACGGTACCGACGGAACGATCGGGCGCCTTTCCGAGGAGGGTGCAGAGATCGGTCGAGCCGACCTGCGACGACACCGCGCGCACGGACATGACGAGTTCTTTACCGTCATAACGGTTGAAAACGATACCGGTATCGGCCTCGGCAGGATTGAATGTAATGGAAACATTGTCGCCGGAATGGACGCCCACGCCAGTCAAGCTTACCGACCGCGCAATGGTGGCCTGATAGCCGTTTACATCAATACCCATAAGGCTAACCAATTCCCGTAACAGACGGGCCTAAATGGCCCGATCCCATTTCCCCAAGTCCTTCCGGGAAAATCCGTCCTTTGATGGAAGTGTTTTTCCCCGGCCCCGTCGACCCTTCGGCCGGATTGCAAGATAGGCTTAGGCTTGTAACAATCCAAATCACGCTTCGTTTCGTTCTGTTACGATACAAACGCGATGGACCATTAAAATTCATTCAGCCTTTACAAAGCGTTAACGCAAAGACCGGCGGTGGGTCAAAGCCCGCCGCCGGTCCTTTTGTAACAAAACGCACGCCGGATCAACCGGCATGCGCGAATCGTCGGTTTACTTCACCTGGCGACGCAGGAACGCCGGGATCTCCAGCTGGTCGTCATCGGCCATGCTGCGGCTCTGCGGTGCCACCCGGCCCTGGTCGTCGAGCTGGCCACGACGCGGTGCGTAGACACTTGCTTCCGGCGAGAGCTGACGACGGGCCTGGGCCGCCGGCGCTGCCTGCTGATGGTCTGCGTTATGCTCGTCGTCCTCGCGCTTTCCCAGCGAAGCCGAGAGGCGCTTGAGGAGGCCCATCGGGCCGCGTTCGTCATGTTCGACCGGAGCGGCCTGACGGCTTTCCATCTCGGCCTTCACCACCGGCGGAAAGTCTTCCACCTGCGGCATGCGGACGGGCTCGGGCTGCGGAGCCGGAGCAGCCGCCTGCGGGGCCGGAGCCGGTACGGGCTGCGGAGCCGGCTGGGGTGCCGGGCGCGGTGCTGCAGCAACCGGTGCCGGCTGTGCGGGCTGCGGACGTGCCGGCTGTTCGGACGCGAAGATGCGGCTCTGCGGACGGAACTCATCGGCCTGGGCCTTCGGCTGTGCCGGAGCCGGAGCGTCGGAGATGTTCAGTTCACGCTCGAGTTCGCTTTCTGCGGCACGGATGGTCTCGGCAACCGGATCGTTGGCCGGCTGGGCCGGTGCGGGAGCCGCGGGTGCTGCCATCTGCGACTGCGGCTGTGTCGGACGGACCGGAGCGGCAGGCGCTGCGGCAGCCGGGCGCGGAGCCGGACGCTGGGTCATGGCCGGACGGTTCTCATCCGGATTGGCGGCCAGGGCCCTGTCGATGCCGGTTGCGACAACCGAGACGCGGATCAGGCCTTCGAGTTCCTCGTCGAAGGTGGCGCCGAGAATGATGTTGGCGTCCGGATCGACTTCCTCGCGGATACGGGTTGCGGCTTCGTCGACTTCGAAGAGGGTCATGTCGCGGCCACCGGTGATGGAGATCAGGAGACCCTGAGCGCCCTTCATGGTGGTTTCGTCGAGCAGCGGATTGGCGATCGCTGCTTCGGCTGCGGCCATTGCACGGCCTTCGCCGGAAGCCTCGCCGGTGCCCATCATCGCACGGCCCATCTCGCGCATCACCGAACGGACGTCGGCGAAGTCGAGGTTGATGAGGCCTTCCTTGACCATCAGGTCGGTGATGCAGGCCACGCCCGAATAGAGCACCTGGTCGGCCATCGCGAATGCGTCGGCGAAGGTGGTCTTGTCGTTGGCGATGCGGAACAGGTTCTGGTTCGGAATGACGATCAGGGTATCGACGTTCTTCTGCAGCTCGTCGATGCCGGCTTCGGCGAGACGCATGCGGCGCGCGCCTTCGAAGTGGAACGGCTTGGTGACGACGCCGACGGTCAGGATGCCCTTGTCGCGGGCAGCACCTGCCACGATCGGGGCTGCACCGGTGCCGGTACCGCCGCCCATGCCGGCGGTGACGAAGCACATGTGGGTTCCGTTGAGGTGATCGAGAATTTCGTCGATGCACTCTTCGGCGGCCGCGCGGCCGACTTCCGGCTGCGAGCCTGCGCCCAGACCTTCGGTGACATTGGCACCGAGCTGGATAAGACGCTCTGCCTTGGTCATGGTCAGGGCCTGAGCGTCGGTGTTTGCCACGACGAACTCGACGCCCTGAAGACCGGCGTTGATCATGTTGTTGACAGCATTGCCGCCGCCGCCGCCGACACCGAACACAGTGATGCGGGGCTTCAGCTCGGTGATGTCCGGCTTCTGCAGATTGATGGTCATGGCAACCGTTCCTTCTTCCTTGCTATGGCCGCATCGCCTGCAGGCCAATTCCTGAATTTCAAAAGCTTTCCTTGAGCCAACGGCCAACTGTCGCCAGTCGTCCCTTGCCGTCGATCATGGAAAGCCCGCCCTCGACGCCGGCATGGCTTTCCAGCCCGGCGACCTGCGGATAGATCATCAACCCCACGGCGGTCGAAAACGCCGGCCCCTTGGCCGCTGCCGGAAGTCCGGAGACTCCGAGCGGACGGCCGACGCGGACGTTTCGCGCCAGTATCCGGCGGGCGGTGTCGGGCAGCCCTGTCAGCTGGCTCGCCCCACCCGTCAGAACGATGCGCTTGCCGACAACCGAGGCGTAGCCTGACTGCTGGATGCGCTCGCGGATCATTTCAAGCGTCTCTTCGACGCGGGCCCTGACGATGCGCGCGACGAGACCGCGCGGCACCTGGACGGGCATGTCGTGGTCGTCATCACCGATCGGCGGGACGGAAACGATATCGCGGTCTTCGGCGGCCTGCGGCGCGGCCGATCCGTGCACGACCTTGATGCGCTCGGCATCCTCGAAACGGGTCGAAAGTCCGCGTGCGAGGTCCATCGTCACATGCTGGCCGCCGATGGCGATCGCATCGGCATGGACCATCTTGCCGTCGGCAAAGACCGAAATCGTTGTGGTGCCGCCGCCCATGTCGATGGCAGCGCATCCCATTTCCGCTTCATCGGAAACGAGTGCGGCCAGCCCCGAGGCGTAAGGCGTCGCGACCATCGCATCGACCGTCAGGTGAGCGCGGTTGATCGACAGTTCGAGGTTCTTGAGCGGCGCGCGTTCGGCTGTCAGCACATGCATCTCGACGCCCAGGACGTCGCCATACATGCCGAGCGGATCGGAGATGCCGCGCTCGCCGTCGAGCACATAGCCCGCCGGAAGCGAATGGAGAACAGCGCGCTCATGCAGGTCGGTCTGCCGGGTCGCCGCTGAGACGACCTTGCGCAGGTCCGACGAGGTGATCTCATGACCACCGAGATTGACGATAGCCGAATGGGTTTCGCTGGTCAGACGGCCCGCAGACACGTTCACGATCAGCGACTCGACCGTCAAGTTGGCCATGCGCTCGGCAGCATCAACTGCGAGGCGAACCGAGTTCTCAACCGCTTCCATGTCTGAAATCACGCCTGCCTTGAGGCCGCGCGACTTCTGGTGGCCGATGCCAAGGATCTCGATCTTGTGGCTGCGGCCCGAAAGAATATCGGCGCCTTCAAGCGGGGTCAGCCGGCCGATCATGCACACGACCTTCGACGAACCGATATCGAGGACGGTGACGACGCTCGTACGCTTGCCCGAAAGCGGCTTCAGACGCGGAAGGACAGATGAGGGACGGAAGAAAGTCATGTGCGCCGCTCCGCCGCCTTGATCGCCTTGGCCCGCTCCTTGATGGCATCCTCGCGACGCTCATAGGCCGCTTCGGTGAGCTTGACGGTCACCCTGTCATCGAGACGCAGGTCGATCGCGGCGATATCGCGATCGAGAATGTCGCGGCCTGCATCGAAATCGCTCAGACGCTGGATCGCACCGTCGATGTCTTTTTCCGGAAGCCGGATGGTCACACCATTGTCGAGACGCAGGTCCCAGCGGCGATCGGCAACGCGGATCGCGGCTTTCACGCGCCCGCGCAACTCCGGATGGAAGATCAGCCGCGCTTCGAGCTCGTCGGCATGGCGATCGGCACCGAGGCCGACATAAAGGGGCAATTCGGCATGACGCGCCCCGTCGAACGGCGCGATGATGTCGCCCTTCGCATCGATGAGCGAGAGATCGATACCGTGCTGCCAGATGGCCACCGGGACCCGCTCGACGAGCTTGACGGACAAGGAGCCGGGATAGACCTTGGTAACCTGCGCATCGACGACCCAAGGCAGCTCGATCAGGCGGCTGCGGGCTTCCTCGACGGAGATCGAGAGGACGGAGGTCGCGCCGTTAAGGCCGATCTGTTCGAGAACGGTGATGTCCGAGGTTTCCGAATTGCCGGAGATGTAGATGTCCTCGAGCGCAAAACCGGCAGAGGTGGTGAGCGCTTCGGCAACGACAGGGCCGTGGCCGCCGAGCTGCATGCCATAAACACCGGTCGCGGATAGAAAGGCTGCGGTTGCGATGGTACCGGCGTGGCGGGGAATGTTCACCCGCCCGCTCATCAGGGCGTGGGCGAAACGCATCGGCCGACGAAGGACGCGCGGCAGCGCACGGCCGGCGGCCTGAAGGCCATCCTTGCCGGCCCTTGCGGGCCCCTGCCGGAGCGAATCCCCTACCTGCAACACGTGGCGTCCTCCACCATCCAGCTGACGAATTCTTCAAACGAGTGGCCCGCGTGAGCGGCCATTTCCGGCGCAAGCGAGGTCGGTGTCATGCCTGGCTGGGTGTTGATTTCGAGCCAGACGAGCTCTCCGTTTTCGGAGAAACTGTCGTCATAGCGGAAATCTGATCGTGACACCCCGCGACACCCGATTGCTTGATGGGCCGTTAACGCAAGTGTTCGTACTTTTTGGTAAATAAATGGTGAAATTTCTGCCGGCAGGATGTGATTGGATCCACCTTCGACATACTTCGCGTCATAATCGTAGAAGTCGTGTCCTTGCGGCACCACATCCGTGACCGCAAGGGCCACATCTCCCATGACGGTGCAGGTCAGATCGCGACCCGGAACGTACCGCTCGACCATCACTTTCTCTCCATAGGTCCATTCCGGAGAGGAAAAGATTTGCGGCGGATGCGGCTGGTTTTCCTTTACAATCACCACCCCGAAGGACGACCCCTCGGCTACGGGCTTGACCACATAGGGCGGCTTCATCGGATGCGCAGATGTAAAGTCACGCCGATCCATGATCTTTGATTCGGCCACCGGAATACCGGCCGCCTTCGCGACGATCTTGGCAAGTTTCTTGTCCATCGCCAGCGCCGAAGCGAGCACCCCGGAATGGGTGTAGGGAATAGACAGAAATTCGAGGACACCCTGGATCGTACCATCTTCGCCATAGGGACCATGCAGCGCGTTGAACGCCACATCCGGCTTCAATTCGCGCAACGTATTTGCGATGTCACGATCCACGTCGACACGGGTCACCCGGTAACCGGCGCGCTCCAGCGCGTCGGCGCATTCCTTGCCAGATGCAAGGCTGACCGGCCGTTCCGATGAAAACCCGCCCAGAAGGACGGCGACGTGTTTCTGGCTCATACGTAAAGTCCTGTTCGATCGCACACTTTAAAAGCGCTTGCTTGTTTCAGCCTGACGTCTGCGCTGAATGGTTCATTTTTCTGTCCGAAAAACGACGGCGGCTCCACAACCGTTATGGTCAATGAAGCGTTAACGTTTCGTTTTTGGATGACAGAAATCGGGCGCCCGGATAACTCCGAGCGCCGTGGCGATCACGAGGAAACGGCAGGGACTAGCTTGCCGCTTTCCTTATTATTGCATTGGCATTGTCGCGAAGTTGCCGGCGCGCGCCGGTATTTGCGATCTCGACACAATCACCCGAGACCGGCACCGCAGGAACGATACGATTTCGCCCGTTTTTCTTGGCCGTGTAGAGCGCGCGGTCGGCGCGCGAGAAGGCGCAGGTAAAGCCATCGCCTTCTACCAACTCGGTCACCCCGCCCGAGATGGTAAAGGTAATATCGTCTCCCAGATGCCGCAGCTTCGACGCCTCGATACGCATCCGCACGAGTTCGGCCAGCGCCATCCCTTCGGCAAGCGAGCGGTTTGCGAGAAGCACGGCAAACTCCTCCCCTCCGATGCGCGCCTTCATCGCATCCTGCGTGAAGACGGCACGAAGCACATCCGCAACCGCAATTATGGCCGCGTCGCCTGCGGGATGTCCGTATGTATCGTTGATGGCCTTGAAGTGGTCGACATCGAACAGCAGGAGCACCTTGTTATCGCGGTCGCAATGCTCCACCGCATCGAGAAAGGCACGCCGGTTGGCGAGGCCTGAAAGCTGATCGGTAACGCTCAGTTGCTGATAGGCGGCTCGTTCGCGCGACAGATCGTAGATCGCGAAGCCGACGACCATGTAGGCGATCATCCCGACAGTAAATGAAATAGTCGGCGACATGATAAAAATCATCTTCACTGAATCGGAGAAGGCGTAGGGAAGAAGCCCCATCTCACCCATCAAGGCTTCCAGCCCGAGATTCAGGCCAAGGGCAAGCAAGCTGATCTTGGCCGCCAAAATGGCGGACCGCCTCACGACATCCTTGCGCGTGGCGAAATGGCCAAGCGTCAACTGCCGAACAATCCACTCGCGCATTTTCCCGGTCACGTCGACATACTCCAAGTCTGAAGGGTACAATCGACGTAAGAAGTTTATGCCCTTGCCCGAAGAGCTCCCTAAATTTTTGGGGTACTGCGGTTAAATTCACTGCCATCAGAAGCTACAAACAGATCCGGGTGCACCCTCGCGGGCGCCGGAGGCCATTGCTTTTTTGCTCCCGCTTCCCCATATAGAGACAACCAACCGGTGCCTGCGGCATTCTCGCGCCTCCACGACATGGCTGCGTCATGCCTCGCGCTCCAGACGAGCGCTTTCCGCATTCTATTATCTTGCGGCAGGCATTGACGGCTGCAGCCGTCCCCGTTTTCACGGGATCGACCGGATATGTCACGCCCTCGGTGCTGACCACGGATGTACTGGCAGCTTGCCAGCGGCTTGATATCGCGCGGACCGGATTGTTCCGGATCCCGCGCCCGAGGTCTCCGGTCCCGTGCCTTCACGCGTTTCTTGCGTGTTTTTGGCGGAGATGAAGCTGCATGTCGTCGCGGTTGGCCCCAACCGGGGTGCTTTAGCGCCCCCGATACCGGATCGAGGTTCGGTCAACCGCTCGAAAAGGAGACAAGATTTGCAGGTAATCGTCAGGGACAACAATGTCGAACAGGCCATTCGCGTACTGAAAAAGAAGATGCAGCGCGAGGGCGTGTTCCGCGAAATGAGGGCGCGCCGCGCCTACGAAAAGCCCTCCGAAAAGCGTAACCGCCAGGCTGCGGAAGGCGTACGTCGCCAGCGCAAGCTCGCCCGCAAGCAGGCTCAGCGCGAAGGCCTTCTGCCGCGCAAGGGTCGCGGACGCTAAGACCAGGAATTTCGATGGCGGGGCGGAGCGATGGCCCCGCCGCGAGCCGCCTCGGTTTTCGCCG
>CEQK01048763.1_pt1 | contig 29423 bp, 27 predicted proteins | sample 531051 | NCBI WGS metagenome assembly CEQK01 (sample SAMEA2621229, study PRJEB7988) | marine metagenome | biome: marine biome (ENVO:00000447); feature: deep chlorophyll maximum layer (ENVO:xxxxxxxx); material: "saline water (ENVO:00002010), including plankton (ENVO:xxxxxxxx)" | depth 150 m
AAAAGCAGCGGTGACCGTATTGGCCATCAGCATGGCAATGGTCATCGGCCCAACCCCACCCGGCACCGGCGTAATGGTGTCAGCCACCTCCGAGCATTCCGCAAAAGCGACATCCCCGACCAGCCGTGTCTTCCCCTCGCCGCGTTCTGGCGCGGGAATACGGTTGATGCCAACGTCGATGACGGTGGCGCCGGGTTTGACCCAGTCCTTCTTGACCATCTCCGGTCGCCCCACGGCGGCCACGAGGATATCGGCGCGACGGCAGACGTCAGCGAGATCCTTGGTGCGCGAATGGCAGATGGTGATAGTCGCATTTGCGGCCAGAAGCAGCGCGCCCATCGGCTTGCCGAAAAGGTTGGAGCGGCCGATGACGACGGCGTTCAGGCCCGAAAGGTCGGCGCCATGAGTTTGACGAACGAAGAGCATGGCACCGGCCGGTGTGCAGGAAATGAGACCGGTCTTGAGATCGCCGGTCATCAGCTTGCCCGCATTGACCACATGCAGACCGTCGACATCCTTCTCGGGCTTGATCGACTGGGTCACGACATCGGCGTCGAGATGGTCGGGAAGCGGCAGTTGCACGAGGATTCCATGGACGGTCTCATCGCCGTTGAGATCCTCAACGAGGGCCAGAATATCGTCCTGCGAGGTTTCGGCGGGAAGCGTGTGCTGGACGGAGTTGAAGCCGCATTCCTTCGCCATGCGGCTCTTGGACGAAACGTAGACGTGCGAGGCCGGATCGTCACCGACGATAATAACGGCAAGCCCCGGCTTCACCCCGCAAGCCGCTTCAAGTTCGGAGGATGCGGTTCTCACCTTCTCGATCACCGAGGCCGCGACCGCCTTGCCGTCGATTACGTTCGCCATGATGACAACTCCCATGTCTGATCCGACCGGAGTTTGGGGAAAGCGGATACGCGGCAAGCATTCAGCCGCGACCCGCGCCGGTCATTTTCCGCCCTTCTGGGAGATAAATCGGGAAAGGTAAAGGCGGGCCGGCACTTAAATTGTACCCGGTGTACATTCGGGAGATTTCAGTGGACGGCCTCAGGCGCCGCGGCGATGGGTCCGGCGGTCGATCCGGTGACGCAGTTCGCGCATCTGCGACCGGATACGGCGGATTTCCTCGTCGGAGCGATACTCCTGGGAGGGTTCCCGATCCTGGGCGGCTTCCGAAGAGCCACCAGGGTATGCCTGAGCTTGGCCTTGCGCCGCAACCGATTGCGGCGCGTAGGGCTGAACGTGTTGCGGCATGGCTGGATAGGCAGGATAGCCCGGCTGCGGGTAGCCGGCCGGATGGTGCCACGGCGACCTCTGCGACCAATTCGGTTGCGGCTGGGACTGGGCCATCATCGGATACTGGGGATAGGGCTGATGCGCGGCATGGCCGGGCGGCACAGGATATGCACCCGGATAGGCTTGCCCAGGCTGCGGCACATATGAAGGGTGAAAGGCCGCTTGGGACTGAAATGAAGGCTGCTGCGGATAGTCCGGCACGACCTGATGCTCTGGCCATTGCGAGGCTGGAGCTGCTGCCGAAACTCGGGATGAAGCCGGCTGTTGTTCCGACCATTGCTGCGCCGAAGTTTGCGCCGCGGCTGCCGATGCGACGGCCGGTTCGGGTTTAAGCGAGGTAGCCTCGACTTGTTCCCGATCGCGGCGTGCAGCGACACGGCCCGCAGCGGCGGAGTTCGGCGCGGGTGACTGGGGATGCGGGCGCCCGCCCCGTGGAGCTCCGGGGCCGTTATCAGGCAGGAAGCCTCGTAAAATCTCAAGAAAGCCCAGTGCCAGCGCGATACCGAGACCTGCCAGCGCGCCGAGGATCATGCCCCCAATGGCGATCAGCTTGCGCGACGGCCCCGCGGGCTGAAGCGGAGGCTCTGCCGCGGAGATGACGCGAACGTTCTGAGGATTGAGATTGCCGCGCTCGCTGGTTTCACGCGACCGCTTGAGGAAGCTTTCATAGATCTGCCGCGTGGCCGTTGCAGTACGCTCGAGTTCGCGCAGGGTGACCAACTCTTCGGAATTGTCGAGCGACTTCGTCTTGGCGATGGCCAGTTGGCTCGCCAGTTCCTGTTCGGTTTCCACGGCACGCTGAAGTTCGGCCTGCGAAGAGGCCACAATGCGGCGCAACTCGGAGCGGATCTGGCCGCGCAGGGATTCGAGTGAAGATTCCGCCGCGACATATTTCGGATGACGAGGACCAAGGCTCGAAGCAAGGGAATCCGCGTTGGACTTGGCCTGCGAATACTGCTTGCGCAACTCAAGCAGGTTGGCAGACAGGAATTCCTCGGGAAATGCGCCGTTGATGATGTCGTTGACGTCGGCCTTGGCAAGATTTTCAGCTTTGACGCGGACCGAAACCTTCTGGGCCCGCGCATTACCCAGTTGCTGGTTGAGGGCAACCACCTGCTTGTCATCAATGAGTTCGCCGCCGACGCCCACGAGGTCGTTCTCGGCGCGGAAATTTTCGACCGCCCGCTCCGCCGCGTTCAAATCGGCGCGCAGGGAATCAAGGCGGGAATCGAGTGCCTCCGACGTCCGCTCCATCAGGCCGGATTGGGCGGCGTCTTCCGAAGCGAGATAGGTGTTGACCAGAGTGTTGGCGATGAGAGCCGACTTGTCCGCATCGCGAGTGGTGACGCCCACATTGATGATGAAGGTTTTCGGGTCACGCGACACGGACAACGCTTCGGCGAGGGAATTGACCGCTTCGGTTTCCATTTCCTCGTTGGCTTCGCTGCCGGAGAACAGCTGTTTGACGAGCGCAATGCCGCCTGCCAGTCCGCCCGCATTCGCCGAACCATTGAATTCCGGATCACGCGTCAGATTGAGCTTGTCGACGACTTTGGACAGGACAGTGTTCGAGGACAGGATCTGGACCTGGCTGTCGGCCATCGCGATCATGGCCTCGGTCGACAGGATCTGGTTGCGGAGATCGTCATCGGTGACCCGGATTTCACGGGGGTCAATGAACATTTTCGTCTCGGCATAATAATGATGCGGCGTGCTCAACGCGATAAGCACGCCCGCAACTGCGCCTATAATGGTCGTGGCAACGATAAGCCTGCGATGGCGCCAGACGGATCCGACGAGAACGCCAATATCGACGAGCGGGCGCTCATCGTCTTCGTAGTCATAGCGGTCCGCGCGAGGATAGCCTTCATGGGACACGGCCTCAGCTCCGTCTCGCCTGACAGGCTCGGCTTTCGGAACTGCTTCTTGCTCAGGCGCACGATGCACCTTTGAAACGTCCTCCGGATGCGACGGTTCAACCACTTCCGGCTGGGTTTCCGATCTGCGACGGCTATCGCCGGCGAACATCAACATGCCCGTGATGTGCTTGCCGAAAGAACGCCGCTGTGTGTCGTCCTGCCGCTCGTCCGCAGGAGTTTCCAATGGAGACGGTGTGCGTTCGGCGTATGAGGCTTCTGAATTATACCCGGCCGGTCGCGTCGAAATTCGCGCCTTGCGGGGTTCCATCCCGAGCAAAGAGCTGGGTGCCGACTGCTTGTCCGCATGCTTCTGCCCGCGCTCGGAGGCTGAAATACGGGCACCATCCGACGATCCGGACGCTAGATCGAGCAGGGATCCGCGTCCGCCGCGTCTTTTTCTGTCCTGATCGGAGTCCCACATCGCCGTCGGCTAGGCCTTTACAGAATTTCGCATTGGTTAACTGAACCTAATCAGACATAGGTAACAAAACGTTAATACGGGGTGGTGTGAAGTGGAAACATCCTTGCAAATCAGGGCCTGTAGCAAAGCATCAGCGCCGCATGATTTGCCGGTCTCCGGACGGCCAATTGCGCCGTCATACCGCGAATTAACACATATCGTGTAGACCACGGGCATGACGACGGGGATCGACCACGAGCAAAGCGCTTCGGCGCATCCGGGAACCACTCGGCTTTCGCGGGCGCTGGCCTTCGCGTCGGAGAACCGGGATTCCATCCGTGCCTATCTCTCGATGATCGGTGGATCAGGCGGCAGGCTCTTAATTTCGATGGCCTATTTCATCGCCGTCGCGAACACGCTGTCTATCGCGGACTTCGGTCTGTTCGCCACGGCTTCCGCCTGCGGTGTGATGCTCTCGCGGTTGCTCGCTTTCGGATTTGTTTCCCCGCTTTACCGGATCGCGACCGTCAAGCAGCGTCTGCTCGGCACCTATACGGCGGGGTTTCTGGCAGGGCTCGTGCTGTCGCTGCCGCTGGTGGCACTGGCGGGTGTGGCGACCTTCTACATCATATTCCATGGCGAGATCACGCTGGGCGTTTTCGCACGCATCCTGATCGCGGAAATCCTGTGCTGGCGGATCATGGAGATCGTGGTCATCGTCTCCTATGGCATCAACCGTTTTGGCGCGGGGTCTGTTCTTGTGGTCCTCGCCACCGGCCTCAAGGCGCTTGCCGCCGTCGCCTTTGCCTATTCAGGAACCGAGGCACTGGCAGCATGGAGCTGGTGGTATCTGGCTGCCAATAGCCTGGCCGCGCTCATTGCCGTCATCTTCTACTATCCCCGCGTCAGGCTGCGCTGGTCACCACGGCTTTATCTTAGACGCTGGATCGACGCGGTCTCGGTGGCCGGTGCCGAAACGCTGTTCTATGTCCAGTCCGAACTCGACAAGGTGCTAGTTCTCACCTTCGGTGGGGCGGAGGTGGCCGGCATCTACGCAATCATCATGCGGCTCGTCGACCTGACGGCCCTGCCGGTGCGATCCTTCCTCACGCTCCTGGTGCAGCGCCTGATGCGCGCGCCGGAGATTATCGCAAAGCTCAAGGTCCGCGTTGGTCTTGAAGCGCTGGTGGCCGGCGTCTCGTTTGCGGGGCTCGTTGCCCTCGTCGCGGTATTGTGGGTTTTCCCGAAACTGCTCGGATCGAATGTAGCAGAAGCGACGCCGCTTCTTGTCTTCGTGCTCGCGGTTCCAGCCCTCAGGAACCTACTCGAGTATCACTCCGAACTTCTCTACGCGACGGGGCGGACCGTCGTTCGCACGGCGATCCTTGCGCTACTGGGCGCGACCAAGGCCGGGCTTCTGGCGATCCTATTGACGCAGGGCCTTCCTACCCAGAGCTGGGTGGGCCTCATCAACCTCGTTTTCCTGGCGCTGTATCTGATTTCGGCCACCGTGACCTACGGCGCGCTCGCCTACAAGCGCGACATCCGCCGCCGCGTGATCTGACGATCAGTCGGCGGACGCAGCCGGCAATCCCAATGCAAGCTCGCGGATATCGGACAGCGGATGTCCGACAAAGGATTGTACCGCGATCGCGATCTGGTCGTCGGAAAGACCGCGCATGAACGCGGCCAGCCCCTCGCGGGTTTCGGGAAACATCCCCTTTCGCCAAAGCACATGGCAGAGCGGCCGGGGATCATGCAGGTGCCCTGATCCCTTGAGGACCTCATCGACGAAACGCCCGTAGATCATGCATTCGGAGATATCGCGCGATGAGATGACCGCGCGCAGCCATCCGGTACCGGAGGTCTTTTCAATGTGGTCGAGCAGGGCACGCGCGGTATCCACCCGCCAGGGGATCACGGCGGTGATATAATCGTGGGCAAAGCCGGGAGCGCGGGGAAGGCCGAGCAAGTCTCCCGCATGGGCGATCCAGCGTGGATGGTCCGGTGAGACGCTCCCCTTCCCGTCTTCGACCCTGTAGAACCGCATCCTTCCGTCAGTCCAGAGACTGGCCGGGTCGAACGGTCGGACGATGACCACTTCGGAATCGATCGACAAAAGCGTATCAGCGTCGACATGCCGCGCGAGCGCGAGTCGGCGCAGCTGCTGCGCATGCCAGCCGCGCAGGGGCCGGGTGAAAGGTGTCGGCCAAATCCGGCGGCCTGACCCAAATGGATCAGGAAACGAGCGCAGCCAGGCGGGAAACAGGTCGGCTTCGCTGACGACACTGCGCCGCGGACCGGCAAGTTGCCGGAATAGCTTCACATCACGTCGCTCGACGAGGAGATAATGATGCCAGTCGCCCGATACAAAGCGATCGATGCTTTCGCAGAGCAATCTGCATCGCTCGAAATCGCCGACATAAGACGCCGTCATGATTGCGGTCTTCATGGCCGCTTCCCGATAAAACGCGCCGGTCTTATTCCGCCGCGGAAGGTTTAACCTGATTATGCGTCAGTCTGTAGCGGAACACACGGTAGATAAAAAGCGGATTGCCGACGATATAGCGATGCCAGAGACGACCGGGTTCAATAAGCAGACGGAAAACCCATTCGAACCTCAGGTCCCTTACCCATTGCGGGGCGCGGGGAATCTGGCCCGACACGAAATCGAAAAGCGCGCCCACGCCCATGACGAGACGACCGTGTTCCGGGCCGATATTGCCGTTGATCCAAAGTTCCTGGAGCGGGCTGCCCATGGCTACCAATGTGAAATCCGGGGCGAAGGCGGCGAGATCCTGCTTCACGCGTTCCGTCCCCGCTTCACCGAAGTAACCGTCGGAAATGGCACGAAACTCATGCCAGGGCGCCAACTTCGTGAAATTGATCGCCGCCTGCTCCACCGCTTCGCGGCTTCCGCCGATCAAGGCGACCTTCAGCGGGCGATCGATATGGATGAGCAGCGCGGGAATGAAATCGGTGCCGTTGAGATTGGCGGGAAACGCCTCGCCCGCAATGGCCTTGGCGGCAATATCCATGCCGATACCATCGGGCAGAAGCATGTCCGAAGCCGCGAGCGCTGCACGATAGCTGGGATTGCCATAGGCAATATTGGCATTGTTGGCGTTGAGGAAATTGACGATCCGCTGATTGTGACCTGAGTCCAGTCCGGAATCGAGCGCCTGCAGGGCTTCCTCCCAATCGAAGGCTGTGACCCGCATTCCCAGGACATCACGATCCTTGTCAGACGTCTGCATCGAGGCTCCAAAACTCATCGACTCGTTCGAGTATTCGAGCGTTAGCATGCTTTAAAACTAGATGCAGCGCGCGTTGGGAACGAGGTTAAGTCTGCTTTCAGCTTCCTTTAACCATGCGACAGCCGGTCTATGCCAGTTGCCAGTGCCGTGGTCAGGCCACTAAGTTGCGATTTGTGGAAGGCCCTGCCGTCCACATCCAGATTTTCACCCGCACGCATGCGGCCAACCAAGTCGATGAGCGCCGCAGCAAAGCCAGCCTCGTCGTCGGCAACTCTGCAGTTTGTGGGTCGTTCAGCAATACCGCGGACCGAGCTCTCGGTCGCCACCGCCGGAAGGCCGAGTTCGAAGGTCTCGATGGATTTGAGTTGCACCCCTGTTCCAGCCCGCGACACGAGCGGAACGACCCGAACCGAACGGATGAATTCTCGCGCGTCCGGTACACGGCCCAGAAATTCGACATTACTAGGCATCCCTGCGGGTTTGTCATCGAGACCGCCGGCGACAGCAATTTTGAAGTCGGCAGGCAAGCGCGGCACGATCTTTTCCAGAAACCAGTCGAGGCCGGTACGGTTTGCCGCCCATGTCCAGGAGCCGATAAGACCCACATCGAAGACCGGGGCGCGTGACGCCGGTGGAGCCGGTGGCTCGATCGATGTCACCAGCGGCAGGACGCCCGACTCCTCCGGCCCCGCGACGCCCAACGCCGCCCTGTCGGCATCGGCAAGCGTAAAGACATAGTCTGCCAGATCGCAGAGCTTGGTTTCGATCTCGCACAACAGCCGCGCTTCACGTGCAAACAGGTACCGGGAAACTGCACTGTCGGCACCCGCCGCGTTCTGGGCGGCTGACGCGGCTTCCACATTGTGCGCAACATAGAGGCAGGGCGAAGGGCTGAAAATATCGAGAAATGCTCCCGGAAGCTGGACGGAATTCAGCACGATTCCGTCGAAAGGCTCGACGGAGGCAAGTGCCTGGCGAACCTGGCTGCGGCTTGCGGCATGCATCTTGGCCACTGAAACTGGCTCGCTGCGGCGCAATGCGGAAGCGAGCCAGCGAAGCTTCTGTGCCGTGCCGACCTTGGCGTTGGTGACTTCCAGCTCGCCGAGAAGCATCGTGTCACCACGCTCCGCCATCTCGGCGCCTGGCTGCAGGAAGCCGATTACCGAAACACGATGCCCCATGGACCGCAGAGCATCGACGATAACGCGGTTGGCTATATCGTAGCCCGAGCGGGGCTCAACGACGGGGATCAGCGATGTGGCGAAGACAAGGTGCATGGCAGCCGTTCAGAGGGACTAGTCTCGTAGTGTGATACCACCAAGGCCTGAAGGCGTGATTAACCGCATGGCCAGTGTTTGGTCGGTGCTCTTCAATCAATCTTCAGCTTTCTCTGCCTATCTGAGAGGCACAACAGACCGGATAAAAATGTGAGCCAAACGCCAGACAAATCGATCGCATTTCGCTCCGAGCGCCTCGACGCGCCGCCGGTGACGCATGTAATCACACTGCCAACGTTTCGCCGCCCGGAACATCTCATCGAAACCTTGGAATCTCTGGCGCGGCAGAAAACCGACTTCCCTTTCGCCGTCATCGTCATGGAGAACGATGCCGGAGGGATGGAAGGTGCGGACGCCGCGAAAGCCTGGTTCGAGAGGGCAACGATCGGCGGGATGGTCGTCGTCGCGCATCGTCGCGGCAATTGCCATGCTTACAATGCGGGATGGGAAACCGCCCTTGATGCGTTCCCGAACCTCACCGCGATCGCGGTTATCGATGATGACGAGATCGCAAGTCCGGGCTGGCTTGCGGGACTTTCGCAGACCGCCAGAGAGACGGGAGCCGATATCGTCGGCGGACCGCAGGTTCCCGTTTTCGACGATCCGGACCTTTCGCGCTGGGCCCGGCATCCGGCCTTTACGCCGCATTACGACCAAACCGGTGCCGTGCCGATCCTCTATTCTTCGGGCAATGTGATGGTTGCGCGGCGGGTGCTCGAAGCGATGCCGTGTCCGTTTCTTGATCCGGCCTTCAATTTCATCGGCGGCGGTGACAGCGATTTTTACCGGCGCTGCAAGGCGAAGGGCTTCTCCTTCGCATGGTGCCAGGAAGCTCCGGTCATGGAGACTGTGCCGGCGCGGCGCGGCGAGTTTTCCTGGCTGAATGCCCGAAGTCTGCGAAATGGCGCGATATCGGCAATTATCGAGCGCCGTGAAAATCCCGGTCTTGGCGCAAGGATGAAGATCGTGGCGAAATCGCTCGCACTGCTGGCAGCTTCGCCAATTCGCGGGCTCAGGCTCTACGCCAAGACCGGGTCACCGGTCATCGCGCTCTATCACGCTCAGGTGGCCTGGGGACGGTTGATGGCAGAGTTCGGCAAGGTCAACGAGCAATACCGGAACCCGGAAGCCAACTGAGCGTCCATGGCGATGGTCAGTGGCCCGTGTCCGGCCCGTTCTCGCCGACCCGCTGCTGGGACTGGGACATCGACCGCTCGCCCTTGTTATTGTTGGCGCGGATATCGGCTTTCGACAGGAAGTCGATTTGATCGATGATGATATCGTGAAACACTTCTTCACCGATCCGCTTGTTGATGGCGTTCTTGACGTTTTCCTTAAAGGACGCAATGTCGAACCGGTCGAGGTGGTTGATGTCGATTTCCTTGTTGCCGATAAGTTCGGTGTAAAGCGCATCGGTGACAAGCTGGTCGGCGGGAATGGTGAGCTCGTCGAGATAACCACCGTCGACAGTAAAGGCCAGACGCGTGAGGAAGTAGCCTTCCACGCCATCCTTGCCCAGGATGGGAACGGAGATGATGTCGCCACGCACGGTTTCCAGACCGCCCAGCAAATCCGGGACTTTTTCGGTGACGGGATCCTCATTCGTGACCTGCACCGAGAAATAGACCGATGCCAGGGTCACCACGCATACCCAGATTCCGACACCGATAAGCTTGATCATGACAGGTCGTAGGCCAGGAAATCGTCAGCGGAGTAGGTTCCGTCGGCTTCCGCCTCGGTAGCCACCTCCTTGAGCATTTCAGCAACTTCGCGCACGGCATCCATGTGCGCCTTGACCTTGACCGTGTTGATCTCGAGCTTCTTCCGGATATCGCCGAGCTGCACTTCGGCTTCCCTGCCGATCCTGCGCGCTCCGGTGTCGCGCATGAGCACCGACATCTCGTACAGACACCGGCTCTTGATCGCGTTGGTTCGGGTCAGATCGAAGGTCTTGTCTTTGCCGAGCTTGGTGTTTTCCTCGTCGAGCACCGCTTCGAGGCGACCAAGCAGGCCGCCTAGCGAATGTTCACGACCACCATGTCCATGTGAAAGGCTCATAGGATATTGCCTCCCTTATTCTTCGAATGATCGCCGATCCCTGTCACGTCGTCCAGAATTGTCATCTGCACTTCGCTGACCAGGCTTGCCGCTTTGTTAACGACGGCTTCCGACAATGCGCCAGCCGGCACAACCGGGTTGGCGGCCTGCTTGGACAACCGCTCGGCAATGCCGATGCCACCGCCTTCGGAAATCACCTGACCGATCTTGTCGGCCATCATGCCCTTCCAGATGTCGCCGGCCGTGCCCTTGCCATAGACGTCTTCATTGTCCGACGGCAGCATGGTCTGGACGAAGTTTCCCAGCACCATTGCCTCGAACTTGCGGTATGCCTCAGGCACCTCGACTTCGGTCGCCTTGGCTTCGAGCCGCGAGCGCAGGTCGACGAGGCTCGCGGTCGTGTCGCTGCCGAGTCCGGCGACCTCGGTGGTGAACTTGTCGGTTGCAGCACTCGCCTTGGCCTTGGTGGCTGCTGCGGCAGCGAGCATGTTTTCAGCCTTGCGCGCGGCTTCCGGGCTGGCTGCATTGACCACATCCAGAACCAGATCGCTGGGCACCGAAATCGACATGTTACCTCCGCGTATGATCACGAGCACGGATACGGTCCTCCGCATCCTGTTGCCGCACAATCGCAGATGAAACTTACGCTGGGCTTGAGCCGCTTTTTCCCGCCAAGGCCGAGTCGAGAAGATCGAGAAGACCGTCATCCTCGGCTTCGCGCTCCTCGACGAGCGATGCGTCGCGTGCCTGGTCGGTCAGCCTGTCCGCCTTGGTCTTCTCCATCAGGATGCGCTTTTCCTGCATGGCCTGCATGCCGGTCAGCCGCCGGTCACGATTCTCGATACTCGAAAAGCGCTTCGAGTAATGTGTCGACATCGCCTGGTGCAGGGGCGACAGGGATCCCATCGCATCGACGATTGCCGAGCGGGTATCCTCGACGATCGCTCGCTCGCGCAGGATGATTCCGAGTTCCATTTCGGCGACCCGTTCGAGTTGGCGCTGGACCCGGACGAGGCGCTTGAGTTTGTCGGCGCGACCATCGGCCATCAGCCCGTCCCCCCGGTAAAGAGCGTCGTGAACGCATCAACGAAGAGCGCAAAGAACTCGATCGAACCGAAGAAGAACAGGAGCATGCCGCCAAACAGGATGAACGGAATCGAGATGAAGTAGACCGGGATCTGCGGCGCGAGCTTGTTGACGAACCCGATCGCCAGGTTGAACACCAGGCCGTAGATGATGAAGGGGCTCGCAAGCCTGAGCATCACCATGAAGGTGGAGGACAAGGTATCGGTCAGTGTCACGAGCGCCATACGCGGCGCAAATCCGTCACCCATCGGCATGAAGCTGTAGGAGCCCACAAGAGCGCGGATGACCATGTGATGGAAATCCGTGAGGAAGAGGATCAACAAGCCGGTGAAAGTGATCAGGGACGTCATCTGCCCCTCCTGCTCGCTTTCCGTCACGGACATGCCGCCTGAGGTATTGAAGCCGATCACCATCTGGATGGCCGTACCGGCGAACTGCAGTCCGAGCACGATGTAGCGGGCGATCATGCCGAAGGCGACGCCGATCATGAGCTCCGAGCCGATGAGGTAGAGATATTCGGATCCCGGGTTCTGCACGCGCGGATAGATGATGTCCCAGAGAAGCGGTGTGAGCGCCATCGAGACGGCTAGCGCAAGGAACAACCTGATCTGCAGCGGAACGCGGAAGCTCGAAAACCCCGGCAGGACCATGATGCAGCCGCCGATCCGGCAGAAGGCCGCAAAGACGGCAAGCACCGACCCTTGCGGATCTTCTATCACGAGACGGACCCGATGATCTTGATTTCGGTGCCCTTGGCCAGTTCGACATGGGAGAGAACCGGCAGCGTGGCAAATATGCGCTCGATGATCATGCGTACATAAGGCCGTGCGTCGGGCGCGGTGACAAGCACGAAGGGCTGCCCCTTGTCCATGTGTCCACGGATAACATCGGTCGCCTGCTCGGTGAACTCCTCGAGCTGACGCGGATCGATGTCGAACTCGACGATCTCTCCCTTCGGATCGCGCTTCAGCGCCTGGTGGAACGCCAGATCCCATTTGCTGCCGAGACGAACGACGTTGAGCACGCCGTTGCGGGCGATGTCGCCGCAGATCTGCTGCGACATGCGGATGCGCACATGCTCGACGATGGCCTCGGTCTTGCGGACGTGGGGGGCCAGCTCGGCGACGGCTTCAAGAATGAGGTGAAGGTTGCGGATCGAGACGCGCTCGGCCAGCAGCAGCTTCAGCACAGCCTGGAAACCGGAATAGGTCATGTGCGACGTGCAGATTTCGTCGGCGAGCTTGCGGTACTCGGTGTCGAGGCGATCGATGAGCACCTTCATGTCCTTGTAGGAGAGAAGCTGCGGCAGGTTGTTGCGGATGACCTCGCTCAGATGGGTCAGGACAACCGAGACGTTGTCGATCGGCTGGAAGCCTTCGCGCTTGAGATCGTCGGCGAAGGATTCGGGCAGCGACATCGCCGGAAGGCCGAAAGCGGGTTCGCGCAGTTCGTCGCCCGGAAGGCTCGGCCGCCGCTTGCCGGCGAGAACGACCATGACGTCGCCCACGCGCAGCTCGTTCGCCGCGATCGTCGTGCCGTGAATTCGGATGTGATAGCTCTTGTCCTTGACGCCGAAATCGTCGGTGACCTTGATCTCCGGAACCACGAAACCGTACTGCGAGGCGAACTTCTTGCGCATCTTGGAGACACGGAACGCAAGTTCCTCGTGGCTTCCCAAGAGACGGGCTGCGACCTGCTTGCCGAGCACAAGCTCGATCTCGGCTGTTTTCAGGATCGACTTGACGGAGTCCTTTTCCTTGCTCTGCTGTTCCTGCTCGGCACGATGGACTTCCTGGGCCTCAGCCCGGGCAACGGCATCGCGACGACGGGGAATGATCCAGCTCGCGAATGCGAGACCGCCAGCAAGGGCGGCGAACGGGATGAAGGGCAGACCCGGCATCAGTGCGAGAACGGCGAGCAGGCCCGACGACGCAAAGAGTGCGCGCGGATAGGCGCCAAGCTGATCGATGACGGCTTCGTCGGTCGAACCGAGCTGGCCACCGCGCGAAACAAGAAGGCCGGCTGCGAGCGACACGATAAGCGCGGGAATCTGCGAGACCAGACCGTCACCGACCGAGAGCCGGACGAAGGCGTCGGCTGCCTCACCCACCTGCATGTCGTGGCGGGCATAGCCGATGACGATGCCGCCGAACATGTTGATGCCGGTGATGATGAGACCGGCGATCGCATCGCCGCGGACGAATTTCGAAGCACCGTCCATGGAACCGAAGAAGGAGCTTTCCTGCTCAAGTTCGGTACGGCGGAGACGCGCATCCTTCTCGTCGATCAGGCCCGCCGACAGGTCGGCGTCAATCGCCATCTGCTTGCCGGGGATCGCGTCAAGGGTGAAGCGGGCGCCCACTTCCGCGATACGGGTGGCGCCCTTGGTGATCACGATGAAGTTCACAGTCACCAGAATGAGGAAGACGATAAGGCCGATGACGAAGTCACCGGACATGACCATCTGCGAAAAACCGCCGATCACATTGCCCGCGGCCTCGGGACCCAGATGGCCTTCCGACAGGATCACGCGCGTCGTGGCGATGTTGAGCGAAAGACGCAGCATCGTCGCGATCAGCAGGATGGTCGGGAAGGAAGAGAAATCGAGCGGCCTGCGGATCCACAGGGCAACCATCAGGATCAGAACCGAGAACGAAATGGAGAACGCCAGACCGATGTCGATCAGGAAGGTCGGGATCGGCAGGAAGAGCACCGACAGGATGACGACAATGCCGAAGGCGAAGCCGAGATCCTTGCCTTGGAAGCCTGCCTTCGGAAGGGCAACTGCCTGCGTCTCGGCCATGTCGTCTCATCTCCACCGTGTCGGCCTGCCCTCATGGCGGCCCGGTTCATCCAAAGCCCGCGCCGTCCGAATGCGGACGACCGGGATCATGCCGGAGAAAATAGAAGCTGAAACTTGCGCGAGGGTGTCAGCCGCGAGGCGGTGCTAGAAGCCACTCTCGATGCGCTGGAAGACGATGTTGGTGAAAGTCGAGATCTGGGATCCGACGAAAGGCGCTGAAACCGCAACCGTGATCAGGATGGCGACGATCTTGGGCACGAAGGTCAAGGTGATTTCCTGGACCTGGGTAAGCGCCTGGACGAAGGCGATCGCGACACCGACAACCATGGCGACGAGAACCGCCGGACCTGACGCAACGAGCACGGTCCAGATTGCAGTCTGGACGATATCGAGTGCGTCAGCTTCGTTCATTTCGGTATCCTTCGGCCCTGGAGCCTGTCAGCGGATGGTCATGCCCGCGCCGACAACGGCCTTGGTCCCATCCTCAAGGGTCGCGACAAGTCCGTCCGAATAGACCTGGACAGATGTGACCACACCGGAGACCGTGCCATCAGCGCTTTCAAGCGTGCGTCCGATGATGGACCCTGCCTGATTGAGTGTCGAGCTCAAAAGCAGCATTTCCAGGTTTTCGTTGGTCTTGATGGTCTGCTCCACCTGCGAGAAAGTCGCAAGCTGCGCGATCTGTTCGGTGGAATCCATCGGTTCCGTCGGATCCTGGTTCTGCATTTGGGCCACCAGAAGCTTCAGGAAGGTGTCATAATCCATCGTGGCCTTCGCAGAGGCCTTCGACGACGCGCTGGCTGTGGCGCTTGAGACCGCACTTACGTCCATGGTGCCAACTCCTTGCGGATCTGCTCCAGCGTTGCTGCCGGCATGGCCGGCGAATTGAGGATCTGCTCTTCGATCGGGTACAGCGCACGGATGGCCTTGAGCGCCTCGAAAGCGCGGCCCTGTGTCACCATGCCGTCGATGTGCTTGAGCTCGGCCAGGACTTCCTCGTCCTTGAAGCAGGTCAGCAGCATGACGACGGACTTGCGGAACATGCCCATGGCCTGCTCCGCGCCTTCCGGATTGATCAGCATCATCTGAACGATGAAATAGAGCTGACGCAGCGGGGTATTGGCATCTTCAGGCTGGAGAACATGGTTCTCGAGCAGGAAGGTGACATCGTTGAGGAACTCGAGCGCGACCTTGCGATCGACGCGGAGGACGGCGCCGTTGATGAAGATTCGTTCGCCGGCCTTGAGGGAAATACGCAGCGAGCTTTTCATTTCAGCCCCTCCTTGATGATGGTGGAGATATCGATCACACCCTGGAAATTGTCGGATTCGCCGTGGCGGATCTTCTCGATTTCCTTGATGATCCAGATGCCGATCGAGATCAGATTGGCCCGGAGCTCATCCTGCAGCTCGTTTTCGGGCGAAGCCAGATCCTCGACAAAACGCACCCAGAGGCGGCTGGTGAAGTGTATCGCATCGATGCACTCGCGCGTTTGACGGCCCTTTTTCATCGCCAGACGAAGCAGGTTGATGGAGTGCGTGATGGCCTCCCGCTCCCGCTCGCGCGCTTCGGCGACGCCATCCTCTTGAACATCCGCATACGAGAACTGATACATTCCCTTGCCCTCTATTGTTTCCGGAAAGCTTTCATGCCCCGGTTTTCTGCCTTACAGGAAGTTAGTCAAGTTTAACTGTGATATACGCGCAGTAAGCTGGTATGACGTTTCCACCTGAGCCAGCAATGATTTCATTCTTGTCGAAGCTTCATAGGCATCGACACCCTCCAAATCTGCAGCATGCAGTTTGTAGATCTTCATTTGCGCTTCCAGAGCATCGTTCGCCTTGGTCACACGGTTTTCCGAGATTCCCAGTTTACTGCGAACGGCGTCGACTTTGTTGACTGCCTCACCGGCATACTGAATAGCTCGTGAATTCACGGCAGACCGGACCTCGTCGGAAATCGGGGCCGATAGAAGTTCGAGGCCTATAACGGAGGCCAGCGCAAATGCGCGCACACCTTCCGTATTGGCGTTGGTATTGCTTTCGACCACCTCGGTCCGGGAAATGCGGCTGGAGACATTGATGTCGGAAGCCGAGGACCAGTCCGAGTTCCAGTTCGGTCCGTCAAACATCGGCTCCAGAGTATTGGAGATGAAATCGTCCATCTGCGCCACGGTGATGCCGGAGGCTGCCGGGTCGGTCTGGGTGAACCCGAAATAGGTGACGAAGGCATTGTCGAATGCCGTCTTGGCCGAGGAGCCCGCTGCCTGATAATCGGCCAGGGGTTGAGTATCGGTATTGATGCCGCCCATCAGATATTCGCCGTTCGACGACGTATTGGCCGCGCTGGTGAATGCTGAGAGCGCCGTGGTAATCGACTGATTTGCGATCGCCAGGCGGTTGGCGTCATCCGAGCTGTTGACCGAAATGAATGCCTCGAGAAGATCCTGCGCCTGGGTCGACATTTCGGTCAGCGCGAGCTGGGTCGATGTCAGTCGCTGGGTCACGAGCGAATTGGAGTCGCGGATGGTCTCCAGCCGGAAGACGTCGCGGTTGAGCGTGATGCTGCGCGAGGCGGATGCACCAAGCGCCTCGCCGAGATCCGCGTAGCGACCGGTGACGACTTCCTTCTGAAGGTTCTGGATCTCGACCTGACTGCGCTGAATCGTCAGCCGCATGGCGTTTTGTGATGCAAGGGTCGATACGAAACTCGTCTTCATCTCAAATCCTATCCGGCCGCCATAAGCAGTGCCTGCAGCATCTCATCGACCGCGGAGATGATCCGGGTGGTTGCCTTGTAGGACTGCTCGAGTTCAAGAAGGATGGCCATCTCCTCATCGAGGGAGACACCGGTGAGATTCGAGTAAGCTTCGCCCGTCCGATAGAGGAAGGCGTCCTTGGTTTCGGAGGACGCCGCCGCATCGCTGCGGTTCTGCTCCAGCCAGCCGACGGAATCGGCGGCGAATTCGAAGAGCGTCATGGAACTGCCGAGACCGGCTGCCCCATCGAAGGCCATGTCCTTGTCGAAGCCCTGGACATAGCCGTCGAGCAAATCTGAAAAGCCTGCACCGCCCGTCGGATTGGAGACATAGGCTGCGCCGTTGATACCGCCGTCGCGCAGCAGCATCGGATTACCGCCGGATGCGGTCAGCAACGCCGGATTGACCCTGATCGAAGCTGCGACACCGGGCTGCATCGTGCCGGAGGTCAGCATCGTGCCGCCGGACCAAGTGAAGAGACCGGGCATGTCCGGCTGGGTCGGCGTGGCAGACTGGTCCTTTTCCGCGAAGGCCATGATCAGACCGCGCGCAATCTCATCGAGCTGGCGCTGGAGTTCGGGAGCGTAATCGTCGCGGATCTGCAGGTTTGCCTGAAGGGTCCCCTGGCTGGTCGTCGCAGCACCGGAACCAACCTCAAGCGGCTGCCCATCGACAAAAACCGAGTTGCCGGTGATGGACGCATCGAAACCGCCCGTCTCGGCGAAGGTCACGGTACGGGGGCTGGTTTCGAAGAGCGTCAGGCCGCCGGCGGTGTAGAGCGCCATGTCGTTGGCGTCGCGCATGTTGATATCGACAGGCACGATCTCGACGATCTTCTTGAGAATGCGGTCGCGCTCATCGAGCTCAGAGTTGATGTCGCGCCCTGCCCGCGTGCCACCGACAACCGCGTCGTTGGCCTTCTTGAAGTCCACGAGGAGGGTGTTGAGGGTCTCGACGTCGAGCGCAACCTGCTTGTCGGCATCCTTCCGGGTTTGCTGCACCTCGGCTGACGCCCGCTGCAGGCCCTGTGCGAGCTGATTGGCGTCCGCGATGACGGATTCCGCGAGCGTCGCCTCGGACGGCTTGACCGCAAAAGTGGAAAGCGTATCGCGAAAGCTCGCCATCAGCGACGCAGGCGAGGTCTCGTAGTCGTTGCCGCCGAAAATGGACTTGAGACGCTCGAGGCCACTCAGCAGTGTATTCTGACCAATCGAGGCGGATGTCCCCTGCAGCCCCTGGTTAAACAGGACCTGATTCTGGGAGCGCTCGGTATTGGCAACGGTCGCACCGAACGTCGTCGTTGCCAGGATTGCGCTGCGCCGGTTGTAGTCGGGATTGTTCGCATTGGAAATGTTGCGCGAAACCACGGATGTCTGTGTCGAATTATTCGACAGGGCAGACTGAGCCGTTCTGATCGCGGAGGTGAGTGACATTTCCGTTGCGCCCTGGGTACCCGACTACGGGTCTGAATTACCGTTTGAGATTGACGAGAACGTCCATCAGATCCGAGCCGGTCTGGAACACTTTCGAATTCGCGGTGTAGTTCCGCTGCGATTCGATCATGCTTGTCAGTTCCTCGGCGATATCGACGTTTGAATCTTCCAGTGTGTTGGAGACGATCGATCCCAAGCCGCCATTTTCCGGATAGCCAACGACCACCACACCGGAATCGCGGCTCTGCGAGTAAACATTGCCGGCGAGCGGATCGAGCATGTCCGGGCTCTGCACTGTCGCGAGCGCCAGGCGGTATTTCGGCACCAATTCGCCATCGGCATATTTGAGCGACACGACACCATCGGCGCTGATTGCGTAGTCGACAACGGCGGTCGCCCCCTTGCCGTCGATGTCGCCATCGGCGGAGAACTCACCACCGAGTTGGGTGGTGTTGGAGAGATCGATCGTGATCGCATTAAGTGAAGTGCCGGCGGTCGTCAGCGCGGTGGTGGTGATGGAGGACGGGCCGATGAGATTGCCGTTGGCATCGAAAGTCACAGCCGTGGGCCCTGAAATGTTGGTGCCGTCATAATCAACGGACAGCGACCAGGCATTGTCTCCGGTTTTGGTGTAGGTGAAGTTCAGAAGCCGTTCATTGCCCTGACTGTCATAGGCCACAAGCGAGGTGGGCTTCGAAAAGCCGACGACCTCGTTGCCCGGCAGGTTGCCGCCGAGAACGCCGTTTTCTGAGGGCGTTGCCGCGAGCTTGTCGTCACTCAGGACAACCGGCTCGAGCCCGGCGAAGCCGTTGATGACGATTGTCGGGTCGGCGGTCGTCGAATAGGGATAGCCCATCAGGGTAAAGCCCGCGGTATTGACGAGCGTCCCATCCGACTGGACCGTGAACGCGCCTGCACGCGTGAGATACTCGACCCCGTCCGTTCCCTGAACGATGAAGAACCCCTCGCCTTTGATCGCAAGATCGGTGACAGAGGTGGTGTTCGTATAGGTGCCTTCTTCCGAGATGGAATAGCGCGTATGCGGGATAACGCCGCCCGAATTGTAGGCGCCGCCGCCGGTCGGAAGGATCAGCGACTCGAACTGTGTCGAAGCCTTCTTGTAGCCGGTGGTGTTGGAGTTGGCGATATTGTCTGCAACCGTACCAAGACGGCTGGCCTGAGCGTTCATACCGGAAGCACCGGTGCGCATCATTCCTGACAGGCTCATTGCAGTTCCCCTTGTTTCATACTGGATGGGATTTTAGTTGCCGGGCCTTGCGTGAACCTGATTGGCTCAAAACCCGAATGGTCCGGAGATCATCTCCGGACCATGAGGACCTGTCAGTCCCAGTCGATCAGGTAGCCAAGGAAGCGCTTGGAATCGATCGGATCGAAGTCGAGGCGCTTGCGCAGCTTCTTACGCAGCTTGGAGATGTGGCTCTCGACGACGTTCTCTTCGACGTCCTCGTCGAAGATGCCGTAGATGGCATTGAAGATCTGCTGCTTGGTGACCCGGCGGCCGCGGTTTGCGACCAAGTATTCCAGGATGCGGCGCTCACGGCGCGGCAGCGGGAAGGTGCGACCTTCGATTTCCGGATCACGACCATCGGAATAGACGCGGATCGGACCAATATCGGTGTGGTTGGCGAGCGCCTTGAGGCGGCGACGGATCGCTGCGGCCCGGGCGAGAATTTCGCGCGGATGAACCGGCTTGCGGACGACGTCATCGACACCGCTGTCGAAGAAGGCGAGCGTGGATTCGAGTGAAGGCGTCTCGGAGACCGCGATCACCGGAGCCTGGGAACGATCGCGAATGGCGCGCGGCAATTCGAGAGCCTGGTCCCCGTTACCGATGAGAAAAGCCTCGACTGCATCAAGGTCGGAATCTGCTGCCGTGCTCACCCACTCGCCGAATTCGGCGCTGTCGAACGCTGCCGAAGGCACCCCTTCACGTCCGAACAGAGAAGTGTAGCCACTTTTCACAAGTTCCCGGTCATCAACTACTACGATCATTCGCCCCGTCTCCGAATCAGTGAAGTACCCCTTGTCATAAGGAGTACGAGGGGTCTGATTCCCTCTCAACAATAGGAATTACTCCGAAATTATTAACAGTTGATTAACCATGAAATTTAACGATTTGCCCATATGTTGTGGCGACGGGGGAAACGGCCACAAATTTTTCTGGGAAAAGTTAACGCCACGGCGAAACACGCTTGCGGAAATTTACGAAATCGGACTCGGGAGAGCGCACCCTTCGATGAAGATGAAGGGAATCTAATTTCTAACTCAGGTTGTATTATTCGCAGAATTTTCGAGCTTGAGGAGTCCACGCTCCGTGCCCGGCATCGACCAGATTCCGGATCACCCGGCAAACATATCGCTTCTGCGCGGGATCGTTGTTCGGGCCCGCGTGGTAGCGCGCGACAGCCATGGTCCACGTCTGATGCCGGGAATGCAGATTTGCCAGAAAACGGGCCGCGTAATCGACATTACTTTCCGGATCGAGCATCTGACCGGCAGAGGCAAATGACCCGCCGTGATAGCGAAAATTGATCTGCATGCAGCCTAGGTCGATGAGGGTATGCCCCTCGTTGCGCGCCTTCTCGAACTCGGCCAGCGCCTCGGCCAGCGAGGCCGCAAAGACAGTGCGCCCCTCAATATTGAGTGCAAAGGGATAGAGCGCTCCCTTGCGCCCCGTCTCTGTCAGACCGACGGAATGGAGAATACCGGCCGGCACATTCCACTTGTGCGCAGCCTTGAGGATCTGCGCCTCACAGAGACCGGATCCGCTCGAAGCCGTAGCCTCAGAGATAGACCCCGTCAGAAGCGCCAGTAGAAGAAGCATTGCCTGACACGACTTCATGACCGACCTCTCCGCCGTTTTGACCTCCGGTCGACCGGCCACGGTTTTCACCGCCATTGCCGCTGCCGCCGGACGAATTCTGCGCCATTCCCTCGCGGAACTGGAACTGCTGACTGGATGTCTGCCCCTGCTGGGCGTTCATGCCGCTCTTGTCGGAGCCGGCGTTCGTCTGCTGCACAGTGATTTGGTCGATGCCATATCCCTGCTGACGAAGCGCCTTCGCAATCGCGGAGGAATCGTCCGTCAGCTGCCGATAGGCTTCGGCCGACTGCACCTTCAACTCGACCTTCAGCTCGCCATCGCTCAAGCGCATGATGGCCGTGACCTGGCCGAGCGATTCCGGGTTGAGCTGGATGCGCAAGGTATGGAGCGTTTGGCCGGTACGCGGAGCCATCGCGGCTGCATTCGGACGCTCAGCGGGGGCCGCCTGCTTGAGGGCGGCAGCATCACCGGTTTCCGTCGTCGTTTGCGTGTTCAGGCCGTTCGCGTCCCGCACCAGCGCTTTTGCAACGTTGTCGGCGTTTGCGGACATGCCCGAAACCGACCGCTTCTCCAGAACCTCGACTTTCTCCAAGGCGACATCACCTTCACCCCGAACCGAGGCGGACTTGGAGCGAAGGGTGGGGTCGAGTTCCGCTATGTCGGCCTCGCCCTTCGAGCGGCCATCTTTGCCTGCGTCGGCGCCCGCGTCATCGGACTTGCCGCCACCAGCAACCGCCGCCCCGGCGACCTTGGCACCGTCAGCTGCGCCATTGGCTGAATTGGTTTGGGCGGCTTCGCCCTTGTCCGCATTCCCCGTCACCGCCTTGTTCTGTTGAGCGATGATGGTGGTGCGGGGATTGCCCTCGGCAATAGCTGCGGCGGCTACGGTCCTGCCGTCTACGCCGTTATTGTCTTTTTCAGGCTGCTGCATGGCCGAGAGTGCGTCCTCGTCAAGAGCGAGCTCGTCTTCGTCTGCGGCGTCCTCAACGGCCTCGATGACGATCTCGTCCTCGCCGTCTTCAGCTGTATCGTCTTCGTTGTTCTCCGCGCGCTTTGCCAGCAGCGCCAGAAGATCGATGGTCTGGCTGTCCTCGGTGTCGTCAGGCTGATCAGTCTCGTCGATCTCCCTGTCATCCGACGCCGCCGCTTCGTGTGCATCGTCTACAGTTTCACCACGCGCCGGCGCCTTGTCATCAGCCTGCCGGGCTCTCGGTTCCGGCCTGTCCGGACGGCCCGACGACAAAGCGGATGCGAAGCTCTCGGTCTGGCCAGAACCCTGTTGACGCGCTCCGGCATTGGAGGAGGCATTCGGCGAACGGGTGGGGACCTGCCGGCAGAAAAGGGCATCAAGGGCATTCACGGCTGGTCTACTCCATTATTTCCCGCCAGCAGGCTGTCGATCTCGTCAATCAGCTTGTTCTGGCCTTCCAGATAATTACGGAACTCGTCATCAACCACGCCGGCCGCATCGGCAGTTTCATTCGGCTGCTGACCAATTTCCGGAACCTGAGGCATGTCGTCCGGCACACCAGCAAGTGGATCGTCCGACGCCATAGCTTCAGGCACAGTCTCGCCTTCAGTTTGTCCATCAATGCTAGGGCTAAAGGCTTGCGTGAGGCTGTTTGGGTCGGGCTCGCGGACAATTTCGTTGGCAATCAGCCGAGCTGCATCCCTGAGCGCCGCATCGCGCGAGGAGAGCGGCATGTTGACCAGCTCATCGAGCGAACGGTCGACCTCGACCACCTCCTTGGAAGGCACACTCGCCAAGCCCGAATACAACCCCGCAAGGGCTGCTGGCGCGGGATCCGACGGATCACTGAGTTCCTTCGCCCTTTCCGCGGCAAGCAAGGCAAGATCGGTCTGACCGTTGATTGCGGCCTTGCGCGAAATTCTGAGGTAAACTTCACGCTGACGCTGCCCATCCATAAAGGAGAGAATTCGCTGCAACTGGTCCGTACCGAGTACGTCGATATGGTCCGTTCCGAGCTCGACGAGCTGGTCGGCATACTGACCGGCATAAGGCGAGTTGATGAAGCGACGGGCATAGAGCGAGGCATAATGAACCGCCGCGTCGATCTTGCCTTTTTTCGCCGCCACAAAGAGAGACCGGCGCAGCGCGGCTTCCTCGATGATGGTTCCGGGCGCCTCGAGTCGAGCCCTGTCGAATATCTCGAGCGAGCCGTCCTCATTTAGCCCCGCCTTCACGTTTGCCGCGATAAGCGCGAGATAGGCCGCGATACGGGTGCCGGCGTAGATTTCCAGGAGTCCGTCCAGCGAGGTCTGCGTGCGCACGCTCATACCGTCGAGATAGGCCCGCAGAACGGTGGTTACCTCGTTATCGAAATGGCCGAAGCGGTCCTTCGCCGCGAGCAGATCAAGCGTATCGGGATTGCCGCCGCTCATCGCGTAGACCAGCGCCGCATCCACATTGCGCGGATTGTCGAACACACTCTGATCGGCCTTGCGGAGCCGCTCGTCGATCACGCCCAGAAGATAGCGCTGCATCTCCATTGCGGCATGATCGCCTTGAACGACCGAATCCTGCACATACTGCAACGACCGGATCAGCTGATAGGGCTGAAGCTCCCCTGATGCGGGATTGCCGCCGGCGGCCTCCGGCGTGATCGAATGGATGTAGTTGTCGATTGCCTGCTGGCGAGCGAGCGTCTCGGGGTCAGTCTCTTCGACTTTCTCCACCTCTCCGTCACCGTGCCCGCCACCACGGCCATCAGCCTCCGCGGCCACGTGCTCTTTGCCATGCCCTTCCTCGGACGAAGCCGCCTGCTCTTGCTCGTGCGCCCCATCCGCATGACCGGCTTCCGCCTCAGCATGCCGGCTCTTCTCGGAGCCGTGCTCTCCGGCCAATGCTGGATGCTTGTCGCCAGCATGCTCCCCGCCTTGGGCCACAACGTCGGCAACGACGTCCTCCCCATGCGACGACGAAGCCGCCCGGGCGGTCGGCGCGCCGAAAACGGCAAAGACCGCCACGATGGCGGTCGCCGCAGACAGTCGCGCGAGACGAGCCCGGAGCATCTTATCCTCCGTCGACCTGGAGAAGAATTTCGATACGGCGGTTCACTTCGGAGAACGGGTTGTCCGTATCCTTGAGTTTGCGGTCAGCAAAACCCGATAGTTCGACAATCCGGTCTTCGGGAACACCGCCGCGGACCAGCATGAAATAAGCCGAATGCGCGCGCTCCATCGACAGCCGCCAGTTGTCGTCGGTTCCGTTGCTGAAGGGCCGCGCATCGGTGTAGCCGCGAATATCGATATCGCCCTTCCGCTTGGACAGGATGCCGCCGATTTTTTCGAGCGCGAGAACGAGCGACTTTTCAGGGACAGCCGAACCAACGCGGAACATTTCCGCATTGAGCTGATCGGTCAGCGAGACCAGCAGCCCGCCCTCGGCAGGGACCACAGTCAGGGCGTCGGAGAGACGACCTGCCGAAATACCCTGGAGCGCGTCCTCGATCTCCTTCTTCAGTGCACCAGCCGCCTTCAGCGCATCCGGGCTGGGCATCGTGGCATTAGCCTTCGCGCCCTCTTCCCCGGCCGCCATCGCCGCCTGCTCCTGCGCCAGCCGTTCTTCTTCAGTCTTGGCCTGCTCCTCGGCTTCCATCTGCTCGCGCATGGCAAGTTCGCTCTCGGCGATGGCTTCCTTGTCGGCCTCGACCTGCTTGGACCAGAAATCCGGATCGAAGGGATCGCGGTAAGCCTCTCCTCCGGTAGCACCGGTGGCCGGCCCGGAATTCGCCGCACCACCGTCGCCCGCTTCCGACACGTTTGTATTGGTCCCGGTTTCCTGAACGATCTCAGCAAGAACGGCGTAGGGATCCTTGAAGTAGTCGGCCTCGGAATACTGAGATTCCTCGCCCACGGTCGTGGTTTCCTGCTCGCCCTTGTCGGATGCTTCGCCGCTGCTGCCGGATTCTCCCGGGACAGCCGACTTGGGGGCGGACTGCTCGCCACTCTGGGTGTTGCCTTGCTGCTTCAAGCCCTTTTCGGAAGGGTTGTCGTCAGTGAGCTTGATCGGATTGAAGTAGCTGGCGACAGCGGCCTTGGTCTCTTCATTGGCTGCATTGATCAGCCACATCACCAGAAAGAAGGCCATCATGGCGGTCATGAAGTCCGCGTAGGCAATCTTCCAGGCGCCGCCATGGGCTTCGTGCTCGCCGTCGTGACGCCGGCGAACGATGATGATTTCATTCTTGGTCTGGTGGACGGAAGCGTCTTCGCTCAAGTCGCATCCTCCCCGAATGATTGCTCAAGCGCGTCGAACCGGCTGCGAAGACGGGTTTCGTCGATAACGACTTCGACATCCGCGCGCTCGGCTTCGGTAAAGGTCACGCTCTCTGCCTTTTCGGCGAGCGAAGTCCGAACGACATCCAACCAGATCGCCGGGCCGCTCACGGAAATTTTTTCGGCGGCCTCCATGTCCAGCGCTGCACGGATCTCGTCGGCGAGCGCCTCGACCATCTTCTGACGCAGCCGGTCTTCGACGAGCGGAGTCAGGATCCGCGCCACTTCGTCAGACAGGCGTGCGGCGAGACCATCAGCTCTTTCGGTGATAGCTGCGGGGAGTGCTTCGGCGACATTCTTCAGAATTTCGATTTCGCGCGCGGCCATGGCACGTGCATGCTCGGCTTCCATATCCGCGAGTTCGCTGGCGTGCTTCCTGCCGAGCTCGCGCTCAGCCTCCATGCGACCTTCAGCGCGCGCCTCTTCACGGATCGCTTCGATCAGTGCCGGATCCGGATCATTCCTCTTCTCCGGCTCGCGCTTGGGTTGCGGCATGGCATCCGGGACCACGCGCGCACGAGCGGGCATATCAAATTCCGGAAGCAGTTGCGCGAGCGCCAGTGACATGACTTTCTCCGTTGCGGTTGGCGGCACCGTAGCCCAACCTGCCGGGTTCATCCCGAACCGCTGATATTGAGATCACGTAAACGCGGAATGGTGATCTCGTCCGGGACAAAGCTAGGCAGTCAAACTTGTGCGAACATGAACGAAAAGGACCGCACCAAGGGCAATTTGGTGCGGTCCGGCTATCCGCCATGACCGATGACCGGCGGCACGGCAGAGTCTCTGGTCTCTCAGGCCCTAAAGGGAGGGCCTATCTTCCTTAACCCTTGAAGAGCGAGAGGATGTTCTGGGAATTGGTGTTGGCGATCGACAGCGACTGGATGCCCAGCTGCTGCTGCGTCTGCAGCGCCTTCAACCGTGTCGATTCCTCGTTCATGTCGGCGTCGACCAATCGGCCGATACCGCTGTCGATGGAATCCATCAGGTTGGCCACGAAGTCTTCCTGCATCGACACGCGTTTCTGGATCGCGCCGAGATTGGAAGCAGCATCGGTGATCTGGCTGAGGATCGAATCGACAACACGCACCATTTCGGTGACCTGGGCGTCGGTGGTCGACGCGGTCAGAGCGATGGCATTACCACTTGCGGCCGTACCGGTCGTCGTGCCGGTGTCGATCAGATAGTAGTTTGAAGCCGTACCGGTGGCGCCGTCGGGATTGAGTTGGTCCGCATCGATATCCTTGGTGAAGATACCGAGGCTTTCATTGTTTGCGCCGATCAGCGTGATCGACGTCACGTCGACATCGAGCGTCGTGATGGTGATAAGACCATTCACATCGCGGTTGAAGCCACCGACGATGGACTTGGTGCCTGCAGCGGCGGTCGATTCGTTGTTCAGCCAGTTCTCACCGGAGAACGATGCGGATTCCGAGATCGACTGCAGCTGGTTCTTGAGCTCGGTGATTTCCTTGTTGATCTTGGTCTTATCAACACCCGGTTCGCGAGCGGCCACCAGCTTGTTCTTGATTTCAGTGACGACCTCGATCGAGGATTCCATCGCGGTGTAAGCGACGTCTACCTTTGCGGCACCGAGGCCGAGAGCGTCCTTGACGGTCGACATGGCCTGGTTGTCGGACCGCATTGTTGTGGCGATCGACCAGTAGGCCGCGTTGTCGGCAGCGGTCTCGACCCGGTAACCCGAAGAGACACGCGCCTGAACGGTTTCCATGTCGGTGTTAATTGATCGAAGAGTCTGAAGCGCGGCCATCGCCGCGGTGTTGGTCATGATACTAGACATAAGGGAACCCCAATACTTGCCCACGGGGAGAAAAAAATACCGGCTCTCCGGCTACGATGGTGGAGCGTCATGCACCGGTCGAATTATGACCGGAACCATCGTGGTTACCCTTTTGTAAATGCTTATGGTTAATCACCAGTTAATGCAATCGCGATGATGCATATTTTTCCTGAGCGCATGAAAAAAGGGCCGCGCAACGCGCGACCCTTTGGCTTGGAAAGCTTGCCCCGTAAGGCCGGAGCAGCCCGTGACTTACCGGAACAGCGAGAGGATGTTCTGCGAATTGGAGTTCGCGATCGAGAGCGACTGGACGCCCAGCTGCTGCTGCGTCTGAAGAGCCTTCAGCCGTGTCGATTCCTCGTTCATGTCCGCATCGACAAGACGACCGATGCCGCCGTCGATGGAGTCCTTGAGGTTGGCGACAAAGTCTTCCTGCATCGAGATACGCTTGTTCACCGCACCGAGGTTCGATGCTGCATCGGTCATCTGGCTCAGCATGGAATCGACGACGCGGAGCATGTCGGTGACCTGCTGGTTGGTGGTCGATGCGGTCAGCGAGATCGCGGTACCCGAAGCCTGCGTACCGTTGGTCGAACCGGTATCGATCAGGTAGTAGTTACGAGCCGTGGTCGAGGTCGTGTCGGCATCGAGCGCGTTGGCATCGATGTCCTTGGTCAGAATACCGAGGCTTTCGTTGTCGGCGCCGATCAGCGTGAGCGAGGTGACGTTGACGTCCAGCGTGGTGATCGAGACCAGGCCGGCGGAATCACGGTTGAAGCCACCGACGATCGACTTGGTGCCTGCTGCAGCGGTCGTTTCGTTCTTCAGCCAGTTCTCGCCCGAGAAAGAGGCCGAGTCTGCGATCGAGGTGAGCTGGTTCTTCAGCTCGGTGATTTCCTTGTTGATCTTGGTCTTGTCGACACCCGGCTCACGAGCAGCAAGAAGCTTGTTCTTGATCTCGGTGATGACTTCGATCGAGGATTCCATACCCGTGTAGGCGGTATCGACCTTTGCGGCACCGAGGCCGAGAGCATCCTTGACAGTGGAGAGGGCTTCAGAGTCCGAACGCATGGTGGTCGCGATCGACCAGTAAGCTGCGTTGTCCGATGCTGTCTCGACCCGGTAACCCGAAGAAATACGCGCCTGGGTCGTTTCCATGTCGTTGTTGATCGAACGCATGGTCTGGAGAGCCGCCATTGCGGCGGAGTTCGTCATAATGCTGGTCATTAGAGTGTCCCTTTAAACACGACTTACGTGGGACATACCGGGTTACTGAACCGGCAACGGCATCATGACCTCATGTCAACTACGAAATACATTCGTTGAACGTAGCACGCCATTACGAGGCTATTAATGGGCCATTATCCTTACTGAATATTTAAGTCCGCCATTATAATTTTGAGGTGTCTCGCATCGGGCGCCCTTAAAGGCATAAAAAAAACCCGCCGGCGAATATCGCCGGCGGGCAATCAATCCTGGCTGTCAGCCGCTTCTTAACGGAACAGCGAGAGGATGTTCTGCGAATTGGAGTTCGCGATCGAAAGCGACTGGATACCCAGCTGCTGCTGCGTCTGCAGCGCCTTCAATCGGGTGGACTCCTCGTTCATGTCCGCATCGACAAGACGGCCAATGCCGCTGTCGATGGAATCCTTGAGGTTGGCGACGAAGTCTTCCTGCATCGAGATGCGCTTGTTGACCGCACCGAGATTGGAGGCTGCGTCAGTCATCTGGCTGAGCATGGAGTCCACCACGCGAACCATGTCCGTCACCTGCTGATCAGTTGTGCTGGCGGAGAGAGAGATCTGGGTTCCCGAGGAGGCTGTACCAGCCGTACCGCCCGAATCGATCAGATAGTAGTCACGGGCTGTGGTGCTGGTGGAGTCGGCGTCGAGCGCGTTGGCGTCGATATCCTTGGTCAGGATGCCCGTGCTCTCGTTTTCCGCACCGATCAGGGTGAGCTTGCTGACATCCACATCGAGCGTGGTCAGCGAAACCTTGCCGGACGAATCGCGGTTGAAGCCGCCGACGATCGACTTGGTACCGGCAGCGGCGGCACCTTCGTTCTGCAACCAGTTCTCACCGGAGAAGGATGCGGATTCCGCGATCGAGGAGAGCTGGCTCTTCAGCTCGGTGATTTCCTTGTCGATCTTGGTCTTGTCGACGCCCGGCTCCTTGGCAGCCAGAAGCTTGT
>CEQK01008492.1_pt1 | contig 29169 bp, 32 predicted proteins | sample 531051 | NCBI WGS metagenome assembly CEQK01 (sample SAMEA2621229, study PRJEB7988) | marine metagenome | biome: marine biome (ENVO:00000447); feature: deep chlorophyll maximum layer (ENVO:xxxxxxxx); material: "saline water (ENVO:00002010), including plankton (ENVO:xxxxxxxx)" | depth 150 m
CCGTCAGCTCCCATCATATCGCTAGGACCAGGATAATTAACGCTAACAAATTCATTAAATTCATCTATAGGATCAGCTCCATCCATTAAATCTTGAAAATGGGTTTTGATAAACTCTTTTATAAGCATATCAATACCTTTTATTTCTCCGTATTTTTCTTTTATTCTTCCGATAGCTGAGGCAATAACTTCTTTTAGTATAGGAGTACCTTCAGCTTTAGTATAGTTACTAGGTTCACTTTCAGGTTTTTTATTACCTTTTCTATCTATACCCATTACTTCTCCTACTTCATCTTCAACTTCACCTACAACTTCATCTTCTATTTCTCTTATGCTACTTACTGCAGCTTGTAATCTTTCTAACGATATGCCTAAAGTTTCAGCTAAATCATCTAATCTACCTTCTTTTAGCATTACTTTAGCTTCTTTTAATTGTGCTTTTTTTAAATCGTTGAATAAATCTTTTTTTAATTCTCCTCTTTTAACAGGAACTTCTCTATCATGTTTATCTACATTACTAGATTCGCCTGCTACTATATCAATATAATGATTAGGATTTTTAATTAAATTATCCTTAGCTTTTTTAGCTGCTTTTAAATATTCGTCAGTAGTAACGTTTCTTTCATCGAATGGTGGTTTTAAACCAGCAGCTTGAAGTTCATAAAATATACCTCTTTCAAGTCTTGTAAGATCAACTGTTGCAGCTGGTCTTTCGTCGTATATTTCTACTCCTGTAGGTTTAGTTTCGAAGAGTAAACCTTTGTTCTTTAGGATAGATACAGAGTCTTCGAATCCGTTAAATTGTGATATATATTGAGGGAATTCTTGTCTCATTTGTCTTACGAATTCCTTCTTAGCCATCTTACCTTCGTTGACGGCTCTAAACTTTTCTGTTGCGGTTACTGCTCTCATGTTTATAAATAGTCATATAGTTTAGTTGAGTATGGCCGTTCAGGACGGCTTACTTTCTTATAACCATGCTTTTTAGAGATTTTTCCAGCTCTATTAGCGTTTCCAAAAGCGTACTTAGTTTTGTAGTTCTCTCCAGCACCTGCTGCAAAAGAAGCTCCACCGCTTGTAGTATTAGCTTCTGATAGTACTTCTCTTACTAATTTTACTAGTTCAGATCTTGTCATAAGCTTTTTAACTCATTAACTAAATCATAATATTGCATTAAGTTTATTAAATGAGTATCGTTAACTTTGTCAGTCTTTTTTAAAGGTTTAATACCTTTTATTACTTCATCTAATTTTATCTTAACTATATCATCTTTAACATTGCTAGCTAAATTAGTAACTTCTTTAATTATATTATCTAATTCAGTATTTACTAAATTATATAATCTTCTGTTAGAGTTTACTGATGTAATAAATTCTTTTAGTATTCTCTTTTGCTGAGGTAAAAGATCTTTATAATTATCATTAAACTTTTCTAATAATATTTTAAACGTAAGCATTTTTAAATCTTTATCATACTTACTATACTCTTCTATAAGGCTATCTTTAACCTTATCTTCGTTTTGATCTTTAGATGTTAAATGCTCTAATAAAGTACATTTATTTGCAACTAAAAAATTAGGATCTACAACGTTAGAATTATTTTGAGCTTCTAATAAACAGTATAAAGAAGCAAGAGGTTTATAATCTCTAACTTCCATACCAAAAAACTCATCTATTTTATAGTTCTCTTTTATAGCAGAAATTAAATCATATTTCTGTTTTTTTAATAATTTTTGATTAAGTTTCCTAGAAACTTCAGTAATAGTTGAAATTATAGTTTCTGCTTTACTTTGAGATACTTTTTGATTTCTTAAAATAAATTCGTATAATTTATATTCTTTAGCTAAAGTATTCCTACCAGCAAAAAATTCTTTTAAGATACCTATAGCCTTAGATTCTTTATTATCTAAAGTATCAGCTGCGATCTGCTTAACAAGCAGTTCAAATATAAGTCCAGTATTACGATACTTTGAGTGCTTTATCTTCATTATATACGTTTACTATTATAAATATGTATTAGTTACCTAAATCTTTAATATTATCTTCATTCAGTAACTTTGATTTAGACTCATCGTCTTTTTTGAAAACAATATCTTTAAGATCCTTTTCATTTTGTAAGTAAACTGTTTGTGCTGTAGAATTTTCTAAAACGTTTTCATTGTCGGAAGGATAACCTCCTTTCATACCATGCTGACCTAATGGATCCCTTCCTCCTACTGGATTATCATTGGTTCCGTAAAAAGACATTTTCTCTCTAGGTCTTCCGCCTTCAGGGCCAGGTTGACCATGTTGAGGTATTTCTTCATAGCCTTGCGGTACTTCTCCAGGACCAGCTCCTTTTGGAGTAGAAGTAGACCTTCTACCGTACATAGAAGCTAAATCATGTGGTGTTCCATAAGTTACTCCAGACTTAGCAGGATCGTTACCTTCTCCTTCTATCTGAGCTAATCTAAATATTCGTTTAGAATCTTCTTTAACTAAATCTCTCATTTCCATATACTGGTCTTCAGAAAGATCAAATATATTTTCGTAGATATAATCAGTAGAGAATAGTTTAGTATCTTTCATTTGATTAGCTAAATCTACTTTTTCTTTTAGTAATGCTACTTTTTCTTGTTCAAATATAATAGATGGAGTAGTTAATTTAATTTCAAAATTAGTTAAACTATCTCCAGTAAATCCTTGAGAATATAAATGTACTAAAGCAATTTTTGTTAATTCAGATTCTACTATTCTTTGTATTCTTTCTACTGTTCTTGCAAATCTAATATCTTCTGCTGCTAATGTAGCTTTACCTTGTAGATCTCCTTCATAACCAAAATATGCTTTTGGTATCTTAAGTGCAGCAAATAGTTTTTGTTGTAAGTATTCAACATCAGCCTTACCGTCATATTCTAATCCTTTGGTAGTTTCTATTCTAGTAGAAGTATCTCCTCCTCTTACAGGTAGGTAGAAATCTTCCATCATATTCTGTAGATTGAACTTAAGATTATATTGACCATCATCTCCTACATAAGGAGTTTTTTTCATTTGATTGATAGTTTTTTGCATAAACTGTTCTACCTCGTTTGGAGGTACATTACCTACATTTATATAGAACATTCTCTTTTCAGGTGCTCTCATTATACGATGAATTAACATCGCATCTTCCATTAAAGTAGTTTGTCTAAATATTTTTCTAGCTGGTTCTAAATAAGAACGACCATAAGGTAAATACTGAGTATCAGATATTAATCTAAAGTGAGCTACTTCATAGTTATCAAAGTTAACTACTTTCTTATTAGATTTTCTTTTCGGTAAATAACTAGGATTTTGAGAAGCTGCTAATCCGTCAGGATCTAATTGAAAAATAACTTTAGCAGGATTTTCAGGATCTTCTCCTTCTCTTCTTACCATATGGTATACGGTATAAGGAAGTACATTATAAACTCCAAATTTTTCAGATATTTCTAATTTTAAGAAAAAATCTCCGTACTTACACATATTTCTAATCCATGACCATAAATTAAATTCTATATTTAATACGTCATAAAATAAATTATAAAGTACTCTTTGAATATTTTCGTCAGATGATTTTATCTGAAGTATTTCGTTAACATCGTTTTTTACAGTAGCCTCATCAGCTAATATATCTAATGCGGATGCAATAATAGGATCTGTATCCATAGCTTCATAATCTGAATAAAGCTGGATTCTTAAAGTTTGATAATTTAGATTAGGATTAAATATATTTCTATTATTGTAAATATATAATCTACTAAATCTATCTACTAATGAATTTGTTTGGTATCTTCCGGTTCTCTGAATCTGATTAACATCAGCTATTTTCAGCTCTTTTCCACCAATATTTCTTATTACTACATCTGTAGAAAATAATCTTCGAAGTCTACCAAATAGTGAAGTATCTGCCATTAAACGTTTAATTTATATATAAATAGTCTATTTTAGTAACCAAGTGATATCTTCTTCACCACTCGGTGTCTTTAAAAGATAAGGATTTTCTCTCTTATTTCCAACTGTTTTAATAACTGCTTGGTTTTTTGCATTTAAGTTAGAAAATGATGATAACTGTGCTCTAGCTAAGTCCATACCCTGTTGTCTAAGTTTTAATGCGGTATCTCTTACATATAGTGCTGTTGCACATGATATAAGTAAATCATCGTTATATCTGTCTTGAGCTTGGGGTTTTCCGTTTTTCCATACAAAAACTCGCATTTCACCTAATAATCTTTTAGATTGTATAGTTACTGATTTTTCTCTGATATACTCAATCATCTTAGCAATCACTAAAGGACGCGTTCTCATTGACATAGTAAACCCTGGTACTAATTTATCTCTTTCATACTTATGCATATAAGATTCTACTGATTCCATATTAGATGTAGAGCTATAATATAGGTTTTTATATTCTCTTTCTAGTATTTGTTCTATCGTAGCCCAGCCTATATTTGCATTTTCTACAACTAACAGTGCATCATTATATTCAGATGCTATACCTACTAATACATTACCAAAATCTTTAGGAGATAATTTACCTTTATACTCAGCTATCTGTACACAATTTTCTACATCAAATACATGAAATGCAGAGTAATCACTTGAATCCCCTCTAGCAACATCAGCCACAACCATATATGATTTAGAATAATCAACTCCTTCCCATACCCATAAATTACTATCAACTCCTCTTCTTTCTAAAGGTTCCTTTTCATAAGTTTTTTCGTAGTATAACATATCATCTGGTTCAAATACAGTATCACCAGAAGCTAGGAAATCACAATCACATTCCTGACCTGCCATACGAGGACCTAAGTCTGAGTCTTGTTGGTCTCTCCACTCTTGATCTCTTTCAGGATGTACTGTCCAAGGTAGTCTTATAGATAAAAATGAATTTTCTCCAGATATAGCTTTTTCCCAAGTCAAATGAAACCAGTTACCTATACCGTTAGGAGTTGATAAAGCCATACACTGCCCACCGGTAGCTAATGTTTGTTGTGCAGCTGTAAAAGTTTCTTCAATATTATCTATAAATGCTGCCTCATCTATTAACAGTAACGATACTGCTTCAGATCTTGCTGCATCAGCATTAGAAGATTTAGCTTGTACTTTTGAACCATTTCTAAGCCTTAGTGATAATTTATTTTTTTCTACTGCAGGAAGTTTTAACCATTTAGGAAGTTGATCATACATAAAAATGACCTTAGTTACTAAGTTTCTTGCTGTTGCTTGTGTTGTTGCTAACGCTAGTACGTTTTTATCTTTATGGAATAACATCAACCATAACGAATATGCTGAAGCTAAAGTCGATATACCTAGCTGTCTTGACTTTAAAGTAATAGTATATTGATTTTCCTTATAAAGGTTTAAAACTTTTTCTTGGAAAGGATACAAATTGAATAATATTCTACCTCGCGTAGGATGCTGTATATAGCAGTACTTACGCATAAAGTAGGCAGGTTGTTTAGCACATTTAATATACTCCTGTGCTATTATTTTTTTTATATTCTGCGACATAACTCATTTTATATTTTTAATCTAGGTACTAAATCTGAAGGGTTAGCTACTGTAATTTCATCTCCAATAGCATCTACAAAACTATCCTTTTCGTAAAATTTAAAATTACCGTTTGGATCAGATATCATAAATGCATCGAATCCATGTTCTTTATAATATGCTCTTCCTAACTTTTTAGCTAAATCTAATATAAACTGTTTAGCATTGAACTCTCCGTTATTAATATAACTTGCAGTATCAAAGTTTAAAGGTGCATAACTACTATCTAAAACTTTATCTATTCCAGAAATAATAGTAGTTTCATCAACTCCCATACCAGATGCTTGTTTTACTACATCTGCTATTTTATAAGGCCAAGCTGATTTATTATAATTTTTTAATGTTTCTTTTTGTTCATCATCAATCTTTAAACTATCAACGAATTTATCAACTTTAGGTTTAACTCCCTTAGTCCAATCACCTCTTGCTACACCTGTTGGAGCTACTAATGCTCCGGTATTGCCAGTACGAGATTTCAATTCTACTTCTTTACCACCAATATTTAAATCACCTTTAGCTTTAGCTTTAGAAATATTTTTAAAAAATACTGATAAAAATGCTTCTCCAGGTCCCATCGATACAGTACCTTGTATAGAATCTTTCATATCTGAATATAAAGATTTTAACTCATCAGGTGTAAATCCAGGTATTTGAGAATAATAATTACCCCCTGAAGGATTAAAGACTGGAGGGTTAGAAGATAATTTTGCAAATTCACCTGTTTTACCCATATCGGAAAGTAGTGATTGAAAATAAAGAATATCTTTTCTACTTAAATTTTTTGATTCTAAATAAGTTTTCATTGAATCACCGTACCCTACATTTTTGGTATACTTCATTACTCGTTTAAGTACTGAAGGGTCAGATGTGTTGTTAATTATGCTTATAAGGTTTTTTTGAAGATCTTCTATATTATCGTCTTCTTGCTCGGTTAGCTCTTTTATTAAATAATCTAAGACGGCCTTATCTTCAGGATCATTTATATCAGGAGTTCCTGATTTAGTTCTCCATGCCCACTCAGTATATAATTTATCTATTACGCTCATTATGCTTCAGGTTCTTCAGCTGGTTCTTCAAAATCAATAGGTTCATCAGTTAAATCTGCTCCTCCTTCTTCTCCTCCGGGTTCATCTAAATCTGTACCTGCTCCAGTCCCTGCATCAGCTCCAGGAAAATCTCCTCCACCTGTATCAGCTGATCCGAAATCATCATCTGCTCCTTCTACATCTTCTCCACCTTGTTTAAAAGGTGCTTGTTGATACAGTAAGGTAAGCTTATCTAAAGCTTGTTGATAATCGCTAATTTTATTTATATAATATCTTTTACCCATTATTTGAGCTTCAAAACCATCACCTAACCATTTTAAAATATACTCTTGACCATTTTTTAAATTAATTCTAAAAGTACTTGGTCTAGGAGAAACCCAATCTATTGATTCAACAAAGTCTTTGAAATCTTCGGTCTGTAGTTTAGTTATAGCTGATTTAACTGTAGGAAATTTATTTAAAATAATATCAGTACTATCTTCTAATACTGTATCTTTTGGAGCACTTGTATCAGGTTCCTCTTCAGGTTCTGGTTCTTGCTCTTTCATTAGATCGTTTAAATTTTCAAATAATAATTTATTTATATTTTCCTCTAATGATCTAGTTGCTTTAAAAATATCGTACTGTTCAGGTCTTTCAGTTCTTAAATATCTTTGTAATTTTCTAAAGTTAGTTTTAATTAGTTCAAATAGTTCTCTAGCTGCTTTATCTGTTCTAACATCTTTATTTCTCATTAGATCTTTTATATCATCAATTATTTCATCATAATCAAAATATAATTTTCTAAAAGAAGGTAACTTTACAATTGTATGTTTTATAGAACCAGTAGTTTTATTTTCTCCATCAAACTTAAAGTAAGTATCTAAATCTCTACTAAAGAAATCTCTTGGATGAATTTTTCCGTATCTCTTTTCTATACTTTGCTTAAACTTTTGAGGTAGTTCCGAAGCTTTATATGGACCTGGTCCTTCTTCTTCCTGTTCTCTAATTACTTCAGAATATGCTTGTAATACTATATTTTCTAATTCTTTTTTATTCATATTATTGCATAGTCTTTAAAGTTCCTTTAATAGCACTTCTAAATTTTAATAAATGTTTTTTAGCTTCATCTTTATCTCCTGATTGCAAAGCATCTATTAATGCTCCTAAGTATTGATTTTCACTGTGATAATTTACGTCTTCGAAAGAGTTATATAACTTCTGTAACTTATCTACTGAGGAGCCTAAAGTGGCTTTTAAACCTGCTTTTAACATTCCTAAATAGTCAAAGTCATTAGAATACATATCACCTAATCTATACTTCTTTACGTTTTCATTAACAGTAGTCTGTCTATCTATATCATGAAATTCTTGAGCAACATGAACTGCAGCTCTAGCAAATTCTTTAACATCATCTCCATCTATTTGTATATATTCAAAACCTCCTCCTCTTAATTTACGAGCTGTTACTTGTAATGCTATACCGTTTGGTCCTGAAAATCTTTTCATTGAGAATTTATCCCCATCATATAAATCAGTACCTTCTTTTATACTACCAGGATTTCTTAATAAACTAGCTAATGCTTTTATTGCTTCTTTTCTGTACTCTATATCTTTAGGAATCTCTCCAGTTTTAAGGATATCTATTATACCCTTTATATACGCATACTGTCCATCAGTAATAGATACTAAATCACCTTCATCAATGTTAGGGTCTAATTGCTGGCCTCTATTTTTATTAGCTACCGCTTTGTCTAAAGCATCTTCAACTTGTTTCTTTTTTCTATTAAGAGACTTTAAATGATCTATTACTGAATGACCTCTATACTCATGCTCGCCGCCTTTTTCTTTGTATAGCTTTGCAAGCTCTTTCATCTTATCTACTATCATTCCATGAACTTTCTGTAGTTTAGCTATTGAATGCTTACCTTTTGGTAGATCACTATCTAATGCTTCGTTAGGATAATCTTCATCATCTAAATCATCATACCCATAATCTTCTAATCTATCAACTTCACTACCTAATGTAGTATCATACCTATTACTTGAGTAAACCATATTAAATACACCATAACCGTCCATTCTTGATAATTCATTAGGGAAGTTCTGTCTAACTATATCTCTAGCTTCTTCTCCAAACTCTTCTACTCGTCCAACAATTTCTCTTAATCTATCTAAAGCTTCATCTTGATCTGCGTTTTCACTAACCTTATCTGTATAGGCCATATTCGTAGGATCTCCTGCAGATAATTTAATTTTAGTAGTCATTCCATCTCCTTCTTCCATATCACTTATTGATGAATCTGCTACATCTATATCTGAGTTTCTTAAATAAACAATTGCATCGTAGGTTATAGCCTTTTCTTCAGGTCCCATAAAGTAAAATATAACATTACCTCCACCGTCGTTATCTACTATATCGAGTTTATGACCTCCGTATACGTCATTACGTAAAACATCATCAATAACTTTTTGTGCTTTTTTATACTGAGCTCTAGGTACTTTTATATAGTGACGATCATCTCCTTCTCCTTCTTCCATACCGGGTGATGAATCTTCTCCACCGTAGTCCCAGTTACCTTGAATTCCTTTACCGGGCTTTTGTTTAGGAGGATAAGGAAAAGCTTCGTTTTTTCTTTTTTGTCTTTCTTTTTGTATTAAAAATTGAATTTTTTTAATTATATCCTTTTCAGGATGCTTTTCTAATCTATCTTTTTCTTGAGCATCTGCAAATTCTTGATCTGTCATTTCTCCTACTTTTTTAACTCTTTCGGCTTCCCCTAATGCTGTATTAACTGTTTTAAAGTATTTTTGCAGTTGATCTTTTACTACATCTACGTTAATTATAGCTTCACCTGATTGTTGAACACCTACATCAGATATTTCTCTATCATATGAGGTATCTTTTAAGTACAGGGTATCTCCTACTATATAAAATTCATATAGGTTTTCGTTACCATTATTAAATCCTATAAGAAGATCGAATTGATTAGGTTTAATTCTTTTAGCTTTAGCTGTTGAGATATTCTCTCCTTCGGCTTTTAGAGCTAATACTGTTGCTTTGCCTACCTCTGCTGCAATCTTAGCTGTTTCGTTTTGACCAAATGAAGTACCTTCTTGTTCGTTAGTTTCTAAATCTCCAGGTTCAACTAAATCTACGTCAACTCCTTTTTTAGATAATTTTTCTGCTTCTCCAGAATCAGCAGTTCTAACTGTTCCTTCAGCTTCTTTTAATTGTTTTTGTAAAGATTCTTTTAAAATAGTAAGCTTTTTTGTAGTTTCAGAAAGCTTTTCTTTTTTTATTTTTTTATAAGTTCCGTCAGCAATACATTTAAGTGAAAATTCACATTTAGCCAAGCGATCCTTTATTTCTTGGTAGGTCATTGATATTTTTTTTATATACGTATATAAATAAATAGATTATTCTTCCCAAATAACATTCTTAAACTTTTCTGGTGATAAACCAAAAAAATCTGTTCTCCATTTAGTTTGCTCAAAGAAATCTAAATATAACCATTCATTTTTTCTATTCCATAGTAAATTTGCTATATCATCCCAATCTTTATGTATAATAAATTCTTCTATTTCTTGTTTTTTTTCTTGTACTGCTTCGTAATCAAAAGAATCCCATTCATAATGAAATACTTCAAAAACAGCATCTTCAGATACATAATCTATAGAAATATCAATACCCCATTTAGGTTTCATTTTAATTATTTTATAAAGCATAGGATTAAGTTTAGCTACTTTTTCTAGTTGTAATTTAGCTGTTCCGTTAAATCCTTTTCTTTCAAATATATCTGAATGATTTATATGAGCTCCTTCTCTTTTATCCCAAATTATCCAATCTTGTCTTAAACAATCTTCATGTCTTCTTTCTATAGGATCATATCCATTAGGAACTAAAAAAGCTTGTTCTGCTTTAGTTAAATGATATCCGTTTTGATCAAATAAATCTACACATTTAGGATCTTGAAGTATATCTACATCTAAGGTAGGTTCTGTATAGTAACCTTGTCTACTAAATTTTGTATTAGCTATTTTCATTGACAGTGGTAATTAATATATCTCGATAATGCTTTATAGTATGTTGTCCCCTTATCTTTTAATTTAGCTCTAGCTGATCTTACTTTAGAGCAAGAAAGCTTTCCTAATCTCTTTTTTAGAATACCAGGATTCATAGGTTTATGAATATCCTTTTTTTCATTCTTCATTCTTTGAGTTTTTCTTTTCGAAGCCTCTTTCCTTGATGTAATATAATCTAATGCTGATTTTAATCTCTTTTTCTTTTTAGGATCTTTAGTTCTTCCGTAAGCAGCTCTAGTTCTTTGATGTATTAAATTAATAATCTGTGATTGTCTAGCATGTGATTTGCTTTTAAATGAGGCTTTACTTAAAGTATCTACTATATCCTGTCTTGTTGAAAATTTTACACTTACAGTATCCTTAGGGTCTTCATCAGTATATAACCTTCTACTTGAACCTTTAGGTTTTTTACCGGTGCCTTTTTTTGGTTCTGCTTCATTTATAGCTTCTCTGATTAATTTAGCTAATTCGTTTTTATTAGAAAGATAAGCAGCTATTGCCATTTGACGTTTCTTTTTCTTAGACTTACCTTTGAATTGAGGAGCCTTAGATTTTTGGAAATCGTCTACATAATCTCCTGCATCTGATTTTTTAGTTAAAGGCATTTCTTCTAATTAATTCTCTTTTAATAATATTCTTTTTTCTAGTGTATGAATCACTTTCATACATTTTTTTTAATTCTTGAGTAGGAGTATTGTGAGGGGTATAATGTTTCCAAGTAAACTTATTAGTCATTCTGCCTCTAGCATCTCTTGCATATTCTTTCGTACTAGGTTTAAGTTTTGCTGGCATTATTTTTGTCCTTTCCAAATTTCACCTCTTCTACATCTTACTACTGCTCCTGAAGCATAAGCTGATGGCCAGGTATCATATTTACGTTTTGCTATTCTTGTACATCTATCATCTTTTTCCATTAATACTTCTTTACCTTGTATTTCATGTAAAAGACCTACTGTTAAGTTTTTAATATCTTCTATAGTCATTTCATTTACTTTTTTAAATCCAGAACCAAATGGTGCTGCTTTACCATCTTGAGGATTAGCAGTTTCATTAGCAGGTTCTTGAGTAGGTTGATCGTCACCTAAGTCTTTTAATAGCTCTATAGCTCTTCTTAATTTAGGATTTTTAAATATAGCCGGTTGCTCTTTATCATCTACAGCATCGATATATTGAAGTATTGACTGAGCCATAGTTTTTGCATTTTTAACATCATTATTAATTCTAGTTAAAGCTGCTGATGGTAGTTCTAATTCATTATATTGAGTTACCGGTGGAACTTTAGATCTTTGTTTATCTTTTGGGTCACTTAATCTTGCTCCTTTTTCTCTTGCTGCTTTTGTTAACCTACCTTTAACTAAGTTACCTGATGCAGTAAAGTAATGTCCTTTAGGAGCTCCTTTAGTTTCTTTTCTTACTGTTGCTTTTTTAGTATTTTTCACGACTGTTTTTCCTTTAGCACCCGCTTTCTTTTTCTTTCTTGCTGTAGCTGCTCTTTGTGCTTTAGTCAAAGATTGAGCTTTAGCTTTTGGTAGACATCTATCGGGATTTTTTTTATTTTTAGATGTACCGCAAGGTCCTGCTATATTACCTGAGGTGGTAATACGGACCCATTTTTCTTTTTTAAACCAATCTCTAAGAGATTCTAAAGTAATATTTTTTATCTGCTGATTAGTCATTATAATTTATCGTTATGCATAAAAATCATATTAATAATTATAGCTGCTAAAACTCCAAATACTACCCACAAAGCTTTATTTACTCCATCTTTCCATCTTTTCATAGATTCTAACTCTAACATCTTATTATCAAACTCTTTTTGGTTACCTTCTAATTGTTTTCTAAATAAAGTATTTTGATTAGTTTTTACTATTACACCATCTTCAGGGTTGAGTAAAGTGTATTTAAGCTCAGTAATATCTTCTTTCATATCTTTAACATCTTCCAACAGTGCTTTTAACTCACCGTTAGGCATATGTTTTTTAATATTTACAAGCTCTTTTAATACGTTTTCTAGTATTTCTCTTTGTGTAGCCATCTACTTACTTTTATATAAATATATCTTTATAACTGCTTTCGTATCCTTGAAGTATAATCTTTTAAATCTTTAAGTATTTTCTTTTTAGATTTATTAGACATACTACCCCAATCTTCTAGATCTCCTGCTTCAGTAACGAAAGAATTCTTATCATTTATTGAGTCTAAAACCCAACTTTCTATATCATTAACGAACTCTTTGATATTTCCGGTAATCATTTTTCTTTCATATTCTTTATATAAACCTGCTTTCCTTAAATCAGCTTCAAATTCAACTGTACAAGGATCAAAGCAAAAGCCATGAATTTTATACATTTTTTTAGCCATCCAATGTTCTAATGGTCCTCCGCACTTAGGACAGCACAAAGGCATACGAAGAGCTTTTTTTGCTGCATCTAATTTAGTAATATTTTGCTTAATACCGTCTTTAATAGTCCATTGCTTTCCTCCTTCTTCCCATACATCTCCTTCTTTATGCTTTTTAGTAGCTTTACGATATCCTGTTTGTATCTTAGTTCCGGAAGTAAAATCTTTATTAACTATATTTCTTATTCTCTGTACATCACTTTCTTTAAAATCTTTTTTTAAAAGTGTTTCTTTACTCATAACCTAGTGCTTTTAATTCATTTATAACTGATGTTACATCTCCATCTTTACATCTAATAGCTATACCTCCTTGAGCATTCCACTCATTTATATTAGATTTTTTATCATCTATAAGTATACTATTTTCGTCAGCATATCTTTGTTTATCAGCTGAGTATGCAAATATAACTTTTGGTTTAGGGTTTAAGTTATTTTTAACCCATAAATTTTTTCCTAATCTTGATGTATTATCTCTAGAAGGAGAAGTAAGTAATGATGGTGCGTAAGGGCTAATAAAATTCCATAGTTCTTTACCTTGAGGCATCCAATCCATTCCTACCCAAAATCTTACTCCAATTTTTGAATCTATTAAATGCCAGAACTGTTCTAAACCAAACTCTTTTTCATACTGTTTAGGAGACTTACCTGTAAAGTGTTCAAATCTAGATTCAAAATTAGTTAATACACCATCCATATCACAATATATTTTATAAGGAGGTTTTTCCTTCTGCTCAGGAAGGGGGTATGCTTCTAATAACTCTACTATACTTTTACTCATTACTTATTTTTTACTGAGTCTTCCCAGTTTCTAAATATTATATTTCCTTGTAAATATGCTTCTTTTTCTAATTCTAATAATGCATCTGATTCATTAGTATTAGTTGTCTGTATTTTTCCTAACCTACCTTCTAAATTTTGCATATGATGAACCATTTCATGAGCAAATGATCTCATAACATCTTTAGGATGTCTTCCTTCAACGTATAAAACTATTTCATTAGTAGTAGGTTGGTAATAAGCGGTCCTACCAAAAAAGTCTGCTGCTTCAGCCACATCTCTTCTTATTTTAACTTCAGGTAGTGGGTAAATATTTAACTTTTCATCTATCATATATTCTAATAACGAACCGAAAAAAGGAGTATAGTCAAATCTATTTCCTAAATCTTCATCATCTTTTACATCTATTCTTATATGATCCTGGTTAAAGGTAATATGTAATTTATCGTCCATATCTCTTATTTTATTAAAAGTATGAACTAAGTATGATCTATCTTTTGATTTTAAAATTGATCTTGGAGCTACTGGTGCTCCTGAGTTATTTTCGGTTTTGAACGTTTCAGTAATAGTTTCTTCTATTTTTTTATTTAACTGTTCCGCTACTATGCTTGACTTTAACATCTTAATTATTTTTAAAATATCTTCTCTACTAATTTCTTTCGGAAAAAAATCTCTTACATCATCTAAGTTACCTGTAAGTATAGTATTTCTAAAATCAGTAGCTCTTACTTGTTTTGAAGAATCAGTAGTAACGGCTAATCCGTCTACATTTTCTCTATTTTTAAAAGTAGTTACTCTTTTTAAATCAACTAAATCTTCATTCCCTCTAACCCCTGTAATAGCATAAAAATTATCGTTAGGGTTAGTTTTTGCATACTTACTAGATGCATACATAGGATTTTTTTCTCCTAATACTATTTCTATATCACCTAAGTATTTCTTATAAATATTCCATATCCTTTCAGAATCTTCAGGTGTTATTCCGTTTCTAGTATTTCCTCCTATAAAAATAATAACTTTTTCTATAGGTTTTAATTTATCTCCTTTTCCTTTTAAAACTTCTTCTCCTGCATCTAAATAATTATCTATATCATAAACTTTTCCTCTATGATTATTAGATAATAAATCTCTTACTACATCAAAATGACCTCTATGAGGAGGTTTAAAAGCTCCAGGATATAATGCTATCATGCTAAAAACTGTTGTACATTTTTATCTATTTCTTGAGGAGTAGAATGTTTTAATAGTTCTTGGAAAGTAGGATTAAATAACATATCAGCTATATTATCTAATACTTCTTCATGTCTTTTATCATTCTTCTCTTTTCTATCTCTATACTTTTTTACAGCATCTTTTAATTTATCAGCTCCTGGACCTACACCGTTATTTCTATAAGCTTTCAAGAATGCTTGCTGTAGTGCTTTAGTTTCAGATCTACTTTTAGTATCGTAATCTACTCCTACTATAGCTTTTTTAAATTCATCTTCCTCTTGAGAAGACATTTCTACCGGTTTAAAAAATGTAGAACCTTCTATACCTTTATCATTATTATATCTCTGTAGATAGTCTTTAATTCCTTCAGGTCCGTTTTTTGCAGCAGTATCAAAAGCTTTTATTTCTTTATCAAATTTTCCTCCTCTATCGTTTATAAAAATGGACATATTACCATTAGTAATTTTATAATATTCTTTAATTAACTGGTATACGTTTCTCCAAGTCTGAAATACTGCTACTCCAGGTATGTTTCTTTTTCTTGAAAAATTAGATATATAAGATATCATAGGATGAGTATATACCATAATCATGTATATATCGTATCCTTTATCCTTTAGGTCTTTTACCTTCTGTGGATTAGAAGCAGTAGTATCCCAGACAAAGCTAGTTCCTGATGCCGCTAGATCCTCTGCCTCCTTGTCCGCTAGACGAGCTCCTGCCCCCAGATTGTTGTACGCTGGATGTTCCGGATCCTCCACGTACTTGTCCGGATTGACTTGAGGAAGAGAAGACAGGCCTAGTTGAGTTAGGAGGTACGATTTGCCTACTCCTGCTCCCCCAGCCATTACTATTACCTTCGGTCGATCTGTTACTTCTAATATTAAGTCCGTTAATTTGATCATTATTAAAATTATTAGGGTCGTTATAAACTCTAGGTTTTATGTTAAAATTTTCTCTTAATTTATTTACAATATTATTAAGGTTTCTATTATCAATATTATCTCTAGGGTTATTGTATCTTGTACTAATTGTATTTTGAATATTATTATTATTAATAGTTATTTCAAAGTTTCTGCTACCTCTTCTACCGCTAATGTAAGCTATATTATTATCTCTAGTTGAATTCCAAATAACGTTATAACCTGAGTTATGCCAAGGACCGTTATACCAGTTATTCCATGAATTAAAAGGTCTATACCAATTGTGCCTCCATGGATTATGCCAGCTACTATAGCCCCAATAGTAAGGGTAGTTAAATGCCCAATCATACCAAAAATTATACCTGTTAAAATAAACATCAAATGAATTGAAAGGTCTCCAAACATTATAACTAAAGTTGCTTGAATACCAATTAAAAGGTTGATTCATAGCAAATTGAGCGTAATCCCATCTAAAGTTAAAATCGGTTCTTAGTTTCCATCTAAACTGTGAATACGATAAAGTATCTATTTTAGTATTATCTGCAACAGGTATTACATACTCAACTGGATACATAGGATCATGATTAAGAGTAGCTAACTTATAAGTACTGCATCCTGTAAATAAAAAATATATAAGCAGTGCGAGTAATGCTCCAAGTAATCTTCCTAAGTATTCAGGTCCTTTCTTCATAGTTATATTTTTAAAGTTGTTGGGTAACTATTATAAATAGGTTCAACTGTAGGGTTTTCTAAAGAGTATAGTTTATATATCATTTTAAATAATTCAAAATTATTATCAATATCATCTACTACTCTTACTTGCCATCCTTTGCCTTGATAGACTCCTTTCTTTTTAGAATTAGATCGTGTATGTGCTTTTAACCAGATAATACCTGTTCTATCAATTTTAATACCTTTAGTTTCTTCTAACGCTTTAGCATATGCTGCTAATTGGAGATCATAAGATTTATGTATACTATTAGACGTTTTAAGATCTAATAACCAAGTTTCACCATCAAGCTCTACAACTAAGTCAGCAGTACCTGCATATTTATGTTCATCAGAAAATACAAACTCTTCAGCGCTTATAGGTTTAGGTTTATAAGTATTCCAAAATTCATAAAATTTAAGTATCATTTCCCATACTAATTGAGAATATCTTGCATTTCCATAATCGTCCATCCAAGAAACTTCTTCTCCTCTTATTAGTTTCTCAGCAGCTTCATGTACCTGGGTACCTTCTTTACCTGCTTTTCTCATAATTAGATCGGCATTATGCCCAACATCCTTCAACCATGTCTCGAAGAACTTAGCTTTGGGCATATATTGGAGTATTGTAGTTACGGACGGGTAATATACTCCTTCCGATCTTTTATAAACTCTCCTATCAAGAAAGTTAATTTGTTTTAATTCAGGGTTAAAATGTAATCTATTCTTATCATTTTCTCTAAGAATATTTGTTCCTTGCTTTATCATAATTCTAATTTATGCATCATTAGAGTACTTAAATCTAATTCCTTTGCTGTTTGTACAAGTTTAGTAAATTGTTCGAATCCCATATCTGAGGGATCTTTATCGGTAAGTTCAACTAAAAATACTCTTTTACCTAAACTTAATAAGTGTTCGCTTATACCTAATGCTTTACTTCTAGCATCAGTATCTAAAGCTATATAAATGTCTTTATTAGTACTAGCTATAACTTTTTTTATTAATGTATTAGAAAGGGTCTTTCCTAGTATAGGAATAGCATTTCGTTTAATAGCTATAGCATCAAAAACTCCTTCACATAAAACTACAGGTTGGTTCCAATTAATTAAGTTTTCAAAAAATATTATGTCTTTGGAAATTTCAGGATTCCTGTACTTGTGATAGGATCCCTCATGAGTTCTTGCAATAAAATAATTGAGGATATTCGATTCAGAATAACTTGGGATAATAATTCGTCCTCCATACTCTCCAGCTGTGCAATACCCAACGTTGTATTTAATAAAATCATTGTCGCTAAATCCTCTCTCATAAAGGTACCTTTTTATTTTGTTTGCAATTATTGAAGTACTTGAAGCGTTATAAAGTGTTTTAAATTCTTTAGGTAGTTGGATAGCTGCGATTTCTCTGTATTCAACATCTGAGCTTTTAGGAACATATCTTAATACTTCTTTTGCTTGGTCTCTAGGTATTTTAAGTTGGTATAGTAGAGATCTTATCGTTCTACCTTTAGTTTCACAAACCCAGCATTCCCAAGGATTTTGTCCTTTTTCGTTAGTTCTAAAGTTTATTTCTAATTTAGGTTTATGATGATTACAAAAAGGACAGTTAAAAGCATGGTTTTCTCTTGCTCTTTTATAACTTTTACCTAAAATATTTTCTATACTACCTAGAAGAAAAGTGTAGTCCATATAGTTCGTCCGTAACTTATATAATAATATAAGGAATTACTTCCGAATATACAACTAATTAGTTAACTATTTTTTCTATAGCTTCTTTAACTATACCACTTAAAACTTCTTTTTTATCCATATCTAGATAATCGTTAAGTTTTTCAGCAATAGTTTCTGAAAGATTATTAACATCTTCTTCAGACATTAGTAACTCTTTTTTTGTAACTACTTTATTGTTTTCTAATATGACTTTTGATAGTTTCATAATTTTTAATCTAATGGACCATAATCACCTCTAGACATTGCTTGACCAAATTCTCGAGATTCTTTAGTATCAATTGAAACATAAATTGGATGATCATCTGCACCTTTAGGTCCTATACCGTAATAAGAGCTGATTCTAATACCTTCTAATTCATTGCCTTCTTTTTCATGCTCTCCTACTACTTTAAAAACCATAGATCTTACTTTTTTTCTCCAATCACCTTCAGGTTTAATTCTAGTAGTAGAAGCATTAAATATTCCAGTATCAGTAGGAACATTAATATATTCAATAGTTTCTGGTATTCTATCTAATGCTCTTGTAAAATCTAATAATGTATCGGCATTACCTAACCAATCAACTGAGTATTTTTCTCCGTTAACTATACTAACGTCTTCTCTAAAGCCTTCAAATATAATACTAGATAATTTCATAATTAACAGCAGCTACAAGAACAATCACAAGGATCGCAAGTACAGTTTTTACAATTACAGTTCATAATTTATAAATTTTAAGCTCCAAATCACCAGTTCCTTTAATGAGCCGATGGTATGTTTCCTTTGGTATAAATAGTTTGTTTTTTGTTAATTCTTGAGGAAATTCATTATCCAGTTGAAACTTCCAATCAGTATTGTGTGTAGCCTGTATATACCTATCCTCCTTATCTCTGTGCCAAACATATTCAAACGAAGGTGTATCGTAAGAAAACTCTCTTAAAACGTATCCTTCTTTTTCGTTAATTATTTCGTTATAGGGATTAGCCATTAATTATATTCTGATAATTTTCTTCAGCTTTATTCCAATCTAGCACTTCAAAAAAATCATCGATATAATCACCTCTTTGGCTTTTATGTTTTAGATAGTATGCATGTTCCCAAACATCCATACCTATGATAACCTTTCCTTCTTTACTCATTAATGGGTTGTCTTGATTAGGAGTAGAAGATATTTTTAATTCACCATTATCAAATATTAACCAAGCCCAACCTGAACCGAATTGGCCTAATCCTGCTTCTTTAAATTTTTCTTTAAAATCATTATAAGAACCAAAATAATTTTCTATTTCTTCTTTTAATTCTCCTACAGGCTCCTTTTCAGGTTTAGGAGATAATAAATTAAAATATAAGTTATGGTTATATACACCTCCTGCATTATTTCTAACAGCGTCGTCATACTGATCAATGTTATCAAATATATCAGATAGGGGAATAAATTTGCCTTTTAAAGCTTTATTTAATTTAGTAACATATCCTTTTAAATGCTTATTATGATGCTCCTCCATAGTTTCTTTATCTATATGAGGTTCTAATGCATTATATTTATAAGGCAATTCTAATAACTTAAATTCTTTCTGTTCGAACAAAATATCTTTTATTTTCATTTTACCAATATCCTGAAAAGTTAGAGCTTCCTCCTAATGATTTCCAATAACGTCCTATGTTACAAGACCAGTATCCTGCTTTAGTTTTATCTTTCTTTTGAGCACATTTATGACGTGCAGCGAAAGATGCTCTTGCTCCTCTCTTTTTTAATTTAACCGATAATCCGGTATCTCCAAATGATACTTTCTTAACGTTACCTTTTTTAGACTTTACATATACGTAAAACTTTTTACTTCCGCCTCTTTTAGGTTTATTAAGTTGTACCTTTTTACCTCTGTACTCAGCTTCGGGTATGTAATCAACACTAGCTTTAAGCATATCAAAACCATTATAATCAAATGTTTCGTTTTGAATTGAAACTGCTTTTCTAAATCTTTCCATGTTTATGTTACCCCCTATAGACTCTACTAATTCTTTTACTAGATCGTAATCGACCATTTCGTCTAAAGAAGCTGCTTCATCAATTATGTCTTCGTTTTCAAACATTTCATCAATGACACAACCGATTTCAAACAGAGGATTGTATTTAGGAGAAACCATAGGTAAATCTAAAGGTACCGTCATACCATTATACTCTCCATATTCTCCTATATCAGTATTCTCTATTAAATACTTATCTTGTTCGTTAAGCTGTATTTTACCGTCTCTATGAGCCTCTCTAGCTTCTTTAAATAAATTTATAAAGCCTTCGCTAGAATAGCGGTAGACATGCTCATGTAAAGAAAGATTATTATCAATATGATATTGTAAAGACGGGTATCCAACTATTTCCTGTAATTTAATCATCTTATATATTTACTAATTTTTTTCATAGCTTCTTCTGCTGATATATCTCCTCCCATCCAATTATTGTGTACGTAGTACATAACATCTTTAATATTATCCATATCACCACTGATTCTTATTCCTGAGTCGATTACTTTTTCCATTTCATCGCTAGGTTCAGATAAACTTCTTCCTTCATCCATTTCTGGGTGGAATAATAATTTAATTACCTTAGCTTCTTTAGCAACTGATTTACCGTCTATTTCTACTTCTATTGGATAAGGTTCAAATTTATCAGCCCAATATGCAACATCGTAACTCTTATCTTCATTATTAGTAACTAAAAGACCTCTATTGTACTTATCTTCTTCAGCTTGAAGAACCATTTCTTTACCTATAGGCAAAATTATATCACCCATAAGTTTTATGTTACCTTCTTCATAACCATCTCCGTGGCCATCTTCCATTACAGAACGATCTACCTTACTTACATTCCATTTATGAATAAAATCTATAGCTTCTTGTTTATCTACTCCGAACTCCTTCATGAAATCAGTAACGCTAATAGTTCGTCTATTAGAGTGTAGATCATCTAGATAGTTGATCATTCTTTTTTCAACTCCTTCTCTTAATATAATATCAGTTAATTTCATTTAAAAAGTCTTTTCTATAGAATTTACCTAATATATTATCGTTAATATATTCGTTGTCTCTTTCTAGTACTTCATTTATAAATAGCTCTTTACATTCATAATAAGTTAGTTCTTTCTTACTTTTAACATACGACAATATTTGTTTAGTAAAAGACATAGGTCCATCCTTTTCAAGTAGTTTTTTTATTTCAGCATGAGAGCCATAATAATCTTTCCAATCTGATTCGGTAATTACTTTCTGTTTTAAGGGTACTCTACCTTTGATACCCTTCTTTGCTCTCTCTTCTTTTAATGCTTCTAGAGCTCTTTTCCCTAGTCTTTTATTTCTTTCAAAATATAGTACTTTTTTTCCTATATACTTTTTTCCTGAGGTTTTATGTACAACTTTATAAATAAATCCGTAAGTGCCTTTAGGCATATCGTCTATACTAGTTATAAGTAAACCTTTGTAAGTCCATGTTGGTAGTGTAACCATAATTATAATTTAATTAAAATATTTTAAATAACCAACTTTAACATGCAGGACATACTCCAACTGCACTTAATACTCCATAAGCATTAGTTTGAAATGCTGTTCCACTTCCATCATATGCAAATTTATTTGCTCTAGGCTGGCTACAGTTATTTGTTCTATACAATACTTCTCCTGCTACCAATCCTAAAGGTGAGGTAGTATAACCAGTTACTGTACCTGCACATGATATATCGTACTCATCACATGCATCAGAATAAGTATTACCTGATACATTTACTTCAGCATAACTTACTGAGTACAGAGTAGGACAGCTACTTGGTGAAGGTGTTACCGTCTTGGTAGGGGTAACAGCTGGAGTATCGGTTGGTGTTACGGTAGGGGTACTAGTTGGTGTAGGCGTAGCTGTAGTACTAGTAGGTGTTGCGGTAGGAGTAGCCGTAGTTGTAGTAGGAGACGGTGTTGCAGTAGGAGTAGCCGTAGTACTAGTTGGTGTTGCAGTAGGCGTTTTAGTTAAAGTAGGAGTAAACGTAGGAGTATTAGTTGGAGTACTAGTTGGTGTATCAGATATAGTAGGTGTTGGTGTAGTACTGCTACATAATGTCATATCGGATTCTACTCTTCCGTTACCCGCATCTGTATAGACGAACCAATAGTTATCAGGACCGCTTCCTAGGTTACCTGAGAAACCATAATACCCTCCGTAAATAGTTTGACCTCCTTGTAAGATATGATCTTTATCTTCAGGATAAGCATTTGAACCATCATTACTAGAATGCTTAATTAAAGTAACTGAATAACCGTAATTACCTGTAGTTATTGCACTACATGCATTTGTTGCATTCGTATCACCGGCTTGTGAGTAATCCCAACTTGCATCAGTTGTATATATAGTAATAGTATGTGTAGCAACTGTAGGAGAAGGAGTTGCCGTATTAGTTGGTGTAGGAGTAGCGGTTGTTGTAGTAGGTGATGGAGTTGCTGTAGGAGTAGCCGTAGTACTAGTCGGAGTTGCTGTAGGTGTAGCTGTAGTATTAGTCGGAGTACTAGTTGGTGTAGGAGTAGCTGTAGTTACTGTAGGTGTTACTGTGCTAGTTGGTGTAATGGTAGGAGTAGCAGTAGGGGTAGCAGTTGTTGTTGTAGGAGAAGGAGTTGCTGTTGGTGTAGCAGTTGTTGTTGTCGGAGTAACAGTAGGAGTACTTGTAGAGGTATTAGTTGGAGTATTAGTTGGAGTATTAGTTGGAGTATTTGAAGGAGTTACAGTATTAGTAGGAGTTTCAGTTGGAGTATTTGTAGGTGTATCCGATATAGTTGGAGTAACAGTAGGAGTTGAAGTAGGGGTATCAGATATAGTAGGTGTAACGGTAGCAGTATTAGTAGGAGTTACAGTACTAGTTGGTGTAGGAGTTACTCCTGCAGTACTACTCGGTGTATTAGTAGGTGTATTAGTAGGTGTATCAGATATTGTTGGAGTAACAGTTGGCGTAACGGTTTTAGTAGGTGTATTGGTTGGGGTTTCAGTAGGAGTATTAGTCGGTGTATTAGATATAGTAGGAGTTACAGTAGATGTAGCAGTCTTAGTAGGCGTATTTGTTGGAGTACTAGTTGGTGTATCAGATATAGTAGGAGTAACTGTAGAGGTAGCAGTTGGTGATGCGGTAGGAGTATTAGTAGCAGTTTGAGTAGGAGATGCAGTAGGGGTAGGTGTTGGTGTAGGACATGCTCCAGAAGCTGAAACGAAACTATTAGAGCCTGTAGCATTTATAGTAAATACTGTACTGCCTGATTGTACAAATAAAGTACTTGCTGATGATGTAACTAGTGCTTGTAGTTCAGAAAAAGTCCAAAAATCAGTTCCTCCAGAATCCTGGTATAGTATCTCTCCTGTCTCTAATGGTTGATCAGCATCAAATATAGCTATAGTAACTCCAGGTCCTTCTCCTGAATGACATGCCGCTGAAGCGCTAGTTGCTAATCTATAGTTAGAAGCATCTAACGGATTAGAAGGAGATGGTGTTGGGGTTGGAGTAGCAGTTGATGTTGCAGTACTAGTAGGGGTTATAGTAACAGTATTAGTAGGTGTATTAGAGGGTGTAACAGTATTAGTAGGAGTAATAGTTTTAGTAGGAGTTACAGTAGGAGTTGGAGTAGGACATGTCCCAGTTGATAAAATATAAGAATTAGACCCTGTAGGGTTTAAAGTAAATACCGTACTACCTGATGACATAAATATAGTATTAGCACCTGTAGATAGTAGAGTTTGTAAATGATTAAAAGTTATAAACGAAGAGGCATTAGAAGAAGAATAAAGTATATCTCCATTTTGTAAACTAGGTTGATCAAATATAGTAATAACTGCAGATGTTCCTTCCCCTGAGTTACAAGCAGAAGAAGCACTTACAGATATTCTTACATTAACGCTATCTAAAGGATCAGTAGGAGTAGGTGTTACTGTATTAGTAGGAGTAGCTGTAGGCGTATTAGTAGGAGTATCAGATATAGTAGGAGTTAACGTTGGTGTATTAGAAGGAGTTGAAGTACTTGAAGGAGTAAGGGTTGGAGTTACAGTTGCTGCTGCTGTGACTGTTGGAGTAGAGGTAGGAGTTAAAGTTGGTGTACTTGTTGGTGTTGCAGTAGGAGTAGCTGAAGCTCCTGCTGTTACTGAAGGGGTAACAGTAACGGTATTGGTTGGAGTATTAGTTATAGGAAAACCTATATATTGTTTTGAAGAGGATATTACTAAAGATGAAGATAAAGAGCCAGATAAAATACCATCGAGGAAATCCTCAGTTAAAGAAGCTGATATAAATTGATTAAAGTTAGAAGCAGAAAATGCTGATATTATACCTTGAAGAGATCTTGATACATTATAGTGTATAGAGTGAGTATCAGCAGCACTTGCTGAATACATATTAAAATTACTACCTGAAGGTACTGTACTCATAATCTTTATTTACTAACACATAGCATCGCTACAGTTACTTGGTTTACTTAAACTACTTATCAAACCGGTTATACTTCCATCACCTACATCTGATATCTGTCCACAGAAAGTAGTTCCAGTACAACCTGATGCATTTACTCTAAACTGTACGTAATCTCCTGCACTAAATGATCCTGCTCCCATAGAGGTTATAGTGCCACCATTACAATACTGTGTCTTAGATAAATAGTGTATAGTTCCTCCTGGACTACCTCCAAAACATAAATTTACTTCCCATCTAGACTGTCCTCCAGATACTGTAGGGGTAGGGGTAGGAGTAGCTTGTCTAGTTCCAGTTGGTGTTTGTGTAGGAGTTTTTGTAGGAGTATTAGTAATAGTTACTGTAGGAGTATTAGTTGGAGTAGGAGTTACAGCAGGAGTATCAGAGATTGTTGGAGTAGTAGTAGGAGTTGGTGTGCTAGTAGGAGTACCCGATACCGGAGGAGTTTCAGAAGGAGTAACTGTTATAGTCGGTGTAGGAGTTGGTGTATTGGTTGCTGTATTAGTTGGAGTAGTAGTAGGAGTTGGTGTTTGTGTAGCAGTACTAGTTTGAGTAGGAGTTAAAGGATAGTTTCTCCACTGTAAAGATGCTGAAACATAACTAATAACCGGGTCTTGTACGTTACCGGCATAGTTAGGATCATAATGAGGATAAAGAGAAGCAGATATAAATTCATTAAAGGAACTTCCAGTAATGGTGTTCATAATGGTAGCCAGAGATTTCGATAGATTAAATTCTATAGAATGTGTGTCTGCAGCGCTAGCTGAGAACATGTTGAAAGCTCCATCAGTGCGAACGGCCATATCATGTTATTCTTTACCTTCTAGTTTTTTGATCCTTTCTTCTAATTCTAATATAGCCTTATGAAGGTGAGCTAGTACGGGTCTATCGTTCATAGTCAAAACTCCATCCTCATTTTCATGTACTGAGTAAGGAATAGATTCTTGTACTTCTTGAGCAATAAAACCAGCATCAGCTTTTCCTGCTTTTTTATATGTGTAGGAAGAAAATTGTTTAATAACTTCTAATCCACTTGCAATAGGTACTATTTGAGATTTTAATCTTTTATCAGAAGTTGTAATAAAGTTATTAGCTGTTATACTATCAGTAGTAGTCGAACCTACATTTGTAATATGTTGTAAATTTAATCCTACTGAAGCTGTTACAGCCCCGCTTCCTGTAGCGAAAGCAGTACTACCAGAACCTCTAGAAAATAATAATAGATTACCTCCACTTCCAGTAATAGAAGCTGAAACAAATAATGTACCGAAGTTTTGATCTGCCTCTTTATGAGTTAAACCAGATCCTTTTATACCTCTTAATGTTAAACTTGCCATCTTATATATCTAATTTTATTTTTATGGTCAATTCAGTGTTAGCAGGTTTAGGAAGAGGCTGACCAAGCTTTCCTACTGCTATTAATTCTTGTGCATCATTATATAATCCTACTGACGTAATATACGGAACAAATGCTGATCCCGTTACGTTATCTCTCATTCGATTATCCGAACCAGTTAATGCTGAAGGATTTTGAGTAAAGTTAAATTCATCATCAGAAATCTTACAGTCGTAATTATACGTATAAATAGGTTGATTTGATTTCCATCTTAAATCAGCTGATTGACTAGCTATCATATATTCTGCTACGTCTTGATCAGTTAAAATTATTTGACCGTGTGAATAAATTATATTACCTACTCTATTTCTACTAGATTCAGATATCATTAAGTTACCTTCTCCATCGTCTATAATAGGATCTAATCCTCCATAGTAGCCGGCAGAAGTTGGTGCAAAGTAACTTGCACTAACGTAATCATCTTGTGAAAGGATATATACTTGCTGACCTAATAAACCAAGTTGATAAGGATGAAATCTAAAAGTATTAGGCTCAATATGAGTTCCAAAGTGTTTTTGAGGTATACAGTATACCATCGCTAAAGAACCTGATAAAAATCTAGAACCTGAAACTGAAAATGATGATTCTAAATAATGATCGTAAGAGTCATAGGATCCTGAGTTATCAGCAAATGACCCTGTAATGGTACCTGAACTACTTTCATAACTTTTATAATACAGGTGTTCAAGACTTCTATGTACTAGAGGTTTATAAGAACCTGAAAATAAATCACTGCCTGTAGGATAGTAGATATTGCCTTCTAGTCTTTCGGCAGCATAATATTTTATAGGGTTTTGATCTCCATAAAAGTAAACGGAACTACCACTAACCCGGTGTGACTTTTTAGCTACATAAGATGTAACAAACGCATCTTGCTGATTTAATTTTTTCCAAGCGCTCATTCATTAATAATCAAGTTTGACCCTTAACAATGCCTCTTTAGTAAAATCTTTTATTAAAGGAGTTGAAAGTTTAGCTACTGCAAGTAGGTCGTTATTATCATTATACAGGCCGACTGCTGTAATATACGATTGAGGATTATCAATCATTACATTATGTCTTAACTCTCCTGATCCTGTTATATTAGATGGATTATTAGAATAATTAAATTCGCTGTTTCTAGCTCTAATAAATACATAATTAGAGGAAACAGTTTCTTCAGATCTTAATTTAAAACTACTTCCAGATGCTATTGCTTTAAAAAATTGATTGTTAGCACTTGTAGTAGACCAGTTTGAAGCGGTACCGTTAAATGGTACTCTGTTACTTTGAGATAATAAATCTCCGTCTAAAGCTATTACCCCTACATCAGGAAATAATTTACCGTATTCAATTGCTGAATCAGTTACTACTCCAGGTCCAGAACCAGAATAAATAGAATATACTCTTCCGGAATCAACAAACGTATCGGTTGATGAAGTTAGACTATTATCTACTAAATGAATTATTTTACCGCTAGAACCTGTTACTTTTAAATATAAAGAACTTGGGAATATTTTTTCTTTATATCTTGCTCTTTCAACTGATAAAAATAAAACATTTTCTGGTGTACGTACTACGCTTTCAGAAGTAAAAGTAAAATTAGTTTCTTCATCACCAAAAATTAAAGTTCTAAACTGACCGTAAACTGTAGAACTATATGACTTACCTGTTACTGAGGCATCGTAAAGCGGCGCTCCTAAACCTAATTTATTTCCATGGGCTACAGAAAACTGTATTGCTGAGTTAGCAACTTCAGATCCTGTATTATATATGTTATAGTAGTACTTACCACTAGTAGCGGCAGTTTGTGTAGAGTTAAGTTCGAATTTTTGTAAATTAACAACGTTATTACTCCAGCAAGGAGCCGTTACTGATTCTGCACTTACTACTACGTCTTCGTTATCAAATCTTTTATACGACATCTTCTTAGTTATTTACTTTGTTAATTGTAATAGGAATAGTAACTCTAGCTCCTGAATCTCTACCTATAATTTGAAGAGTAGTTTGAAGTTTAGTTCTGCTTCCAAATAATGTATTAACTGTGGTAGCTCTTAAGTTGATAGAAGTACCAATTACAGTTTTAGATACATTTGTTCCGATAGTTTGAGTTTCGTTTAATGTATCGGCTTCTTCTGTGTTTATTCCAACACCTGTAAAGCTTGAAAGTACTCTAACGTCTGCTATAGTTGCAGTATAACCTCCACTTTCAAAAGTAGAAGTTGCTCCTAAATAATTTAATGTTTGAGGAGTTATAGCTAATGAAGCTCCTTGTTTAAGTACTATACTAGCATATCCAGCCTCTAATAGTGGTAGTTTTGAAGTACCTCTAGGTAGAGTAGCTAGTTTATATTTTAATGATTTTGTTTCATCAGGAAAAGCTTCTAATAAAGGCATATTTTCTATAGCTTGCCCATAATACTGAGAACCAGATGGATGTGAAGGATTATATAGGGTATAATCTATTTCATCGTCTGATAAAGCAAATTGAGTGATTTTAAAAGAACCGTCACCTCTTGCTAATAATTCTCTTCCTTTTTTCGTTAATATTGCGTCTACGGTTACAACGCCATTATTTAAGTATCCCATTTTTGTTTTATTCTTTTATATAAATATATTAATTTAAACTTTTATTAGTTACAACTGCCGAAAGTAAATAGAATATAACCTTCTTCTCCGACATAAAATACTTCTTCAGTATCTCTATTGTATAATTTTTTCTGTGTTATTTTAAATAGTTTGTTTTTATCAACACTGTATATTTTGTCACCACTTACTTGACGAACTCTATGTGGACTGTTACCGGTAAATGTCATAGTACTATCAAAAACACTACTTATAGCATTTCGTTTAACTGATGCTGATATTACAGCGTTTATGCCTGAAACTCCTGGTTTTTGATGTAAAGATTCTATTCTCATAAA
>CEQK01003905.1_pt1 | contig 28976 bp, 27 predicted proteins | sample 531051 | NCBI WGS metagenome assembly CEQK01 (sample SAMEA2621229, study PRJEB7988) | marine metagenome | biome: marine biome (ENVO:00000447); feature: deep chlorophyll maximum layer (ENVO:xxxxxxxx); material: "saline water (ENVO:00002010), including plankton (ENVO:xxxxxxxx)" | depth 150 m
GGCTGGCCGATCTCGACATCGCCGTCATGCGCGATTGTCCATTCCCCGAGCGTGCCTGCCCGCGCGGCGTCGATCAGCACCAGCACCAGCAGCACCCCCGCCGCGACCGGCACCGCCAGCCACGCCTGTGGCGCGAGCAACGCGACCGCCAGCGCCAGCGGCGCGGCCAGCGCGACGATCCGCGCGGTGCGGATGGTGGGGAGCAGGGCGGCGGCCATGGTGCTAGCGCGGCGCCTCGGTGCTTTCGATCAGGTCGTCGACGATTCCCTCGACCTCGCGCCCCTCGATCTCGGCGGCGGCGGAGAGGATCAGGCGGTGCCGCAGCACGGCCGTGGCGAGAGCCTTGATATCGTCGGGCACCACATAGTCGCGCCCGTCGAGCGCGGCGCGCACGCGCGCGGCATTGCCCAGCAGCACGGCGGCACGCGGGCTTGCGCCCGTGGCGAGGTCGGCATGGCTGCGCGTCGCACGAACCAGCCGGACCACGTAGTCGACATTTTCCGGCGCGAGCGTGACCGACTTCACCGCGGCAATGGCCTGCTGCAGCGCGTCACGCCCCGTCACCGGCTCGATCCCGAAGGCCTCGGGCCGGGGCGGGCCCTGTTCTGTGCCGAATCGCGAAACGATCCGCGCCTCTTCCTCCTCGCTGGGATATTCGGCGAGCAGCTTGAACAGGAAGCGATCGAGCTGCGCCTCGGGCAGCGGGTAGACGCCCTGGCTCTCGATCGGGTTCTGCGTCGCGACGACCATGAACCGGTCGGGCAGCAGGTGTGTCTCCCCATCCAGCGTCACGCGCCGTTCCTGCATCGCCTCCAGCAGCGCGGCCTGCGTCTTGGGCGGGGTGCGGTTGATCTCGTCCGCCAGCAGCAGCTCGGTGAAGATCGCGCCGCGCGTCAGGGTGAACTGGCTGGTCTGGAAGTTGAACAGGTTGGAGCCCAGGATGTCGCCCGGCAGCAGGTCGGGCGTGAACTGGATGCGCCCGTAATCGAGGCCCGTGGCCCGCGCGAAGCACTGCGCGAGGAAGGTCTTCGCGGTCCCCGGCGGGCCTTCCATCAGCACGTGGCCCTGCGCGATCAGGGCGATCAGCAGGTGATCGACCATCGCCTCCTGCCCGATGATCGCCTTGCCGACCTCTGCCTTCACATCGGCGGCCAGCGTGCGGAGCGGTTCGAGTTCCTGGGTCATAGGGTCCTTTCGAGATCGCGGAGCGCGCGGGCGGCGCGCAGCAGGTCTTTGCGGTTGCTGGCCGAGGCGAGCGCCTCCAGCGCAGGGTCGAGCGCGGGGGCGCCGCGCGCGGCGAGTGCGCGCTCGATCCCCTCGTCATCGCCCGGTTGCAGGCCGAGCCGATGGGCGATCCGCGCGCGCATCAGCGCGGCGTAAGGCTCGCGCAGCAGGCGTATGCGGCCGCTGCGGGCGATCACCTGCGCGCCATTGGCGACCAGCTGGCTCTTGCCCGGGGTAATCGCGGGGGCTGGGCGCAGCGCGGGGCCGAAGCGGGTGAAGGCGCGCCACATCGCGATGGCCAGCGCCAGCAGCAGCGTCAGCGTGGCGGCGAGGAAGGGCGGCTCGAACGCGAGGGTCAAAAGATTGCGCGATCCGCCCATGCCGTTGAGCGTCAGGTCGAAGCGGACCGGCCCGTCGGTCCCCTGCCGGGCGATGGCGATCAGGTCGAGCGCCAGCAGCGCGCGCTCTTGCTCGGCCATGCCCCAGTTGTTCATGAGATCGGGTTCGGCGACCAGCATCACGCCATAGACCGGCGCGCTGTCGCCACGTTCGGGATCGAGATAGAGGTCGCCGTCGAGATAGCTGCCGTCGTCGGCGAGGTAGGCGGCGAGCATGCGGCCGTTGCCGTCCTCCACCAGCGGGGCGAGGAGGCCGGAGGCCGTCTCGTCCGCATCGACCTGCATGACCAGCCCTTCGTGCGGCAAGGAACCGCTCCGGCCGAGCCCCTGCCAGCGTGGCTCGATCTGGCTGACATCGTCTTCTATTGCAATCGTTCGACCATCGATGTCGAACACGAAATTGCCCGATGTTCCCAGAAGCTGGACCCAGCCGGGTTCCGCGTCCTGCGCTTGTGCCGGAACCGCCTGCCATTTTGGCGCAATGATCATCGTCGGGCCGATGGTCCGGCGGCGCTCGATGATCTCGGCGAATTCCTCCTCGTCGATATTCGCCGGGGGGGTGAGGACCAGCAGGCCGGGATCGTTCAGCGCACCGCGATCGCGCGACCGCTCGACCCACACGCCGTCTTCTTCGAGCAGGCGGGTGAGCCCGGCAAATCCGGCGAGCCCGGTGCCCGCCGCGTGCGCCTGGCCATTATTGCCGCTGCCTTCCAGCCCGCCCCGCCCGATCAGGAACAGGAAGGCGACGAAGGCGAGCGCCGCGAACAGCACCAGCGCGAAGGTGCCGCGCTTGCCGAAGGCGCCGGATGCCTGTGCGCCGACCATCTCAGCCGCGCTCCAGCGCGAAGTCGGCATAGGCCGCGCGCGCCTCGGTCCAGTCGCGCTCGGTCAGGTCTTCCAGCGCGAACAGCGCGCGTTCCACACTGCGCGCGATCGCGGCGAAGGCGCGCCGACCGGCGTCGGGCAGGGCGTCGAGCCGGGACAATTCGCGCGCGGTGCTGGACGGATGGACCAGATCGGGGCGGCGATTGGCGATCTGCCCGATGCTGCGCGCGAGCAGCAGGCGCACCGCCTCGCCATAGCGGCCCTGCGCGGCGAGCGCGTCGGCATCGCTCAGCAGCGCCTCGGCCTCGGCCCGATCGGGCAGGGTATCCTCGGACTGGTCGGACGCCTTGCTGCGCCGCTTGAGCACCGGAATGTCGAAGATCCGCACGATCAGGAGCACCAGCAGGGCGACGCCGATCGCGATCAGCACCCACATCAGAACCGGCCACGCGGCAACGAAGAGTCGCGCTACCGGGGCAAGCAGGTCGACCAGGAATTCGCCGAGCGCGCGCAGCCATTCGGGCGTCTGGGGCGGATCGGGCTGTGCGATGGGCGCGAACTGGATGTCCGAATCGCTGCGCACTGCGCGCCAGGCGTCCACTGCCCCCTCACTGGTCGCTGCCCCTGTCGTCACGCGGGCGGGCTTGGCATGGCCTACACGGGGCCGCAAGCCGTCGCGTTCGCGAATGGTTCGTTTCGCAACGCCAGCGTGGCACTTGCGCATATCGGGCGCTCTGGCTAGATCGCGCGCGCACCCTTCCTGCAGTCTCCCATTCCAGAAACGGCCAGGCACATTTCGATGAAAGACAATCGCAACACCGCATTCGGGTGGATCCTGTTTTCCGGCGTCATCGCGCTTGGCGCGTCGAGCATCAGCTCGATGTACTTCCATGCCGACGATAACGAGCTGCCCGAAGGCGCAGAACCTGGCTTCTTCATCCAGGCGGACGAGGAAGAAGGCGCCGCCGATGCTGGCCCGCCGTTTGCCAACCTGCTCGCCGCGGGCAGCGCGTCTGCGGGCGAAGCGGTCTTCGCGAAGTGCACCGCATGCCACACGATCGCCCAGGGTGGCGCGGACGGCATCGGTCCGAATCTGTGGGGCGTTCTGGGCAAGCCAATCGGCAAGCACGCCGCCGGTTTCGCCTACAGCTCGGCTCTGTCGGGCCACGGCGGCGACTGGACTTATGAGAACATGGACGCCTGGCTGACCAGCCCGAAGGCCTTCGCCAACGGCACCAAGATGAGCTTCGCCGGGCTTTCCAAGGCGGAAGATCGCGCCAACGTGATCCTCTATCTGCTCGAAAATGGTGGCGGCCCGCCGCTGCCCGCGCCGGTAGCCGAAGAGCCTGCAGAGGGTGAAGAAGACGCCGATTCGCCGGGCGAAGGCCCCGGCGCGGTCGAAGGCGCGGAAACTGGCGAAGCCGAAGCGGCGAGCGCGATGGGCGCCGATCAGCCGGTGCCCGAAAGCGCGCCCGCGACCAATCCCGAAGGCTGAGGGCTGACGGGGCGGCGCTCTGTCGCCCCGGAGCAATCCCCGGATGAGGGCCGCTAGTCGCTGCCCTTAAATCCCTGAGCGACGACATACCATTCCGACGAGCCCTTGCGGCTCGCCGGCGGTTTGGCGTGCTTGACCGTCTTGAAATTCTTCTTGAGCAGCGCGAGCAGCTGCGCGTCCGTGCCGCCGGCGAGCACCTTGGCGAGGAATTGCCCGCCGGGCGCCAGTGTCTGGATCGCGAAGTCGGCCGCGGTTTCGACCAGCCCCATCGTGCGCAGGTGATCGGTCTGCTTGTGGCCCACGGTGTTGGCCGCCATGTCCGACATCACCAGATCGGGCGGCCCGCCCAGGTGGCCCATGATCGTCTCGGGCGCTTCGTCGGCCATGAAGTCCATTTCCAGGATCGTCACCCCGTCCAGCGGCTCGGTCGGCAGCAGGTCGATCCCCACGATGGTCGCCTGCGGGCGCTTCTTCTGCGCGATCTGTGACCAGCCGCCCGGCGCGATGCCCAGATCGACGATTCGCTCCGCCCCGCGCAGGATGCCGAACTTCTCGTCCAGCTCGATCAGCTTGAAAGCGGCGCGGCTGCGATAGCCGGCTGCCTTCGCCTCGCGCACGTAGGGGTCGTTCAGCTGCCGCTCCAGCCAGCGGTTGGAGGATGCGGTGCGCCCGCGGGCGGTCTTTACGCGCTTTTGCGGGTCGCCCCGGCTACGGCTCATTATGTTCGTGCCCCACGGTCCAGGTCGCCCGACATGAGGCTGCGCAGAATGCCTTCGCGAATGCCGCGATCGGCAACGCCCAGACGTTCGGCTGGCCACAGGTCGAGGATCGATTCGAGAATGGCGCATCCCGCCACGACCAGTTCGGCGCGGTCGGTGCCGATGCACGGCACCTTGGCCCGGTCTGCCAGGCTGAGGCCGGAGAGATGCGCGGAAATGTCGCGCATGGAGCGCGACGGCACGATCAGGCCGTCGACTGCACGGCGATCGTAATGCGGCAGTTGCAGATGCAGGCTGGCGAGCGTGGTCACCGTGCCGCTGGTGCCCAGCAGGCGGATATCCTCGGCCGACGGAGCGTTGCCGATTCGCCGGGCAAAAGGCGCGAAGCTTTCGTCCACCGTCCGGCGCATCGCAGCGTAGAGGTCCAGCCGGCCCTGCTCGTCATCGGCCTGGCCCGGAGTCATGCCGCCCATCACCGTGTCGGTCAGCGAGACGACACCCCACGGCACGCTCTGCCAGTCGAGAATGCGCGGGATCGCGCCTTCGCCCGGGCCGACCAGAATGAGCTCGGTCGAGCCGCCGCCGATATCGAAGATCAGCGCAGGGCCGTCCCCCTGTTCGAGCAGGACGTGGCATCCCAGAACCGCCAGCCGTGCCTCTTCCTGTGCGGAGATGATGTCGAGCACGATGCCCGTTTCCTCGCGCACGCGATCGATGAACTGCGCGCCGTTGACTGCCCTGCGGCAGGCTTCGGTGGCGACCGACCGGGCGAGGAAGACGTTGCGGCGGCGCAGCTTTTCCGCGCAGACATGCAGCGCGCCCAGCGCGCGGTCCATCGCCTCGTCGGACAGCCTTCCCGACAGGGCAAGGCCTTCGCCAAGGCGTACCACCCGGCTGAACGCGTCGATCACGGTGAAATCCTGCCCCGATGGCCGCGCGATCAGCAGGCGGCAATTATTGGTCCCCAGATCGAGCGCGGCATAGGCCTGTCGCCCGCCGCGCGGGCCCTTCTGGCCCGGTGCCGGAGTGCGCTTGGCAGCGCTATTGCGTCGCCTGCCATCGGACTTGCGGTGGCGTTTGGGAGAATTCGTGGGCTTCGGAGGTTGGTGGTAGCGTTTCTCTGCTACCTCGCCGGACATTTTGCCCTCCGTCGGGTAAGCCCCTTTGCTGTCGTCCGGCGGCGCGAAGTCCGCCATAAGTACTTTTCCAATCCACCCGCAGCGAGATCCCGCGGGCACCTGACCCGGACGCTAAACGCCTGGGCGCATTTGAGCAAGGCTGGCCTGAGCGGATGAGTGCTTGACGCTGCGGCCTCGGCTTTCTAGATGCGCCGCTTCGCGAACGTGTTCCGCCCGCTCTGCGGGCCCGTCGCAATGCTATTGCCCCGTCGTCTAATGGTAAGTGTGTGGGCTTTCCTGTAAATTCAACACCTTAGGTTGCGGACTTTGCGTTAGAATGCGCCAGTATGCTGGGCATCGTCGCAACGGGCGGAAGTGCCCTTACGGCTCCAGCGCAGTGAGCCGGGCGGCGAAGTCATCCAGCGTGGCTTGCAAGGTGGTCGGATCGGAAAGGCTGATCGCGTTCAGACCTGACTGTACGCTTTGCACTGCCTCGGCCTGGGCGCTCGCATCGCTTGCTTGTTCGATTCTCACAGCCGCGATGGCACTGGACCTCACTACAGCATTGTCGAGCGCCCCCGGCTGCCTGTTGCCCGGACGGCCGGTAACGCTCACGGGGCTGCGGCGGCGATTGCCCGGTACGCTATTGGGCATAGGTCAGTCCGCTTCCGGCTCCGCGCCGTTCGCCTTGATCGCAGCGGCGCGGGCGTCGTCATAGGCACCCACCGCGTTACCGTGTTTACCCTGGCACTTGGCATAATCCAGCGCCGCGTCCTTCGCCCACACCAGCAGTTCGGCCAGCAGATCGGTCGAGAGCTGGCGCAGCGGGGGGCAGGCCGCAGCGATCTTGCTATCAAGGCGCGGCGGGATTGGCGCTCTGTTCGATGGCAGTGTTGATTGCATCCCGCAGGCCGACACCATAGCCATTGCGAGGATCAGACAGACCAGGCGCATTGCGCAGTTCCCTTTCGATGATGGGTTGAATGACGGTGCGATCGACCGTCTCGATCCGCTGCTCGGTTTCGATCTGATCGACCACGCGCGCGGCCAGCTTGTCCGCAAGATCGTCCTCGATCCCGTCGATCGCTTCGCCGATCGCGATCAACATTTTTCTATCCGCCGCCTCGCGGTCCTCTACCGCCCGCTGATAGGCGCTGTGGTCGAGCCACAGGAGGAAGCCGACCACGGCGGCCAACACGATCAGATGCGGCCCCCAGCGCATCCACAGGCCCGCAAAGAGCCCGCTCATGAGGGCAGCCCCGGCAGATAGACCGTGCGGCCGAACCGCTTCACCGCGCGCAGCTCCTGGTTGCGCATCTGGCGCGCCGAATAGCTCACGTGGATCCAGCCCCACTCGCCGAACTCGTAGATGAGCTGGTCGTAACTGAGGTTCTTTTCCATCCACCGGCAAACGGCGAGGTTCGATTGCCCCGCCACGGTGAAGTCGGCAGCCTCGCCCCGGCAGTGCTGCGAGCTGGCAGCGCCGCCCGCCGCCCGGTTGACGGCAGGGGCGCGGTAGCCGCTCGATACCAGCACCGGCACACCATAATGCTCGCGCAGCGGCTCCAGCACCTTGGTGCACAGCAGCTTGAGAGCAACCTGCGCAGAGGGCGGCGCGCTGTTGTCCAGATTGCGCTGAACCGCCGTGTTGCTGCGCGTCATTTCCGCGAGCGAAAAGTGCGGAGAAAGCATCGTCATCCATCGTCTCCTTGTCTGGAAGCCAGCGCCTCATCCACCGCTGCGCTGCGCGAGAGGTAGCCGCTGATGATATTGGCGGCGTCGCGGGTGTGGGTTTCCAACTCCTGCGGAAGAGGCTCCGCCTGCCGGGTGCTGAGCGAGAACAGGCCCAGCATCGTGCCATCCAGCGCCCGGATCGGGCACGCGCTCGACAGGGTGAATTTCCCGCGAGAAAGGAAGTCGTTCAACGCCGGATCGGGGAAGCTTCCCACCGGCAGGGTGATGCAGCGCGGGGCATAGCCCATGCCGGGGAACATGAAGTCGAGCGTGGCCTGCACGTCCTCCTGCCGCAACTGCGCGTGGCGAATGCCGCTGCGCTCTCCCGCCCGGTCCAGCACTTCGTGCGTCTCGATCAGCGCGACCGTCCGCTGGTAGGCGTCAGGGTCGAACAGGAAGATCTTGACCACCGCCCGCCCGGCGCGCGCCTCGCCCATCACCCGCGTCATCAGCGCGTAGATCGCCTTGTCGTTCTCCCGCTCCAGCCTCGCCGCTTCGTGGTTCTGGCCGAACAGGTCGAGCAGCCTGGCCCCGCCGGAAAGGAAGGGATCGGGGTTCATGACGAACACGAAGAGCGTGGCGATCGGGCCCAGCAGGGTGACGGTCAGCACCGACGCCCAGGGCCGGTTCGCCACCAGCTCGATCAGCGGGCGAATGGCGTCCAGCCACGCGACCATGCTTTCCTTGAGGGGACTTGCCGTCTTGTCGTTCATCGCCATTCCTTCCTTGGGTGCGGCATCAGATTTCCGCTGCGCCTTCAAATTCAGGTTGCGAGGCGAGAAAGGCGTAGGCCTGTGCGTAGGGGTTCGCCCCGGCGAGGTCGTAGGCGCACCGCTCGCGCCGGGTCGCGAAGGGGGACGCGCTCTCTTCATCCACCGAAAAGGTCAGCGTGAAATTGATGTGCGTCTTGGCGTCGATCGACGGGTCGAGAACGCGAATATAGGCGTCGTTCACAGTTACCCCTCCGGGGGCGGTGACAGAGCATTTTAGTGCCATTTTGTGCGCTCCTAGCGAGAGATTGACCAGTCGACGGTCGCGGTCGAATCGGGGTTGTCGGAAAGGCAGATGAAACTGGTGGGCGTCTTAGAAGCCCACCGAATCCTTTCGTCTGCATTGTGCGAAAGGACGATCCGGTACCCGGTGTCGAATTCGACATCGGGCAGCGTCACAGTCTTTGAACCGGCAGAAAGCGTCACCGTCCCACTTGCTATGCGCGATCGGCGCAGGTTGGTGGGCGGGTTGCCGCCGATCGCGGGGCCTACGAGATAGGGGAAGGTCGCGCTGTCACCCACCACGACCGTCTGCACGCCCGGGCTGAACAGCAAGCCGCCATTGTTGGCGCGGTACTTGTGCACGTAGCGCCACTTTGCCGTGCCATCGGTCAGCAGCTCGCTGCCATCGTCGCCTGTCGGCGGCGTCCCCGTGCCGCTCGTCCCTGGAATGACGCACTGATAGACGTTTCCGCCCACTTGCACCCGCTGGCCTTCGAGGTAGCCGGTCGCGTCTGCGTGCGCATCGTAATAGGAGTTGCCCGCGCGACCATAAAACTCAACGTTCTGCACACCCGTGCCGAAATAGTAGCCGAATGCCGCTGTTGCGCTATCGCCCGCACTGTCTAGAGGGCCGATTATTACCGTCTCGACCTGCTCATACCAGTTACACAGGCCAGACCAGTTGTGCACTCGGCAGCCATCCTGCTGCACGATCCCCGCGTTTTTGAGATAAATCGCATAATGTGACGCCGAAGGGCTGTCGATGATCGTCACCTTGTTAAGCTTGACGGACTGAATGCCGTTCCGCCATGCGCCATCCATCTGCACGCCGTAGCGCTTGATCCCACGCAACGAATCGTCGTCCAGTGAGATTTCCTTGATCCGGCCCAGCGCGACGATACCGTTGCCGTAATCCCCGCCATAGGTCTCGTCTGTGCCGGTCCCTTCGATGAAGTTGCCGCGCGTCTTGATCGTCGCCAGGCCATAGCCATCGGGGCGGCTCTTGGGTCCGGTGCCGACACTGCTGGCCTCACCGTCATTACCGTTGAAAACGATCGCCGCCGTGCCGTTGTCGCGCAGGCGACAATTGGTGACATTCATCGATCCGATCGAATTGAGCAGGATGGCACCGTAAAGCCCGCTCGGCCCATTCTCGGGCACTCCGCCGCAACCCTCGATCAGCACGTCATCGATCAGGATGCCCTTCGACAGCTTGGCCTTGATTGCAGAATTTTTGCAGGCCTGAATGTGCCCACCCTGGACCACGAGACCAAAATTGCGATTTTCGCCCGTCCAGTTTTCGTCCGCGAAGGCAATCCCCTGCCTGCCATAACCCTTCACGATCGGGCGGATGATATGGCAGCCGATCGGAACGGCATCGTTGACGTTGAAAAGATGCAGACCACGCTCCACCGATGTAGAGTTGGCGAGCCAGTCCGGATCGATGATCTTGGTGTCGAGCCAGGCACCACCGAGGAATATCTCGCAATGCGATGCCCCGCCCTCGGTATAGCGGTGCCGGGTGCCGATCAGCTTGGGCCCGCGCTTGGGGGTCAGCGTGGCACCGGACATGCCTGCAAAACCGGGGGTCGAGAACAGCACGTGTTCCACCACCAGCCCGCCGCCCGTCACATAGAGGCATACCCCGTTCGACGAATTGAGCGCAGTCCCGTTGCCCTCGATCAGCAACCCTTTCAGGATCACATCATCATTGCTGATCTGGAAAGTGTTGGAGTTGTCCGCTCCCACGGTGAAGCGCGAGCTTTCGCCATCGCCTTCCAGTGTGAATCCGGCAGGAAAGTCCGCCCTATTGAACAGGTAATGCCGCCCGCCCGGCGTCACGATCTTCTTTAGACCGCGCTCATTCGCCTCTGCGATCGCGGCTAACCGCGCCATATCGGCGTTGGTTCCGTTGCCTAGGTGAAAATCGCTAAGCCGAACTCCATCGTTCAGCGTCTGTTTGACGGTGCGGAACAACGCGCCCGGTCCAGCCTTGTAAACGACCAGATCGCTGCCCGCGTCCTCATCGGCCAGGTCCGCGCGCAGCGTCTCATCGGCACCGCCATTGCCGTTCGCCGGCACCGGCAGCCCCACCGCGTTGCCCGCGAAAAACTTGCCCGCAAACTTGCTGGTGTCGAACCGCTCGATCCGGCCCTTGTTGAACCGCAGCAGCTCGCCATCCTGAAGGCCTGCCATGTCCACCGCAGGCGCGGTTTGCCCGCGTGCCACCTTGGGCGTCCGCTTCAGATCGAATGCGGCTTCACGCACCTGCACCGCATTGCGATCCAGCTCGGTTTCGTACTGGTCGAGAGGAAGAGCGCGGCTTTCCTTCGCCTGAAGCTCCTGCTGGGGCGGCGTTTCGCTCCACAGCTCCCATTCGGCGGCGCTGGCATCGATCAACGCGGTAATCGTCGCGGTGCGCAGACGCGGGTTGCCGCCCAGCTGGTAGTGCACGCCTTCGGTGAGCGTGTCTCCGTCCTTCACCTGCACACGCAGGTCGCCCAGCGCCATGAACTGGAACGGAATCGGCTCCGCCGATTGCGCGGAGCCGGGGAAATAGCTGTGATACGGCGTGTCGCCTGCCGCTACGGTCATGCACCACTCCGGCCCTGAAGCCTTGCGATGCGCGGGAAGGGTGGATGCCCTGCGATTTCGCCTTATCGGATAATGTGCCGCGCGACAACTGCGCTTGGTCGTCGCGGGTTAGTCCGGAGAGGAAAACTGCGTGAGGCCGCGCTATTCCGGTATCTCGCCTTCGGTCGCGTTCTCGAAATAGATGCTGCGCGAGGGCAAGGGCTGGCCCGGTTCCCACCAGTATTGCGTGCCTTCGTTGGCCGCGCGCGTTTGCATCCGGCGATAGGACGCATCAATGTCCGGGTCCACGAAGCGATCGACCTGCCCCGCCAGCGCATTTTCCCACGCGAGCCGCCAGTAGAAAAGGTTGCGCCCCGGCACCTCCTTTTCCAGCGTGTTCCACATGTCCTTGGCGAACTCGGGTTCGCCTTCGCCCACACCTGCCGCGCGCAGCGCGTTACCAGCGGTTGCATCGGCGATATTGGGCAGCGTCTGGCCCAGCACCGGCCCTGCCAGCGTGCCCAGCATCCCGCCACCATAACTGTTCTCCGAATTGAACAGCAGGTCGCCGAAAAGGCCTAGCCCGCCCGATTGCACCACTGCGCGCCCCCAGAACTTGGGGTTGTCGGTCATCGGCTGCGGGTCCTTGCCCGCGGCGATCGTCTTCAGCTGCGCGGACAGCGCGCCCAGGCCGACCATGGCGAGGCCCATGGGAATGGCATAGCCCAGCTTGCCGCTGAAGCTGCTCTGCTCCATCATCCGCCGCCCGTGCAGGTTGATGATCGCCAGCGGGAAGCTCTTGAACAGCAGGGCGCTGCGCGCAATCTCACCCATCCACGTGCCCGGCTTGGCCCAGCTATTGATGAAGGTGCGCGTGTTCACGTCGGGCACAATCACTGCGTGGTCGGTCTCGGTCAGGATCAGTTCCATGAACCTGTCGCCGATGCGCTGATCCTCCATGTCCAGTGGCACGATCCAGTCCGCCCCGCGCTCGATCCGGGGCCGCGTGGTACGATAGGCGTCCCACTCGCGCGCGCCGATGCCATAGCGCTGCATCTGGCGCTGCATGGGGGCCGGCAGGTTCTCGAAGGCATGCACTGCGTTGTGGGTGAACGTCGCGACGAAGTTCATACCCGTGGCCCACTGTCCGTTGCGCGTGTGGCGGGACAGACCCTGCGATCGGATGACGAAATCGGCCATGCGCCGCGCGACCTCGCCCTGCAGCTCTTCGCCCAGGTATCGGTGCGCGCTGCTAGTCAGCCCAATCCAGTCGTCCACCACCAGCCCAAGGCGCACCGCCAGCCTGCGGTCGCCATCGTCCAGCGGGTTCCACAGCTTCACGTAATTGGTAATCGTGCGCATCATTGGCACACGGTTGAACCGGGCGGTTCCCAGCATGGTGGCGAAGTCGGGCAGGACGGAAAGCACCGCACTGCCCAGCTTGGCCGATACCTGCTGGCTGCGCAGGCCCGATCCAACCAGCGCCAGCTTGCGACTCTCCGGCACGCGGTTGCTGCCGGTCAGTTCGTCATACAGGCGCTGCAGCTTGCCGCTGCCCCGGTGCTTCACATCGACCTGTTGCTGCGTCCCGCGCTGGTCCACGCTCTGCTCGATACTGTCCTTCAGCCAGCGCAGCGTTGCGGCGGGGTTCGGGCCCAGCGCCTCCATCATCGCCGTGTCGCGCGCCATCGCGTGCAGGTGCTGGCCGAAGATGTCGTAGATATTGTCGCCCCCGCCGAAACGGGTCTGGTATTCCATCCAGTCGTCGTAATTGGCGAAGTGCAGCACGCGCGGGTCTGCGCGCCGATTGGCCAACGCGCCTTGGCCCACCGCACCCGGCGTTGCGCGGTTCGCCCCCTCGCTCCAGATCGTCTCGTGGATCTCGCGCAGCAGCGCCTCGCGACGAACGCCGGTCGCTTCCTTGCCGGTTTCAAGGTCGAGCAAACGCACCCGATCGACCGGGCCGAAATTGCGCCATGCCTCGTAACTGCCCGCTTGCCGAACAAGCCGCGAATCGTGGCTCTGCGGCAGGCCGTAATCGTCCATCTTGCCGATGTGCCCGCCCGCCTGGTTGAAGCGCGTGCGCGCGAGCTCCAACACCTCGCCCATCGCATCAGCCAGTTCTTGAGCATTCACATCGTCGACGTTTTCGCCGAACCGCGCGCGACCGATCAGATCGAGTTCGGCCTTGTTGCGCATCACTCCAAATACGTTCCGCCGATGCTCAGCCAGAAGCTTGTCTTGGGTGCTGAAATAGCGCCCGCGCAGCGCGTCAGCCTGCTTGTCGATCCGCGCCATTCGGCGCAGCGCGACGGCCACCGGCAACACACCGCTGTCGTCCGCCGCCTGCCTGAGTTCGGTCAGCCAGCTCGTTTGCGCCTTCACCGCCAGAAGCTTCTGGCGCCCGGCTTCCAGCGTCTCGGCAGACAGCCATTTGAGCGCGTCGTCACTCGCCGCGACTTCGGCAGCCGCCTCGCCCATGTCGCGGGAATACTCGCGCAGCCGCTCTTCGTAGAAGCTGCGCAGCTGATCGGCCTTGGCCGGGCGCAGCTTCCCACTGGCGAGAAGATCCGGAACGCATACGCCAAGGCTCATTTGAGGCAGTCCCTGATGGCTTTGATTTCGGCTTCGTCCGCGTCCAGCTCGTCCAGCACCTCACGCAGCGATTGCGCCTTGCCCTCTTCGTCGAAGCGGAAACCGGGCGCGTCGGCTTCGTCGAACAGGGCCAGCCCCATCGTGCCGTCCTGCGCCTCGCCCGTGCGGTTCTCACCGCGCAGCGGAGCATCAGCGCGCAGCTGAGCTTCTTCGGCCTGTCGGGATGCAATCGCGGGATCGGTCGCCGCGCCGCGATCCAGAGCCGCGCGAGCGTCATGTCTGAGGCTGTCGTGCTGGCCTTGCGCGCCCGTGCCGGAAGGGTCGTCGAAGGCGGCGTACCGCCCCGGCGCTATCGGCCCGGTTTCGGGCTCTCCGAGGGATTGCTGCGCTTGGCGATTGCTTCCAGCAGATCCGCCGTCATCGCCGCGCTGCGTTGCAGCCTCGGGGTCTGGCTCATATCCTGCGATATCGCCCGCTGCTGCGCGATCTTCGCCTTGATAGAAGGGTCTGGCGGATAGGAATTCGTCATAGTCGATCGGTTCATACAGCGGTTCCGGGTTGTTGGCAAAGGCTTCGGCCTGGTTGCGCTCCGCCATCAGGTTGACGGCATAGGAAAGCGCCTCGGTTCCGGTCAGCCCGTCTTCCCCGGCCGCAATGTAAAAACGGGTGAAATCGTCGAACACCTCGGGGTCCATGTCGATCGGCGTCATGCCGAGGTCGCGCAGGTAAATGCTCACTTCGTCCTGCGCGATCACCCATTCGGGGTCCTGCCCGCCGAATGGGTCGCCATCCTCGCCGTCCCGCGCGCCGAACAGCTCTTCGGTCGATCCGCGCAGGTCATAGTCGCCACGCCTGTCGAAATCGTATTCGCTGTAGCGGGGCGCACCCGCCAGCTCTTCGTTGATCGCATCCAGCAGCAATCCGCGTTCGTCGATCGAATCGCCGTAGCTTGCTTCGGACCGGCCCTGAAGTTCGGGGAAATAGCCCGCATCGCGCGCGGCGCGGAATGCGCTGTCGAGGCCGTAATCGCCTTCGCCGCTCGGCCCACCGCCGCCCAGCGTTGCGTCGGGCGCAGCTGTGCGCCGGATAACCGGGCTGCCAAACCGGCGCTCATCCGCAGAGAGGCCGATCGCGCGCAGGTCGCCGCCGTCGTCGTTCAGTCCGCCCCGCTCGGCAAGGAAGTCGATCAGGCTGCGCGGGCGACGGGTGTTGGCGCGCGTGACGGGCGCAGGCGGCTTGCGCATCAGGTGCCCGGTCTTACCCGCCTGAACCAGCAGGCCCTGATCGACCAGCTCCTGCAACCCGCGCCGCAATTGTTCGGGGTCGAGCCCCAATTCGTCGGCCAGCGCTTCTGTGTTGCGGTTGAGACTGCGACGGCTGCCGGTCACGATATCGCGCAGCGCGGGCAGGGCATCGCGCGTTGCCTCGTCCATCTGCGCCTGCGGCAGAAACTCTTCGCGCACTTCGGGTACGTCGGCGGCAATCTCTTCGATCGGCACCATGTCCTGATCGTCGAACCGATCTCCGCGCGCGGGGGCGGCGGTCTCGCCGCCTAGCAGTTCGCTGCGCTGCGCACGAAGCGCAGCAAGATCCGTCTCGATCGTATCCAGCGCGCTCCGCCCGGCGGCGCTGGCACCCGATGCGCTCACCCCGCGACCGCCGCCGCCGTTCATCTTGCGCGCGGCCCAGGCAATTACCTCGCCCGCGTTCATCCGTTCCAGAAACGGGTTGGCGTTCACCACCCCATCGCCCAGCACGCTGCGCGCGCTCGCGCCCGGCGATGCACGATGCAGCGCCACCGCGCCGCCATTGCCAGCGAAGTGCGCCAGATAGAGGTTGCCCGCATCCACCGGCACCCCCGCTGCCCGCAGCGCACGTTCGTTCGCCGCTGTCAGGTCCAGCATCAACGTGTCCTGCAGGCGTTCGTCGCTCCGCTTGGCAAGGATTTGTGCGTTGGTCAGCCCGTTCTGGCCGTACCGGGCGCGATAGAGCCGCAGCCAGGTATCGCCGATGAACTGGTATTTGCCCGTCGCGCTCGATCGCGGGTTGCGCGCACTGTTGCTGCCTCCGCTCTCCACGGTGGCGATCCGGCGCATCAGGATGGATCGTGCATCGCCCGGCACCGTCCCGCTCGCGATTGCGGTGCTCGATCCAAGGGACGGGCGCGATGCGGGCAGGGCCAGCGGGGCAACCGGCATATCCGGTGCATCCGCCATGATCTGCCGCATGGCGTCCAGCATGCCCGCGTTGTGCTGCTCGCGCCCCGCCGCACTGTCGGTGAAGGGGCTCGCCTGTGCCAGCATGGCATCGCGGCGAAGCGCCGAAATCGCCACCTCCGCGTCCGGGCCAAGGCTCTGCGACAGGTCCAGTCCTTCGGCAATATCGGGCAGGTGCTTGTCCAGCACGTCCCAATCGATCGTACTGCCTACCTTGTCGCGCAGGCCGGGAACGCGATCGAGCATGGTCGACCACGCCTTCTCCTGTACCGCCTGCGGCGCGGCCTTGATCCGGTCCCAATTGTGCCCCAGCGCATGCCCGCCTGCCGATAGGCCCCCGGCGAACACGAAGGTGGAGCCGATGTCGAAAGCAATGTCGCTCGCGGTGGTCTGCTCGCCCAGCGCCGCGCGGTTGCGAATCCGCTCCGGCTGCCGCGTGGCCTCTTCCGCTGCCGCCAGTATGCCTTCACGCAGGAACGCTTGCGCGATCGTCTTGCCTCCACCGCCGACCATGAATTGCAGCGGGCCAAGGTCGCTGTCCGCCATGTCCGCAGCGGAACCGGCGATGAAACCTGTCGTCAGCTGGTCGAACCCGCTTGCGGTTGCAAGCCGCTGCTGGTCGCGTTGCCGCGCACCCTTGCGGCTGACCACCCACTGATCGAACTCTTCCCGCGTGCCCGGCAGGTCGGCGAAGGCTTGCGCATTGCGCGCGCGCTGGGCCGCGACCGCCGCCCACACCTTGTCATAGTCGATCGACCGCTCGCCGCCCATCGCGCGCGGGTCCAGCTCCAGAAAGCCGGGCTGTCGCAACAAAGTGGTGCGATCCACGCCCATATCGGCCAGCGCATCCGCCAGATCGCGATAGGCGTCTTGCCTGCGCAAAATCTGCGCATCCGACCACTCGTCAACTGCAAGTTCCTGCTGGATGCCGAAGCTTTCCAGCCAGCCCGGCTTGTCCGCTTCGGGCACGGCGATCGGCCCGGCATCGACCGGGGCGGTGCGGCTGCGAAGGTCAAGGGCTCCGAATTGCGGCATCAGTCGCCCTTCCGCCCGATCCGCGCGCGGAAGATCCCGCCATTCTCTCTGCCCAGCCATGCGCCGGTCGCATCGCGGAACTGGTACACGGCATCGCCGCTGCCATCATCCACCGCAACAGGCGTGTACTTGCGCCGCACCACGTCGGCAGGCTCTGCCGCCTCCGCGAAATCGAACGCCCGCGCACGTTCGCCGTACTCCTTGGCTGAAAGCCAGTCGGGCAACAGGAAACCCTTGCCATGCCATGTTCCCACGCCGCCGCGCCCGCTGCTGCGGCCCAGCGCCATCTGGACGGAGGCGCGGAATACGGGCTCATCCCATCCCCGCTTGTTCTCACGCTGTAGCGTGCCTGCGTAGAGGTCCAGCGCGAGGTCCATCACGCCCTGCTGCTCTGCCACCGTGAAGTCGTCCAGCGCCCCGGCTGTCACCGCCTCGAAGGTTCTGCGGTAGCGGGCGCGGTCGAGCTTCTCCGTGGGAACCAGGTCCTTGTCCGCACCGCGCGCCTCGGCTCCGGTGATGGCCAGCATGCCCGCGGCGCGCTGCAACCGCATCGCGCGCCTCGCGCTGTCACCGCCGCCCACTGCCTGCATCACCCGCTCACGCCGGTCGAGCGGCATGTCGTACATCTGCCGAACCACCTGCAGGCGTGCAGGCCCGCCCTTGCGCCAGTCGTCCTTCAGCTGGTCGCCCGTCTCTTCGGCCATACTGGCGCGGCGTTCGCGCATGTAGCGCAGCTGGATCTGACCGCTCTCGTCCAGCGTGCCGGCGCGCTCCTGCTCCTGCATCGTGCGAATGGCGGTTTCCAGCTTGTCGGGGTCGGCAAAGCGCTGGTTGACCTGCACGCCGATGCTGAGCGACTGCACCTCGACGACCTCGGCAGGGTCCAGCCCCGCAGTCTGCGCTTCACTGACGAGCGCGCCCACGTCGATCGACCGGATATCCGTCGCGCCTTCGCGCACCAGAGCCTTCACCCCGTCGATCCGCTTGCGCAGATTGTCGCGCTCGACCTCCTGCGCCATTTCGCGCTCGCGGGCTTCCACTGCAGCCGCGTTCTGCGCCAGCCCCTTGAAACGCTGGCTCGATTTGAAGTCGATGATGCCGGCGAACCGATCGTCTTTGCGCAAGGCTTCGGCCTCGTCATACTGGCCATTGTCGATCAGGCCCGCCAGCAGGGACGAGAACGCGGATGCGTCGTCTTCCTTGCGCAGCGTGGCCTTGTCGTCGTCCCCCATTTCCAGCCCGTCGAGCATGGTGTCGCGCTGCGCGCGCCATGCGGCGAACTGCTCGGGCGTCGGCGTGTTGTAGATCAGCGTGTGGGCGTTCTGCTGCAGCGTCCCGTAATCGCTGGCCTGTTTCTTGACCCGCTCGGCTGCCTCGAATCCGTCGGCGCGCACCAACAGGCGCGCGGCATAGCTGTCCCATTGCGATTCTGCCCGCGCGCGCAGCTCTTCGTCGTCGGGCAGGGTGCCGATGAATTTGGCTCGCCGATCGGCCAGCAGCTTGCGCACCGCCTCGGCGTGGCCCTGCGCACCCTGCGCGGGCTCGCGCTCCAGCGTGGCGATTTCGTCGGCCAGCTCCACCTGCTCGCCTGAAAAGCGGGACGCAATATCCAGCCCCGCCATCATCTGGTTGCGTGCCGCCTCCCGCTCCGCGATCCGGTATTCGGTGGACTGCGCATAGTCCTTGGCAGCCTGCGCGGTTTCGTCCGCACGGGCGAGGCTCCGCCCCAGCGCGGTCACGCCCTGCGCGATGCCGGTATTGCCGGTCTGGCGCGGCGCGCGAAGCACCGTGCTGCTGCGCGTCCGCGCGCTGAAGGTGGGCGGCAATGCCATCAATATCCTCCCGGCAGGCCGATCACGCCGAACCGGCGGCGCATCAGTGGGTCGCGCGGCGATACCGCGTCATAGGCCCCGCGCGTGCCGGTCACGCTGACAGTGCCCCTTCGCAGCGCGGGGCGCGGCATCCGGCTTGCATGGTCCGCCGCGTCGGCCTCAGCCTTCACCTTCCGCGCGTCCGCAGCGGCCTTGGTCTCCAGCCCGATGCCCGCCGCCTGGAATGCCGAATTGAAGATCGCGGAGCGGCCTTCCGCCCGGCGGTCTTGCGCCGCCTGCCGGAAATTGCGCGCCTCGCCATCGGCCTTCGCACGCAGGTTGCCGATTTCCACCTCGCGCTCGACCGCGTTCTGCATGATGATGTCCGCAGCAGTACCGGTGCCAACCGTCGTCGCGCTGGTCGCCATCGCAGCGATTGCCATGCCGGAAACCTGCCGTTCCTCGCGCATCACGTCGGCAATGTCTTCCTCACCTGCCAGTTGCGTCAGGCGCGCGTTCTCGTCCAGCACGCGGGCATCGCGCCGGGCCGCACCGTTGGCCTCGAATCCGCCCAGCAATACGCCTGCGATCTGGATGCCGGTGGCGGCGGCACCCGCGCTCATGCCGTCACCTGCACATTGTCGCGCCGCACGCGGGCGAAGCGGTGCATGTCGCCACCATCCCACGCCACGCATGCCATCACGCCTTCGTCGACGAAGCCCAGCCATTCGGCCCAGCGCATCGCAGCGGTCCAGTCCGCCCGCACCAGGCAGTCGATCCGCCGACGCCGCTGCATCTGGCGGTCCAGATAGGTCCGCACCACACGGGTGATCCACCGCATGTAAGGGCCCGCGTCGGCAGACATGAACAGCCACCCGTGGCCATAGCCCGCATCGACCGTGGCGACCCCGCAGATTGCCAGAACCTTGCCGTCCGCGCGCAGCGTGTGCGCGGAACCGGCCTTGGCCAGCAGCTTCGCCGCAGCCTGCGCATCGCCCAGCGCGGCAAAATCCTGCGCCTGCCTCGGATGCGCGCGAAGCTGGGCCATATCGGCGGGCTCGTAGGAATCGACGCGCCTCATCGCTCGCTCACCTCCATCAATACCATGTGCGCCAGCACGGTCTGCGGCAGCGGGGCGGTGCGGGTAATCGTGATTTGCCGGGTCCGGTCCCACGCGCCGACAATATCCATCGGCACATCCCGCGTGATCGCGGGAATGGCGTCTTCCAGATCCATGCCCGGCTTCACGTTCCCTACTTCCGTCACTCGCCCTCCCTGACAGGTGACGGAGAAGCCAAGCGATTCCTGCACCCGCAGGGTGACGCGGCTCATGCGTCCCATCTTGGCCTGCGCGGGGCCGTTATCGCCGCCCGCTTCGGGGGAAAGGAGGGTAAAATACGCGGGGAAGGGCAGGCCTGCGGCAATCTTGCCGTAACTGTCGCCCAGCGCTGCATCGCCGTTTGCGTCCAGCTCCATACTGCCCAGCCACTTGCCGCCGGTATCGTCGGCAACCTGTACTTCCACCGTCTCGCCTGCGAGGTGCGGCAGGGAAATCGTATCGATCGGATTGGCAGGATCGTCGTAGGTCAGACCCGCATCGCTCATCAGCGCGGGATAACGGCGCGCGCCCGCTTCCTGCCACGGGGCAAGCTTCAGCACCCACCACGCACCATTGCGCTCAACTGCGATCCACAGCTGATCGTATCGGCCGCCCGGGTCGGTAATGCTGGTTGCGCTGCGCGCCAGCATGTCGCCGCCCAGCGGGCGCGGCACCCAGCCCAGCACCTGCTCTTCGGGCAGGTAGTTCGCACAGGCGAGCGTGCCATCCCCGCGCACCGCCCACAGCAGTTGCAGGGGCTCGTACTGCCAGCAGAACTCGGTCAGTCCACTTTCGCCGATATGGTCGGCATAGCGGGTAAGATCATCGGCACGATACCGCCCGTAAGTGTTCTCGATCAGGTGCATCACCCGCCGCCCGTTGCGCTGCAGGAAGATCGGGCGGCTGCCCAGATCGACCGGACGCACCACGGCGCTGCCCTTGCTCTCCTGCCGGACGAGGCTGAAATTCAGCGGGCCGATGCCCTGCTGTGCGCTGGCCGGGCGCAGCACATATTCGCATCCGCCCGTGCCGATGAACAGCTCATCGCCCGCGAAAATCCAGCGGATCGTCTGCGGTCGATCGACCTGCAGGACCATCGCCATGTCGTTGCTGATTTCGCCGAACTCGTTGAGGCGGTCGAAATTGTACAGGTCGCCCGCAACGCTGCTGTAGATCCGGTCATCCTTCACCAGCCACAGGCGCTGGTTCCAGATGCAGCCATGTTCCGGCCAGCCCGTCGTGTCGCTGAATGCGCCCAGGCGCCAGCGCCACGTGCCGGGCGAATAACTGCCCGATCCGGGCGAACTCCATCCTCCAGTGCCATCGAACTCTTCGTCGGGCACATACCATCCCGGCAAGTAGTCCCCGATCGTGTAGCCGCCACCGCCACCGCCGCCAGCGGGAGTGGAAACCTGCAACGGCAGGCGGCGCGTCACGGTAGCAGTCACTTGGGTTGGGCTGGTATAACCGGTGATCCGCACCCGCCCGAACATGTCGAACATGTACGCCAGCTCGACCCCACCGGCATCCTTCTCGTTCAGGTCCTGCCCGCTGCCGATCCCATCCCATTCGACGCCTCGCGTATGGACCGGCGCGACCGTGCCGGTGCGCAGCGTCGTGCCGCTTCCGCCGACCACGCTGTAAACCCGTCCATCCCATTGCAGCAGCTTGCCGCGCGTCACAGTGATGCCCGGCTCCCAGCTCGAAACATCGGACAGATCGTGCGCTTCCACCTCGATCAGTCTTCCTACGTCGGTTTCCGCGAACAGGTCTGTGCTGCTGGTCACGGTGACGGTTCCGGAGACTCCGCTGAATGCCAGCGTGTGCGATTCATCGCCGTTGCGATCCAGAAACGGCCCATCCTCGTAAGTCAGCTGGTCCAACTGGAAAGCCGCAGCGGCGGTGCGCACCAGCAGGCGGGTCCGGTGGGCGCGGTGGAACAGGTACAGCACGTCGTTGCTGGGCTCGTAATCCAGCGCAGCCAGATGCTCTTGGGGATACGGGCTTGCGACCGTCACAGGTGCGGCAGGCGTGCCCGCCGTCAGCAGCACGTCGTTCGTGTAGAAGCGCAGCAGGTTCGCGCTCACTTCCACCACGTACCCTTGCGTAACCTGCGGCTCGAACGGCAGCAGGCGGCACGGGCCGAGGGCCGCATCGATGAACTCGAAACCGGGGCAGGCCTCGTTCGGGCCTTGGGGGCGGGGTACATAGCCCGCGCTCTTCGCCACGGCAGTGGGCCATATCGCATGATCCGGCCTGCCCAGCATGAACGGTGACAATTCGCCCCCGTTATAGCTGGTCTGCATGATCGTGACGCGCGACATGGCGGATCAGCCCCAGCCGCTGCTGGGCGACATGCCCACCGTGCTGGTTCCGGCTGCGGTCAGCGTGCGGCTGAACACGCTCACATCGCCCCGGTCGCGGTCGCCCGTGGCCAGGCCATCCGCGCGCTTGGCTTTGGCCAGTGCGCCGCCTTCGCCGTCATTGCCTTCGTACTTGACCCGCATCGCTTCCACGACGCCGCTGGATTGGGTGATCGGCTCTGCCGCATCCATCGCGAGGCGATATCCCATCGCGGTGATGAAGTGCGGGGGCCACTCGGCCACGTTCTCGACCGCCGTGACGTAGCGAATGCGCGGCGGCGTATCGCTATCCGTCAGCAGAAACCGGCCTTCCTGCGCGCCGCGGAAATAGGCCATGCTGTCCCGCGCGGGGGGCAGCCAACGCACGCAGTCGGCGGGCAGGCTGTATAGATAGCCGTCGACGTTCTGTTCCTTGAGGTTCAGTGTCGCTCGGCGGATCGCATGGTTCCACGGGTGTTCGGCGTGCAGGTCGCGCACCGCATCGGGCCACAGTTCGTTCAGCGTGTCGGTCCAGGGCTTGGTGTCGTCCACATTCACGCTGCGATCGACCGAGCCAAGCAGGGCCAGTGCCCGGTTGTAGATCCCGGTTACGGTGGGCGTGGGCAGGGCCATTCATGCACCTCTTGCTAATCGGAATGGGCGCGCCGCCATCCGGGCATCCACCCCTTCCCGCGCATGCGTTGAAGGGAACCGGCAGCGGCGCGCCCGCATCCGCCTGCTGATGGGGCAGCAGGCGGAATGGATTGCGCAGGCGCGTCAGCGCTGCGTGTACTGGCGCTCGATCACCAGCGTGCCATCGGGGATGGCCGCGCCGCTGATCGTCACGATAAGCTCTTCTTCCTCGGTGATCGGGGCGAAGCCTTCCGCCGCCGCCAGAACCTTGCGCCGCGCGACCGTCGCGTTAGGCAGCGCCGCCGCCGCAAGGTATTTGTCCGGGTCGGCAGCGGTGCCGATCGCGATGCTCGCGGCGGACATGTTGCTGCTCGCCTCGATCTCGAACGCCATGGTCCGCTGGCCCGCACGCGCCGTGCCCAGCGACAGCGTATCGCCGGTGGTGGTTGCCTCGGCGGCGGTGTTGAAGGTGTTGCGATCGTTGCGAATACCGGCGCTGCGCAGGATGCCGCTGGCCTTGTCCTGCATCGTGCCGTCGATGACGTTCTTGAGTTCGTTGGGAATAGCCTTGGCCATTGTTCCGGTTCCTCGTTTTGCTCTGCCAGCCCACGGCTCTTGCAAAGGGCAGCGGGGCGGGGCCTTGCGGTCCCGCCCCGGCGATCATCAGCTGTGGTCGATGACCAGCTGGTAGCACTTGGCTTCGTCGGTGCGGACCACTGCCGAACAGGCTTCGGCGTAGATCTGCGTGCTGTACTGCTTGTTCGGCAGCTCTTCGATCTTGCCCCAGAACTCGGTCCAGGCCCCGCGATGCAGGCCGCTGGGAACGAAGGCGGGCAGTGCGATGTGGTTGGCTGCGGGGATCATCAGGTCCACCGCGTTGCCGAAGGCCTTGCGGCTCTTGAGGTTCGCCCGCACGAAGCGGAACCCCAGCCACGGCTTGACTTCACCGCGCACCATCGGGCGGCTTTCGTTGAAGTCCGCGTCGATATACTCCTGAATGTTGAACAGGCCGGTTTCCGATTGCGGATCGAGAAGCACGATCGGCTCTTCGGCCTCGGTGTCAACGTCGCCGAGGTTCATATCTTCGCGAAGCTTCAGCAGCGCGGCCTTGGTGAAGCCGCCGCCCAGGTCGATGATGTTGTTGCTGTCGAACGGCACCGCAACGTCGCCATCCTCGCCCGTCCAGCCATTGCCGTAATAGCCGCGCACCCACTGCTTGTCGTGATAGCGGCGCGTGCCGAGGCCGGTGCTGACCGCGATCGGCGATTTCAGGTCCACCTTGGTCTGCTTCATGTCGTCGCGATCGATCAGCGGCGCGACGTTGGCGGACTTGGGCTTCTTGATGAAGCGCCGGGTCACGTCGACATCGGTGTTGTTCGTGTCGCCGTTGCGAGTGGTCTTCTCTTCCAGATCGATATGCCCGAACCGGTCGATCAGCTGCGCCCCCTTGTCGGTGTAGCCCTTGGAATCGCCGACCAGCGGGGACAGTTTGCCGGGGGTCTGGTTGAGTTCGTGCTCGACCGCGAGGTTATACTCGACGGTCCGGACTTCATCATATGCGTCGTCGGCCATGTGGCCCTCCATCAAAATCAGGTTTCATGTGATTTCGACAGGGAAGGCCGGGCTGATCCCGGGTCCTATCTGGCGCTTGCACGGCGCTTGTCGTGCCCACCTCTTTGGCGGGGTAGCACCGGGTCCGCGTGCAATGCAGCGCGGGAAGACCGGTGCCGGGGTTCCCCCTCAAGGGGGTTGGGGGAGAGGAACCCCGGCTAGGTCGAGAATTTCCCTATATGGCGAATTCTGTCAACCCTTCTTCGCTGCGTTTCTCACCAGCTCGTCATAGCGGGCGCGTTCGGGCGTTCCTTCCGTCTCGACCTTCTTGGCCGTCTCCGGATCGGCCAGCATCGCCTGCGCGGCCTTCTTCGCCGGCTCGCCGATCAGCGTGCCCAGCGCCAGCTGCACATCGTTGCCGTCCACCCGGCCCAGCTCGCCGGTCTTCTCCGCCAGTGCGAACAGCGTGCGCAGCGTATTGCCCGTACCGACGAACCGTTCCAGCCCGCTCTCGAAGTCGGGCTTGATCCCCAGCTTGTCGAGCATGTTGACCGCCGCCTGCTTGCCGCGCGCGAATTCGCTGGAGCCCATTTCGGCCTCCAGCGCATCCATTTCGGCCTGGCCCTTTTCGCTCTCGGCCTGCTTCATCTGCTGGACGAACGCATTGTTCGCCGCGACCACCTTGTTCACCTGCAAGGGGTGAAGCCCGGCTTCGTGAAAGACGCCGCGCATGTGGTCGGCGAAGTCGGTCCCATCACCTTCGGGCACATCGATCGTGTAGCTTGCCGGATCTTCCGGCCGCACTGCGGCGGCAAACCGATCGAAGCTTTCCGGGTCGTCCTCCTTGGGCAGCGTCACCTTGCTGGTCGCCACCCGCTTGGTTTCGAGATAGCCCTTGGCCAGTTCCGCGATCGGCTTGCTGCTGAAGTTCGCCAGCGACTTGTCGGCCTGCAGTTCTTCGGGCAGCGCGGTGAACCACTCCTGCGGCGCGGCGGGGTCGGCCACGGGCGCAGGCGTGTCGCGCCCCAGCGGCCCGGTATCCGCGGCAGCGTGCGCGTCGGCTGCATCCGGCGCAGGCGCAGGCGCAGGCGCGGGGGTGGGAGCCGGGGCAGGTGCCGGGGCAGGTGCCGGGGCAGGTGCCGGGGCGGGCGTGGGCGTGGATGCGTCGCTCATCTAGTCTTCCTCTTCTTCGATGTTGCGTAAATCGAGTTCCAGCTGCCGCAGTCTGCTGTCGTCCAGCTTCAGCCGCCCGAAAATGTGCAGGCCCACGCGCCGCGCGCCTTCCAGCTCGGCCAGCTCCTGCGGATCGAGTGTCATGCTGGCGCGGCCCAGGCCGCTGCGTGCCATGATGTCGCGCAGCACGATCGCCTGATCCGTGGCGGTGGCTGCGCCCGGCGTCACGAACACGCGGCGATAGGCCTTGTGAACGCGGAACAGGCTGACCGAGTGGTTGCGCAACTGCGCAGACTTGCCCTCCGCAGCGGCGACCGCTTCGGCGATGTCGGCAGATAGTGAGAGGCCCGGCGGGCGCGATCCGTCAGCCATCGGTTGCCACCGCCTGGCTTAGATCCTTGGCGCTCTTGCCGATCGCGGGCAGCGCGGTGATGAGGTCCTGCGTTTTCGACCTGTGCAGCGCCGCCGCCTCGGCCTCGGCGCGCTCGTCTTCGTCCGCTTCCCAGCTCGCCGGCACGCCGTTGATCCGGCCCATGTGATCCAGCACCTTGTCCAGCGGATATTTCTGGGTGAACTTGCCCCACGCCTCGCCGGTCTGGTCGCCCTGAAACACAGGGGCGAACTGTTCCAGCATGCGGAAGTAACCCGCCGCGGCACCGGCCTCCTGCGCGCGCGACAGGCCGTTGTCGTAAGTCACGTCCAGCAGGTCCATCCCGCCTTCCAGCGCTTCGGCGACTTCGCCCGGCATGTCGTCCAGCAGGCCCATTTCGTCCATCAGGTCGATTTCGCGATCCAGCATGACGGAAAGCCACTCGGTTTCCTGATTGGCGAGCGGAGACAGCAGGATGCCTTTCTCTTCCTCGCGCTGGTACAGCTGGCTGTCCGTCACGTGGCTTTTCAGGTCCTGCCGTATCTGCAGCATGTCGACGAAGAACGCGCGGTCGATCAGCCCTTGCAGGCGCTCCAGAATGGCCATGCTGCCGCTCATGTCGCTGGGCTCGACCAGTGGGATGATCTTGCGATTCCCCCGATGATCGATCGCGCCATAGGTGATCTGGTGCGCGGCGTACTTCACCGTCTCGTCCATCATGTCCGTATGCGCGCCCAGCGGCGGCATCGCATTCAGCTCGCTGGCCAGGATCATGTCGCGGATCAGTTGCTGCGCGCCACGCACGGCAGGCAATACGGAGAATGCCGGGCACCGCCCGTAATCCTCGTTTGGCGCGGTGGTGTAACGGCTGACGATCCTCGGGATCGAACGATAGCCACCCGTCTTGAAAATCTCTTCACCCGTGAAGCTGTAAAAGCAGCCGATCCACGGCTTGCCCACTTCGTCCAGGCGTGAGGGGTCGAAATGCGCGTTCGGCTTGATCGCGTGAAGAAACCGGAACTCGCTGTTCGGCGTGTTGTCCTTCATCGCCTTCTTGACGCATTCGGGCGATTCTTTGCCCCACTTCTGCTGCGCCTTCTCGGCGGTCCACGTGAAGGTGTAATGCACCTTGCTGACCAATCCCTGCGCATCGGTCTTGACGTAGGTTTGGCCGACGAACTCGCTGCGATACGAAAGCCCGATCGGGTTGCCACGCACATCGCGGCGAATATCGGGCCACATGCTCTGCATGCCCATCACCAGCAGGCTGGCGCTGCTTTCGTGCATCTGGCCGGTGAAGCCGCTGCGCGGGTCGTTGCGCAGCTTGAACAGCAGCAGGTTCTTGCGTTCCTTCCACTCGCGCACATGGCGCAGCTTCTCAAGTTCAGGATCGGGCAGGCCCCAGCGCTGCCAGATCTGGCCGCGCGGCATAAGGTAACTCTCGAAAAGGCTGACCGACTGCTCAACCGCCTGCTGCGCGTGCGGGTCGAAGATCCGCACGTCGTTCTGCGGGCCGCGCATTCCGCCCGGCATGTGGATCGCGTCGAACTGCTGGTGGCGGGGCAGGAACCAGATCGCCGATTCGCGCATCATGTCGTCGAAGCCGCGCCGGGCCTGCTCCATGTCGGCCTGGTCGCGCTTGATGTCCTTGGCGTCCCACATGTTCATCGTCCTGCCCCTGACCGCTCAGCTACAGCACGAACGCGATGTGGCGGGCGGGGAACATGGCCAGCTTGCCGCCGCCGCCGATCAGCGGGACGGGCCACTGTACGCGCGACACGGGCAGGCCGGTCTTGTCGAGCGCGACCACCTGGCTCACCTCGACCCGCTTTTTCTCGCGCGCCAGGACGACCTCTTTGCCGTAGATAGCCTTGCGCCCATCCAGCTTCAGGTCCTTGGCCACGTCCTTGATCGTGAACAGCGTGCGCCCCCCGGCATCGCAGAACGCGAGGGTCTCGATCTTGGCGAATTCGTGCTTGGCGTTCGTCTCGCCCTTAGCGCTCTGGCCCTCGGGCACCACCTCGCCCGGGGCCGCGTTGGCTTCCTCCTGCAGGCGCTCGATATCGCGGAGGAACGGCACCAGCATGTGCGCCCGCTCGGCTGCCGGGTCGCCTTCGTCGACGGGGCGGGAAAGCATGGCGCGCATGTCCTCGCGCAGCCCGGCGCGATCTTCCTCGGTCCCTTCCATTTCCTCGGGTGCGAGGCCCATGATCGCGGCGGCAATCCGATCGAGCGATTCGTCGGACAATGCCATGCCCGGAAAGGCCTCGATCCGCGCCACAATCTCCGACTGCAGCGGTGCCAGCAGGTTGGTGCGCGCGTCGCTCTTGGCCTTTTCGGCGCGCTCCAGCTCAACCAGTTGAGCATAGCTGTATTCGCCCAGCTTCGCGGTGATCTTGGGGATCGACAGATCCAGCACTTTCTTGGCGTCGAATTCGCTCATCATCGTACCTTTCGTTAGCTTTCCCTGCCCAGCAGCGACTTTTTCGGTCCCGTGAAGGCTTCGCCTGCGCCGAACCCGACGCGGCTATTGGCTGCGGTGCCGCGCCTGCGCGAAAGCCGGTCGCGCTCGGACGCGCGCTCGCGGGCTTCCAACCGCGTGGGGCGGGGCGTCGGCTGCACCTGCTTGGCCGACTTGGACATCAGCGCAGAGCCGGCGAGACCAACGCCGGTCGCGATCAGGGGGATGAAGGGTACGACAGCGGCCATGCGTGTTCTCCTATCCGGTGCCCGTGGGCGCGAAGTACGAATTGCCGAACTCGACCCTGCCACCCCGGCTCGCGTTGCGGCGCTGCCACCCGCCCAGCTTGTTGATGAGGGCCTTGCGGTTCTGGACGCCCAGGCACAGCTCACCCAGGGCATCGGCCACGTGGGATTCGTCGTTCTTGACCGGGACGGAGCGGAACCGGCCACCAGCCTTGCCGCCCTTGCCGATTTCGGTCCGCTCAAGGATGTATTTCTTGGAATAGCCGCGATGCAGCACGCGGCATCGCGCATCCACCAGCAGCGCGGGCTTGCCGCCGCGCAGGCGGTTCAGCCGCTGGCGCACGGCGGACAGGCGCGGCTCGATCC
>CEQK01000644.1_pt1 | contig 28905 bp, 26 predicted proteins | sample 531051 | NCBI WGS metagenome assembly CEQK01 (sample SAMEA2621229, study PRJEB7988) | marine metagenome | biome: marine biome (ENVO:00000447); feature: deep chlorophyll maximum layer (ENVO:xxxxxxxx); material: "saline water (ENVO:00002010), including plankton (ENVO:xxxxxxxx)" | depth 150 m
GATGAAATTGAAGAAATAGAAGATGAAAATTGTGAGGAAAGAATAGTATGTATAGCTTGTGGAGATTATTGTGAGATAATTGAAGACTATGAATATGAAGCCATACAAAGAGAAAACTATGAAGAGGAGAGAGCTGAAGCCAAAAGAAAATATAATGAATAATAAATAAGGTGTGTACTGGTTGAGGTTAATGGCAGTAATCAGATATATCGCCCTCAAACACACTTAATAAGAGAGAAAATCATTTGCGATACCAAACTCTTGCCTTATTTTTTTTAATAACTAAAAACAAAATAAAATGGAATTAACAAAAAAACTTTACGAAGAATTTATGAACGAATTAGAAGACAATGATGGCAATCAGTTTTATGATAACCTATGTGATATGTTGGAAGAAGTGTTTGAAGAAGAAGGGGACTGGATTGAGTATTTGAAAGAGCATTTAAAAGATCGAGAAGATTTTAGTTGGGCTACGATAGAATTTGAAATTAAAAAAATGTATGATGAAAAACATAAGTGAAATTATATTAAAAGAAAAAAACAAAAAAGAACCTAACAAAAAGTATATTCAGTTTTTACAACAATTATTAGATAAACAAGATAGTGTTAGGCATTTAATAAGTGAAATGAAACAAAGACAATATCTTGATGAATTAGAAAAACAAAACTTTATCAATATGGATGACTGGCTTGCTTATGATGGAGTTAATAAATTAAAAAAATATAAAGATGGAAAAAATTAAAAAAGAAAGTATTATTGTGCCAGTGTTTTATTATGAAGACGAAAGTGGTTATATAATAATAGACACAGAAGAAATGAATAAATCTTTTAAAACAAAAATGAAAGAGTTATACAACTCAACAAAAAAGGCCAAACATAAACATTTTAAAGAAAAATATCATGGAAAAGAAAAGTAAAGAAACATCCGAACTAATAAAAGAAGTAGGAAGAGAAGTAATAATGTTATTGTTGGAGAAAAACAAATCTTACGGAGACACTGCAAATGATCCTCCAAAAATATTTTCTAAACTTTCTCCAAAAGAAGGGATACTTGCTCGAATAGATGATAAGTTAAGTAGGATCAAGAACACTGGAATAAATGATAAAACTGAAGACACAATTTTAGATTTAATTGGGTATTTAATTTTATATAAAGTCCAGTGTAAAAAAGAACAAAAATAAAAATAAGAAATAAGAGATAACAGATCCCAAGTGAATAAATTAACCGAAACAATGCATTGGTTTATTCTATGGGTGAAACTCTTATTTTTTTAAGAAATAAAAAAAACATAAACAAAATTTGGTTAAGTATTGAAAAAGAATTATCTTAGCCGACTAATTAGTGAGATACCTGAAAGCAAACTATGTATGTGAAGAGTATCCGAGAAACTACACACTAATTTTTAATAATTTAATTTAATAAAAATCAACTATGAAAAGGGAAATATTTATGGTTTATGCTAACGCTATTGCCGAACAATTTCATCTAACATTAGATCAAATGTTTGAAAAAACAAAAAAGAGAGAATGTGTAGATGCCAGACAAATACTTTATTATTTATGTATGGAACGCCCCATACGAATTTCTTACATCCAAAGATTTATGGAAGAGAGCGGACACAATGTTTCTCACTCCACTATTATTCATGGATATAAAAAAGCAAAAGAACTTATTGATAAAGATGAGGATTATAAAAAAATATTAGAATACGCCTCTAATAAATTATAATGTATTCATTAGAAGAAATATTTAATCAAGCCTCCAAAGATAAGCTTGGGATATATCAAGAATTAAAAAACAAAATTATTGTAATTAATTATGGTTATAAGATACAAAAATTTAAAGATAAAATTGAAATATTAAATTGTTCTAAAGGTGGAGATTATTTTGTAGAATGTAATGATGAAGAGTATCTGAATTTTTATATGAGAGGATGGAGAAAGGGATCTATATTAAATAATTTAGAAAACTGCAAACGAAAGTTGGAGATGATAGAAGAGAGAGTTAAGACAGAAATAAACACAAGAAAAAACGATAAGTATATACAGCACTTAAAAAACAGAAGAGAATCAATATTAAATAAATATACAAATCTAAAAAACAAATTAAATGGAAAAAAAGAAAAACATATTTAAAGAATTATCAGAAGTATCAATAAAAGGTAAAACCGATAAAAAGGGAAAGTTCGATTATATGTCTTGGGCTACAGCTTGGAGTATGATAAAAAATGAATATCCGGACGCACAAAGAAAAGTATATGAGTGTCAAGAAACTGGACTTAATTTTTTTACAGATGGTAAAACTGCTTATGTAAAAGTAGGGATAACAATAAATAATTTAGAACATATAGATTATTTACCAGTTATGGATTATAGAAATAATTCTATTAGTATGGAAAAAATTACATCTATGGATGTAAACACCGCTATACAAAGATCAACCGCAAAAGCTATTGCTATGCACGGACTTGGGTTAAGTTTATGGATAGGAGAGGACACTATTGAAGTTGTAAAACCTCAACCTAAACAACAGATTAGTAAAACCTCAACACCAGTAAAAGAAACAAAGATTACATTGGATATTGGAGATAATAACTGGAGTAAAGTTTTAAAATATATAGCTTCCAATAAAGAGTTAGGACTACCTAAAATTGTTAAAAATTTAGAAACTAAATATAATATCAAGGCGGTGGTAAAAAAGGAACTATCAAAACATATTAAATAATGGATAAAGACTTGCAATTACTTAAAGAGGATCAACATTATTACGGAAAATTTGGTAAACAATTTTTATCGAACTCTGATATAATTACTTTGTTAAACGATCCAAAAAGTTTTGGAAAGGAAAAACCTATGACAAAAGCTATGTTGGTTGGTAGATATTTTCATACCGCCATGTTGGAGCCGGAAAAAATTGATAGTGTAGAATACTGGACAATAGACGCTTCGAGTAGAAATACAAAAAAATATAAAGAAGAACTTTTACATTACAAACGCCCTTTAATGATGTTAACTAAAGAAAAAGAAGAGATTGATAGGGCTATATCTACTATGAAAAATAACTTGGAGTTTTATGAGGCGCTTTATGATGAGGATAATGAATTTGAGGTGCCGGCTATTCATGAGTATTTAGGTAAAAAGTGGAAAGGTAAAGCTGATATAGTTGGGAAAGATATATTGATAGACTTAAAAACTACATCAAACATAAAAGACTTTAAGTATAGTGCCAGAAAATATAACTATGATAGTCAGGCTTTTTTATATCAACAATTTTTTGACAAACCTTTAGTATTTTATGTAGTAGATAAATTAACTTACGAACTGGGTATTTATTATCCATCTGAAACATTTTTAAATTATGGAAAAGAAAAAGTGGAAAGAGCAGTTGAGGTGTATAATAAATTCTTTAGTGAAGACGCTACGGAAGACATCGAAACTTATGTTATTAAAGAAACTTTATAATAGAAACAATGAAGTGTGGTTGAAAGTTCCAACCCACTACACTTCAAACGCTGATCGTGATCAAGTCATGGAGGCTACAATGAATAAGTTGGAACAAATAATTTATAAATCTAATTAATTATGGCAGAAGAAAAAATCTATGTCGGAAGTGGAACTTCCAAATTTGATGGGAATATGATTTCCTGTAGTATTTGTTTATCAGACTTACCTCAAGAACACATGTTTGAGTATAATGGTAAAAAATACATTAAAGTAAATGTATCAGCTAAAAAAGATGGAGCTGATGATTATGGTAAAACTCATTATGTTGCTATTGATACATTTAAACCGGAACCAAAGAAAGAAACTGCTCCGGCAGTAGATGAAGATCTACCTTTCTAAACTGGTAGAAAAGATAAGGAGGTTTTAGACCGGGCAGTAAAGAAGAACGGGTATCCTCCTTATTTTTTTGTCTTATTGGTGTTAAGATGTTGACTTTATTGTTGTTTTTTGTAAAATAAATTTTAATTTAGCAGTCTTTTTATTCTACTATAATTTTTTACTTTAAACTTAACATCTTAACATTAAAAAGAAAGTTATAAGTAGTAAAAGGGAAAATTAAATCAACATCAAATCAACATCAAATCAAATGGAAATAACAATATTTAAAGATATTAAAGATACTTCTCAACCTTTTTATAGAGATGTAGCAGTAGTATTAAAACGAATAGGGGATGGATCAAGCAAAGAATTAGTAAAAAAAATAAGACAAGAAAAAGATAAACACAAAAGAAATAAATTAAAGTCCTCATTACCAGCTATATGTTTTAGTGGTAAATTTACAAAAAGAAACGATGCGTCAATCACGCAACACAGTGGGCTTATATGTTTAGATTTTGATGGTTATGAAAACGACAAATTATTATTAGAGGAAAAAGAAAAATTAACTAAAGATAGATATGTTTATTCAGTATTTATATCTCCCAGTGGACTGGGTTTAAAGGTTTTAGTTAAGATACCATCAGAGCCTGATAATCATAAAAACTTTTTTAATTCATTACAACACCACTTTGATTCCCCTTACTTTGATGAAACTTGTAAAAATATATCAAGGGTTTGTTATGAAAGCTACGATCCTCTTATTTTTACTAATGAACAGTCCAGTGTATTTAATCAAATCACAGAACAAAAATATCAAGAGGTAAATAAATTTAAAGATGTTCAAACTATACCAATCACAGATGAAAATAAAATAGTAGAGATATTAATGAAGTGGTGGGAAAGAAAGTATGGATTAAAAAGTGGAGAGAGAAATAACAATGTTTATGTTTTAGCCTCAGCCTTTAATGACTTTGGAGTATCAAAGGGGCTTGCTGAATATATTATGAATAGCTTTGCTTCTCAAGATTTTCCTCAATCAGAAATAAGAAGAACAATACACTCGGCTTATCAACAAGTACAAAACTTTGGTACTAAATATTACGAAGATGAAGATAAAGTAAATGAAGTAAAACAAAAACTAAGAAGAGGAGTTAACAAGGGAGATATTAAAACACAACTGGAGGAAGAGTCAGAAATTGATGATAGCGTTTTAGATAATGTAATCAGAAGACTTGAAGAAGAACAAGATCAACAAAAGTTTTGGAGTAAATCAGAAAAAGGAGTTATAAAAATTATTCATATATCTTTTAAAAAGTTTTTAGAAGAAAATGGTTTTTATAAATTTAATCCGCAGGGTAGTAAAAATTATGTTTTTGTTAGGGTTACAAATAACTTAATAGATCATACTTCTGAAAAAGAAATAAAAGATTTTATCTTAAATTATTTATATGATTTAGATGACACTTCAGTTTATAATTACTTTGCTGAATGCACGAGATATTTTAGAGAAGAGTTTCTTACATTACTTTCATCTATTGATGTATTTTTTATAGAGGACTCTAAAGATACAGCCTACCTTTATTATACAAACTGTGCGGTTAAAATTACTAAAGATGAAATAACTCCGATAGACTATTTAGATTTAGGGGGATATGTTTGGAAGGACCATGTTATTAATAGGGTGTTTGAAATATGTGAAGTAAATAATTGTGATTACAAAATTTTTGTAGATAATATATCCGGTAAAACTGAAAAACGAATAAGGTCAATGGAATCTACAATAGGATTTTTATTACATGGATGGAAAAACTTATCTTATTGTCCGGCAACAATTTTAAATGATGAGGTTATATCAGACAATCCTGAAGGAGGAACTGGTAAAGGATTATTTATGAATGGACTTTCTCACATGAAAAAACTGGTCGTAATAGATGGGAAATCATTTAATTTTGAAAAATCCTTTGCTTATCAGTTGGTATCAGCAGACACACAAATACTTTGTTTTGATGATGTAAAAAAACATTTTGATTTTGAAAGATTATTTAGTGTAGTAACAGAAGGGTTGACTCTTGAAAAGAAAAACAAAGACGCAATAAAAATACCATTTAGTAAATCTCCGAAGGTTGCTATTACTACAAACTATGCAATAAAAGGAAAAGGATCTTCTTTTGAAAGAAGAAAGTGGGAGTTAGAACTTAGTCAATATTACACTAAAGAGTTTACCCCTCTTGTTGAGTTTGGTAAACTAATGTTTGGAGAATGGAACGATAACGACTGGTGTCAATTTGATAATTATATGATTAGTTGTTTGCAGTTATATTTAGACAAAGGATTACTAAAAAGCGACTTTGTTAATTTAAAAACAAGAAGATTTTCTGCCGAAACCTCACACGAGTTTGTAGAATGGTGTGGTGTTATAGGGGGTCAATCTAATGAAAAATTAATTAAGAATACTCGAATATATGTAAACGATTTGTATTTAGACTTTACAAACGAATATCCTGACTTTGCCCCAAAATCTAAAATGACTATAAGTAGAATTAGGTTTAACAAATGGATTGCCTCATACTCACAATTTAAATATGATTGCCCCGCAATAGAGGGGAGGGATAAAATAGGTAAGTGGGTTCAGTTTGTAAACAAAAGTTATTACGATAAACAAGGAGAGATAAATATATGATAGAGTTTAGAGGTTATCAAAAAGATATTATATCTAAAGGTCTTGGGGTTTTAAAAGAAAATAGGTTCTTATACTTAGCTATGGAGGTTAGGACTGGCAAAACCCTGACAAGCTTAGGAATATGTAATTATCTTAATGTAAAAAACGTATTGTTTATTACAAAGAAAAAAGCAATATCAAGTATAGAAAAAGATTTTGAAATGTATAATCCTGATTATAATTTACAGGTTATTAATTACGAATCTTTACATAAGATACCAAAGAAAGGTTGGGATGTTGTGATATGTGATGAGGCACATAGTATGGGAGCTTTTCCAAAACCTAATGGAAGAGCTAAAAAAGTAAAAGAGTTTGTTTTTTGGAACAACCCTTATGTAATACTTTTAAGCGGAACTCCTACTCCAGAGGCGTACTCTCAAATGTATCATCAAGTTTATTTTATACCTAACAATCCGTTTAAGCAATATAGAACCTTTTACAAATTTGCTTCACACTATGTAAGCGTGGTTAAGAAAAAAATAGGAGGGCTTTATATAAATGATTACTCTAAGGGTAATACAAATATTATAGAACACATGAAGCCCTACACTATATCTTTTAGCCAAAAAGAAGCGGGTTTTGTAGTAGATACAAACGAACACATATTAGAGGTGGATCTTAAAAAAGAAACAACAGATCTTATTTCAAAACTTAAAAAAGATTTAGTCGTAGAGGGAAAAGATGAGGTTATACTTGCGGATACTGCGGTAAAACTAATGACTAAAGTGCATCAGCTTTGTAGTGGAACTATAAAGTTTGAAAGCGGGAACTCTATGGTGTTGGATTTGTCTAAAGCTAAGTTTATAAAAAGTAAATTTAAGTCAATGAAGATCGGTATATTTTATAAATTCAAAGAAGAACTAAATGCTTTGAAAGAGGTTTTTGGAGATTCTTTATGTACTACATTGGAAGAGTTTGATGGAACCGATAAAAATATTGCCCTGCAAATTGTTAGCGGTAGAGAGGGTATATCTTTACGAAAAGCTAATGCTTTAGTTTATTATAATATTGACTTTAGTGCCACAAGTTATTGGCAGTCAAGAGATCGTATGACAACAAAGGATAGACTTAAAAACGAAGTATATTGGATATTTAGTAAAAAAGGTATAGAAAAAGAAATATATAAGGCGGTTATTAAAAAGAAGGATTATACCTTAAGACACTTCAAAAAGGATTTACTAAATTTGTAATGTGGAATTTTGTAAGATTTTTATTAATCTGGATTAGTCAAAACTTAGCCATACCGTTTTGGGTAGTTGGACACATCCATTTATCAATACATAGTTTTCACGATCTAATTGAGATTATATCTTCATTAGGAATGAATGTTATAGTGGCGGTTGGATTTTATTTAGATTACAAAAATGACCGAACAAGAAATACAAAGAAAAAGAATTAAAGAATTAGAGGAAGAAGGTTATTATGTAATTAAATTAATTAAAACAAACAAAAACGGAATACCAGATGTTGTTGCTATTCCTCCTAACTGTAATGTAATTTTTTCTGAAATCAAAACTAAAAAAGGGAAGGTGTCTAAGTTGCAAGAGTATAGATTAAAAGAATTAAAAAAACATGGTGTCAAGACAGAAGTCTACCGAGGAGACTAAATATATATTAGAAGAAGATTTTGTAGAAGGACTACAAGAGTTTGGGTCTATAAACTCTTTAAAAATTGCGTATCATATAGACAGAAATGATTTTCCCATAATAAAAAATAGTTTAATAACAACAATTTTAGGGGGACTTGTTATGGATTCTAAACAAAATCCTATTACATTTGCTGTAGAAGTCTATAAGGATCATAAAGACAAACTTATTTTGTCAGACGTCAAACAAATAAGTATGGACGAATATTTAGACCTAATGAATTTAAATCAAATACTCAAACCTAATGAAACACGAAAAAGTAAAGTTTATAAAAGACATGGTTAGTACCTATTACGGTGTTGATGTTGTATCTAAAAGTAGAAAATACCAATACATAGTAGCTCGCACAGTGGCATATAAAATTTTAAGAGATGAACTAAAAATGACTTTTAAAGAAATAGGAAGATACTTTAATAAAAACCACGCGTCAGTCTTATGTGCTTTAAAAAATTATGAATCTTTGTCTGCGTATGACAAATCTATACAGGATGACTATCTGGAAATCAAGCACTTATGGTTTACTGAGTCTGATTCTTTTGAAGATGTTGATCCATTTTTTATAAAAAAAGAGATAAAATCCTTGCATCAACAAAATAAAATGTTAAATTTGGAACTAATTGATGTTCACAAAAAGTTAAATAAATTAATTAGCGATTGTAATAGATGCCACCAATCTCTCCAGACGACCGACAGTCAATCAGCCACATAACATTTTTGGCGGATAATATACACGACTTCGGAGACCAGATATATGAGCACTTAATGGACCGAGAAAATCAAGAGGCAAAAGAAAAAGCTCAAGAACTTATTGAAAAACTTGCAGACTTAATACAATCCTTGTCTGATGAAATATAGTGGCGTACAAAGATAAAAAAGATCAAGCAGCAGCAAGTAAACGCCATTACGAAGCTAATAAAGAAAAAATAAAAGCTCGGACTCGAGCCAGAAACAAGAGTCAAAAAAAGAAAAATAAAAAATTTGTAGCATGGGTAAAGTCTCGAGGCTGCTGTGTAGATTGTGGAGAAGACAACCCGTTAGTTTTAGACTTTGATCATGTGGTGGGAAAAAAAATAATGAACATTTCAGACATGTCTCGAACATCTTATAGTATAGAGGCAATTATGGCAGAAATAGATAAATGTGAAATAAGATGTTCTAATTGCCATAGAATTGCTACAGCCAAAAGAAGGCAACAAAATGCAAAAAGAAATAGCTAAAGAATTAAATAAATTTAGCGAGGAGATAGCTAAAAGATTTTCTTACTCCAACAGGGAGGGAAATAAAAACGGAGAAACATTCGAGGTAGAAGAAGTAATTCCTACATCAGACCATACAGCCGTTATAAGATTTAAAAAAAATACAGGTAAAATCGGATTAGCGTTTTGCTACTATATAAACAAAGGAGTGTCAAAAGGTTGGAAATATTTTTTCCCTACCGATTCTCATATAAACGGATTTCAATCTTTTCTTTATTATAAATTAGAAGTGGAAAGAAGTAATTATAAGAAAAATTTTACTGAAACAAAACCTCTTTCAAAGTAACCAGTTTCTGACATTTTTCATATTCCTCTAAACTAACATAAAAATCTATAAGTATATCTATAATTTGCGGATCTATTTCAGCCAAAGGCTCGTAAGGATTAAATAAAAGATTGACTCCTCTTTTATCTTCCATTAATGTTTGTAGTGTAGCTTTTCCTGTTAGCACCTGAAAAGTTTGGTGCATTAATTTCTCTTCGTTTATTTTCATATTATCTGGTTCTTACACGCTGTTTTCTTTCTCTTGTTTTTCTTGGGCCTCTTCCTCTTTCTCTTGTTTTTCTTGACTCTCTTCCTCTTATTTGCTCGGCCTCTTTTTTTTGTTTAGGTGTCAAAGGCATATAGATGTCACTCATACCTCCTCCTCTTTTTTCTATAAAGTAATCACTGTAGTTAAGCATTCTTAGTATCATCTCTTTCTCATCATTGGTGTCAGCCGCCTTTTCTAAATTTTCAACATATTTTACAATGTTACTTACAGGAACTTTTCCGGCTAAAACAACTTCAGCTATTCGATAGTTAAGTCTCATCATAGATTCCTGTTTCTTTTTTGGGTCTTTTGTTTTTTGAGCTCTAAGATACAACTTGTTTATTTCTCTCATAGCGTCATAAACTGCTATTCCCGCCATTTCATCTGCATAAGGCTTTTCTTGTACCGCATCCGCAAGGCCATCGATTAAATCTCCCGCTATAAATAAAGCATTAAAGTTTCCTAATATAATTGACCTTAACATATCTTCTTGATCTTCATCGTCCGGCTCTCTTAATAAACCAGGTAGTCCTAAAGCAACGTATTGAAATAAGGCCGGCATAATCATGTGATACATAGTAAATGTTCTAAACCCTTTTAAGAACTGTCCGCCTTTGAGATTTTTTGCTCCCCTATACATGTTTCTTAAACCACTAAACTCTTTTCTTAAATATTGTTTTGGTGTAGTAAGGAACATGTTTAAAGAACGAGTAATAGCATCGGAGCTTTGATAGTAATCTTTATCTTGAAGATCCATAGACTGCTGAGTATTTTTAGTGTCGTTTTCAAACTTTTTAATAGCATAGTCTATAGCTTGTTGTTCAGTAGCGTTAGGATTATTCTTTTTAAACTCCGCTTTGTAGTAAGAATAATTAGGCATACCCCCGAGCATAATAGCTCCAATATCCCCCGCTCTAACAAAGAACATCATAGCGTTAGCCCACCAACTTTTTATCTCTAAAGAAGGCATAAATTTTATAAACTGTTCGTTGTTATAAGACTCAATAGTTCTTCTAAAATCAGTACTCATACGATCTTGCATGTAAACTGAGTTCTTCATTATTTCTTTCCACACTCCTAAAAACTGAGCCTTATTTTTAAACGCATATTTTAAATAATTTAAAGGACCTATATCGTTCGCATAAGTAGGGATAGAAGTTAACTGCTTTATCATGATGGTAGGGTTTAAACCGAGTCTTGTTGTGATAAATAAGTTATTAAAAAAGTTTACCACCCCATTTCCTCTTGAAGAGTTAACCCCCCTTGCTGCTATATTTTTTATATGGTGCTCAATTAACCTCAAAGTAGACTCACCATGAGTGTCTATAATAGCTTTTCTCATTAGAGGATTATTAAACAATTTGTTTATATCTCTAATTTCCGACCCAAACGCAGCAAACCATTCCATATCTGTTAGGTAGGTCATTAGGCCGTTCATCATGTCTGTTGGCTGGATAGGTTTGTCATTCTTAACTCTTACTTTAGTTGAAGCCGCTCCTACCTGCTGGTTCAGAACCGCTTTATCTCCCAACAAATCTAACGGCTCTGGAACAACTCCCTCTCTATATATCCTTCCTCCATAATATTTATTCCAAGGCAAATTAGTTCTATATATGTTTTGATATGTTTTATTGTAATGGTCATATAAAGAAGGGAAGTATTCGTTCATTTGCCACATAGCAAAATCTAAAACTTTTGATCCTCCGGTATAATTTCCTTTTTCATCAACTTTTCCGCCTACTTTTTTAATTAATTCTTGCATAATTCTTTTATGGTCTGGGCCAAAATATTCATTATCAGGATTTGCAAAAGAAGGTAAGTTTGCGGGATCTTGATACTGCATCCATAGATACGCTATTTCGTTGTTACTTAAATTTATAGCTTCTTCTTTTTTAATATTTTCTAATTCCTTTTTATTTTTTTTAGTTGGGTTCTCGTCATACTTTTTTTGAGCCTCTTGAACTCTTTCTAAGTCTTGATAAATCCCCGTGTTGTTTTGAACTGAATTTTTAGACATTTGTTTCTTCCATCCTTTGCCATAAATTTCTTTAACTTTGTCTAAAACCACTTTTCTATTATCCATCATTCGTTTTTTGAAAACAATAGTAGAAGCGTTTAGCTTATCATATACTAATCTTTTTGCAGCGCCTCCAAATATTTCTCCAGGAGCCGCGGCTATTATTTCCATAAGACCCATGAGAGATTCGCTTGACTTAAAGAAAGATCCTAACCTGGACTTTAAATTGCTTAAATATTTTATCAATTTATTTCGGTTCTTTTTAGCGTTAGCTCTTTTAGATAAAGAACGGGCTGCGCTTTTCATATCTTTTATTCCTTGTTCAGAATCTAAATCAACCTCTTCTCCTGTTACAGACTTATAAACCTCTTTAAATTCTTGCTTGTATTTTTCATGAGCGGCCTGCATTTGTTCTTTTAAAGCCTGTCTTCCTTCTCCTAATATACCAGCTAAAATATCTTCAGCTCTTTGGAGAGACTCAACTTTATTTACATCTACATTCTCCATTAATTTAGAGTTGTTTAAACTCATTGCAGCAAGCAGATCCATCATACGAGACTCCTCTTGAGGGGTGAGGTCTACTTTTTGACTTAAATCATTATACTCTTTATTTAATTTAGCGTTTCGCTCAATAACATCAGCAGCTGTAGCTTCTGGACCAACAACTAAATTGTCTCTTATATTTTCTAATCTTAAACGTGTTTTAGTGTCAATTCTTTTTCCTCTTTTTCTTCCGCTTTGAACGGTTTCATAAACACCATTTAATATACTGTCGATAGTAGATTCTAAAAATTTAACCTGTCTTGTTGTTGCAAAGTCAGTTACTTCATTTATAAGTTTATCAATATTAGCCTCAGTAGCGTCAGTAATTTTTCTAACCATCTTCATTACATCAGACTTGTTGTATACGTCTTTAGGAAGAACTTCTCTCATATAATTACGAAGCTTTCTTTTTATTTGTTGTAAACCTCTTGCTCCTTTTTTTCTTTGACGTAAAGACTCTTTTAGTTTTCTAATTTTAGAACCCACATCTTTAGTTGGTTTTAATCCTAAAGCTTTTTGTGTTTCTACATACATAGCATCTCTTTGAGATTCTGTTGCTTCTTTATATGTGTCTTGGTTTTCTAAAAACTCTAAGGTTTGAGTTAAAACCTCTTGAGCACTCAATCCTTTTTCTACTAATTTATTAGCGTAATTACTTATTGTTCTAAACAGTTTTATACCCGAGTTTAGCCCTATCTCCCCATAGCTTGGAGGAAGTTCATATAGGTTGTCCAGCTCTATATTTAGAGCCGCATCTGCTTGTTTTGCGGAAAGACCATAATCTTTTATTAAAACTTCTCGTATAGCTCCACGACTAAAATTGTTTTCTCGAGCGGTATTAATAACATCTAATACATTTTTATTGTCCTTATCAAACATTGCTTGAGAACGAGTTCGATCTTGAGGAAGACTCCATTTTCTGCCATTGGGTTTGGTTATATAGTAACCCGCCAACCCTCTGTCACCGTAGGACCTATAAGCTTCTTTTAATCCATAACCATAAGCCTGTAGTCTTTTTCTTAATGCTTGAGGGTTAAACAGATTCGCTCTAAAAAATCCGTTTTGTTGTATGCCGTTTTGAACAGCCAGCTGTGTTATTTTTTGTTGAGTATTTTCTCCTGGACTAAATTTCTGTTCTCTACTAACCCCTAAATCTCTTGCTCGTTGTGCATTTTTCTGAGTATACTTTCCTGGAGTAGAAGCTCTATCTGTAAGATAATCGACTATGTCTTGAATAGTTATTTCTGTTCCAAAAATATCACTCAGACTGTCAGCCAGGGTGTCAATATCTTGTCTTCCACTTTTTCTTAACAGCCTATTTAGCCCTATACCAAAGTCTTTTCTATAGTTAGGATCGCCATATCTGTCGTAATCTTTAGTGTGCACCTTGTCAACATTTTCAAATAAAAATAACTCCATTTCATTTGGAAGTTCGGCTAATTCGTTTTCTAAATCTCTTTGTTCTTGAAACGCAGCATCTCTTTCCGCCTCTTCTTGCAGTTGCTGTTCTATTTTTTCATCAATAAATAATTGATCTATAGCGTCTAAAGTTTCTTGAGTTTCTTTAGAAACCTTTTTCTTTTTAGTCTTTTCCTTTTTAGTTGTTTCTACCGGAGTCAATAGATTGTCTGACAAATTTATGCCCACCATTTTATTTTTTTCGGTAGGGGAAGGTCTTTCTATTCCACTTTCATCTATATATACTTTTGTTCCTTCCTCAACATATAAAGAGACCCCTTCAGGACCCCCTCCTTTTTTTAATTTTCTATATCTTTTTCCCTTTTTATCTTCAAATAAAGGAAGGGTAGAGGTGTCTACCTCTGTGTTTTCATCTTTCTGTGTTTTTGGTCTTGTTTTGCCTTCTTGCACAAAAGCAATATCTGATTCTTCAATTGCTTGGCCTTCTTTTATTTTACCGGCTAACACATTTAATAATTCTAAAGTGTTTTTAGGAACTTGAGATTTACTTAAACCAAGTAAAGAAGCTAATCGAGTTAAAAATCTTTGAACCAAATTTTGAGAAGGCTTGTTCATTGACTGGTAATTTTCAGCCAAAATTCCTAACAACTCAGAAACAAACTCTTCGTTTTTAAACTTAGCCTTATCTCCAGTGTATTTATCTGTAAAATCATTTAACTCTTGTAGTATCTCCGGGTCTTTTATTGTTTGTTTTAAGGCCTGCACCATTCTACCCGTAAGCTTAATTATTTCAGGATCGGTTAAGTTATTCATTAACACTGCGTGAAAAATCTCGTGAGCTATAGTACGAGAGTTTGCATGTGGCATATTAATATGAATAGTGTTAGTATTTGGATCAAACAACCCCCTTGTTCCACCACCTCCTTCTGAGCCTTTAGAGTTCTGGTTGGTAGCAGCATTATAAGAGGCTTCTGTTTTGTGTAAAATTATTTTAGTATTAGGAAGAATAGTTTTAACGGCCTTTAAAGCTTTTTTAGCTATATTCCTTATTTTGTTTTCTTGTTTTATTTGAGTGTTGTTGTCTTTATAAATTGGATCTACACTTTCTGAAAGCTCGTTAACCTCAAAAAGGTTTGACTCATTAGGGGCGGTTTCTTCAACTACCACCCTCTCTCCTTTTAACTTTACTCTCTCTCCTGTTTTAGTATTTTGAAGATCAACATCTCTTTGGGCCTCGTCCGTTACTTCAACAACATCTAAAGGTTTACGGTCTGGCTGAACTTTAGAAGCAGCCTGTTTTTTTTGTTTAATTTTATTTTGAGCGTCAACTATTTGATCAGGAGTGACCTCTCTTATGGCATCAGGGTCACTTGAATCAACACCCAGTTCTTCAAAAACCTCATCCATTGTTACCTCTGTATCTGGAGGGGCTTGAGTTTCTTCTTCAGGTTGAGTTTCTTTGGGCGATAATGTCTTACCTTTTACATCTACATCGGGATCTACGGGCGGTGGAGTAGAGGCTAAACCTAAAGCGTCTCTTAAATCCTCAACCTCTGTTGAGGGATCGTCTGTTTGTTCACCTACTTCCTCCTGCGTCTCTTCGGTAATATCGGTTTCGCTTTCACTTTCAGGGGTAGTTGTCCCTTCGGCGTCTCCTTCTCCCACCTCTGGGCTATCCGGGGTAGATTCTTGTGCATCCACGCCCTCTGTTTTTGACTCTTGAACGGCATCTTGTTGTTTTTTTGTTAAGTTATCTATTTTTTCTTGTTTTAACTTTGCCTTCCTTTCATTAATAGCCTCTTGACTAATAAGCTGTTGCCCTGCATTAGGCAACCCTCTACTTTCTAACTGCGCATTAAGTTCATTCTCTTGCTCTAAAGACGCTCTTGCTTCGGCATCAGTTACTTCTAAATCTTGTTCTGTCGTTATGTTTTCAGTGAGCTGTTCTAAACGAGCTTCTATTTCTGCTTTTCTTTGTTTTTGTCTTCGTTTACCAATAAAATTGTTAGAAGGGTTTTCTTCTATACTATCCAGCTCTATTTGTAAATCTACTATCTCGTCCCCCGTTTTTTTATCCACCTGACCCAACGTTAGTTTTAGATCTTGCACTACGTTGTTTTTCTTTTTTAATTCTTTTTTTCTTTTTTCAGCAGCAGCTTTTAACTCAGGATCATTCTTAATTTCAAACTTCATTCCTGCAAAATCTTTGTCAGATGCTTTTGTTATAAACTCAACCATCTCTTCTCCAGTTCTTACTTCTCCGTTTATTTTATATGTCCCTGAAAATGGGTTTTTAGCTAAACCATAAGCCATTGTTACAGGAGTAGATGAAAGACCTGCTATTCCTTCAAATCCAATTTCTGCCGCATCCATTTCTTGACCTGTAGCGAGTCGAGCCAAAGCCTCTCCTGTTGAGCCCCCTACAGCTTCGATACCAGCTGCCGCTCCGGTTTGTTTAAGTTTTGTCGCTCTTCTTCCGGCTTTAGTTGCTTGTTTTCCTGTTGCTAAAGCTGACTTTCCTATTCCTTTAACCACTGAACCCCCCAGCCCCGCTGTATATCTATCAATAACACCTATCACTAAACCTCTACCAGCTGCCTTTGCTCTTATATTAAACATAGCGTCTGGATCATTTAAAACAGTTCTTACGCCTTCTCTGTCAAACTGAAGTCCCTTTTCGGATATTTCTTCTTGTAAAAACTCTGCAAAAGCCAATCCTGTTTCCAGAGTGGCTCCAGCGGCTCCAACAGCAAACGGAAGACTACTAATAAAACCTCCTACAGCACCAGGGATAGCACCAACACCACCAACCGTTGATCCCCCCGCAGCTCCAATAGCAGTACCTGTGCCTATAACTCCTGCGGCCGCAGTAAATGAAGATGGGTTAAACATAGCCGAAACCGAACTTACTAATAACTGAGGAGCTACTGTTGGATTTTCCGCAACACCTTTAAGCCAACCAAAAAAACCACCTCCATTAGACTCATACACTCTGTTAAAATCTCTCATTTCATCAGAAGGAGGCATACTATTTAACCTATTAACATCATCAATAAATTCAGCAATATCTTGATCGCTCATTGTTTTTCCCTCTAAAAAAGCTTCAAGACCCTCTCCTACAACTCCAGCCTGAGCTTGTCCAGTTTCTCCCGCTCTCCATAAGTCTCCAAAAAAATCGGTAAACTCATTTTTGCCAAAAGTTCTTTCTATAAGAGTGTCGCTTTCTTGAGTTAGTTGTAATGAACTTCTATCAACAGGCTGTCTGTTTTGTTCTTGAGGCTGTTGTTGAGGTTGTTGTTGTTGTTGTTGTTGTTTTTTAGTTTGATCATCAACAAAAGCAATATCCTGACTTTCTTGATATATATCTATAGCCTCTTGTTGAGGAGCTAAAGCTTTTTGAGTAGAAGTATCCGGTGTAAACTCAGGTGCTCCAGGAACTTGTTGTCCTCTATTTCTTCTTCCCGCTTCGAATTGATAAGGCTGAGAAGCATCCGATGAGCCATCGTCTTGAGGCTGTTGTGATGTAGACTCCATACCTTCCATTTGACCAGTACCAGCGGAAGGTTCTTTTTTTTTTAACTCTTCTATCTCAGCAAAGTATTTAACATTAAACTCGTCTCGAGTACCATCATAAAGGTCTTCCCTGGTGACAACCTCATATACTTTTTCTTGATATTTATTGTCTTTTGAGGCCTCAACAAATTCTTCAAAACTTTTGTCTGTTAAATCTTCCTGTACTAATACCTTGTATAGCTTTTGTGCTTGTTCCATCTTTTATAAAGGTTTGCTTTTTTTGTTTTTATTGTACTTTGTTCTTTCTTTATTCATAGATTCTTTCAAGTAATTATAAGCCTGCCTTATACTTTTGTCGTTGGTACCTTCAAATTGATAACGAGTTTCCTTTCCATCTGGACCGGTAAAGAAGAATCTTATAAACCCACCTTTATACGCATCACCGTCAGCATCTGTAGCTTCTACTCTAAATTTATAATTATCCTGCATCATAGGAGGCATTAATTGCTCAATTACTTTAGTGAAACTTTGTTGTATATCTTCCTTATTTGCGTTTATTCCGTCAGCAAAGTTTATATCCAGCTCCTCTTCTAAATATGCAATTGGATTCACATTTGCTCCTCCTATTTGTATTGGGGAATTAAAGTCGATTTCGTCCATTGTTTTAAACTTAACAGAACCCGCAGCTTTATCTGTTCCTGTACTTAAATCGTCATAACTTCCCTCCCAAGCATCTTTACCAATATTAATATTATCTCCGTAAGGGTTTGATATGTCATATATTTCATCAACTATTTGCTCAGGAGTTTTTACATTTCCATTTGTATCTAAAGAGCTTACTGTTTGAACACCATCTTCAAAAGGTATAGTAAACACTACTTCTCCGTCATCTCCTATTGTTCTTGTAATAGGACTTGTTATTTCTGGCTTATCACCTCTATTGTTATTATATATATTAGTTAACTGTGTAGCTGCTTTTGTTGCCGAAGGACCATCTCCAGTTACAAGGTCTACATTGTTTTGATATAAGCTTGACCTATCTCTATCTCTGTCTTCTTTTCCAATGTCTACAGCTGTTTTAGATTTTGGTGGTGGAGGAGTGTATCCCTTAGTAAATCCTGCCTTTTGAGTAATTTGTGCCGCAAATCTGTTTCTTACATATTGCTCCATTTCAGCCTCTTGCTCTTCGTTAAACTGAGGAACTAATCTTCCTGAACCATCTTTAGCAGGAATCATTAATATTTTAGAAGGATCATTAGCGGCCTCTTGAGGGTCTTGAGTAAAACTTTCAGTAGTATAACCCATGTCCTGAAGAACACTAATTTTTTGCTGATCATTATTTATTACCGTTCCTATTAAGTCGTTCATTAACTCTTCAGAACCCTCTAACTGGAACCAATCTTCATAAGTAGTTACAGACTGTCTTGTTCCTGGGTCAACCGTTACAATCTCCCCTAACTTTTCTACTTCACTTGAAACCGCTTCACTCGTGCTTTGATAATTACTTTTACTATTCAACCTTACATTTATAGTATTCATACTTAAATGATTAGCAGGGTCAGCCAAATATTCCTCTGTCATTGGTATTGGCTGACCATCTTCGCCAAATTGTTTTTTAACAAAAGAAAGTGTACCCGTAGTTGGGTTTACATAATAATCCATATTAGCTAAGTTTCCAAAACCAGCTATTCCTTCCATTTCGTATTGCTCTGCAATATTAGACTCGTTATTTTGTACTCTAAGTTGTGCATTTTGGAAATCTTTATCAAACTTAGAAAACGCATTTTTTACATTTTTAAAATTATCTGAAACATTTTGAGTGTTTTGTAAAAACTCAGAGGGACTAATTAACCCTCTACGCATTAAATCATTTTGAGATTGAATATAATTTCCAGCCTCACCACCCATTCCTATAATTTTACTGTTTAAGGACTGGTTGTCATATTGCTCCAAATCCTGGAGCTGATTCATTGTTTCTCTGGTAGTCTTTTCTATTTCCGCCTTTCGGCTTTCTCTATCATCTCTTATTTTGTTTATAGTATCAGTAAGACCAGTTGTAACCGCATTCCAATCAACTTGGGTTTTGGTCATGTCACGTTCTTTCCTATAAACGTACTTGTCAGTATCTACAATACCAGCTGTTCCTTTTATGTTTAAGTCTCTTGCCATGTTTTATTATTAATCAAATATAGAATAATCGAAATCGCTAAAATTACTTCTTCTTCCTTGTCTGTAATTTTTCCCTGATATTTCTCTTGATGAAACTATATTAAATAGTTCTTCGTCTGATTTACCTTGAAATTTTTTTTGTAGTCCTGCTTTAAAATCTTTATCATCCATCATTTTCTGTGCTCTTTTATCATTCATAGACTTTCCGTATAAAGGAGCAAGCTCTCCTATTCCAGTAGCTACTTTACCAATACCTTGAAATCCAGATTGTATGGCCGCTGCTCTCGCTTGTTCTGCTTCTCTCGCTCTTTGGTCTTGCATTTTAGCCTCACCCACATCAAATCCAATTTGCTGTTGTTTTATAGCTTCTCTTGAATCGGCTTTCATTTTGTCTAAATTAAACATTTCGTCTGCCATAGCCATACGAGTTTGCTCAGTCTCAGCCGCTTGTTGAGCTCCAATCCTTCCAGCTCCAGCTGCTAATGCTCTTGCGTCCCCCTCTTGTAATGCTTCAACAGCTTGTCTATCCGCTGCTAAATTAGCTTCATTTTGAGCTTCAAACGCATCTAAAGGAACATCTAAACCTGCATATTCATCTACTTCTGCTCTTCTTCGAGCTTCAGCCATAGCTTTTTCTGCTGCTTGTTCTGCTTTTTTTGCTGCTTGTTTTTGTTTTGAAGCGTTCATAAATCCTTGCACTGCCTGAGCCCCTCCGGCCGCTATACCTACTACCGCTGCTGTTGTTACTGCCATAATTATAATTTTTTTATCATTTCCGTTGTATAAGAACTTCCTTCCTTAAAACCACATTTTACATAAGTGTTTATCAAAGGTTTGTTTTTAATCAACGCATACACAAATTTATTTCCCAGCTCACCTGCTAAATTCGCTATAGTACTGATTAACAATTCAATAGCTTCTTTTCTTCCTTGTCTGTTTTTATAATTAAGGTTTGATATAATCCAATCGCACCACACGGCCTTAGAGTTTGTTAAATACATAAAGCCCGCACAAACAGGAACTCCATCGTCATAAACTATAAAACCACCCATACCATTGTCTGGTAAAAAATCTTTTGAAGGAGGAGTCCAACGCCAATCTTTCCACCATTGACATAATATATTTTCGTAATCTCCTTCGTTGAGTGGTTCTATATTCAATTTCATTACTGCAAAGATAATAAAATCTATGGAAAGCTTTTCATTATGCTTCCTCCTACAGCAAAGAGCTCAACCGCTCTTGTGTTTGTGTTTTCTAATGTAAACTGCATAAAGTATCCACGAGCTCCGTGAGACTCAGCAACAACATCTTTAAAATAAAATACAAAACTATTTGGAGGGGCATTTGTACCTATTACAGGAGGGTTGGTTCCTGGCTCAGGTATTGTGCTGTCAACAGTTACTATAAGGTTTAACCTATCTACCGCTGTTACCTGCCCTGCATATATAGGGGTTCCTCCTACTGAATAATACATGTAATCTCCAATACTTAGTATGCTACTAATTTCAACATTAAAAGTGTATTGAACAGCCGCAGGAGGTCCTATTACTGTAATAACAGTACCTATTCCATTTACATTTCTATCTCTATAATCTCTTGTTCCTTCGTTTTCTCTAATAAAAGTAAACCACTCTCCTTCTTTTTGTTCAAAAAATGTAGATAACATTGATCCATCACCAAGGTCTGTAAATAAGTTGGTGCACGCCCATCTGTCATCACTTTCGTAAGACATCGTTTTAAAAAGCTTAATGGTTTTAGGTTCTATATTTAACACTCCTGTAATGGTAGAGTTATACTGAACTCCGTAATAATTGTTTCTTAAATTATTTGTGTTATGTCTATATAGGTTTCCTCCAGACCATGTGTAGAAAAAACCATTCATACCAATCATGTAGTCGGCACAAAAAGAATAAAAGGACGGCCACCCTTGGACGTCTTCTGCGTATGATAATGTTTTACAATTTGAATATACAGGCATAATTATTTATTTTAAGGACATGGTATTATTGATCTAACTATTCCAGGAACATAAGGCCCACTGGTTTGCGAAGTTCCCAACACTCCATTATAAGAACCACCATAACCTTCCGGAGGTAACATTTTAATTGCGTTACCTGTTGTTGGTGGCTGTGTTGCAGGTGAATTAATTGGTGCACACCCTGGATAATTACCATTATTTGCAGTATCTCTATACTCTCTAACACCAACTGATACATGCCAATTTCTTACACCAAGACCGTCTTGAGCATCAAAACGACACTTATACTCTCCAACTGGAGCAGGTGTTTGTCCAAACTCATCCATAAAAACCCAATCATGTAAGCCTAAAACTCCATTTGGTTGACCAGAAGCAGGGCTGGCAGGAAATTCATTGCCAACTTGAAAGTAATTAGAACAAGTGTTGGAGTTTCCAAAAGCGTCTACGGGAACGTGAAATAAAGTGGTAGTTATATCTTTAGTGCACACTGTAGCTGTTGCAGTCCCTTGAGGTTCTGCTGTAGAAGAGTCTATTCCTGTTAAAGACCTTGGACACTCTACTGTTATTCCCCACCAAGTGTTTGAACAAGGAGCTACAACTTCAATAGATAAAATAGTACTTGTTACGCCAGGTGGAGAAGGAACAACCATAGTAGCTCCTCTATATTCCATTCCTGAAGCTGGCCAGTTTGTTGTTGGTAAATTAGGTGCAGCCGGACTGACCCCATCAAAACCTAAAGGGATACCTATTCCTGTTGTACTACCGCAATTATTAGACCCTAACCCATTAATAAGTAATCCTTGATTGGTAAAATTCCAGTCTAATAAAGTGCTACCTGGTTGAGGGTCGGGAGCAAAATTATTAACTCCAGTTATACCAGGAGTTGTTATGTTTCCAACAGGATCAAAATTTCCTGTACCATTATTATAAGCAAATCCAGCAATAGTAAGAGGAGGGTTTATGCCGGTAGCAGGATCAACATTTACTCCTGTAGCCGAACAAGCATTACACTGAGTACCTCCTTTAGGCGGGCCATCTGGCGTTCCTATTAATCCTGTTTGATACCCTCCGAGTAAAGAACTGTATTCGGATGCTGTAACCCCATTGTAAGACCATGTGCATTTATCAGGTATAGGAACACAAGTATCATTATCTTTTCCTGGGCTAAACGTAATTATAGCTGCTCCTGGAGTGTTTCCTAATTCAAAATCTACCGTAAAAATACCTGTTTCACCTTCTGCTGCAAAACCATCTGTACCGCAAGGTACTGCACAAGAAGGACAGTTTTGAGGTGGTCCTAAAACCCCTCCTGTTTTTACTCTAACTATTCCTCCTAAAGAATAGAATCCATCAGGAGCTTGAGTGGTTAAATTAGAATCTGTATATACATTGCCTGCTGAAGCAAATGTTAATCCGTCATAAAAAAAAGGTTGTAGTGGCATAATATTTAATTTTAAATTTTTAACATGTTCCTGAGTCAATAACAAATCCCTGAGCATCTAACTCTATCCAGTTTTTAGGGTTAGTAGCAGCTGGTTGAGCAGCGTCTACTATATAAAATCCTGCATCTACTGTAGACTGAGGATCGCAACTTAAATTTGCAAAACATTGGTCTCCTAATACAGGAATCGCATTTGATCCATTAAATGAATACTGATTATTTCCAAATGTGTTTGTATCTACTTGACAAGCAGCTGATTGAGTTCCTTGTCCTGGGCTAAAGTAAATTTGCTGACAATTTCCTTCACACTCACAACACACAGCCTCAATAGTGCTTGAAGGTGGCTCATAACACAATTCATTTTCTATAATATCTCTAAAGTCCCAAACCAAATATAAGTACTGATTACCTATATTCATAGTAAAGTTTAAATTTGTAGCTTGAAAATCTTGAATACCAGGTTGATTTAAAATAGGCGTAACGTCAGTAGCTGTTGTTAGTAATAACGCTATATCTACTGGGGTGTTTTGAAATTCAGTATTGCTTGAAAGCATTTTAAACCTATGTAGATTTGGGTCAAAATCGAAAGTGTCTCCCGCTAATTTATTTGTACCTAAAGTTATATTTGTTCCGTCATAAGGGAACATTCCTACCGACCTAACTCCTATAGCTTGAGAATAATGAGAAGTTGGAACATTTACATTTAAATTTATAGGGTCAGTTTGTGTTGGGCTAAAAGTGTTTCCATCGTTCCATTTATAAAATATATGTATAGACTCTTGATCATAATTAGGGGTATTAACAACCACCTTGATAACAGTTAAAGGTATTTGAGGTGGACACTCTACTGTTACATTATAAGAAGCTGACGAACTAACCGGAGTTATAGTTACACTTGCTGTGTCAGGAGTTGCAGATGTTTTGTTAAAACTAAAACTACCACTGGTAGAAACATTTCCGGAAGTATAAGTTATGCCATTCCAAACTATACTGATATTGATTGTTCCTGAAGATATAGTGTAAGGCACATCTACCTGTCCTATTACCGCCCCCAAGTTAACATCATATATTAAATCTTGAGTGGTATTAACTTGTGTAAGTAATTGACCACAAGGAACTTCTGGTACAGGAACCGGAACAGCTCTGTCATTACTACTCAATACATATTCATTCATGTATGGATCATACCCTCCTAATTTTTGAGTGGTAAGGGCTGCGTTAAATTCATCTCTAAAATATGAACGCATTCCAAAAGATGATATTGTTTTTAGTTGATCGCTATTAGCTGACGCTCCTTGTAAAGATAAAACAACCCCTCTTTTAGTGTCTGTAAAAAACATTTGAGCTCCCCACGAAACAAAACTTTCAGGGTTAAAACTAATACCATATTCTTCTATTCGGGCTATCTGAGTTCCCAACACCTCTGGAACAGAAACAATAGCACCTCCTCCAGTAGAATCAGAAACTACGTTTTTGCTGGCCAACACATAAGATATTCTATCTTCTTGTAAACATAATATATCTGTTTCACGAGAGTGTAAAATCATAATTGGTCCAAAGCGAGTTTCTAAGTCTTTAAAGTTAGCTAAACCTAAATTAAACTCATTTAAATTATTTGAATTAGCCGAATCACTAAATACTCCGCTATATGTTATTCCTGCAAACCTATCTGCTTCTTTAAAATCTTGATTCGATACGGCTAACTTTCTTTGTCCTAACTCAAAACTTTTTCCGTCAATACGGTCTTGTATTCTAAAACTTTCCACCCCATTACCAAAAACATAACAATTAGCAAAGTCAATAGTTGTTATCATTGGGGTAGTCCCTAAAACTTGATCACTACAAGGTATAGGGTCTCCATTAGCATCTTCACAACCGGTTACTATGCCTGAAGCGTTAGTAGAACTATTGTATTTAGTTGCTGCGGAGTGAACTTTAAAACCGGAAGGGTCAGTTTCTATATCTAATAACTGAGAGGCGTCATAAAATAAATTTGGATCAGTTTCTGAAGGTTCTGTTTCAAAAACAAACAGCCCGTCTGAAAAAGATATTTGTACTCTAAGATTGCTTTTAGCCTTTCTTTTTTTCGCCCAACCACAACGAGGCATACCAGAGTTCATCATAAAAAACTGTTCGCCCGCTCCGTTTTCATAAACCCAACACTTAGTTGCAAAACAACTAATGCCAGGTGCTCCTCCAGAAGTAGAGGTGTTTGTAAAAACTAATGTGGGATCAAACGAAATAGAAGTGGCGTCTGCTATTTCTGCATTTGCAGTAGTCATAGAGTTTTGTAATTGCTCTCCTACAAGCATAGCGTGAATATTAGCATAGTCTTGAGTGGCAATTATTGATTTTGTAAACTTCATTCTTTTGCCCGAACAAAGGCTGTTTTTATGTTCTCTTCTATTATCTATAGATATTTTAACCACAGAACCAGCTGGTATAGTAGCCGCCACACCCCCATCATTTACACCACAAGAAAGGGTTACATTATTATGACCCCCACTACAGCCTTTATCATCATTAGTTCCACTTTTTTTACAATTTATATCCGTCCTAACATTTGGGTTTATAGCTGTCCAGTTAGATGGTTTTAACCTTATGTATAGCCCTGGCTGAGAACCACTTGAAATTTGATCTGAATACAGAGCCTTTTTGTCTAACACTTCACATAAAGCTGTTACCCCTGTAGCTCCCTGAGCATCCATTTTTACACGAAGTTTTTGTCCCACTTGAGCTACATTTTGAGAATCTCCTTCTAATCTAAACCAAAAGCTGGCTAAGTCTGATATAAACGGTTCTGGACCCGTTGAACCAATACCAGTTTGTTGATAGTTTAAGTTAGAATAGATAATATTATAAGCCCCTTCAGTTGGTTTTACAACAAACTTATATTTTTCAGCCCACCAAGGAGCAGGAACATCTGAAGGAATAGTTACCTGTATTTGATTTTTATTTTGCATAAACTGAGAGCTAAAGTACACGGTATTAAATTCAGAAGTTAAAACGGTAGAAGACCTACCAAATTTATCCATGTAAACAACACCTACTTCATAATCTCTATTACTATGAAGACTGCTGTTTTCTGAAATTTCTGAAACAGCTACCGCTGATGTAGCAGGGTTAAATGAAAAATAATTAAACTGATTACTAAAATTACCCGGTTGTCCTGGATTAGCAGAATCAGTATCAAAATAAAATTGAGCTCCTGGTAGTTGTAATCTAAACGAATTACCTAAAGCGGTAAACCCTATTGGCTCTTGAACACATATAGATCCTACCGGAGGAAAAGTAGCCAAAGGTATGGCTGGGCAAGACCCGTTTATAGAAGTGTTTAACAACTGTAAAGTATTTCCATTAGTTGATTGTAGCGCGTAATAAATAGCGTTATTAAAATAATCTGTTAGCGTTGTTCCGTTTTGTATAACAGGAGGGTTTGTAGGTGGCAATAAAACAGCCATGTTAGCCGAAGTTCCTACAGCCGCTTGAAACTCTGAAGAGTTTATTAAATCAACCGGAGTAGGATACGAAACCGGAGTTGTAAAAATCCAAGTAAGATTAAAATCAGGAATCAATGTGGCAACCACATCAGGACCAGCGTTGTTGGTTTGCATTACATTTTGAACTGCAAATTGAAAAGAAAGTGAAAGTCCTGGCGGGATAGGAGAGGGTAAGCTGGATAAATCTATAGTTATTTGATTATCAACAATAGTAGTTGCTCCACCTCCTATATCAATAACCCCAGAGCTGGAGCTTATAGTTGACGCAGGATCCAACTCTTGATTTCCTAATTCATTAGAAATACCATGTAAAGTATATTGAGTAGGAATAACCTGTCCTCCAGGTTGAAGATTTCCTGATCCGTCAAGAAGACCTCTTTCTATATTGTATTGGTCTACATAATTTCCATACATTAAACGATTACCTTGTATGGTTTGAGCTTTTGCTAAACGAGGAACATTATCGTAAAGTCTTAATAATTCATCACTACCAATAACTGTTAAAACTTTTTTGTTACAAAATTGTCGGGTTATAAATGTGTCATCAGAAATACCTTGGTCCGACTTATTTATTCTTTCTACTAAAAATATATTATTACTCGTAGTTTCTTTTACTAAAAGCTGAATTTCTTTTACCCTTCTGTCTCCTGTTGAAAAGGTTACATTTACCCTATTACGACTATTAACCATTCCATCGTTAAGAAAATTTTCTAAACTAAAATTAAACTCTCGAGGAAGAAAAGCCGGTTTAGTAAATAAAGACGTTGCACTATACCCTTCATTAAAATATCTATACCTATATGCAAAACATAAAAATCTATTTTCCATATAATCTTCATCTGACTGATTGTCTGGGGGAAAGTCTAAGTGAGGGGCTCCTAATGGAATAGTGGTAGCGGTAGGATCTTCAAATCCAGGTATTTGAACAATTACATTTAAATCTTCTTCTTCCAAAGGATTTAAGGTACCTGGAGCGTCACTTGGATAAGCCACTCCATCTTGGCCTGTTACATCTATAAAACGAGGAGGATTTAAATCGTCAGTAAAATAAAGAAAGTTTCCAATTTTATCTACTCCTGTTATTAAAAATTTAGGATCAAAATTTAAAACAGTTTCACTTTGAACGTGATACGTTAAAGTATTTGTATTTGTTTCAAAAGATACAATTAAATCTACCTTTCCTGAAGATGATGCTGGGTTAGATTCATCATGAACAAACCAATAAATAGTTTCTCTCATTCCATCTTCGTAAGCTCCTATACATCGAGCAACACCTGATAAAGGTAAATTTCTATACATTAAAGTTGTAAGACGTGTATTTCCTCTTGAATTTTCTACCGCCCCAATCTCAGTGGTTTCAGTAGAACCAAGTCTTACATTTAAAGCGTCTACATATTCGCCTGGAGGAACAAGACGTTCGTCCACGCTTTTATTCATTTTACCCGCAATAAAATTAGTTTGTATTAACATATTACTTTATCCATTTAGCCTGACCTCTTAGATTCATTAACAGTCTACCAGGGTGCATATTACTAATTCTTAACTTTGCATTTCTTAGTAAAGAGGATCGATCTTTACGAGCTCTATTTACTAAATATTCTGGAGCAGATATTCTGTTGTTTAAAAGAGAAAACTTAATAGCAGCATAGATAAACTCTTCAAATAATTTATTAACACTCACACTGGAATCATCTCCTTTTTCTAATCCGTCTGAAACATACTCTAATACCACTGATTCTCCTGCCAATCCTGAGCTAAAATTAATCGCTCCACCTCTTTTGTCAATACTAAAAGTAGGGTTTGAATTAGCCGTTTCTGTGTTCAAACCAAATCTTCTTCCAACAGCATAATCAAAATACCAGGTTCCATCTATATTGTATCCTAATTGACCGTTATATGGACTGTTTTGATTTAAATAAATACTTTTTTTAACACCATTAATTCTGTCTTCAGTAAGCTGAGAGTCATTAGGTTTTAAAACATTTCCATAAATATCAAATAATATTTTATAATTATTATCTTGTAAATACGCTCCACTCCAATTAGTTTGAATGTTTTCTGTAAGAGGTTTTAATACACCGTCTTTATAACAAGATATTCTTACCCAGTTTACATAATCTGGAGGTAATATAAATCTTAGCTGATCATCTACTTGTAATTGTAATATTTTTATTTCTTTCATCGCATCGTAGTTCAGTTCTTGAATTGCTCTTTTAGCAAAAAATAAAACTTGATAACGATTGATATTGTTAATTAATTCATTATTACCTTGAAACATTAACATAAAATTATTCACTATGTCGTCTAAAGAAATATATTGATATGACCCCCAATTTGCATCTTCAGG
>CEQK01120677.1_pt1 | contig 28854 bp, 44 predicted proteins | sample 531051 | NCBI WGS metagenome assembly CEQK01 (sample SAMEA2621229, study PRJEB7988) | marine metagenome | biome: marine biome (ENVO:00000447); feature: deep chlorophyll maximum layer (ENVO:xxxxxxxx); material: "saline water (ENVO:00002010), including plankton (ENVO:xxxxxxxx)" | depth 150 m
TAGAAAAAAAATACCCACAGAATTAAAAAAAGCAAGAGGTACACTCCGAAAGAGTAGAGAATTAGATACTCCTATGGAGGTAGATAAAATATCTAAATTACCATCTACTCCTAAATGGTTATCAGAGATTGGTAAAGAGCAATTTGAATTAGTGGTAAAACAACTAAATGATCTTGATATGTTATATAAAGTAGATCTAAAATTGATAGAGGCATATGCAAATTCTATTGCATTGCATATTGAAGCAGAGCAAAGTTTGAGAACTCATGGTAGGATCATGGTTTATAAAGATGATGAAGGTAATCCTAAACATTCTCAAATAGTACCTATGCAAACTATTAGTAAACAAAGTTTAGAGAGTGCATTAAAAATTGCACAGAATTTTGGTTTAACTCCATCTGCAAGAACAAAAATATCTGCACCTGTAAAAAGTTTAGAAATAAAAGATAATGAGTTTAATTTTTTTAATGATTAATTATGAATGTATTGAGTTTATTTGATGGTATGTCATGTGGTCAAATTGCATTGAATAGAGCAGGTATAAAATATAATAAATACTATGCATCAGAAATAAAACAACATGCAATAGAATGTACTCAATATAATTACCCTAATACTATCCAATTAGGAGATGTATGTAAAATAAAAAGTAGTGATATAGATAAAATAGATTTACTAATAGGAGGATCACCATGTCAAGATTTTAGTAGAGCAAATAAAGAGAGGAAGGGAGTAGATGGTGAAAAAAGTAAATTATTTTTTGAGTTTGTAAGATTATTAAAAGAATGTAAACCTAAATACTTCCTATTAGAAAATGTAGTAATGACAGATTACAATTATTGGTTTATTTGTAATGAATTAAATTGTGAGCCTGTTAGAATTTGTGGAAGTAAAGTATCTGCGGCATTAAGAGATAGATTATATTGGACTAATATACCTCCTTACTCCTATGATATGTTAGGTAGATTATATAGTTGTATAAAACAACCTAAAGATAAAGGGATTACATTACAAAGTATATTAGATAGTGGTATAGTAAAAAAAACTAAACATTCATGTTTAAATACTTTGACAGGATGTTTTAGATCAGAAAAATCATTAATACATAGAAATAAAACTACAGGGATGGTTACAATAATATATGAAGATGATGGATCTGTTAGAAAAGTAAATCAAAATGAAATGGAAAAACTACATAACATACCTACAGGATATACTAAAATGTTAAGTAAAAGAAAAGCAGGAGATTTAATTGGTGATGGGTGGACTATAGATGTAATAGTACATATATTTAAAGGATTAAAAAATGGGCAATAAAAAAAATGTATGGAGATATACTCCTAATAAAAGAAAAAAAAGAAAAGGAATACATAGTAAAAATAAACAAAGTAGATCTAAAAATTCTGATAATTATTTTAAAAAATATAGAGGGCAGGGAAGATGAAATATATATATGATAAAAAAAAGGCGGATAGAGCAGTAGTATTTATAGAAAAATTTATTACACATACTAAAGGTGAATTAGGTGGTAAACCTTTTTTATTAGAGGAGTTTCAAAAGGATCAAATTATTAGACCTTTATTTGGGTGGGTAGATAAAGAAGGTAATAGAAAATACAGAACATGTTATATAGAAATACCACGAAAAAATGGTAAATCTAATTTATCGGCCGCTATTGCATTATATCAATTATTTGCAGGTGGTGAAATGGGTGGTGAAATTATTTCTGCGGCGGCAGATAGATCACAGGCATCTATAGTATTTGGGATTGCTAAACAGATGGTATTAAATAATCCTGAATTAAGTAAGAGAGCAAAGGTATTTAGAAATGCAATAACAATAGAAAATACAGGATCATTTTATAAAGCAATATCAAGTGAAAGTAATACTGCACATGGATTAAATATATCTACATTAATTTTTGATGAACTCCATACACAAAAATCTGCAGAATTATGGGAAACATTAATTACCGCCACAGGTGCGAGAAGGCAACCATTAATAATTGCAATAACTACTGCAGGATATGATAAAAATTCTATATGTTATCAGATGTCAGAATATGCAACAAAGGTTAGGGATGGAGTAATTAAAGATGATACATTTTTACCTGTATTATACAGAGCAGAAATGGAGGATGATTGGACTTCAGAGGATGTATGGAAAAAATCTAATCCTGCATATGGTACGATTATTAAAGAAGATTATTTTAAAACTCAATTTAAAAAAGCAAAATTAACTCCATCATTCAGAAATACATTCAAGAGATTACATTTAAATATGTGGGTAGGATCAGAAGGTGCATTATGGATAACAGATGAGGATTATATGAAGTGTAATATATCACCTATAGATCCTGAAAAATTAAAAGGTAAAGAATGTTATGCAGGTTTAGATCTTGCATCAACAAGAGATATAAGTGCATTAGTTTTAATTTTTCCTGATGAAGATGAAAATTTTGATGTGTTACCATTCTTTTTTTTACCTGAAGAAAAAGTAAAAGCAGATAAATTAGAAGCAGGTGGGCAGTATCAGGCATGGGTAGATGAGGGATATATAATAGAAACAGAGGGTAATGTACAGGATTATAAATATATAGAAGAAAAATTTAAAGAATTAGCAGAGCAATATAATATAATCTCTACTGCATTTGATAGGTGGAATTCATCACAGATAGTAGTAAATTTAATAAATGATGGTGCAAAAATGTCGCCTATAGGAATGGGTTTTGTATCTCTATCTACACCTACAAAATTTTGTGAGAAGATAATTTTAAATAGACAGGTTAATCATGGTGGTAATCCTGTTTTGAGATGGATGTTTAATAATGTGCATATATCAGAAGATCCTGCAGGAAACATAAAACCTAATAAAGGTAAAAGTGGTAGTAAGGGTAAAATAGATGGAGTAATATCATTAATAATAGCATTAGCAGAATATCTAAATACTGATAATGATCCATCATCTATATATCAGGATAGAGGATTAAGGTTTATATAAACACATCATTGTTAATAAGTTGTATTGTTATTTTAAAAAAAAATTGTATATTTGTTACAGAAACAATTAAAAAACTTTATCATGAAAAATAATACAATAGATTTACAAGTAAAAGGAATTACATATTTTAAAACAAATAGGGGAGTAGGATATAATTGTCTTACTAATATAGAACATATACATATATTAAATGATGGTGTAGGGGGAGAAACTTATTTATATAATTATGGTGAAAAATATAAAATTCTAAATAAATTAGAAACACAATATGATGAGTTTCAGTTAGAAAGTTTAATAGATAAATATGAAAATGTAGATAGAAAATTTTAAATGAAACAATAAAGGGAGGTATTTTTACCTCCCTTTTTTTTTACAACAAACAGAAATAAAACAAATTAAAATGAACACTAAAATGAATTATTATAACATTAAAAAATTAATATCAGGGTATAAAGTTTGTCCTGAATTAAAATCTAAAACATTAATTGCAGTACCACAAAAAAAGGTGTATAGTAAATATGGATTAATACCTACAAGAGTAGTATTTAGAGATAAAAAAATGGATATAACATCTAATACACCTTTACTCCATAAAGACCAATTTAGAGATAGATTTAATAGGGGTACATTTTATACTTTATTATACTATGAATGGATGCCTAATAAACAACAATTATCATTATTTTAGGGGGGTATAATAATAGTTTTTTTTTATGTATATTTGTAAATTAAATATACTCTAAAAAATATATACCTTTGGGATTATTAGATTTTCTATACAAATCATCTGAAAAAAGATCTGCAAATAATTTTACATTAGGATCAGTTGGTACAAGTAATTCAGGGGTCAGAGTTAGCGAGATCAATTCTATAGGACTACCTGCAGTATGGGCGGCAGTTAGATTACTATCTGAAACTATATCATCATTACCTTTAAATGTCTATAGAAATGATAAAGATGGATCTAAATATGTAGATGAGAAAAATAATATAAATCTACTATTATCCACATCTCCTAACTCTAAATATACATCCTTCACATGGAGAAATGCATTAATGAATAGTTTATTATTATGGGGTAATGGATATTCACTAATAAAGAGAAATGGAGGAGGCAGACCTATAGAATTAGAATTATTAGATCCTGCAAAAGTAGATCCATTATTAGGTGATGATAATGAATTATATTATAAAGTAAAAGATAGAGGTAATTTTAACTCTATGGAGATACTTCATATAGTAGGATTATCATTTAATGGATTAATAGGTAAATCACCAATACAAGCATGTAAAGAGGCAGTAGGTTTTGGTTTAGCAACACAAAAATATGGATCAAATTTTTTTCAGGGTGCAAATTTATCAGGAGTTTTAGAAGTAAGTGGAGTATTAACTGATGATGCGGCAAACAGATTAAGACAATCATGGAATAGTAGGTATAGTGGATTATCTAATTCACATAGTACTGCAGTATTAGAAAATGGTACTACATTTAAACCTATATCCATGCCTTTAGCAGATGCAGAATTTGTTAATGCTTCTAATTTTTCTGTGGCCCAAGTTGCCCGTATATTTAGAGTGCCGCCACATATGATAGGTGATTTAAGTAAAGCAACCTATAGTAATATAGAACAACAATCATTAGAGTTTGCAAAATACTCACTCACTCCATATCTAATTAATATAGAACAGGAATTAAATAGGAAATTATTAAGTACTAAAGAACAAAATACTCATTTTTGTAAATTTAGAACTACTGAACTATTGCGATCAGATGCTAATAGTAGAGCAGATTATTATAGAAAATTATTTGAAGTAGGTGCATTATCACCTAATGATATAAGATCTGCAGAAAATATGAACAAAATACCTAATGGAGATGATTATTTTGTACCATTAAATTTAGGAGAATTAGGTAAAACAAATAATGAAAATAATAATCAAGATGGATAAAAATAAAAATAATATAGAAGGATTAGAGAGAAGAAACTATACAACTGAATTAAGAGTAGAAAATTCAGAAAATAGACAGGTAGTAGGATATGCATCTGTGTTTAAAGATGCAGAAGGTAATAGTGCATTATCAGAAAATTTAGGAGGGTTTAGAGAAAAAATAGATCCTAATGCATTTAATGATGTATTAAAAGATGATGTAAGAGCATTATTTAATCATGATCCTAATTATATTATAGGTAGAAGTACATCAGGTACATTATCATTATCAGTAGATGAGAGAGGTTTAAAGTATTCAGTAAATATACCTGAAACTACATATGGTGATGATTTAATGGTAAGTTTAAAAAGAGGTGATATTACTCAAAATTCATTTGGGTTTATAGTAGAGGATGATAGTTGGGATGAAGATGAAGATGGTAATACTATTAGAACTATTAATAAAGTAGGTAGATTATTAGATGTATCTATGGTTACATACCCTGCATACCCTGATGCAGAAATAGGTAAAAGATCATTTTTAAATTATAGAACTGAAAAAGAAAAAGCAGAAAACAAAAAACAACAAGAATACGAAATAAAGAGAAATTTATTAGAGAGAAAAATTAAATTAATAAAAATCAAAAATAGTAAATAAAATTATGAACTCAATTACTTTAAAAGAGCAGAGATCTGAAATGGTGGAAAATATGGAAACATTGTTAGATCATGCGAAATCAGAAGATAGAGATCTTACTGATGATGAAACAAAACAATGGGAAGGGTTTGATGCAGAAATCAAATCTATAGATAAAAAAATATCCATAGCAGAAAGACAGGAAGAACTGCGAAAATCAGTTGCAGTTAATATGTCTGTACAAACTGATCAGGAGGCGGCAACTAAAGAAATGAAATCATGGTCTTTATTTAAAGCAGTAAAGGAGGTTAATTCAGGTGGATTAACAGGAATAGAAAAGGAAATGCATCAAGAGGCAGAGAAGGAAAACAGATCATCTATGATGGGTATTGGATTACCTTCATTTATGACTAATAATGCAGAAAAAAGAGCAGTAATAGATCAGGGTACAAGTGCAATACAACCTGTATCTGTAAATGCATTTGCAGATGGATTAGTAGAAGGTGCATTATATAATGTAGTAGGTATCAACAATTTAGGTACTTTGGCGGCAGATACTATTGTACCTATAACAGGTGCAAATACTCCTGTATGGGATGCAGAAAATGATGCGGCAACAGATGTAGGTAATGATTTTGCAAAAATTACTTTATCTCCTAATCGTATTACAGGATATGCAGATTTATCAAATCAGATCCTAATTCAAAATGGTACAGGTGCAGAGGCGGCAATAATGAGAGATATGGGTAGACAAATTGCAAAACAAATTGATGCAAATATGTTTGCTAATACAAGTGCGGCAAATGGCCCTGCAAGTATTGTAGGTGGTGCAAGTGTATTAACATTTACAGAAGCGGCAACATATTCATCTACATCAGTTGCAGAAGATTTATTAATGGCAATTCAAACTCTTGCAGATGATCATGGATTAGATGGTAATTTAGGTTTTGTAAATTCTTTTGCAGGATATTCAGAAATTAAAAAATCTGCAATGGTAGGATCTGTATCACCATTATATAATGATAATAGATTAGCAGGATATAATGGATATTTTAGTAGTGCATGTGGTAGTACAGGTTCACCTGCAACTTCATTTAATGGATTATTTGGAGATTTCAGTAGAGTGTATTTTGGTACATTTGGTGCGACTAATATATTAGTAGATCCTTATTCTGCATCAGGATCAGGTGCAGTTAGATTGATGGTAAATCAATACTATGATTGGGGAGTAGCTTCAGATGCATCATTTGTAAAATATACTTCTTTATTATCATAGTATATTTTTTAATGAATTTTTTTTAAAAGGGAGGAGGATATAACACCTCCTCCTTTTTTATTTTATACAGGTTTTATATAATGGTGAAAGTAAATTTATATGGTACATTACCTACTGCAACAGGTGTAGTATCATTAGCAACTGCAAAAAGTTTTTTAAGAATTACACATAGTGCAGAAGATACATTAATTACTAATTTAATTACTGCATCTGTAGAAGTTGCACAAAATTATACTAATAGTAAATTTTTGAAACATGAATATGATTTAACTATGGAAACATGGGATGATGTTTATGTGAGTAATTTTTATAGACAAGATTTAACAGATGGTAGTTTTATTACGAGAGGTGGATATGTGGGTAAAGATGGTTTAAATCAAATAGTATTACCATATCCTCCATTAATTAGTTTAGATCATATTAAATACTATGATGCATCTAATACATTAATTACATGGGATAGTAGTAATTATAGATTACTAACCTATCTCAATCAAAAGGGATCAATAGAAATTAAAGATGGAGTAACATTACCTACATTAAAAGATAGGGGTGATGCAGTACAGATTAGATTTAAATGTGGATATACAAATTCTGATACAGATGGATCAGATATACCTGAAGCAATTAAAACTGCAATACTTTTGATTTTAGGTAGGATGTATGAATTAAGAGAGGATAGTGTAAGTAGATTACCAAAAGCATCAGAATATCTATTAGATCCATATAGATTTAAAACATTTTAATAATGAGTAAAGAATTTTTATCTGCAGGTGAATTAGATACACCTATAGAAATATATACTAATAGTAGTAGTCAAAATGATTTCGGTGAAATTATTAAATCTAAAACATTATTAAAAACTATATGGGCAAAATTAATGACTACAGGTACTAAAGGAAACGAAAAAACAGAAGATGATACAATAAGAGCAGAGAATAAAATGAATTTTTTAGTGAGATATGATGCAGATCTACAGATAGATAGTAGTACTATATCACCTCCTGATTATTTTGTAGTTAAGTATTTGAGTAAATTTTGGGATATAATCAGTATGGAGTATATGGGTAGAGGTAAGGGAGTAGTAATTAGATGTAAATATACTGATAATAATTTATAATGAGTGCAACACATACTAATAGGGCAGTAGAATTAAGTATAGATAAAAAAGATATGAGATCCTTAATACAGGGATTAGATCGTATTAAGGATAAATTTTCTGAAAAAAGAGCAAATACAGAAATAAATAAAATAGTATTTAATGCGGCAAAACCTATGATGGTAGTAATGAAATCTCTTGCAACAGAAGATGAAACTAAAGTATTAAAAAAATCTATAGGTAGATGGAGGACAAAAAGTGGTGTGAGAGTAGGTGCAAGATATAGACAAAAAGACAAAAATAAAGGGTGGTATGTGCATTTAGCGGCATATACACATAAAACAAGAGGTGATACAATGACTACCAAAAGTAATCCATTTTTATCAGATGCATTTGAAAGTACAAAAGGTATAACTGCAAAACTAATTATAGATGGAGTATCTAAATTAGTTGGTAAATTTTGGATGAGATAGATGGTAGGTCAAGCAATTAAATGGATGTTAATAGGGTATGGATCAGATGGTTATAATCCACAATATGATATATATAATATAGTGGGTAATAATGTCTATCCTAATGTAGTACCTCAAAATGTTGGATTACCTGCAATAGTTTATAGAGTAGATAAAACTGATCCTGATAAAGTAAAAGAAGTAAGGGCATTAGATAATAGAGTATATGTAGAAATAGATGTAAAAGATAAATCATATTCAGTAGTCAATCAATTATCTACATTAATTATTAATCAATTACATAGATACAATAATACATTTAATAGTAATGATAGTGATAGTATAGGATATGGTACTAATGAAGGATCTAATCAATATGGTAAATTTGCACCTGCATCTACAGGTACTACTCAATATGTAGGAGGAATACAAATTACATATTTAAGGTTTGAAAATTTAGTAGAAACTTATGATAAAAAATTAGATGTATATAATAATACTTTGACTTTTGAATTAGTGTATATAGATGATTTATCAGTATTAGGTGCAGATGTATATGTGAAGCTCACAGATTTAAATTTGATGAGTACTAATATAAATTCTACTGATGATCCATTATATACACAACCTATATCATTAAATCAGGGAGTAAATTATTTATTTACACCATCAGTATTATCATCAGATAATGCAGATATTACTGATAATACATTAGATGGTATATATGAAAATTGGTATGATCCATCAGGTACAAGTAATACTAATAGACCTACTTTAAAACAAAGTGCAGACAATCCCCCTATATATAATGAAAATAATTATTTAGAATTTAGTACTAATAATTTTTTATTATCATCAAAAGCATCAGATAGAATAAATAGAAAATATAAAAGGATGACTATGTTTGGTGTATTTGAGATGCCTAATTCAGATACAGGTGCAGATGGTACAAAAAATATATCCTCATTTTTATTTAAAAAAAGTACTACTACAGATAATGTTTGTGGTATATATACAAAGGTAAATGTAGTAAATAATGCGTCAGGATTAATACAATATGAAGTAATAGGTACTGCATTAGAAGATGATGGATCAGGGGGTACACAGATTAGAGGTTTTAGTATATCATTAGTTACAAAATGGGCAATGTTCGGTATTAACACTACATATAGTTGGGAAAAACCTACATATGTTTCAGTAAGTTATGATAAAACTGCACCTAATGTAGTAGGAGGTGAATTTGAATTAATTTTATCTAATGATTTTACAATGTATGGTGATAAAGATAATTTTGGATCATGGTCTGATACTGCATCTACATCATTTGCAAGTGGTTTATTTAATTTTGAAACATTAGCAAGTGATGTAACTAATTATGATACAAGAGGTGCAGGTATTATAGATGCAAATTACTCTATTAATATATATGATTTTGCATGTTTTTCTGAAAAAATGACATTTGGATCTAATAGATATAATCAGGTAAAAAGACAAATAATAGAAAAACATAATATGTTAAAAAGGATTACAAATTGATAGGTAAAGCAGTACACATATTACTAACAGATAAAATTAAAGAAATTGCAACAGGTGAAGTATATCCTGTAGTGATGCCTCAAAATGCAAATTTTAATTTAAATAATTTATCTAAATCTAATTATCCTGCAGTAATATATAATGTGTTTACTGAATATGAAACATCAAAAGATCAACTACCTAATATAATCTATAGTAGATTAATGATACATGTAGTATCTAATTCATATAAAAGTACAGATACATTAAGTAAAAAAATTAGAGATGTATTAGATCACTATGAAGATAAAAGTGCAAAAGGTTTAGTAAATGTACCATCATATAAAGATGGAGGTAATTTACACAATTTTATTAATAATGTAGAAATATCTAAAATCTTCTATAATGAGGAGGAGGATGATTATTTAGAAAAATTAGATCTATATACGAGAAAAATAGAATATGATGTATATTATTTTGATAATGTTTTAAAATTTAGTTATGATTTAAAAAATTCAGATAATCTAACCCCTACTAATCCTCTATGTTTAAATTTTGATTTTACACAAAATTTATTAATGAGAGAAAATACTGCAGGTGTACCTAATTATTATTCAATACCTGATAATATGGATGGTGCAGATTTTATATTTAATAAATTAGGCAAAGTAAAATTAATAGAAGATAAAGGAGTAAATGGTAAAGAATTACAAAACTATAAAGAATATATAAAATCTCCTGATGGTTTTACTTTATCACCTATATATAAAGATAATCCAAGATGTATAGAATTTGTTGGATCTAAAAGTATAGAAATGGAAAATGAAGGATCATCATCATTATTATCTGATAAAATACCTTTACCCTATGGTGCAATGTTTATATATGTATATAGACCACTATATACAGGAGGTGAGAATTATTTATCAGGAGATAATGGTGAAGCAGGAGATTTAGCACCCATGTTATTATCACATAAAAAAATAGGTAATGATATTACAATTCATTTTAATCCTAATGGAGGATCATTTAGTGGATCAAGAGTAATAACATTATTTACAACTTCTGATCCTACACAGGGAATAAATTATTGGAATGCAGATTATCATTTTTTATGTGTATCTTTGGGGGGTAGTAAACAATATACAGGAGGCACATATAATCAGAGTGGATGGTTTGAGTATTTTAATAGTAATTATAATCCTAAACTTACTACAGGACAGATAATAAAAAATAATTCATTTACAGGTAATACTGATAATATGAGTGATGGTACAGGTAATAATTTTACATTTAGTAGAATAGGATCAGGTACATCATCTGCAGGTTTTAGGATGTATGAACTTTTATTATTTATACCTAATGAGAAAAAAACACATGGAATAGATGCAGATGCACCTCCATTTCAACCTACAGATATTATATACAAAAAAGTAAAAGAATATATATATAATAAATATACAACTTTAAAATAATGAGATATGGAATATAAACCTACTTTAATTAAAAATAAATTACCTAATGTCAAAGGAGAAAAATTTGGGCCTATTGATGAAGATACATATATAACTTTATTTAATAATGGATATATAGATGATGAATATGGTATTATAAAAAAGAAAAAAAAGAATACAAAAAAAGATAAAGAGGAAACATTAGATAAAGAATAATCAATAATTAAAATAATTTTAGAATATGGCGACAATAATTAATGGAACAAATATGGTAATTTCTGTTGATGAGAGTACATCACCATCTGCAGGTGGATTAACTGCAATTGCGGCGGCGACTTCATGCAGTTGTCAAATCACAATAGATGCAGGTGAGGTTACAGATAAATCATCAGGAGATCGTAAAGAGTTTGTAGGTTTATCTTCATCATGGACTATTGATGCAGAAGCATTTTATAGTGAAGATGGATCAGGTGTACCTGATTTAAATAGTTTACTACCTGCGGCTTATGGTGATGCAAATGCATCTCAAAATGGAGTTGCACAATATCCAAGAGAGGTAATGGTAAGATTTACAGGGGGTACTGATACATATACAGGTACAGGATATATTACTTCATTATCTGCATCAGGTGGTGTGGAAGATGCAGGTACATTATCAATCTCTATACAGGGTACAGGTGATTTAACTATAGCATAAATAATATATAAATTTAAAAAAGTAAAAAAAAATGGCGGTAAAAGTAATTTCAGGATCATCTTTAATTCTGCAAATGGATCAGAGTAATAATCCTGCATCAGGATCAGAAACATTTACTACATTAGGAGGTAGTAATACCTGTAGTGTAAATATAACACAGGAGGCAATAGATACTACTAATAAAGATAGTGGTGGTAGAAAAGCATTTATTAATGGAGTTTCATCATGGACTATAGATGCAGAGGCATTTTATACAGATGGATCTTCAGATGGTGAAACTATAAGACCTTCTACACTTTATGATGCATTAGATGGTGGATATAGAATTGCAATTAAATTTTATACTGCAACAGGTCAAACAGGTGCAGTTAAATATACAGGATGGGGATATATAACATCTTTATCAGTTAATGCATCTGTAGGTGAGTGGAGTAGTTATAGTATTTCTGTACAGGGTGATGGTCAATTAACTAAAGCATCTGTATAGTAGGGTATATATTATACAATTTTTCTTTATATATTTAAAGAAAATTTATAATTATGAAAGAGAAACAAACTATTGCAATAGGTGGTAAAATGCGACCTATCCATTATGGTTTTTCTGCATTAGGTGAATGGTGTGATCTAACAGGATCAGGTCTAAATGATCTATCTAAATTAGGTGAAAATTTATCATTAACTGCGGCAATTCAGTTGATATGGTGTGGATTAAAACATGGTGCGAGAAGATCAAAAGTAGATTTTAATTATTCTATAGAAGATATAGGAGATTGGATAGATGATGAGGGGATGGATGTATTTAATTCATGCATGGATATATTTACTCAATCAATGGCTAAAATTTCACCTGATCAAAAAAAAAAGAAGGGGAAGAAGTAGGTAATACTTCTCCCCATACTTTTGATGATGTAATGGGTATTGCATTAGGTTTTCTTAATATGCCTTTAAAGGAGTTTTGGGATATAACCCCAAGACAACTACAACTAAAAATAGATAGTAAAAAAGAGTATGAAGAAATGTTGCAGAGGGGTGAGTGGGAAAGAATGAGATTTCAAACAACTGCATTAATTAATAAAGATCGCAAAAGATCTGAACAAATAAAAATGCAGGATCTAATCACTTTTGAATGGGAAAAAAACAAAAGAAAAAAACATGAAAAAAGTGATAGAGATAAAGCAATGTATCTAATACATAAAGAAAAATTAAAGCAAAAGGAATTAGAAAAAAACAAAGATAAATAATGAGTACTACCAAAACATTATCAGTATTTCTAAAACTAAATTCAAAGGCATTTACATCTTCATTAAAATCAATAGAAGGTAAATTAGGCAAATTCAGTAGAAAATTAGGAAGTATTGGATCATCAATGACTACTAATGTATCTATGCCCTTATTAGGTATAGGTGCAATGGCGGTTAAAACTGCATCAGAATTTGATGCATCAATGACAAAAATACAAACATTAGTAGGTGCATCTGCAGAGGAGGTAGATAGTTTAAAAAATAGTGTATTAGAATTAGCAGGAGAAACTGCAACTGCACCCAAAGATTTAGCAGAAGGATTATTTTTTATACAATCTGCAGGGTTTAAAGGTGCAGAGAGTTTAGAGGCATTAGAAGTTGCATCTAAAGGTGCGGCAATGGGTATGGGTGAAATGGGTGATATATCCAATGCATTAACTTCAATAATGACAGGTTATGCAGATAGTGGAATGACCGCCACAAGAGCAGGAGATTTATTACATGAAACACTAAAGCAGGGTAAATTTGAGGCAGGTGATTTTATGTCAAAATTAGGATCTGTTATACCTACTGCGGCGGCATTTGGAATATCATTTGAACAATTAGGTGCATCTGTGGCGACAATGTCTAAACTATCAGGAGATGCGGCAGGATCATTAACGGCAGTAAATAAGTTGATGATGTCATTAAATGCACCTGCAGAACAACAATCAGAAATTTTAAATAAAGTATTTGGATCATATGATAATTTGAGTAAATCATTAAAATCAGATTTTGCAGGTACATTAAGTACTATTTTTACTTCATTAGAAGGTAATGATCAGGAATTAATTAAAGTTTTTGGATCTGTAAATGCAGTTAAAGCCGCATTTTCTACTGCAGGATTACAGGGAGATACATATGCAGAGGTATTAGATGGAATGAATAATAGTTTGGGTAATGTCAATGAGGGGTTTGATGTTGCATCACAAACATCTGCATTTAAATTTAAACAGGCATTAGTAGATTTACAAGTTGCAGGAGTACAATTAGGTGAAAGTTTAATGCCCATAGCAACTAAAATTGCAGATAAATTATCTTCATTAGCAAAGGGTTTTAGTAGTATGAGTGAAGAAACAAGAGAAAAAATAATTAAAGTAGGATTAGCATTAGTGGCTATTGGCCCTGCATTAATGATAATTGCAAAATTAATTAAGTTGTTTCAATTTGTAGTAAAAGTAGTAAGGATTGCAGGTACTACTATAATTGCAGTAGGTAGAGCATTAAGATCATTAGGTAAAGGAGGATTAATAATAGGTGCAATAGTTTTAGCAGTAGGATTACTTATAAAAAATTGGGAATGGACAAAAAAGAAAATGGTAGAAGTAATTAATTATTTTATAGATCTATATAATGAAAGTACTATTTTTAAAATTGCAGTAGAGGGTATTAAATTTGGTTTTAAAGCATTATGGAATTATATACAATTTTGGTTTAAAAATGTAAAAGCAGTATTTACAGGGTTAGGTAATGCAATAGTAGATTTAATTAATTTTAGATCTCCTGTAGATAGTATAAAACAAATAGGTAAAGATATAAAAGATGCGGCAAAAGATTTTACAGAAAAAACTGCAAAAGATTTTGAAACTATGGTAGATAATATAAATTCTAAAGAAAAAGTAGAATTTATAACAGAGGATGATATACAGAAAAAAGTAGATGGGGTTAAAAATAAAGTAGGTGGATTAGTAGATAATTTAAAAGATATGACAGGGGGTGCATTAGATGATTTAGTATCTCCTGAAAGTACAGAGGTAGATGTAGATGCAACTGCAAATATAACAGATATAAATGTAGATACTACAGGTGGAGGTGATGGAGGTGGTGGAGGTGTTTCAACAGGTAAAGATGATAATCCATTTCAAAGTGTATTAGATAAATGGAAGGAAACTATGGAAGGTATGCAGGAACAATTAGATAATTTTGTTTCAGATTTTGGTGAAGGTTTTGCAGATATGGTTAGTACTACAATTATGGAGGGTAATAATTTGAGAGAAGCATTTGCAGGTTTTATGAAGGATATGATAAAACAAGTAGGACAATTAATTGTAAAGATGATGGTAATGAAGGCATTAATGGCTATTTTCAATCCTGCAGGTAGTGTAGGTGGATTATTTGGTGGTGGAGGATTAGGTGGATTATTTGGTGGTGGAGGTGGTGTAACTCCTTTTGCGAGTGGCGGATTAGTTAGTGGGCCTGTAATGGGTTTAGTTGGTGAGGCATCTACAAATAGTAATCCTGAAGTAATAGCACCATTATCAGATTTACAGGGTATGTTAGGTGGTATTGGTAGTGGTAGATTAAGTGGTGAAATACAGGGAGGAGATATATTATTGAGTAGTGATAGAACAAGAAATACACAATACAGAGTATCAGGAAGTAATACAGATTTTTAATAATTAAAAAATATATAAATTATGAATTTTATTTTAGAAAATTGGTTAGAATTATTAATAGGTTTAATGGCTTTTTTAAAAGTAATTGCAAACCTAACACCTACACAAAATGATAATATGGTTTTCAGTTGGATAGACAAAATTATTAATGTGTTTGTACCTAATTATAATAAAAAAGGTGGTAAACATAAATAAAATTAGGTAGGTGGCTTATAAAAAATATCAATGTAGATTTTATTCTGAAAATAAAGTAGGAGGTGCATATGTTTCACCTCCTTCTGCAGATCCTAATCAACAAAGATGGGAGATTGCAATATGGAAGGAAACAGGATCAGGTAGTACAACAGATTTTAAATGTACATCATCTGCATTTACTTTAAAAATGGATGGTGGTGATGATAATTTAGCATCACCAATAAAAACTACTTCTGTAGAGTTTGATATGATTTTAGAAACTGCATCACAAGAGCAGATAATAGATGATATATTATCAGTTGCAACAGGTAATGAGAATGAGTTTTGGGTGCAGATAGCAATGTATAATACTACTACTTCAACATGGGAGAATTTTTGGAGAGGTGTATTATTAGGTGATCTTGTATCTGTGCAGGATGTAGGAATTAATAGAATTATAAAAGTACAGGCAACAGATGGATTAACACAATTAAAATATAAATCTTTTGATCCTTCTACTTATGGTGGTTTAAAATCTTGTATGAATTTGATTAAAGTTTGTTTAGGTAGAATTAATCTAATTGCGGCAAGATATGGAGGATCTGATAGGATGATCGCACATACACCATTTTATTATTGTAAAGCAATGAGTGGAGGATTAACAGGTGCGGCAGGAGTTGATAGTGATACATGGAGGGAAAATGTTGATCATGATCCATTGTGTTTAACTAATGTAAATACAGAGATATTTAAATATGATGATGGTACATATTGGAGTTATTATGAGATATTAGAACAAGTTTTATCAACTTTTCAACTTCGTATAATGATGACAATGATAGAAGATGATGCAGGTAATGTAGGCCCTATGTGGTTATTACAATCTCCATTTGTATATCATGATTATAGTGGTAATCAAGATACAGATAATTTAACTTTTTTTCATCCTAATAATTTGACTACTGAAAGTGCATCAGGATATAAAGCAACATTTAGTACAAAATTAGTTAATCCTGCAGAGAGATTATCAGGAGGTATTACTACCTATTTACCTCCATTAAAACAATATAAAACAATCTACAATCATAAAATAATGCAGAATTTAGCATTAGGCCCTTTATCATTTAATTCATCTGAATATAATGATGCTAACCTTACTGATTTAACTGATCATTATATTAATACTCCTACTAATGGTTTTGTGTATAATTTATCTAAAAATACTGAAGATACACAGGTAGTAGGTTTTGGAGGTTTTGCAGAAAATTCTAATACTACTATACTAATTACAGGGGATCTTGAATACTATCCTGAAGTATGGAGTGCATGGGATTGGTTTGAAGAAAATAATTTATCTGTAAGTTTTGGTAATATAACTAATGTTGCATGGTTAGATCAATTAGTATTTGCGAGGATGGGATTAATGGTAAGTAGTAGGAGTGAGTTTGTATCAGATGGTACACCTTCTATTTTTTATAATTACTATTGGTATGGGATGAGTAGATTTGGTATTGCGGCAGGATCAATAGGGTGGATAGGCCCATCAGAAACATTAAATGGATCATATCCTGCATATTGGAATATCACATATCCTGCAGTATGGTCTTATACTGAATTAGATACAGGTAATACTATATATCCATATGGTACTGATACAGGTGTAGATGGTGGATATTGGTATTCAACTGCACAGACCATTGGTGCAATGGATCATTGGGCATGGTTTTCACCACATTTTCATCAAGTTGGAGGTAATAATGGTATGGTTTTAGGTAGTGCAGGTAGTGGTACAGATGAAAGTACATTTAATACAATGTGGAGTAATTATAATTATCAAAATGGATTGAGTACAGGCACAATATCATTTAGTAAAATTACACCATATGTACCTATAGTAGGTGATCAATATGGTTTTGTGCCTACTACAGGAGGTTTTATACAAACATTGAGATTATATTATGCATTTAAAAGAGATAAATGGTACACAGGAGATACTACAGGTGGTGGTAGTAACATTAGTAGATATTTATGTCATTTAGATTGGAGTAATCAGGGTGAAGCAGAGCATAAAAATAGAGGTATAGGTTTTGGATATAATCTAAATAATGTCAGGGTATATTTATTAGGTAATCAAAATGAGCAGGATGGATATTTTGATTATTCTATAGGATATTTTGAAAATAATAATGGTACTCCATCAGAGAGTGAAACACAAGATCCTGAAATAATAATAGGTGATCAACCTGATTTTGATGCATCACAAAATTATGTGGGTACTGATAATATAGGTGTATCACCTACTTATTTTGGTCAGTTTTGGATAACTAATACTAATGGTATTACATCACCTTCTTTACCTTATTATACAGGAGTAGATACAACAAGATGGATATGCACATGGGAAAGTGATAATAGTGGTAATTGGTTAAAACTGCATGAAAAAAGATGTAAGATGCAGGTAACACATCATTATAAATTAAAAGAAAAATTAGATTTATTATTTAAAGATAGATCACCTACTACTTCATATGCAACTGATTTTAAAATGACTAAATATGGTTTTAGTGCAATATATAATTGGTATGGTGCAGGTAGTACAGAAAATACTACATGGATAGATAATTTATATATGGTATCAGGGGGTGAATTTATTGCAGGTACAATGGAATGGAAAGTACAATTAGTAGATTGTTTGACATTTTCACAAAGTAATATAGTAAACAATTCATATAGTAGTAATAATACTGATTAAATGGCTATTAATAAAACAGGTAAAAGATTAAGAGTAAAAAATACTGCAAAAATACCTAAAACATTAGGGGGTAGTTTAAGTGGTAAATATAATGATATTAAGAATATCAAATATAGTAACAACTCATTAGATAGTAGAAGTGGTCAGGGTATAATAGGTGGTACAGGATCAGGAAGTATTACACATGCAACACCTAATACAGGACAATTAGATAGGGATAAAAATTTAAATTCACCTTTTGGAGAATGGTTACGAAAAAATGCATTGACTACTACTTCTAATCCTATTAATGGTGGCGGTGGAACTTCATCTATTGCTATTAATCCCTCTACATCAACATCACCTATAAGAGGTAAGGTATTATTTGAAGAACAATTATTTTATATATATGATAGATATACATTTAGATCTTATATATTTCAATGTTCTGCAGATGTAGATGCAAGAGATACAACTATAAATATAGTATCTACTACATTAATAAAAAATAAACATAGATTTGCATCAGGATCATATATAATATCTGATTTTAAAAGATTACAAATTTATGCATTAAATAATGAATTTAGAGTAAATATAAAAAAGGGTAGAGAACTTTATTTAACAAGATTAAGTACTGCAAATCAGTGGGGAAACACAGGAGGATATTATGTGTTTAATGGTACAGGTACTAATCCATCATTTACATTTAATACTGCATTTAGAAGTGCATTTATTACAATATCAAATGTATTTTTAAAATCAATAGATATTGCATATTATACTAATGTATCATGTGATTTAGAATTTAAAGTAGGTTTGATAGTTTGGAGAGATGGTTTTACTACTACTCCTACTTATGCAGATTTGCCTATGGTAACAGGAACAGATCCATCAGGAACACATACTGCAAATACTCAATATATAAAGACAATAGAATTAACAGGATTAGCAGGTATTGATACTCAATTAGGGGTAGGTTTATTTGTACGATCTGATACTTCTAATACATTAATATATGGTCATGGTAGTGCATCATTTAAAAATATACCTTCATGAGTTTAGAAAATAAAAAATCAGGCATAATACATAGAAAATCAGGAGATGATTTAGATAAAATAAAAAAACATTATGATGATGGTTTAATGTTAGATCCTACAGATAGGCCTGATGAATATCCACATCTATCTGCATTAATATATCAAATTGAATTAATGCAACAAGATATAGATGAATTAAGGAGATTTAGTGGTACAGAAGAAAATAGAAGGATTACTAATAATACTGATTTAATAGATATAAATACTAAAAATATACCTCCTATTAAAGTATTATTACCTAATTCTAATGATGAAATAGGTTTACAAGTTGATCAGGGTTTAAGGGGTACTACTTTAATAATTAATTATACTAATGATAAAGGCACATTATACAAAGGGCAGATATTATTAGAAGAACAAATAAAAAAGAAATGAGATCATTATTAGTATTTATATTCTTTGTATTGTTATTGTTTTTTTGCAGTAAATGTAATGCACAATTAGGTGTATTTAAATACTCTACTATATATGCATCTGCAGGTTTTAATCAGGTATTAGATGAGGTAAATACATACACTATACAAAATGGAATACTAACAGAAACTACAAAAGATAATAAATATAATTATAGATATGCATTAGGTATTAGGAGATTAGCAAGATTATCTATGGAAAATAGAAAATCATATAAAGATGGTACTGAAACTGAATTAGGTAAATTTAGATCTGCATTGATGAATGGTTTAGAGTATTTAGTATCATATGAAAATGTAAGGGATAGAGGTATTAATTATATTAATCAGGATTATTTTATAAGATACATATCTAAAAATTATATTATAAAATTACAAAGTACTAATTTACAGGGCATTGATTTAAAATATAGAGAGTTAGATTTAAGATTAAAAAAAGATGTTAAAGATTTTCAATTATCATTAGGCATCTCATATAGATTACATCCTGCATACTCTATTAATCCATTTAGTATTTTTAGTGGTAGTGATTATATAGAAGTTGCAAATAATTTAGGATATAATAGTGAGTATTATTATTTAGATATGAATAGTAACGGATATTTAGATAGATTTGAGATTTCTGATTATTATTGGTTTAATTCTGATGGTGATACTATTGCTAATAGTAATACAGAATTTATGCAGTATCATTATTCAGATATAGTAAATACATATAATAATAATGAAATAAATAAATTAGGAATACAACATACTATATCATCAGTTATTGGAATTAATTATTATAAGCATAATAATAATAATCATTATTTATTGTGGACTAATATATTACCATATCATTATAAACTTACTAAACATGGTTATAATGGATCTGTAGATTATGAAATTGGTGCAATAATACAAAGACCTATTAATAAATTTTTATCTGTATTTACAGAAGGGGTATATCTAAAGTATTTAGATAGAAGAAATTATAATATAAAAATAGGACTAAACATATTATTAAAATGAAAACATTGAATGAAAACACATTGATTAATTTAGATCTTAAAACATTATTTATAATTGTAGGTTTTGTAGTATCAATGGTGAGTATGTATGCTAAATTACAGGCGGATATAGAGGATGCAAAATTATTACCTAAACCTACATTATCTGCAACAGAATGGGAAATAAAAGATGAATTAATAAGGACTACTATTATGCAAAATGCAGTAGGTATTGATGAAATTAAAGATAAATTAAATACCATTGAAAATAGATTATATGAAATCAATAAATAAAAAAGATATATCTAATTATATTTATGTCTTAATAATGATATTAGTATTTCTATTATCATATAAAGTTAATGCACAAAGTTTTTTAAAAAATGATATATCTGTAGTAGAATTTAATACATCATGGAATGAAGATAATCATTTAAAAAATTTAGATAAGTTAAATAACTGCAAATACTATACCATAATACTATGTGATCACATAGAATACATGGATAAATATAATATAAAACAACCTACTATAATAGTATTTAATAATGGTAATGAAATTATAAGATTTAAAAGTACCATTATGTTAGATTTTGACATAACATACAAAGATTTACAAAAAGAGGTAGATGTATTATTGTTAAATAAATTTAATTAAAAATGTTATTATCAAAAAATTTTAGTTTAAAAGAATTTTTAAAATCAAATGTTGCAAAAAGAAAAGGTATTGTATTAGATCCTCCAAAAGATCATATATATAATATGCAGAAACTTTGCATGAAATTATTACAACCTGTTAGAGATGAATTAGGTAGGCCTATTAAAATAAATTCAGGATGGAGATCTATTGCATTAAATAAAGCATTAGGAGGTGCATACAAAATAAAAGATGGTAAATATATTGCAACTTCACAACATTGTAAAGGACAGGCGGCAGATCTACATTATGTAGATGGTAAAGGTAAAGCAAATAATAAATTATTATTTGATACTATTTTAGATATGGGATTAGAGTTTGATCAGATGATAAATGAATTTGATTATGCATGGATACATATTTCATTTAATGAAGGTAATAATAGATGTAAATTATTAGAAGCATATAAAGGAGAAAATGGTAGAACTGCATATAGAAAATATAAAAAAATAAAATCATTATGAGTATTATAGATAAATTATTTGGTGGTTTAAAATTAGATCTAAACAAAGCAATAGATGATCTTACTACTACTAAAGAAGAAAAAAGATCATTAAAAATACAAATGGATAAAGCATTGAGAAATCATAAAAAATCAATGTATGAATTAGAAGTAGAGGACAGAAAATCTGCAAGAGATATGTATAAAGATGATAGTGTAATTCAAAAAATTTTAGCAACTATATTTACATTAGCATACTTTACATTATCATTTGTATTAGCAAGATATTTTTTATTAAAAGATATAAATTTAGGTGAATTTGAAATAAGTTTTATATCTACTTTATTTGGTGCAATGTCGGCAAAAATTAATACTATTATTGATTTTTACTATGGTACAGGATCTAATAAAGATAATAAATAAAATGACATATAGACCAAGATTAAATAAATATGTGTATGAGTTTATAAACCATCACAAACGATCTAATGTAGTAGGTATTATTAGTGATACCCATTACCCATTTTCTCATAAAGATCATTTAAATTTTCTTTATGAAACTTTTAATAAATTTCAAGTAAATAGAATTGTACACATTGGTGATCTTGTTGATGGTGCGGCATGGAATATGTGGGAAACTAACCCAGAACAACCATCAGGATCTAAAGAGGCAGAATTAGCACAAAAGGATATAGATAAATTATTTAAAACATTCCCTAATGGAGATTTAACTATGGGTAATCATGATCAATTAATCAATAGGAGAATGTTAAAACATGCAATACCCAAAAAGTTTTATAGAACATTTGAGGATAGTTGGAATTTTCCTAAAGGATGGAAAACACATGACTATTTAGAAATAGATAATGTATTATATATACATGGTACAGGTAAAAGTGGTCAAAATGCAACTATTAATTTTATGACAGATTACAGGCAATCAGTAGTATCAGGTCATACTCATAGTAGTGGTGGAATAAATTATAGAGCATCATATAAAGATTTGACATTTGCATTAAATGTAGGATGCCTTATATCTACTAATGATATTGCATTTAATTATGGTAAGCATTTCAGTAAAAAACCTACATTAGGATGTGGGATAGTGGTAGAAGGTAAATATGGTTTTTTTATACCTATGAATTTAGGCAGTAAAATATCATATAAACAATGATGTGTTAATAACATTCAACTGAAAAATTTTCATATTTCATTTATATTAACAACATTTGCATAGTAAAAAAACAATACTATGAGTAAAAAAATATCAATTTTAATAATAGAATTATCTGCAATATATTTAATAGGCAGATTTTTAGTAAGTATTATATTTAATGTTTAGGGGGTAGGTGATATAGGATCTTCATTTATATATTTGTTATATTATGGAGGAACTATATCACCTATTAGATTTAAATGGAATTGCATTACATGATGAAAAAAAAGAGAGAGATGATGCAATTAGATTACTTTTAAAAGTTAAATCAATTAAAGCAAAAAAATATAAAAAAAAGGAATTAACAAATAAAGATATAATAGATGTTTACAGAAAAAAAGGAATGGAGGGGATTAAAAAATTCATTGATAGGAAGATATGTTATCTATATTCTACGATTTTTGTATATGATATATTGTTTCATCATTATAAAAATGAATGGTCAAAAATAGAAAATTTAATAAAAAAAGAAATAAATGAATAAATTAGATAATCAAGTAAGGGAAGATATAATAAATCAAGCATTACAATTATTTGATAATTTACCCACAATAGGTAAAAAAACTATTTTTAAAGAATTAGGAATAGATAAAGAGATAATAGAAGGTATGGATAAAAAAAAATACATTTCTATTTTAAAAAAAATGTATGAAATGGAGTTGAAGGATGTAGATTTAGATAATTTCAATCCTAATCCTAAATTTATTATAGTAAATGAGTATTTATCAGGAGATAAAAAAAATGAATTTGAAACAAAACAAAAAAATTATTAATTATGGAAAAATTAGATAAACAGGATTATAATTTATTATTAAATGTATTATTAAATAATAATTTAAAATTAAATGATAAAGATAAAGCATCTTTAGATCTTGTGAAATTGAAACTATTATATGAAACTAATAAATTAAAAACATTCTATGAATAAAGAAAATTTAAAACAGATATATGTAAAATATAATTTAGATAAAGAAGATATATTTACATTAAAATTTGGTAATACTGAAAAACATATTATTACGAGGAGTGGAGTAGAAAAAATACAAAATACATTAGGTATTGAGTGTAATTATAAAATAGAGAAATTATCAGAGGATCATAAATCATGCATTATTTTAGCAACAGGATGTATATTTAAAATAGATGATAAAGGACAAAAAGTACCTGCAATGATGTTACAATCATTTGGAGAAGTATCACCTAATAATAATAAATCTCCATATCCAATTTCAATCTGCGAAAAAAGAGCATTAGCAAGAGTGGTGATTAAAATGAGTGGATTGTATGGTATTCATTCAGAAGATGAAGCAGAAGATTTTAAAAAACAATAGATGAAACCATATCTCATATTATGTAATAATGCATCAGATATATTAGTAATGACTACTAAAGAAGATTTATTAGATATATTACTAATGTTAAATAAAGATCCTGAAATAGAGGTAATAGATTTTATAGAGTATAGATCAGAGGAGTATAAAATGTTAATTTATGGAGATGATTATATAGCAGAAGAAAATATAATAGATCATGCAATCAGTAAATAGATTAGTTAGAATTTGTTGCTATTACAACAAAGTAAAATTTGCAGATTTTTATAATCTATATAGCAATGTAAGAATAAAAGATACGAGATCTATAGTATATCATATATTAAAAACAGAATTAGGATTAAATACATATCAAATAAGCGAATTATTTAATAAACCTGTAGAATATGTAGAGGATCATATAAAATATCATTATAAAGAATATGATATAATAAATCATTATAAAAAAATATATGAAAATACTATTACTCAATTTAGAAATTGGAATAATACAGATTTAGATTTAGCATATAGTATAGTAAAATCAAAATATGATGTAGAGAGGGAAAATAAATATGAACAGATATTGAATGATAATAATAGATTAGAGCATGAGATAGATATATTAAAAATTAAATTAAATAAAAAAAGTTATGTATAAAATTAGAGGTAAAATAATAGATAGTAGAAATGAAACTATAAAATTAAAAGATGGAGAAAATGCAAAAAAAATGTATATCACTATAGAAGAAACTGATACAGGTTTTAATCATAAACATCAATTTGAGATTTTTGGAGAAACAAAAATAAATTTATTTAAAGATAAAATAAAAAAGGATAGATATGTGAAGATAGATTTTTATATTAAATCAAATGCATGGAAAGATAAATTTTTTAATACTTTAAATATAAAAGATATTAGATTAGAAGATGATATAGTAATACCTGAACAAGTATATGATAATACAGAAGAAAATGATACTCCATTTTAAAAATTAACCTTAAAATCAGAAACAATGGCTAAATATAGACAAATACATACAACTTTTTGGAATGATCCATTAATTTTAGATCTAACTCCTGAACAGAAATACTTTTATTTATATCTACTTACTAATCCTAATGTAAAACAATGTGGAATATATGAGATTAGTATTAGGCAAATGACATACCATACAGGATATAATACAGAAACTATAGAAAAATTATTAGATATGTTTGTGAAGCTCAATAAAATAGTATTAAGTAAAAAAACTAATGAGATTGCATTAATTAATTTTTTAAAGTATAATTATTCTGCATCTCCTAAAGTTAAAACATGTGTAGAGAAGGAATTAGATGAGGTGAAAAATAAAGACCTTATAAAGTATATATATAGTATAGATACTTTAAATATAGAGTATGGTAATAATAATAAGAATAAGAATAAGAATAATAATAATAAAAAAGAAAATAATAATAATAAGAATGTTTTACCCACTACAGAAATTTCTTTTAAAAATTATGTAAATGAATTAGATCATAAAGAACATCATCAAAATTTTATAGATTATTGGTGTGAAACTAATTCTGCAGGTAAAATGAGGTATATGTTAGAAAAAACATTTAGTATAGAAAAAAGATTAAGTAGATGGGCTTCAAATCAATTTGCAACTAAAAAAAAGAATGGTATGCCTGATTTTTATGATAATGCATATGTAAATAGGATAAAAGATGATCAAACCATGATGAGTAAATACAGAAAACATTTAATGAGTTTAGGATATGAACAAAAAATGTCCTATAATGGATCTGCATCATGGGTATTAAAAAAATAAGATATGGATATAAGTAAACTACCAATAAAAGATATATATGATTTAGTAAAAGAGGGTGAAATAGATCCTATTAAAGCATTTGTAGTATTAAAGGAGATAGAGAAAAAAAGTAAAGAGTATAAAAGTAAAATAGAAGATATTGCATTAGATGAATTATCTAAATATGGTAGAGAAGGATTAGAAATGGATGGTAATCAAATAAGTATTAAAAGATCTGCAGGTAGATGGAGTTTTAAACATATAAAGGAAGTAGTAGAGTTAGAAAATGAATTAAAAGCATTAAAAGAAAAACATAAAGGATCATATAAACAAATACAATCTAATATCACTTCAATAGGTGAAGGTGGTGATGTAATAGATCCTGCAGAATTTAAAGAAGGTAAAGAAATAATACAAATAAGACCAAAATGGATATAATAATAATAGCATTTATGGTAGGATTAGCAATAGGTATATATATAGTTAGTCAAATATCAGAATGGATAGATAAAAACATAAATAAATGATAAAACATAAAAAAGTATATTGTGATTTCTTTGGATATAATGAAGGTGATTTAATTCTATGTGAAGCATGTGTATCAGATTTTGAACACAATATATTATATCCATATAATAAAGTAGAAAATAGAGTAGTAAGAGAGGCGGTAGATATTCATCATTTAACTGCGAGAGGTATGGGATCTACTAAATGTTGTAATATAAATGAAATACCTAATCTTATTGCATTGTGTAGAGAACATCATATTAAAGCAGAAGGATGTAAAGAAACTAATAAAAAATATAGAATTATACATTTAAAAAATATAATTAAAAGATTAGAAGATGAAGATTTAAATAAAATAAAATGGTAATGAAAAATAGAAATTTAATACATAATGATAGTTGGAAAACCCCTAAAGAATTTTATGATAAATTAGATAATGAATTTAATTTTAATTTTGATCCATGTCCTTATATGCATGATATGAGTTGGGATGGATTAGAAATAGAATGGAAAGAGAGAAATTTTATTAATCCTCCATATAGTAGAAAATTAAAAGAGGCCTTTATAATGAAAGCAATAGAACAATCTAAAAAAGGTAAATTATGTGTAATGTTATTACCTGTATCTACAAGTACTAATATATTTCATGATTATATATTACCTAATAAAAAAGAAATAAGATTTATTAAAAGAAGATTAAAATTTATTGGATATAATACTAAAGGAGAATATGTAGATAATAAGTGTGGTATGCATGATAGTATGATAGTAATCTTTTAAAATTAATATAATGACTAAACTATATATAGATAAGAATAAAGAAGTAAAGATAGAAGATACATCTATTACTGAATATTTTACCCATATAGGTGAGAGAGCAGTAATATATAATAAAAGAATTAATAAAGAGATAGAAGGGTTAGATAAATTTAATAAAGAACAAAAAAAGATAATAAAAGAATTTTTTATACATCTTCTAAAGGAGTTAGATAAGTAAAATAAATTGATTATCTTTGTATATCCTCTTTATGAGGTTTTTGTATTGTTTCTGTGTAAACCCTTCTTTGTTTTTATTACATTGAGGGGTTTACTATTTATAAGTAATTGTAATATGAAAAATGAAATAAGCATTACAGATTTATTAGATATGTGTGGTAATAATGTATATGATACAGAGTATTCACATAAATTAACTATATCATGTAAACATAGTACTCATAGAATGTTTAAGGAATTAAAAGAGAAATTAAAGATGATGGATATAAAAGTAAATAATGCACAATTATTTGAGTATATGGTAGTGGAGTTATATAATAGTAATCTAAAGAGTTTAATATAATGCCTTACTTACCTACATCAACTAAATACAAATGGATGAGGAAGATAGTGAAGGTAGAGGATAATAGATCCTATAGTAAACCTGAACATGCAAAGTTGTATAATACAACAAGATGGAGGAAGATGAGAAACATGCACATCAAACACAATCCTCTGTGTGTAGTATGTAAAAAAAATAATAGAATAAAAGTTGCAGATGTAGTTGATCATATAGTAGAGGTAGCAGATGGTGGTAATATGTATGACTATACTAACCTTCAATCTTTATGTGATTATCATCATAGATCCAAGACCTCCTATGCAGTACATAGAAGAAAAAAAAATAAAAAAGATGTCAATAGTGAAAAAAAATAAATATCAGAGGTAATGGGAGGGGGGTGTTTATCACAAAAAACAAAAAACTCTA
>CEQK01016198.1_pt1 | contig 28764 bp, 13 predicted proteins | sample 531051 | NCBI WGS metagenome assembly CEQK01 (sample SAMEA2621229, study PRJEB7988) | marine metagenome | biome: marine biome (ENVO:00000447); feature: deep chlorophyll maximum layer (ENVO:xxxxxxxx); material: "saline water (ENVO:00002010), including plankton (ENVO:xxxxxxxx)" | depth 150 m
TATAGTTTTTGTATCTGGCTCATCATCATCTTCCATCATTGCAATTAAGGATAATAACGTCACTCCTATTCCTAAACCAGCTACATGAGCCCTCATTCCCTTCTTTCTTTCTTCGCTAGATTTATTATATATATCTATTATATCTTTTTTTGTTAAGTTACCCGCAAAGTAATTTCTAAACAAGTCTGTAATAAATTCTGAGCTTGCCCTATAGCTACCTATATTAACCTCTCCAAATCTATCTATATCTTCTGCTTTAAATCTATCTCTTATTAAGGTAATAAACCATTTCTTAAACTGTAATAAAGCTCTACCATAAGAATACATAGAAAGTAAGCTTGCGTCTAAAGCTGTATAACCCTCTCCATGTAATGTAGATATTTTATGATTAATATACATTACTCTTTCTTCTGTTATTGTTTCAGGATTATTAAATTCTTTATCTGTTAGCATTCCTAAAAATGCAGCGCCTTGTATGTACCCTTCTGTTTTGTCCATAAAAATATAAGCCCATTTTTCTATTTTTCCAAAAGCTCCTTTCTTTTCAGAAAGATGAATAAATTCATCAAAACTATATTCTACTATTCTATTGTCAGATAATATTTTTTGTGATTTAGTAAAATCTTTCCAATATCTACTTTCTCCTTTTATAAATTGATTACCTCCACGCTTTCTTAATTCTTGATATTTACCAGCCAATACATTTCCTATACCTACAGTCATGTTAAAACCAAGAAGTCTAAGTGATGTAAGTTTTACAAAGCCGTCTATAACTTTATCTCCTGTTTTTCCTAAAGCGCTTTCTTGTTCTTTTCTTTCTAGAAATCCTTCTTTCCACCATTCAGTTAAATATTTAACCGCGTTTTTATTATCTAAATTTTTATTAAATCCTATTATAGCATCTGTAAGTATTGCAACTTTATCCATTCCTGCAAAACGATCATCTCGTTCTACTATTACTCCGTCTTCCATTTTATATATTCCCTCACCATGCTTAAATATATGTCCTCTAGCAAACTCTAATAACGTAGTGTTTATATCATAAGATATGTTTTGTGATTTGACACCTTTTCTTATTTCATACTCCTGTATAAGTTCTGCGTCAACATCAGATATATTTTTAGAGCCTATCATTCTTTTTAACATTGCACCGTTATTAACTAATGCATCATACTCCATATCAGAAAGCATTATTTTTTTACCATCTTCATGTATACCTTGAGACTTATATCTTTTTGCTTTTTTTCTTAACTTATCTAATTCAAATATTTCTCTTCCTGATTTTAATTTAAGCTTACCTGTTCTACCTTTATACACATCATATTTCCACTCATAAAATGTTTTATAGACACTATCTCCGTTAGAATCTATTCCTCGGACTCTTACCCTATAATAATCATTTGCATCAATAGAAGCGCTGTAAAGGCCAAATAAACCATTTCTTGACATACTTTCTAGGTTACCCATTTGTACTCCAGGTATTCTAGTTTCTCCATCATCTGATCCTAACAATATTTCAGCAATAGCTTTATATCTAATGTAGTATTCTTCTTCTTGCTTTGTTAACTCTACTCCATTTTCTTCTATTTCCTCTGGAGTAAACAGCCTAACATTACCATTTTCTACAGTAGCTATATTTCCGTATATATATTGATAACGAGCATTAGTATCAAACCCTTGTCTTATTCTTTCTAGTATGCTTATGCCTTTCATTTTTGATTTAACTAAAGCTCTATTCTTTTCTTCTATTAAGTTTTTGTGCTCTTTAAAGCTTTTCATATACTTTCTGTACTCTTTTTGAGCTTCATTAATTAAATATTGTATTTCAGGCCTTTTAGATGTCATGTTATTAGATCCCAACCAGGTTTGAAATCCAGTTAAATCATCTTGAGCTACACCATCTACTCCAGGAGTTTTATATTCGTAGTTTTGTTTTTTTCCTTCGGTTCTTAAAAATTTAGCCTGCTCTTGAAACGCTCTTTGCCCTATTTCTTTTTCTATTGTATAAGCTATACCTTTAGTAGCAGAGTTATCCATCTTTCTAAACTTTCTAGCTCTGTCATATAGACCTTCCATAGTATATTTACTTAAGGGCTTTTTTTCTAATGTTGCTTCAAACTCTCTAACTAATTTTAAATGACTTCTGTATTTGTTGTATTTTTCAACGAGCATTTTATAAGTTTTAGAGTCTCTTTCTATTTTACTTATATCAATACCTTTGTCTGCATTCCATTCTGTAAAAGATAGAAGCTCTACTCCTTCTCCTAAATAATCGCTATTATAAGATGTGTCTGCTGTAATAACTTTTTTTGCCTTTCTAACAGGGGCTTCAAAACTATTATTATCTTTAGACGCCTTATCTATTTTTTTATCAAGAGTGTATTTATCTCTACCAGCCTTACGATTTTCAACATCTTTTATAGCATCATTTAATTCTGTAGAAACAGAGCCTGTTAAATAGTCAGCTTTTTTAGTTTGACTTTCTTCTATAATTCTAGACATTTCATCATTAATTCTTCCTAGGTATTCATTGTCAAAGAAAGGCGTAAATGATGTTGCTTTACCAGCGCCACCAGCTAAACCAAAACGATTAAACTCAGCTTCTATTTCAAAAATTAAATTTTTATCTAAATCAGAAAGTTCGGCAAATGATTCTTTAATTTGTTCTATAGCTTTGTAAGAAGTAAACTCTGTTATTTCTGCTCTATTTAATACAATATAATTCCCTTTGTCAGAAACTTGAATAACATTATCTAAAAAGTAATTCCCTTTTCTACGCTCTTGTAATTCTTTAAATTCCTTAATTAATACATCTTGATTTTTTCTTTCACCAAGCATACTAAACTCGCCTCTTAAATTATTTGTAATAACCTGATTAATAACTTCAGATTTTATTTCTCCTAACTTATTTAATTTACCTAAAACCATAGGAGTTGTTAATATATTTTGCATATAAGGAGTGTATCTTATATCTGTTCTAGATGCTCTTTCTAATATAGAATCAAATAAACCAGTAGCATGTTCTATAATGTTGTTAGTTTTAGTTTTTTCTGTAAAAGAATAATCTAATCCCATCTTGCCTAATAATGGGATTCTAACAAGCCCTTGAGCCTGAGCAATACCCTCTCTAATTTGTTTTAATTCTAAAGGGTTTTTTTCAATACTTTGGTGAACGGTAAATGCCTTAGATAAAGGATCTACAGCGGCTTGTTTAAATTTATCTAAAGTGTAAAGCATTAATATAGCTTGCTTTTGTGTAGCTTTAGTATTTTTTAAACTTTTTAAATTTATATTAATAACAGGATTTTTAACAAAGTCTTTTATATTTATATTACCTAAGCCATTATCTTTAGCAAATTTTAATAATTGATTTTCGCTTATACTATCTTTTTGTATAAACATATCCATTATGTCGCTATCTTTAGATATATAGTCTTTACTACTATTTCTTTTAGACTCCATATATTTTTTAACTATAGGAGAATTAAATAAAACAGCTAAATCGTTTAGTGAATAGCCAAGTCTTCTAAGCAGTACAAATGGAAATACACTTTGCATATCTAATCCTAGCTTGCTAGCATATTGGTGTTTAGCATTATCTAACGCTATATTAAGTATTTGGGCTACCCCATACCAATTACCCACTCCATTCTCTAAAGCAATATCGTCAAAAAATGTTTCTCTTGTTACAGCTTCGCTTTCTCCTTTAATAGTAATAGCAAAAGGCAACTCATCTCTGCTATTTGAAAACACATTAAATGATCTTTGTAACGATGCTATCATTCCGACTAAATTTTTTGCTGGAACATTGTCCTCAAACATTTGCGCGTCACCCCATGGAGCTAATTGAGAGTCGGTTTCTTTTAAAGCTGGAACTTTAGCAATAGCGTTTTCAGCATCAGAAATAAAATCAATATCAGCCTGTATTTCTTTTTGTATTTCATCTTTACTTGCTAGCTCTACATATAAATCAAAAAACTCATTAGAATCTGCTCTCCATTCTTTTTTAGCAACTTCTTCTGGTGTCCATTTAAAGTTCATATGAATTGAATCTCCATCTAAATCAGCCCCCCAGTATTTACTCACCCACGCGGGTATAGTTACGTTAGACGTAGGAGAATCTCCAATTTGTTTATGAAAATCTTTTACTACAAATATAGAGCTGCTTACTTTACCGTGAGCGGGAACTCTTGTCCCAATAAATAAATCTCCTTTTTTAACTCCTTGTTTTTGTAAATATCCAGGAACTATTGCTTCAGATGCAACTACGTTTTCATCTCCTGCGTATAATCCTTTTTCATAAGATTTTAATCCCATACCTAAGCTAGAAGATTGATAACCTATAGACCCCTTAGTATACATCTTAGTTCCTTTATGTGTAATTCGTCCTGTCGCTATAGAATTATGTACAGCATTTAAATAAGGGTATCTAGGGTCAAGATTGTCATACGTGTTATCTACAAGAACGTCAAATACTTCAGCAGTAACAGATGATTTAAATGAATCCCTTTCTTTTAATACGGTTTCTTCACTGGCCTTATCATTCATTATAAGACTAGCATTTCTACTAGAGTTATTAGCCTCCATTACATTTTGCCTAAGCTCTAGCATTCTGTTTATAGTAGCCTGATTTTCTGGCGTTATATTGCTTAAAAGATTATAGAATAACTGAGAAGGAAAAAACCTTTCATCTGTCTGTTTATCTAGTTCTAATTGTATGCCTAAACCTTCTCCCGACAATCCTTGATACTTACTATCACCTCCATAGATTTCGTCTTGTTTAGTTAGTATGTCAGACATATTATAGTCTTCGCCTATATCATGTATAAAGTTATCTCCTCCCGAGTAAAGTTTAGCGGCTGATTCAGATGCGGCTATGATTAAACCACCCTTAGATGTTAAATCAATTTCTGCTTTTCTTGCCCTAAGAATATCTCCTATATTTTTAAAATAAAGGCTTTGTACTTCTAGCTCTGGAGTTAATGTATGTACAGCAAATTTCATATATGTAGTTCTGCCTTTTTGTGGCCCTTCTAATTGAGTATAATGATATACAAACTTAAATACATTACCTACCTTTTGAGCCTCACCATATTTAGCTCTAATAAATTCTGCTTGTTCAGGCAATACATATCCCATTGCATCATTCTCAATAGCAGTATCAACATTGTCTTCTGTTCCTATATTACCCTCTTTATCTACATAGTAATCTTTAGTGACAACAAATTCTACAGAGGTGTTTCTGTCAAAGACTACGTGACTAGCGATAGCTCCAGCGGCACGTTTAATATAATCTACCTGATCTTTAGATTGCCTATGGTCGTGTATAAATAACTGTTGAGCCATAAACTTGTTGGCTATATATGAAGTTAAAAAAGATTCAATAGCCCCATCTTGTAATACTCCCTTTTTTATAGCCTCATTATTTTTAAACAACTCTTTGTTAGTATTTGCATACTCACGCCACTGTTTAATCAGCCTAGGCATTTCTTTTATCTTATTATTTTCAATAGTATAAGGAAATACACGATCGCCATTTTTATATTTAGCATTATAAGCAGGATTATTTTTAACTCTAGATAGCAATGCTTTTCTACTTTTAGTATCGTGAGCGGCTATACTTTCTATATAATATCTCCTGCTTTTATCAGAAAATACTGCAATAGGTTGATCATATTTAATTGTTTCTTGTTTATTCTTAACTCCTTGATTGTATCTGTTTAAAAACATAAAAAAGTCGCCAGCTATTAATTCATTAGGATTTACATCATTTAATTTTTTAGATCTTGATTGTTTATTTTTTAACCCTACAGCATTATTAATAATACGTCTCATCATTCCTGAATGAACTGTAAAGTGAAATGTTTTTACACCTCTATCGTTTTTATTAAGCAATGCTAGTTGACTATAAATATTATTATCAGGATGCATTATATCATTCTTATCAATAATTATTCCATCATTAATAATCTTTTCTACATTTTTAGCCCTATTGTGTAATCCATTTTCTTTATTAAATACACTAACTCCGTCCCCCTCTACATTATCTACCATTGATAAATAATTAATAGCTCTTGAGGCGACAAGCCCTTGTAAAAGTATAGTTCTTAATTCTGATTGTTTACCATGAATAAGTCCTTCTACAGGAAAGTTTACATAATCAGAAAACCCTTCTTTTTTATTTTTATACTTCATAAAAGATTCATACTTCATTTTTGGGCCAAACTTTGTTTTAGTATGCTCAAATAGTATGTTCCATAAAAACTGCCTTTCTCCTTTAAAAAGTATTGGTGTTTGTAATAATGCGTCTTTATTAATTAAACTACCCTTTGCGTTATCATCTAACAAAATATCTAAAACTTTATAAGCGGCATTATATCTATCGCTTCTATTTCTAGGATTTCTTTCAAAAAATAATTCATTATATATAGCTGCAATTTGATTTGCTTTATCTTTATTTCCTTTAACGTCTTTAATAACGCTATCAATTACTCCTTGCTCTATTGTTGCGCTAGTACTTTCATATCTGTTCCAAAATCTTTTACCTTCATTTCCAATAGTTAAAACATTATGCGCCAGAACCTCTATGGTAATACCCTCAATAGGACCCTTAATTTCCATTAGCTTAGCATTAGTAAGAGCCTTATCATTTTTATATACTCTATCTAATACGCTTAGCATTGCCATTATATTAGGGTTTTCAGAGCCCCTGAGCATATTAATAAAATCATACGGATCATTTTGTGTGTCTTTTGCTAAAGACATAAGAGTAGCCAATAATTCTTTTGTTTTTATTTGATCGTCCTCTCTATAGTTATGCACTTCTACAATCTTTTTAATAAAATTAGTTGTAGTGGTTGGTAGCGCAATAGCTTTTGTTAAATCATCATATTTATCTACCTCATTAGTCATACCTTCAGACTCTCCAATTACATCATCAGTAGATTTTAAACTAATACCAATTTTGGCTAATTCGCCATCTAATATAATGTCTGCTTTTTTAAGATCTCCTGGTCGTTTTAACTGCGTTACAATAGCTGTAATATAATCTTTAGTATCTTTTATTAATTCATCTTTAATGTCTAAATTAGAATCATTAGCTATGGCCTCCATTACTTTATCTGCTATTTGTTCAGGAGTTAAATTACGACCTATAAAATCTCCTATATAAGACGACACAGCAGCATATGAAGTAGGCTTTTGTAGCATTTTTTTATTAGCCTTGTTAATAGGGCCATATCCAGAGTTCATCATATATGGCACGGTTCTATCAGCAGAATTAAAGTTAAGTAGTACAGTTTTAATTGCTGCTTCTAAATCTAATCCAGCTATATTTTCTACACTAAGATCTAATAATTTTCTAGCCTCTTCATCAGTGGCTAGCTTTTTACTTTCTTTATAAAACTCTATTAAATCTTTTTCTAATTGTTTCTGAGCGGCAGAGCCTTTTACAACAGCGTCTACTGTTCCATAAGAATACGCTTCTAATGTTCTTGTAAATGTTTCTTCAAGTAAATGCTTTTGTTGGTCTACCCTAACATCTTTGGCTCCATTAATTTTTAGTTGCGTTCTAAGAGATAAAAATAGTTCATTTATTCTAGTGCTGTCTCCTACTTTTTCAGCAGCAGCTATATTAGATGCAATGTCAATTAAATCACTTGTATACCTTGTCGTGTCAGTATTATTAATTATATTTCTATATATAGAGCCTAAAGTAGCCTTAACTCCTTTATAACTCATTAAAGTAAGCTCTGGGTAGTCTTGTTTAGTTTTTTGATATAATTCTGATTTAGGTAAAAGCTTTCTAATTTTTTTCATTAATGGTGTGTCTTCCATTAAACCATAATAGATATGTCCAGCTTCGTGTATTATATCTGATTGTGCTACTGAATCTATATTAATAAATACAGTAGACCCTATAGCTAAAGATGAGGCTTCTTCACCATAATCAGTTAATAACTTTTCATAAGCTAAAACTCCTTTTGCACCAGGAAACTTTTTATTGACTATATCTTTAACTATAGATGTAGCTATAACACCAGAGCCGTATTTATATAAAGGTCTTATGTCTAATACTGTAGGCTCGTAATTAGGTATTTCTTTTTGGCTTTTTGTAAGAAACTTTTTAATTTTTTCTTTAGATTCTTTTACTGCTCCTATTAGCCTGTCTATTTTACGAGTATCTTTTTTCTTGGCTTTTTTTACAGGATCTTTGGCTTTAAAATCTCGTTGAGCTACCTTGCCTACTACTTCACCATTTATAACAACTTCTATTTCAGTTTCATATAAAAGGTTATCAAACTGAAAGTACAGCTTGCCATCCACCTCAACAACACCCTCTTGACCTTTAACTGGTTTTTTAAGACGTAATTCAACATTAGCATCTTCATCTAATACATACTTATCAGAAGTATTATCAAAATCTCTGTACTGAATAGTTTCTCCCTCTGGAGTTTTAATAAAGTAATTAGGCCCCTTGCCTTTTTGTATGTCAGCTTTTTTTATCTGACGAGGACCTTTTTCTAAGCTTTCTTCTGTAGTTTTATATTCCTTAGTTTTAGGAACTATTTGAGGTTGGTCTTTTTTTTTTACGTCTTCATCAGACTTTTTTTGTTTTCTTATAGCGCTTTCAATGTCTTTATTATTTATAGTTCCACCTCTGCCGCTACCTTTTATTTTTGTTGCCTCTTCTATAGATATAATACCATCTTCTATAGCTTTTTTTAATTTTGTTTTTGCTCCTGAAGTAATATTAAGTTTATCTATATCTTCTATAGTTTTTTCTTCTGTTTTTGGCTTTCTAACTCTATTTACTAATCCTTTTACTCCTTCAACAGCCCTGCCCCCTAAATCTTTTACAGTTTCTAATGCTTTTGTTCCCGCTTCTTTTACTTGATCTACAAGAGGAGTCTTTTCTTCAGCTTTAGCATCTGCTTCAGCTTTTTCTCTCTCAATTTTTTGCTTTTCTCCTTCTTGTGTAAAAGCTTCAAATTCGTCTTTTGTTAATCCTTCTTTTTTAAATCTAGCATCTCTTTTTCCAGTAGATTTAGCTATAGGGGCTTGATCTACTTTAGCAGTATATATATCTTCAATAGACTGTTCTACACTTGCTAAATCGTTATTTAAAGCTTCTATTGTAGCATCATGTCTTTCTTTTAATGCTTGTAATTTTGCTTCTAATTTTTTCTTATCTTTAATAACAGATTTTTGATGTTCCACCGTTTCATTATAGCTTGCTTTTTCATCAGCTATTTCGCCTTCCTTACGAGTTTTAACCATTTCTAAGTTAAACGCTTTTTCAGCACCTGCCTCAGTAAGAGAACTATTTACATGATGTTTTGCATAATCTCTTTCTGCTAATTCAATTCTTGCTTTATATTCTAATCCCTGCTCTTCAGACAGCTTATTATCTTTAACTAAATTGTCTACAATAGACATAGCGGCAGATCCATCTCCTGAATAATTCCAAATATTAGACGCTATTAAATTATCTATTGCTTGCTCAAATATAATAGCTTGTTCTGCGCTCATATTGCCTTCATTGTTAGAAAGCATATCTATTACATTATTATAAGCGTCTATCTTTTTATCTGTAAGATGTTTTCTTTCAGCAGCAGCATCAAAATACCCTCTTGCTCCACCCATAGCTCCTCCTAATCCTACAGAAGACCAAAATATATCTCTTAGTCCAGAATCTTTTCCAAATGGAGCTTCTTTTAACCATGAGGTCCAAGACTCATAACCCTTATTGTTTGCTTGCTGTATATTTTTGTATTTAGCCCATTCCTGATAAACCTCTTGAAACCCTTCTGTTAATCCTTCTACTCCAGCATAAACTCCTGCTGCTGGTAAATTTGGCACTACACTTCTCATCAACATTCCAGTAAGACCCTTCATATTTTTTGCAAATGGTGCTTTTGCTATAGGGCTTCTTAACACCTTGCCCATTAAGCCTCTACCAGCACCTCCAAATAAAATTCCATATTGAAGTATATCTACACCCATCCATATAGCGTTATCTGCCATAACTCCTGCCGCGTGACTTGCTGCTTCTTCTGGTGTAAACATAGGATTACCATTAGCATCTACATCATTAGCCATTTCTTGATACGCTTCTCCAGCCAAAAAAGCTCCTTCAAATAAATTGGCTGTTGCACCACCACCAATATATCCACTTATATTTCTTGCAAGTTTAGTAGGCTTTATTCCAGCCTTTCCTAAATCAACACCTAATTTACCTAAAGCTCCAGTGCCTTTTACTCCTTTAAACCCTTTTTCTCCAGCACCTGTTAATTTTACCCCTTTAGCCATTTTACCAAACATTCCTGATTTAGAGGCATATTTTAATGCTGTTGGACCAAGTCTACCAAGTAGTCTTCCTGCTAGTATAGAACCACCAGCATATGGCATTATAAACGATGCGGCATAAGGAACAAGCCTTGATATTTTTGAACTCCAAAACTCTCCTTTAAACATATCATCCCAAGTAATATCTTGCAAATCTTCAGATAATACTAAAGCATTTTCTTTTTGATATTCTGTTCCTACTTTTTTTAAGTACGATCCTACGCTTGTAGTTAAATCGCCCTCTCCTGGAGTAAGTAACGCTGACAAATAATCTATAGTGTCTCCTGTTCCTGAAACTAAATCACCCCAACCAGCTTTTAATCCTCTAGCAACTCTTTCTCCAGTAGAACCTATCATTGCATTAGGATCTGTTATTTGTTGCTGTGGAGCAGGACCATATCTTTCAGCGTCTAGCCCAGAATATAATGTATTGCCCATTTCACCAGCGGCAACCCCTTGCGCGTATTGATCTAGAGCAATATCATTAATAGTATTTGTTTGAATAGAATTTTCTATAAGGCCACTTAATCCAGTTGGACCTTGCTGCATATCTCCTTCATACAAGTTTTGTATATCTTGTTCTGGTGATTGCGGTGTTAGTGAGGGTGGTGTAGCCCTGCCTAATATTTCATTAAGACCTGAAGTATAATCGTTGTCTGCCATTATCTACCTCTTTGATACTGAATTATTCCTTTTGTAATTTTTCTACTATTTTTATAGTCTTTTTCATTATATTGTGTTTGACTATATTCGTCATAGTTTCCAGTTTTTATTGCTGTTAACATTGCCTCAAAAGCTGGGTTGCCACCTATTAAACCTTCTTGTAAAATTTTAGCACTATAGGCCATGTATTGTCCTGGATTTTGTGCTATCATTTTTTTAGAAGGATCTGTTTCTTGTGGATTAAAATCATATGGATAAGTTCTTTCTTGTTGCGAAGCTACAAATAAATCTGACATTATCATAGGAACTGCTTGCTGAATTTTAACTGCAGGAACCCTAGACAAACCAAGACCAACTGTTAAAGTTTGATCGTATCCTGAAACAAGATCTTCAACAGATTCAGGATTTGGCATATTTAATTGTCTTTGTAATTTAGCGTTAGCAACCATTTGTCTTTTAGCAATCATTTTTTCTCTTGCCATTTGTTGTTCATATGAACCTGATTGCCCTAAAACTTCATTTAGTTTTTCTGGATTTATTTGTTCGTTTAAAGACATTAATACGTTTGCGTCTCCTAAATCTAATTCTTTATAGTAAACATCATTATGTGACAATAAATCAAAATCTTCCATTTCTGCTACAATTACTGGCTGGAAAACAACGTCTTTGTATTCTTTTGATAATTTTGTCCTGTCTTCTTTATTAGTAACATCGGTAAGTAAAATAGATTTTCCATCTGCACCAGTTCCTCTTAAAGCAACAAAATATCCATTAAGCTTAAGATCCATTTTTTCATCTTCACCTACCCAGTCTTCAAAGCCTGTTTCTCCTGGCATTATATCTGATGTATCTTGTGATGTTATTTGATGACCTCTTGAGTCGTATGCGCCAACCATGCCTACATCATATATTTTACGATTTTTAGACACATACTTAGATATGTCAGAATCTTGATATTTACCAAATAAAATTTCTGATATTTTATCTTCTATATTTTTATCTACAAACACCTGGCCTCCTGAAGCAACTTGCCTACCTTTTCCAAAAATAGCTTTTGTACCTACATAACTTTTAGTTTGTTTTGTTGCATCATATCCGCCAAATCTATTCCAGGTTTTAGCTAAACCAGTTTCGTTAAAAAGTTTGTGGAATGTTTCACCATCTTTTAAATTTAAATTATCAAAGAATTGTTTTCCAGTAACTATACCAGTTTTATTGGTTTCTTTAGTCATTCTTTTTAACTCACTACCAAAATCAGTATCAATTTCTTTTTCTCCAAACATAGCCTGGCCATTAAAATAATCTACCCCTCCTGAAGGGGTTACATTCAATTCATTAGCAAGCCAAGCTTTCATTTGACTATCAGTATATTGTGTACCTGGTTCAGCGTTAGAATCATTAATCATGTCCGCAAGTATTGCACTATAATTATCATATAATACATCATCTAAATTTATAGCGTCTGCTGAATTACGAGCCTTTATAGATTCATTTAAATAATCCTGTCTGCCTCCATAAAATATAAAATTATCTGTTGTTCCGTCTAAAAATTGTTTATATCTTTCTTTGCTTCCTTTTGTTAAAAATCTATCATTTTTATCTTTATCTAAAGCATAAGCGTGGTACAACTCTAAACTAGCTTTATTTTTATTTACCCTTCTAGAAACAGGATTATCTTTAAGCTTTGCCTTATATTCTTCTAATAAATAATCTAAATTACCATATAGTCTTGCATTATCTACAGATCCATGCTGTCTTAAGATTTCTTGTATATCTCCCCAGCCAGACATGGTGTTATGCCAATTTCTAAAATCATCTATATCTTTTTGTCTAGAAAAATTATTTTTAGTATACAAGTCCATTTTAGCAGCTTCAGTGGCTGTATTCAGTTGAGACTGTAATGCTTTTTGTTTATCTAATTGTGCAAGCTCCATTTGACGCTGTTGTTGCGCTATTTGAAACTCTTGTAGTTTTCTTTGATCTCTCATTTCTTGTATACGACCAGCAGCCTGCATTGGTCCTGTAAGAGCTTCAAAAAATCCGTAATCTACTGTTGACATATTTTATTCTTGTATTATTGTTCTGTTTTTCCCCAATTTGTTATAGAGTTAAGTAAATTTGTAGTTCCAGGCGCTGGATTAGGAACTAAAGAGCTTCTACCAAACCCTGATAGTAAATTTGTAAATGCTGCTGATGTAAATCCTGCTGCTGATTTTTTATTAGCAACTTGTCTTTCCATATCTTCAGCTCTTTCCTTTTCTGTTTGTTGTATATCAAAATTTTCCTTAAAGAGCATTGCTTTTTCATATCTCTCTTGATTCGCAGCTTGTAGCTCTTCATCTTTTACTGCATAGTTTAATAATGCAGAACTACGTTGAGCATCCAAAACTCCTGATTGAGCTAAAAATCTAGCCCTTTGACCTCCAGAACCTCTTACCGCGTTTTCTAATCCTATTTGATAAGACTTATCTAGTTCTTTTCTAAACTTTCTAGCTTGATCTGGATGAAAACCTTTTTTAGCTAACTCTCTAGTTTGTCTTAAATGTTGCATAAACATTGGAGATAGCTCAGCGCTAGCCTGTGGTTTTACTTCTTCCATTGCGGCTTTTAAACCTTTTTTACCCATTATGTATGAGATAATAGCCCCAGGCCCTCCAATAGCATCTAAAGCGGCGCCAGCCCCTTTTAGTAACTCGCTTCCAGCTTGACCAAATTTTTGAGCTTTTGTTAAAGGTGTTTCTTTAGCAGGCGTCTCTTCAACAACTACCTCTTCAGTGGGCTTTTCTTCAGTGGTTACTTCTTCAGTAGGAGTCTCTATTATCTGTGACTGATCAGTTTTTTCATCAACTACATTATAAACAATATCATCACTTTTATCATCGCTTAAAGGATCTGGTAACACAGGAGTAGTTTTACTTTTTTCTATATCAATAGATCCATCAGGAAGTAAAATGTTTTGATTATAACCTTGTTGTACTGGACTAATATCATAGTCTCTCCAACCTTGCTTTGTTAACAGTTTTACCCTATTCCCTGACTCTAATATAGTTTTTCTAGACTCTGCTATTTCCTTTGTTATATCTGCTGGTACGTCCTCTCCAGCGTTTACATATGCTTTTGCCTCGTTCTGCAATCTAGATAGCTGAGCTCTTGCATTATTTTCTCTATTCACATAATTATTTAACTCTTTTTTATATAAATCTTCTTTTAATACGTTTTCTTTTTTTGAAAGACTTTTTATTAATTCACTTCTTTTTTTTATGAGACTATTATATTCTTTTGTCCCTTTACTAAAAGAATTTAGATTTTTTTCTATACTATTTAATTCCTTAAAGGCGTCTTGATTATCTTCTAGATATTTTAAATATTCATCTCTACCAGATATTCTGTCTAAAATATCTTTTCTGTATTTCTTTTTGCTTGTGCTTTTAGAATCTTCCTCTATTTTAACCTCTGGTATTAATGTTGACTCCTCTATTGGCTCTTCTCCAGAAATAGGATAATACCCTTTTTGTTCTTTTTGCTGCTCTATTTCTTCATCAGTTTTGCCTTTTTGAGAAACTATAATATTTTCCTCATCATCAAAACTGATTAAATTTAAATTATCTATTCTTTTTTGTATTGCTTTTGAAGACTGATCTTTAGGCTTTTCAAATTCTTTCATAAAAGCTTTTGTGGCATCCTCTTCATCTTTATAGCTACTATTAAGATAATTTTGAGCCTCTTGCTCTTTTAATGCAAAATCAATTTGCCCTTTCCAATTTGTTTCCCAGTTTGGCACCTGCTCTAAAAATGCTTTTTTTCTAGCAGGAAATGTGTGTTGAAAAAGACCTATACCTTTATTTTTTACATTTGCCATTTCAACCGCATCGGAATAAAAAAGTGATTCAGATTGTATATTAGCAATAATTCCCAAGGCTTTATTCTTGGTCATTTTAGGTTTAGTCATTAAATAATTATAAACCTCTTTTATAGATATTTTATTTTTTCCTGGTAGAGCCATTATGCCATTCCGTTAGATTTCCACTTTTTAATATTTTTCTTTACTACTTTTACAATATTATCATCAGTCATATCCATTTTAAATTGATCTGTAGCGTGATCATATATACCCGAGCCTTTCATTGCTCTAAACGGCAACGCGCCTCCGCCCGCGTAGATATTGCCATCTTTATCCACAGGCATAGGATTTCCTTTATGTGTCTCAGGCCCAGGAGTTATCTTTCCTGCTGACATTGCATTTCTTATTCTGTTTGCTGCTGATTTATTATTACCAGTAGCTATATCATTTTCTAATGCTTCTTGATCATTAACAATTAATTCGTTTCCTGTAAATTCTGCGACAATATCCGCACCCATCTTCATTCCTTGTTCAGCATATGCTCTAGCATTGTAATTGCCCCCATATTGGTTGTCATATCTAGACGCTCTATCCTGATACATTTGAGCCATTAAATTAGACTCCATCTCTTTTCTATTTTCTTCTACCTGTTCTGCTCTTTGATCATATATATCTTGTTGTTGACTTGTAACTTCAGCTATAGCTTGCTTTTTTCTTTTTTGAGCCGCTTTTTTACCTTTTCTTGAAAACATTCCTCCTAAAAGTAAAGCGCCTAAAGCAAGACCTGGATGCATTCCTAATATACTTGCGCCTGCCGCTCCCGTTCCACCAGCAGCTGTTAATGGGCCTATAAACCCAGCTGGAGCTGCCGCTGTAGTTAACCCAAGCATTGGAGCTAAAGCCCTTCCTGCTAACAATGTGCTTCCTATAGTTCCTAAACTTTCTGTTCTTGTCCAGTCGTAAGGATTTTGATTTCTTGTCATTCCATATACCATAGCGGCTGGACCCAGACTACCCAACGTTCCTTTAGCGCCTAAACTTTTTCCTGCTTTAGATAAATATGGAGATATTGATTCTGCTAAGCCTGCATATTGTAACCCCTGTGTACCCCTAAGCATTAAGTCTTCAGTTTTACTAAGACCCGTATCTTGTGCTTGCATTATAGGATTTATTATACTTCTATCCTCACCTGTGTATATATTTCTTGATGACTTTGGTGTATAAGCTCCAGATGAATAAGGGTTAATAGGAGCGTAATCCATTTTTACATTAGATAAATTGTTGCCAATATTAGCAAAATTAGTGTTTAATAAATCTCCGTATAATTTTGTAGCACCTATAATATCTGAATACGCCATAATTTATTTTTAGTATGTTTTTCTATACTTTGCAAGTATTGCAAAGATATTAAATTTTTCTGTGGTTTTTGCACTATATTTTATTTTTGCATATGTACCTCTTGTTCTACGTGTACTTTTAGCTGTTCTAATAGGGGCCTTTAACACTCCGTCAATATATTTATCGGCTTGCAAACCTATTATTTCTATCCACTCCACGTGATACTCTTCAGAGCCATTACTTAAATCAATTCGTATCCTTTCTATAATACTTTCGTCCCATTTACTTGTACCTGCCATATCCCACTCAGCAATTACATAATCACTATCTATACCTGTAGGAACATTTATTATTGATTGTCTTGACGGGCTTTCTCCAAGTCCAACAAAACTTCCTTTTTCTTTTTCTAAATATTCATAGCCTACCCAGCGCAACCTTCCAAGCCAATCACTAGTATTAGTCACCCTTTTAACTTTCATTCTTATTTTGTTATTATACTTACCATGTATATTTATTTCTAAACCTTTTCCTGGGCTTCTAAATTTATTACCTGCTTGTGTTACTAATTCTATACCATTAGTAGTTATTGGCGGGGCTATAGTTGCAGTTCCATCGTAGAACCACCAACCATGTATTGCTTTAGTAAAATCCCATCTTCTATTAATAACTAATTGTTCTGTTTCGTCTAACAAATTACTTCTATAATTACCATCTTGATCTGGCAAAATTGTTGTTGTCTTTATAGTATCGTGAGAAATATCAGTGGTGTAGTCAATAAAACTATAGTCTACATGTTTAGGGGTCATAACTACTTGCACATTATCAAAAACTTTACTTCTTGCTGCTTCAGAGTTTATAACTTTTACTATATAACTTTCGTCTGGCATTTCTATTGTTCCAGCAATTGCAATCTTTAAACCTGTAATTGCATTTCCGTTATTGTCTAACTCTACCTGTCCAGACACAGAAGAAGTTATAGTACTAATTGTATAAAGATCATCTTTTTTGCCAAAAAAATGTGTCTTTTTATTGTCTTTATGTTTATCCCAAATCCATAAACTTAATGGATTGCATCTTCTTTTCCTATTAGCAACTGACGTTCCAAGAGCTGTGTTATTGTCAGAGGCCCCGTAATCATAGTATGGTATATTATAGTAATTTCCTTGTAGCCCGTCAATACGACTAAAGTTTGTTATAGCGTTAACACTTATTTCGTTTTCTGGACATAGCATAAAAGAACCCTGACCTCCTGCAAGCCATTGTGGAGGAGCAACACTATACTTAGAAATAAACGCATTTACAGCCTCACTATACACTAATGTTTCTGATGTTCCTACTGGCTCTCCACTTCTAGTGCTTCCCATCAGGTGATTGTCTGATTTTCTAGAAAACTGTTGTCTATGATGATCTTTACTTTCCCAAGTAGAGTTATGAAATGTAACTAATAATTCTTTATTTTTATAATCATATATAGAGGTTATTCCTAAAAATCTTAAAGGATTGTCTGACAAATAATTTCTGTTGTCTGTAGGTTTTTCTAAACTATCTAACATTCCGTAATTTGTACCATGCACAACAGGTCCTGCTGCATGCACTCCACCCGCAGCACCTCCAGTCCCTGAAGTTGAAGTACACTCTCTGTATGCTCTTTGCTCCCACTCTTTTATTATGTATTTTAAATAATTTCTTTGTCCTAACGCATCGCCAAGAGATATTAATTTTTCTGTATCATATTTAAATAATCTACCAAAATTGCTATCAACAAAATAAAGAGACTTTTCACTCATAGCTACACTAAATCTATGTCTAGACCCGTATTTTGTTGATATGTATATATGATTCTCTACAGTTTCTCCAGTACCAGTAAATAATGATGTACCAGCATCATCACTTAACATAGATAATGGATTTACAAGAAGTTTAGCAAAAGCGCTATCTTGCAATACATATATCTCATTTTTAAAGTTTACAATTCTATTTATTTCACCATAAAGACCTTCCATATCGTGAAATTGATTTATAGGAAATTGTCTAAAAGCATCTGATTTTTGTCCTAATATTTTTGTATTAGAATATGCTATTTCATAAGGAAGGTTCAAGCTTTTTTGAAAAGTTTTTTCATCTACCATTAATCCAGACTTCAAACTATTTTCTTGAGAATAAACGTTGTTATATAGCCAATCATTACTATATGGAGCTTGATTCATATCTTTACCTATTACAGTATCTCCAGCATTTAAGGTTAATCCACTACGCATATCAGTATTTACATAAGATTCTACAGGGAATAATTGCCATCTTGAAGCAGAGTGCTTCATATATGGGCTAGATGTTTTCTGATGAGTATATAAATTAACAAAAGTATCTCCTCCGAACACTTGTGATACGTGACCTTGTGCTGTATTATTAGGATTAGAATCTCCTACTGGATGAAAATTACCACAAGGTATATATCTTGTTTTTTCTATTGACCCCTTGCTATATCCACCATATGCAACTACATTTCTTACTATAGAGCACAAATATTTAAAAGGAACTAAATCTTTAGATCCAGAATAGTGTATTTTTAAATCGCCTCCGCTATCATGGTTGTCAGTTGAAATAACATTATTGTCCCAATAACGCGTTAACCACCCTGAATTAAAAGGGTAGGAAACATAACCATTGTATGGAGTATTATTTCCGCCTGACGGATATTGATTCCCATCACTCTCTATTCCGCCCCAAAAACCATGCTCATATAATGCGGACCAGTTTTGTGGTGAAAACCAGGCATCATATTTTCTATTAGAAGCAGTCATATTATTATAATTAGCAGCAAAATCAGTGGCGTCATCAGCCGACCCATTTTTTCTTACAACATGCACCCTATTATCTATTTCAATTAAAATACTTCTTAACCCCATTTGCATTGTTGAAACTGTATCATAATTATAATCCTCTTGCTCAAGATTAGTTTGCTCTCCATCTGCTGCTGTTTTCCCTTTTAAAAAAACTTGATCTGCGGCAACAGCATCAAAAACCCTAAAAACTTGACCTGAGTCTTCGTGTTTTCCTTCGTTGCAAACTCCTAATGTATTGTTAGAAAAACCTGAAATTTCACCACGATCTACCCTTCGGTTGTGTTTAAAAAATCCACTAGGAACTATTTCTCCATCAGACAATTCTTTTGAATTTGCTATAGGTAGTTGCCATCCGTATTCACTATTTGGTCTCCAGCCCGCATTACCACCACCACCGCCTATAAACTTTCCGCCATCTATTTCCATCCCTATACCGATGTAAGGATCGTAAGAGCAAAATTTTCCTATAAGAGCTCTGTAATATCTGTCTATAGTTTTGCTAGTGCAAAATTGTAATGCTTGGTACAGCGATTTATTAGTACCATATGGTTGCCAGAGCTCAACGTGACTATTTTCTGACCAATCCACAGGCTCACTACCAGAATAAGTTTTTACCTCTGTATTACAATTAGAGTAAAATGAAAAAGGATTTCCCGTTGAGCGATCATTAAATCTACCCTCATCTGTTAACTTTAAACAATCGTCTATTCTTAACATATCACCTTCTCTGTAAACATAAGGTCTAATACCAAAAGCACTATCTGGCGCGTCTAATGTAAACACACTTCCGCTACACTCATATCTTGGTGTATAGCCATATCTTACGGAGGGAGTATTGTTAGATGTTGCTCCAACCCTACCTATATCATACTCTCCTGTCCCCCCAAAACCTACATTCCTTGTTGCATAAGAGGTTGTCTTGTCATAACTTCCAAAATATCCACAATGTCTCTTGTGGAGTCCGTATGTTCCTGGGCCCCCAAAAGAATAGCCAGCGTTGTCCCCTCGGCCCCTAGCATGCCCTGATCCATTTGAAACATTAGCGACATATTGCCATTTTTTCATATCCTCTCTTTCTGGCCAATAGAAAACTTTACCAGCAGAATTTCCTCCCGTTGTTACTTCTCCATCTGATGTGCTATCTTCGTGAAAGGCCATAAAAGAGTGTTCTGCCAATCCTAAATAACCATTTAAATAAGTATTGTATTCTGGTTGTTCTGGAAGGGTTGGATCAACACCACCAGTTGGATCATTATATTGATTTACAAAAACTGGGTCTCCGTCAAAAGCCTCGTTGTCTTTTTGGCAAAATCTTGCCGCTCCATAACCATATTTTTGACCTAACTTTGCGCTTCCATATTGTACTGTTTGATTTAACAAGCCCTGATGCACAACTCTTTTATCCTCTTCTGTTCTTTGAGCCCTAACAACTCTAAATCCAGATATTTTTTTACAAACACTATCAGGTATTATAAATTCAAATGAAACATAAAGGTCAAACAAATAATAAATATCATCGTGATTGGTTATATCCGCTCCTCCCCTACTTTCTAGGTATGCAGGAACGGCTCTTACCTGCCCGCCTGCATGCGAGTAATCAGTTCCAGTTGTTCCAGGAAGGTCGTCTCTTTGCGCTCCATCACTTTTAATATATGCGTTTAAATTTTGTCCTACTCCCGTAGTAGTTGTTCTTTGCGTAAACCACTCTACATCTACTGGAGGAACTGTATGTCCATATGCAAATGCCAATCTAAAATCTTTTATAAATTTATGAGCAACTATACAATCAGTATCTGTCCCGCTACTATTGTCTAAAGCATTCCAACTAGAACCACCCCCGTCTGTTGTTGGTCTAAAAGGGGTGTAATCTAATCCATTTGTAGAATTTTCATTTTTAATGTCTATCATTCTGTTTACATCATATTGATGTGGAGTTTCAATATCTCCTATCCACAAAACATTACCAGGAGCTCCATTTAAATCATATATCTGAACGCCAAATCTATATACATCTCCCCTTTGATAGCCTCTAAGATTTCCAGCTAAATGAGGATCTTTTGAGCCTCCCAAAGACATAGATGTTCTAAATTTTGTCTCTCCTGATGCTCCGTCAAAAACACTATCACTTTCTACATCGGCAAATTCTGTTTGTACTTCATCTGATAAGTTTGTAGAAGACACAAAAGGAGAAGACCAGGCATTTTTAGACTGATCTCCTATTTTTTCTTGAACTCCAAAAGATACACGGCAGCCTCCTAGTCCATTTGTAGCGTAATTAAAACTTTCTGCCCCCACAGTCATTTTGTCTGATAAATATTTATATAAAAAATGTGTTTGATACCAAGTTTTTGCAGCAGCCCCATATCCCGCTCTTTGATTTGAAAGAGCAGTTGTCCACATTGGAATGTTTTTTGTGTCGTTATAATTAATAAAATCATACGTATTAGACGCTTCGTACATGCTATTGGGAACCCCTAACAATTGGCCATGACCCACTTTATAGCCAAACTCATCTTGTACAGAATAATCATATGCAATATCATTTATAGAAACGGGATCTCCGTTACTATCTAACTGATAATGCTTTACTTCTATATCGTTAGTTGTTAGCATTGCGTCTAAACGATTTGCTGCGCTATTAGCAAGTCTATATCTTAAAACTTTTACGTTCCACTCTTGTTCTGATATAAAGTTTCTTTTTTGCCTTAAGTTAGCAGCAAATAAAATATTATCTTTAATTGCAATATCTTTACAGACATCAAATGTATTGCTTTCTATTAATATTTCTTCTAAACCATTTTCTACTTCGTTGTTCCAGTTTGTATGTTGAAAATTGCTTGAAAGACCACTTATTTGATTCCTAGCTACAACAGCAACTCTTGGAGGGGCGTTGTTATCTTCGTAAAATAAAGCGTATAGCTCTACATAAGCAAAATTTTGATCTATATCTTTTACGTCTATCTGAAATCCTTGTGTTCCTATATTTCCTTTTGGACCACCCGCATATAAGGTTGAATTTCCAAAAGCTTGATCAGAAACATGATACATATTACTTAATGGCGCAAATGTTGATTCTCCTCCATTTTCAGATATATATTTATAAGTATACTGATAAACCCCTACTGGCAAAGATCCAGATAAAGTACTTGCAAGTGTAGCTTGTGACGGATTCATAAGGGGGGTAATATCTAAAGAGTTTTGATTTATTAAATCTAACCTATCTTGTTTTATATTTAGCGTTCTTAATGGATTTTTATTATCTGTCCAATAAACTCTAGAAATAACATCATTTTCTACTATATGCTCCATTCTTATTGGAGTGTCTAAATCCATATTTAAATTAGGATATTGTGCCTGCGCAGGATTTCCTTGATTGTAACAAACTCTTAAATCTGAAACTTTTTTTACTTTAAATTCATGATCAAAGTCTACTAATAAAAAAATAGTTCTATCTATTTCTGTATTTTCTATAGAACTTCCGTCTGTTGAAGATATTGGATTTTGATTATTTCTATCCCACTCAAATCTTCCCACTATAACAAGCAATAATTGATTGGCATATGAAACATGACCTACAATAGAGCACCTGTTAGACAGCTCTTGATTGTTTGATATACTTATATTATCAGGACCTCTATCATAAAAAGTTTTATAATCTGCATATGTAGTACCGCCCCCCTCGCCTTCATTTACACTTATAGGAAATGATGCCAAATTAACAAACAAACTGTTTCCTTCTATGTTTTCTACAGTAAATGTATCTCCTTCTGAATTTGTAAGTCTAATATTTTGTGCGTCAGCATAACTTCCACTTAGTTGAAAATGTGGATCCAAATCGCTAACCATTCCATGCGTGAAACTTTCTGGTTTTGATACACCTTTTTGTTGTTGAGCACCTTGTTGTCCTCTATTCTTTTTTGCCATCTTAGAAATCTATTAAACTACTTCTATCATTTGAAATAGGAACTAATGTATTCCACATATTACCTATTTGTTTTAACTCTTCTGATGTAGGCATACTATCATCCCCTCTAGCCTTACCACATAAAAAATACCACCTTTTTTCTAAATCTTTTGTTATGTATTGCGGCAATTTTCCATTATAAAATTCTATTAATTTCATTTGCCACATTATATACTGGGCAACCGCAGTTTCGTGACCCTCTTTTATCATAGGCCAACCTCTAACATCTGTAGGGTAGGTTAAATAAACAATAGTTATTTCATCTACATTATCATGTGTTATATTTAATCTATTGCCTTCTAAATAATATCTAAAAGATCTTTGCTGTGAATCATCATTAAGTTTTCCTACTCTTTGTCTGTGCACCGCAGATGTTTTTTTAATTACAGCGTGCTCATAGTCAGAATCATCTGTCCCAACTCTTACCCCTAATAATTTTATATTATTTTCTGGTAATATTATTTGCTGATTTCTATATATACCCTTTCCTCCTGTTAAAGACAGTCCGCTTACCTTTGCATTTGCATTATCTGATGCTAAAGAATAGTCATTACCATCTGGGCCTATTTCTTTTGCTGTAATAGTTAATGTTCCCGCTGTAGTATCTACAGTATAATCAGCTATATTTATTGCTTCAGGATAATGCAGTGCAGCAGAATTTTCTATTATTGGCCCAGTCATAGGACTTACACCAGTTCCTGTAAAACCTTTTAAACTTTCTAACAATCCATACGGAGAGGTTGTTGTGTCAGTTAAAGTTAGGGCTAGAGTGCTATCTATTTTTAGCTCGTTTGGTGACTTTGCCTCACCCCAATTTGTTGTATCTTTAAAAAATAACTCTACACCATTTAGGGTGATAGAATCTCCTGATGTTGGGTTTGCTGCAAACGTTATAGTTCCAGAAGCTTTAGCGCCTGTTGAATTATATGTTGTTTCTTTTTGAACAAAAGTATCTCTACTTCCAATAAGTTTTTCCGCCTCATAAGTCCACTCAATCCAACTATTGGTATGCCTAGTAAAATCTTCTAGTCCTAAATTTCTGGATACAGTTGTAAATACTCTATCTATGTTTACATGCATAATTTATAATTTATACAGAAGCAATAAATACTTCTAATTGATGATTGGCAACCCCTTTTACTTTTAAAGCTGTAGCGTTATCTAATGTAGACCCGCCATTACCTCCTTCGCACGTAGTTCCTGTATACATAATACTACTATTTGCAGCTACAGATGTGTAAGCCGCATCAGAAGCTTCATCATCTAAACCAACTTGTAAAGCATCTGTACCGTCTAAATTAGTTACTCTTATATACCTAACGTCAGCCCTAACAAAAGCTCCATCAGCAGTTGTTGTTCCAAAAGTAGCAACTTTAGTTAAATTGGTATTTGCAAGCTTTATAATTCTTTTAGAGGAATTAATAATACTACCAAAAGTATGTGTATATGTTTGAGCAAAATCTAAATTATCTGTTGATCCAGTATCGTGCCCTACAGCTAAAGCCTCTGTAATTGTCACTGTCAGCGTTGCCGCATTTAAATCAGTATCTGCCATTTTTTTTAATCTTTATTTATTAATTTTTTTGAATACCCTAAAGGCATTATTTTACAATTTCTATATTTTGTTGGTCTTACCCAAACCAATTTTTTATAATAATCATCTAAAATAGGAACCTTATAAAAAACTGTTTCTCCCTTTTCTTTTGTAGCTTCATTATCAACCCTTATATGAAACGCTCTTTTATGAGGTTTTTCATCTAAATATACATACCCCATTTGGTTTGGCAAATATACTTGATGATCTCTTTCTGTTACATCTCTTATAAGTATTTCAAAAAACCTTTTTATTATACTATAATATAATTTATAGTCAATATTTTTATATAGCATTGTTTTTACATGCTTATATATTTTTCTTATTGGTGTATACTTATCTTTGTACTTGTGCCCCACTTGCTTTTAATCTTAAATTATCATCTAGCCCGTCTACCACTACATCCTTGTTAGTTTTTAACTCTGTTTGCACTTCAACCTGAATAATTCTTTGCACCAAGTCACTTACAAACTCTAACGGTATAGGGTAAGGAGATTTATCATCTTGAAACTCTTGTATAGCGGAAATTATGCTTGTCTCTGTAGGGTTTTGTAATATAGCGCGAAATCTAGGCTTATAACTATATCTAATATCCATCGCCACTGGAGTTTGTAAATCACCTCTGTTAATTGGACCGTCCATTAATCCATGTACTTTAATTTCGCTTTTTGGATAAGAAGACATTATATAATAAGGCTTGTCATTACTTGTAAATTTATTAAAATCTCCAAATTGCCGTTCTGATAATGATTTTCTATAAATAGCAATTTCATTTCCTGTATCAGAATAAGACATGTTAACCATATCACGAACCCTTCTATTTACTGAAAGGTTTTTAATACCCCCATCATTAGGCAGGGTTAAAATAGAAGGGGTTTCAATTTTTAAAAAGCCCTGATTTCTCCAGCTCCCCCTCATTTGTTTTTTTGCAGAACTTATACCAAAAGCATTAATAGCAAAATAGTTATCACTACTAGTATAAGCTATAGGATAAAAATCGCCTAATATAAATTCTTGATAAATATTTTTAGCATTTAAAATGCCTTTATTGATATTATCAGCTATTAATTTTGCTCTATGATAATGAATCCAATGTTTTATTTGTGCAGTACTGATATTATTTTCTGCACTATTCTGACCCCCATAAGCTAAATTCTTAATATTATATGCTATTTCGTTTAATGTAATCATTAGGCATAAATTAGGTTGTTACAAAATTAATTAATTTTTCTTTATAAAACAAAAATAGGCCTTAACTATTTCTAGTCTTAACCTATTCTTGCAGCAGGGAGCAAAAGAACTCTCTTTAAATATCATTTATTATGACGATGGGGTCATTAACCCTATATCCACTCTTGTCATTTTTTCTACCGCTAGCTGAACTATTTCTCTTTGATGATGCTCTTTAAAAGATCTAGGTTGTCCAGGTGTAGACGAGCCAGTAAAAGCTTCATTTAAAGTAGGTAGTTGCAGTGTTTGTATATGAACTGATCTTATAGGTATAGCGGGCAAAATCAGCAAATTATTTTCTAAATACGCCCAACATGGATTAGTATTAGAAGGTTTATTAAAGGGATCATCTGTATTTTGTACTTCTTTATAATCTCTTATTGATTTATTTTTTACAGATATAAAAGGTCCAAAATCAACATCTCCTACACCAACTCCCGCGTTTGGATTTCCTGTAGAGTCTAAAACTTCATCATAATTATAAAAGCTTACAGATACATGTAATACATATAAGTGCTGTTTTGGTAAAACGTATTGATTTCCAGATTCCCAATATCCCTTTGTAGACGTAAACGTATTTATGTCAAACTTTTCTGATAAGGCTGGATAGTCAATAGCTCCTGGAGCATTATATATAAGGGCTCCCCCTATAATCTCTGCCTTAGTTAATCCAAAAGTAGCATCGTTTATTAAGCCAGATAACGCAGACCTAGAATCTTCATCAACTAGCATTTTTTCATAATGCATGTTTACAAAATCTGAAATCGCAAGATTTAAAAATTTATCTTTTTCTTCTGATGTAAAATACGGCTGATCTGCTTTATCTAAAAGCAAATCTATTAATTCTTTAGCCTGGTCTAGCGTCATATATTATTTACTTTTTCTTATTACCAAACCATCCTTTAGGTTTAGTAGTTTCGTTTTCTAGTTGGTTAATAGTACTAGTAGACATAGTTTGTGGTTGAGGTGTTTCTTCAACAGCCACTCTTTCAGCTACAGGAACCTCTTCTACAGCTGGTTTACCAGTTCTTAACTGTCTTCTAAGCAGAGCGTATATATCTGCGTTTTCTTTTAACCATACAATTGCTTGTTCGTCAGCCAGTCCAATATTTAAAGACCCGTGTTTCCAAACACCATTAACATTTGTTAATACATTTTTTGCCACTGCTTTCTTTAAAAATATTCTGTACTCTTGATCTATATCATTTATTAATGATAAAAAATTATCTGGAGTTGTATTAGCATATTGAATAATTTTGGCTTTTAACATAGTATCTTCTATGTCTGAATCCATACCTATTAATATTGCTAAATCTTTCATGGCATTCATAGATAGGTCGGTAGCCTTTGTAATTGCTTCTGCGCTTTTTAAAGCACTTTCAGCATTTTTTTCATCGTTTGCTCTTAAATCTTCAATGGTAAATTTACCACTCAATAATGGATGATCTTTTAAAAATTCGTAAACTCTCTTGTCTTGTTTTTGATTAATATCTAAAGACACAACAGCCTGAAACATTTCATAGCCATCTGTCATTTGATCATTAATATCTACTAAATTTACATTTCTTCCCTGCCTATCTTTATAATTACCAAATTTACAGTAATTAAATTTATCAGGTCTTTTTGATTTGATTAATACAATGTGTTTTTTCATTTTCTTTCTTTTTAGTTAATACTCCCTGTTATTTATTGTGCACTTTTCCTCCTTTTCTTTCTTTTACTATATTTCCGTTTTCTATCCAAGTTTTGTTAGAAGATTCTGTTTTCCATTTAAATCCAGATCTACCTCCTATTGAAAATACTTGCGGACTTGGTTCTTTTACCAATTCGTCTTCTTTTAACTCTACTACTTTCCCGTTTCTTACTACTAGTCTTGTTTTCATTTTACAAATATAAGAATTTTGGGGGAACCGAAGCTCCCCCGAAACTCAAATTTACATTACAAACTACTATCCACTATGGTCTGCTCCACCATCGGCTACAGCACCTTGTACACAGTAATAGTTTGATCCATCACAGATAACTTCTGCCCAATCACCTAATGTTGCGTTTGAAGCAACAAAAGTTATTTTGTCAGAATCTGCAGCAATTGCAGTGTTAGTGTCACCCATTTCTATACCAACCATTTTGTCAGCAGTACCTCCGATAATATCTACATCGTTAGCACCTACTGTTCCTACAATGAATTTAGCATGCCAGCCAGATTCTGTTACAGCAGGTATTGTAATATCATAAGCACCAGCTTGTGATACGATAAAAACTTTACCACTATCTTCTGCTGTTAACTCTGTAGTTGCAGCTAATGGTTCTACGATTTTCGCAGTACGTAATTTTGGTACGTGGACCGCTTCTTCACCAGCAGCTAAGCTAGTTCCAGAAAGATCTGTACCTGTTAAGAATCCAGCTACCGCTGTTCTTAATTTGTTAAAACTAAATTTTAAAGCCATTTTAAAAATTTTTGTGATATTGGGGGGTTTTTATTTTTTACCCCCCCTTTATCTAGTTATTTACTAAGGTATTCATGCGCATAGGCTATCTATTCACAAATACCAATTAATTAATTATTATGCGCTAATTGCAACAGCAGCACATGCACTAACATTAGGCATAAAAATACTGTTGATATCATCGGCTACAATAAAAACACCTCTTGTTTCAGTTAAAACTCTACCAAGCTCTTTTAAGACCTCATCACCTTTACCAGTGTCACAAGTAATATCTGCAGTTCCGATTCCGTTATCGTCACCAGCAAATGATATTTCTATGTTAGTATCACTAGTTGCAGAAATAAATCTTATTGCATTACCAGGTATCATAATTTTCTCGTCAGCGTCTTTTATTAAAACTAAACAATTTTTCATATTTTCTAAATTTTAAAGGTTAATAATTACGATGCACTTAAGATACCACAAGACAATGGGTTTCTAACAATGATTCCAGTTTC
>CEQK01052056.1_pt1 | contig 28494 bp, 21 predicted proteins | sample 531051 | NCBI WGS metagenome assembly CEQK01 (sample SAMEA2621229, study PRJEB7988) | marine metagenome | biome: marine biome (ENVO:00000447); feature: deep chlorophyll maximum layer (ENVO:xxxxxxxx); material: "saline water (ENVO:00002010), including plankton (ENVO:xxxxxxxx)" | depth 150 m
GGCGGAGATCGACCGCTTGATGAAGCGCGAGGAATAGTCTCGCGCGGTTCTCTTTCCGCCAACCTTACAAAGCTTTAATGTTCCGGAAAGGTTGCCGTAAACCGCACTCCTTTACATCTCTCTTCCAACGCCGGACCTCCAGTCACTCCCGCCCCCAACAAAGGGAGTTCCCGGCGCCCGAAATTCGAAATCGCTTTCGAGAAGAGGAAGAGACATAGATGTCCGACAACTCCCCCAAGAAAACCAATCGCCTGCTCGCGACCACCGCAATCGCCGGCATTGCAGCTGCAATGCTTGCCGTTGGCGTGCCGATGCACACCAACCCCGCACTCGCGGACGCGGTAAAGGTGCAGGCGCCGCAGGCTCCGAGCTTTGCCGACGTGGTGGAAGCCGTCTCCCCGGCCGTGGTTTCCGTGCGCGTGGCGTCCGATGTCGAGCCCGTCTCCAATGACGGCTTCAGCTTCGACTTCAATGGCCGTGGCCTCGACCAGCTTCCCGAAGACAGCCCGCTGCGCCGGTTCTTCGACCAGTTCGACCGCCAGTTCGGCGGACGCGATGGTGATCGCGGCCCCCGCGCCGAGCGTCCCGGTCCCAAGCATCATGGCCGCGCCCGTCCGGTCAGTCAGGGCTCCGGCTTCTTCATCTCCGAAGACGGTTATCTCGTCACCAACAACCACGTCGTTGACGACGGCACCGCCTTCACCGTGATCATGGATGACGGGACCGAACTCGATGCCAAGCTGATCGGCAAGGACCCGCGCACCGATCTCGCGGTCCTCAAGGTCGAGGAAGCCCGCAAATTCACCTACGTCGATTTCGCCGATGACAGCAAGGTTCGTGTTGGCGACTGGGTGGTCGCCGTCGGTAATCCCTTCGGCCTCGGCGGTTCCGTGACCGCAGGTATCGTTTCGGCCCGCGGCCGTGACATCGGCGCCGGCCCGTATGACGACTTCATCCAGGTCGATGCAGCCGTCAACAAGGGCAACTCCGGTGGTCCGACCTTCAACCTCAACGGCGAAGTGATCGGCATCAACACCGCCATCTTCTCGCCGTCGGGCGGCAATGTCGGCATTGCCTTCGCAATTCCCGCTTCGACCGCCAAGGATGTCGTTCAGGATCTCATCCGCGACGGTTCCGTCCAGCGTGGCTGGCTCGGCGTGCAGATCCAGCCGGTGACCAAGGACATCGCTGAATCGCTCGGTCTTGCCGAAGCGGAAGGCGCGCTCGTCACCGAGCCGCAGGAAGATACCCCGGCGGCCAAGGCCGGCATCGAATCCGGCGACGTGGTGACCGCTGTCAACGGCGAAACCGTCAAGGGCCCGCGTGAACTCGCCCGCAAGATCGGCAATATCGAGCCCGGTCAGAAGGTCGATCTCACCATCTGGCGCGATGGCGAAAGCCAGGAAAAGACCGTGACCCTCGGCACGCTTCCGACGAACCTGGCTTCCGCGCAGACGGATCAGGAGCAGCCGGAAGATCAGGCCCCGTCGCAGACGACGACCCTCGATGACTTCGGTCTGACAGTGGTCCCGTCGGATGACGGCAAGGGCCTGGTGATCACCGACGTCGATCCCGACAGCGCAGCCTCCGAGCGCGGTCTTCGTGCCGGCGACGTCATTCTCTCGGTCAACAACCAGGATGTGACCGACGCCAAGCAGATGACCCAGGTCATCGACAAGGCGGCCAAAGACGGACGCAAGGCAGCGCTCTTCCAGGTGGAGAACGACAACCGGTCGCGCTTCGTGGCTCTGCCCATCGACCAGGGCTGACAAGTCCAGGCCGAACTGCCTGCAGAAGCCGGCCGATCGACCAGTCGCCCCCCGGCCGGTGCGATGCAAGCAAAGACAGCGGGCTGCCCCATCGGCCCGCTGTCGCTTTCAGGAGACCTCGCAATGACCGACCATGCCTATTTCCAAACCGACGGCTCGCAGGGGCCGGCACGCATGGCAGAGGCTTGTGGGGAAAGCGGCAATACCGCTAATACGGACGCCATGAAGATTCTCATCATCGAGGATGACCTCGAGACAGCGTCCTATCTCCTCAAGGCCTTTCGCGAGGCCGGCATGACCGTTGACCACGCCAGCGATGGCGACAGCGGTTTCTTTCTTGCCTCGGAGAATGATTACGACGTTCTCGTCGTCGATCGCATGCTTCCCAAGCGGGATGGCCTGTCGATCATCTCCGGGCTTCGCGCCTCCGGCGATGAAACCCCCGCGCTTATTCTCTCCGCGCTCGGGCAGGTCGATGACCGGGTTACCGGTCTGCGCGCCGGAGGCGACGATTATCTCTCCAAGCCCTACGCCTTCTCGGAGCTTCTGGCCCGTGTTGAAATCCTCGGCCGCCGCAAGAGCGTGCGTGAGGCAGATACTCACTACAAGGTCGGTGATCTCGAACTCGACCGGCTGAGCCATGAGGTCAGGCGGGCCGGCAAGGTGATCCCGCTGCAGCCGCGCGAATACCGACTTCTCGAATATCTGATGAAGAATGCCGGTCAGGTGGTCACCCGTACCATGCTGCTCGAGCATGTCTGGGACTACCATTTCGACCCGCAGACCAATGTCATCGACGTTCATATCTCGCGGCTGCGGTCGAAGATCGAGAAGGATTTCGACGCGCCGCTGCTCAGGACCGTTCGCGGTGCCGGCTACATGATGAAGGCCGGGGACTGAACCCGGCATGTGGGGACGCTTCCGCGCCATGCTGGGCACGACCGCCGTCAGGCTCTCGGCCCTCTATCTCGCGTTGTTCGCTATCTGCGCCGTGGTGCTGGTCTTTTACGTCACGTCGCTATCCGAAGGGCTCCTGCGCGGTCAGACCGAAACCGCGATACACTCCGAACTGCGTGATATTTCCCGCATCTACCAGGTGCGCGGGATGGCGGGCATGGTCCGCGCCATTGAGCGCCGCTCGCGCCAGCCCGGCGCCAATCTCTACATCATCGCCGCGCCACAGGGTCAGATCATCGCCGGCAACGTTGCATCGCTCCAGCCCGGCGTTCTCGACCAGGACGGCTGGATCGAGACGCCATTCACCTATGAGCGCTATGGCGATGCCGAAGAGGGCGAGGAAACCCACCGCGCCATGGCCCGCGTGGTGGCGCTGCCCAACGGGATGCGCCTTCTGGTCGGTCGCGATGTCGGTGAGCCTGAAAAATTCCGTGGCCTCGTGCGTCATGCGCTCGCCCGCGCCCTGGCCATCATGTTCGTCGGCGCGCTGGCGATCTGGTTTTTCGTCGGCCGTCGCGCGCTCAAGCGCATTGATCACATGTCGGACGCCAGCCGCAAGATTTTGGCCGGCGACCTGAGCCAGCGGCTGCCCGAGGCTGGTTCAGGCGACGAGTTCGATCGTCTGAGCCGCTCTCTCAACACGCTCCTCGGCCGCATCGAGCGACTTAACGAGGGCTTGCGTCAGGTCTCAGACAATATCGCCCATGACCTCAAGACACCGCTGACGCGGCTGAGAAACCGGGCCGAGGCCGCGCTCGTTTCGACCGATGACAAGGAAGGCTACCGCCAGGCGCTCGAAGAGACGATCGCAGAGAGCGATCAGTTGATCCGCACCTTCAATGCGCTCTTGATGATCAGCCGCGTCGAGGCCGGCTCCTCCGTGGCCGAAATGGGCGAGGTCGATCTGTCGGGACTGGCGACCGACACTGCAGAGCTCTATGAGCCGGTGGCCGAGGAAGAGGGCGTGGTGCTCACTCAGGACATCGCCCCCGGCATCACGGTCAAAGGCAATCGCGAGCTTCTGGCCCAGGCGCTTGCCAACATGATCGACAATGCGGTCAAATATGCGGGAGACGGCGAGGAAAGCCGCATTACGGTTGGGCTCGCAGCCGACAAGCAAAATGTCCGTCTTTCCGTCAGCGATAACGGCCCGGGAATTCCCGAGGATCGGCGCGAGGATGTGATAAAGCGTTTCGTCCGTCTCGATGAAAGCCGTACGAAGCCGGGAACCGGTCTTGGCCTAAGCCTGGTTCACGCGGTTGCGGGTCTTCATGGCGGCGCGTTGGAACTCTCGACGACCGACACCGGCAATGAAGTCCGGCCCGGTCTGGATGCCACGATTGTTCTGCCTGCAAGGGTGATGCCATGACCGAACGCCTCGTGGATCTCGCGAATTCGCCAATCAAGCCTCTCTCGAAAGACGACGCGGAAGAGGCACTGGAGCTGCTTGTCGAGCTGGGCGAGGACCAGCCTCAGCTCGCCGAATTTGCCGGCAAAAAGAGTCCTGCCCGCGATTTCCTATGCGCAGCTCTGTCGCTTTCGCCCTGGTTGTCGGACAGTGTCCGCGTCGATCCGGATGCCCTGGCCGAGGCACTGTTCACCCCGCTCGATGAACTTCTGGACGATGCAGAAGCGCAGATGCGCGACGCTTGGCGCGACGACGATGGTGTGGTCACCGAAACGGCCCTCATGGCTGCGCTGAGACGCTCCAAACGGCGCGCGGCTGTGGCGCTGGCGCTCCATGATCTTGCGCGACTGACTGGTGCGAAGGACACGACGTCCGGTCTGACGCGACTGGCCGATGCCGGCCTCGCGGGCGCATTCGACTTTCTGCTCCGCTCCGGTCATGACAGCGGCAAGCTCAAACTGCCTGATCCCGAAAAACCGTCGCAGGGTTCCGGTCTCGTCGTCCTTGGCATGGGCAAGCACGGGGCGGGGGAACTCAATTTCTCCTCCGACATCGACATCGTCGTCTTTTTCGAGCCCGAGGCTGAGATCGCCGTCGATGCCGACGAGGCGACCGACACCTTCGCGCGGCTGGTGCGTCGCCTCGTGCGCATCATGCAGGAGCGTACCGCCGACGGATATGTCTTCCGCACCGATCTGCGCCTGCGCCCCGATCCCGGTTCCACGCCGCTGGCGTTCCCGGTAGATGCGGCGATGAACTATTACGAAAGCCGCGGCCAGAACTGGGAACGCGCGGCCTATATCAAGGCGCGGCCGGTTGCGGGCGATCTCAAGGCGGGCGAACGCTTCATCGCTGAGATGGCGCCCTTTGTCTTCCGCAAATATCTCGACTATGCCGCGATCGCCGACATCCATTCCATCAAGCGGCAGATCCACAGCCATCGCGGCTTCGGCGAGATTGCGGTCAAGGGCCATAACGTCAAGCTCGGGCGCGGGGGCATTCGCGAGATCGAGTTCTTCGTTCAGACCCAGCAGCTGATCGCCGGCGGTCGCACCCCCGCCTTGAGGGGCCGCCGCACGGACCAGATGCTGGCCCAACTGGCTGAGGCGCACTGGATCGATCCGGAAGCGGCGGAGAAGCTGACCGGCTGCTATTGGTATCTGCGCGATATCGAACACCGCATCCAGATGATGCGCGACGAGCAGTCCCACACGCTGCCCGAGGACGAGGACGAACTCCGCCGCGTCGCTCTTATGGCCGGTGAAAAGGATATCGCGACCTTCGGCTCATCGCTCACCGAACGGCTCAAGACCGTGGAGACCATCTATGCAGGCCTGTTCGAGAAGGAAGAGCGGCTTTCGGGTGAAGCCGGCAATCTCGTCTTCACCGGCGAGGATGACGATCCCGGTACGCTTGAAACGCTCGAACGGCTCGGATTCGAGCGTCCGGCGGATGTCTCTCGCACCATCCGCACTTGGCACTATGGTCGCTATCGCGCCACCCGCTCGGCGGAAGCCCGTGAGCAACTGACCGAGCTCACGCCCAGGCTTCTGGAGGTGTTCGGCGCGACCCGCCGTGCCGACGAGGCGATCATTCGTTTTGACGAATTCCTGAAGGGCTTGCCGGCAGGCATTCAGTTCTTCTCGCTGATCGGCAACAACAAGGGGCTTCTGTCCTTTCTCGTCACCGTTATGACGGCGGCGCCAAAACTCGCCGATCTCATCGCCCGCCGTCCGCATGTCTTCGACGGCATGCTCGATCCGACCTTGATGGCGGAACTGCCGACACGTGGCTATCTCGAGGAACGGCTCTCGGCCACCCTTGCGGGGTCGCTGTCCTACGAGGAAACGCTCGACCGGCTGCGCATCGTCGCCCAGGAGCAGAAGTTTCTGATCGGTGTGCGCCTGCTGACTGGCGCGATCTCCGCCGCACGCGCAGGCGAAGCATTTACCGATCTCGCCGATCTCATCATCGCCGCGTCACTCGATGCCGTGAAGGCTGAGATGGAGGAGGCCCACGGCAAGGTGCCCGGTGGACGCGCCGTGGTTCTCGGCATGGGCAAGCTCGGCAGTCGCGAGCTGACCGCCGGGTCCGACGTGGATATCATTCTTCTCTACGACTGCGATCCCGACTTACCGGAATCCGACGGTGACAAGCCGCTCGACCCGGTACGCTATTATACCCGCTTTACCCAGCGGCTGGTGGCTGCCCTGTCCTCGCCCATGGCCGAGGGCGTGCTCTACGAGGTCGATCTGAGGCTGCGTCCCTCCGGCAACAAGGGCCCGGTCGCGACCTCGATCCGCGCATTTTCGAAGTATCAGGCCGAAGAAGCCTGGACCTGGGAGCACATGGCGCTCACCCGCGCCCGCGCGGTCGCAGGCGATGATGATCTTGCGGGCGATGTCCGGGAGACCATCGATGCTGTCCTCGGCAAAGAGCGAGAAGCGGCCGTCCTGCTCAAGGACTTGCGCGAGATGCGCGAACTGATCGAGACCGAGAAGCCGCCGAAAGACCAGTGGGACGTCAAGCTGATACCGGGCGGGCTGATCGATATCGAATTCATCGCCCAGTATCTCTCGCTCACGGCTCGCGCCGAGGGGCTTGAGCCGGGCGAGGCGCTGACGGGAACGATTGAGGTGCTCGAGACGTTGGGACCGGACAGGATCGGCGTGGAGGCTGTCGAGAAGCTTGTTGCCGCCCACCACCTGTGGATGGCGCAGACGCAGATCTTGCGGCTTTGCGTGGACGGCATTTTCGAGCCGGACGATGCACCGGCCGGATTGACCGATATCCTGCTTCGCGCCGCCAATGCGCCGGACATGCGTGCACTGGAGGCGGACATGAAAATGACCTCGCGCGACATCCGCGCGCTGTTTGACGAGATCACACGCAATTCCCGGTCGCCGGAAGCGGCGGCAGGGAAGGGAGCCTGAGGCTCCGAACCGGTTTGATCCTGACGCATGGGAGCGCGGGAGAGAACCAGAACCCGCATCGGGGGTGACACAACGATGCAAAGGAAATGCAAGATGACCAAGACCTTGACGACCTTCGCCGGACTGGCCGCACTTCTGATCGCCATGCCGGCTTACGCCCAGAACGAGGGCCCTGAAGACGGTGCGATGAAGCATCGCAAGATGGAGCATGGCGGCCGCATGATGAGCCGTTTCGATACCGATGAAGACGGTTCGATCTCCATGGAAGAGTTCATGGAAATGGGCCCGGGCATGATGACGGACGCCGATGCAAACAGCGACGGCGAAATCACCTTTGATGAAATGAAGACGGCCTGGGAAGCCCGACGCGAAGAGCGGATGAAGAAACGCTTCCTGCGCCGCTTCGACGTCGATGGCGACGGCAAGGTGACGACTGCCGAACTCAAGGACCGTCAGGAGAAGCGCTTTGCCCTTCTCGATGCCAATAATGACGGCATGATCTCGAAGGACGAATTCCGCAAGGGACGCCGCGAAATGGGCTGGGGCAAGCATCACGGCAAGGGTGATCGGGATCACCGTCGCGGTGAATGGCACAAGGGCTGGGACGACTGATCCGACCCACTGCCAGTCCGGTAGAAAAAAATCGGCCGCTCCTCATATGAGGGGCGGCCGAAATTGTTTGGGAGGAGGTGTCTCTCAGCTGGTTGCAGCGATATCCTGAGGGCCTTCTTCCTCATCTGCGGCAGCCAGTGCGAATTCCTCTTCATCTTCGTCGAGGTCGCTTTCGTCATCGCAGCACACGCAGTCGAGCGGAATGCGCACACTGATGATCGTGCCGATGCCTTCGGTGGAGAAGATGCGCATCGCGCCGCCATGGAGCAGCGTCAGGCTCCGGGAGATGGCCAGACCCAGGCCGGAGCCGCCCTGGCTCTTCGAGAACTGGTTCTGCACCTGCTCGAAGGGCTGTCCGATTTTCGGCAGGTTGGCGGCCGGGATCCCGATGCCGCTGTCGGCGATGGTCAGCGTCACCGCGGTCGAGGTCTTGCGGGCCCGAACCGAAATGCTGCCGCCTTCGTCGGTGAACTTGGTGGCGTTTGACAGGAGGTTGAGCAGGATCTGCTTGATGGCGCGCTGGTCGGCTTCGACCATGAGTTCCTTGTCGATTTCCTGCTCGACCGTGATGTTCTTCTTCTCGGCATTGACCGAGACAAGACGGATCGTCTCGTCGACGAGCGGCGCGATGTCGATTTCCTCGCAACTCAGCTGCATCTGGCCGGCCTCGATCTTCGACATGTCGAGTATGTCGTTGATAAGCCTGAGCAGGTGAATGCCGGAATTGTGGATGTCGCAGGTGTATTCCTCATACTTCTCCGAACCGAGCGGGCCGAACATGCGGGCCTGCAGGATTTCCGAGAAGCCGATGATGGCATTGAGCGGCGTGCGCAGCTCGTGGCTCATATTGGCAAGGAACTGGGACTTGGCGAGGTTGGCGGCTTCGGCGCGCTCCTTCTCGATCTGGAAGTCCTGGTTGAGCGCGGAGAGCTCCATGGCCTTGCGCTTGAGTTCCGCCTGGCTGACCGACAGGTCGCCGATGGTCGCCATAAGGCGTTTTTCGGAATCGCGCAGGCGTTCCTGGTTGCGCTTGAGCTGGGTGATGTCGGTGCCGACCGAAACCTCCCCGCCGTCACGGGTCTTGCGTTCGTTGATCTGCAGCCAGCGACCGTCGGCAAGCTGGACTTCGTAGGTGCGTGCCTGGCCGGCGGCGAAAGGAGTGGCAAGACGGCGTTCGATAACCGGGCGGGTTGCCGATCGTTCGATGGAAGCGCGGCTTGCGCCCGGCACCAGCGAATCGTCGGGCAGGCCATGAACCGCCTGGAAGTGCTTGTTCCACAGAACGAGGCGATCGTCGCGATCCCAGAGCACGAAGGCCTCCGACGTGCTTTCGATCGCATCGAAGAGGCGCTGGTCGGCTTCTGCCGAACGCTGCTGCAGGCGGTGCTGTTCGGTCACGTCCATGGCGATGCCGATCAGGTGCGTCTGGGCAGCTGACGGATCGACCACCTGTGCACGGGCACGCATCCAGACCCAATGCCCCTTGACGTGGCGCATCCGGAAAAGGTGATCGACCTGGCTGATTTCGCCGGCGGCGACCTGTCGGGCGATCTCGTAGAGGTTGCCGTCCTCGGGATGGATCAGTTCGGACGCTTCGCCGAAGGAAATCACGCTGTCTCGGCTGTCGAGGCCGAGAATGTCGTACATAGAGCGCGACCAGTAGAGCCGGCCCCGCGCCATGTCCCAGTCCCACAGACCGCAGCGGCCGCGTGAGAGCGCCATGTCGACCCGGCGATGGGATTCGAGATAGATCTCGTCGGCTTCCTGCGCCCGTCCGGCCTGCGAGAAGTAGGCGTAGAGAATGACGAGCAGGATGGCTGAAGTCGCGATGAAGAGCGTGGCGTTGACCGACACCGAGCGGCGCCAGACGGTCCGCAGATGGCCGGCGGGGGCCGCGACAAGCACCTGACCGCTCTTTTCCGGCAACTTGCCCATTGCGGCCAGAACCAGAACGCCGTCGAACTCGATTTCCTGAATGCCGGCCCGTGCGCCGAAGAGGGCGAGCGGCGACCAGTCAGGCACGAAATTTCTGATCGACTGGCCGACATAGGCCGCGCCTGTCGAATTGGCCGCGACGATGTCGCCCTTGGCGTTGGTGACCATCACCGCGAAGTTGGTGTGGCTGTCCGGCATGCCGGCGAATGCGCGATTGATCCGCGCCTCGATTTCCCAGCGTTGCCGCTCTGCCACCGGCACGGGATCTGCGGCAAGCGAGGCAAGGGTGGCCGAAAGCGTAAGACCGGTCACCTGCCTGAGCGAGGTTTCCTTGGCCTGGTAGTCATCGACCATGTTCATGAAGCGTGCGATCGCGACCACCGCGAGAAACGCGATGATGAGAACGGGGATGGATTTCTTCAGAAACGGTTCTGCGCTGATGAGCCGTTCATAGGCTGGCTGGGCGAAGAAGCGTGCGTGGCCTGAAAAGCCCCTTGCCTGCGTGCCCGATTGGGCATTATTCGACCGTCCGGCCGCAGTGATGTGCTGCGCATCCGCCATGATATTCACTATGTCCCCGTTGGGATCCGGCTTCCGCATCGCCGAATCTGCCATAATGAATCATTGCCGATTCGGCTTGTCCAGTGCTTCCGTAAAAACTTTTTTAACCATTTGGTTTTGATCGGTTTCTTACGGATTCGAGTCGGGTCCTGGCGCGCGGATCAACTCATCCGCAGTGCAAATCACCTGTCTGAGGCAAATCACTTATGGTTGTCGGACGATATCGCGGAGTCGCAACCTCCGGGGAGTCCCGAAGGTTCGCACGCGATTCTTGAGGGCATGCCCTCAGTTCAACGTGCGGTCGACGATATCGCTCACGTCAGTCGAGAGCTTTTCGGTCGACTGGATGGAGACCAGCGCCTGTCGTGCCTCTTTCTGCCGTCCGCTCTCCAGAGAGCGCCAGGAGCGCATGGCTGTGAGAAGCCGGGCGGCGAGCTGGGGGTTTTTCGGATCGGTTTCAATGACCACCTTGGCAAGCAGGCGGTAGCCCTGGCCGTCGGCGCGGTTGAAACCGGTCGGATTTCCTGCGGAAAAGGCTCCGATAAGCGCACGAACGCGGTTCGGGTTGCCGGCATTGTAATGCGGGCTGTCCATGAGCTCGATCACGCGCTCGCTCGTTGCCGCACCCGGCGCCATGGCCTGGATTGACATCCACTTGTCCATCACCAGCGGATTGTCGCCGAAACGGTTCTCGAAGTCTGCGAGCGCGTCCTTCGTTTCTGCGGCATCGGGAAACTGGTGAACGAGGATCTGCAGCGCTGCCGCCAGCATGGTCATGTTGTCCGCGGCATCATAGGTCGCCTTGGCACGCGACGGGTTGTCTTCGGCTGCGGAGATATAGGACAGCGCAATTGCCGCGAGCGCGCGCTTGCCGGCGTCTTCTGCCGCCGGCGAATAGGGGCCTTCCGGAAGATCTTTCGAGAGCTTGTCGAATAGCGCCTCGCCCTTCTTGGCGATCGCGTCGAAGACGGAGCGACGCGCGGCATGGATTGCGTCGGGATCGATATTGCTGCCGATCTCGCGGGCAATGTCGGCCTCTGAGGGCAGCTGCAGCGCCTGCGCCCGGAAGGCGGGCTCCAGGCTTTCGTCCTGTGTGGCGGCAATCAGGATATCGGCCAGATCGTCCGCAGAGGGCATGTCGCCGCCGTCACGCGCGATCTTCGAGGCATTGACCAGAAGAGTGGTGGCCGAGGCGTTGATGGCCTGCCAGCGGGCAACGCCGTCGGTCTCGTACCGGGCGATATGGGCGAGATCGGCATCCGACTGCTCGATCTGCAGGTTCACGGGAGCCGAGAAGCCGCGGTTGAGCGAGAGGACCGGGCGCTCGGCAATGCCTGAAAACGTAAAGGTATGCGAGCGCTCGGTCAGCTGCAAAACGCCCGAAGTATCGTTGTCTTTGTCAACGGATGGCGTCGTTACCGTGCCGTCGGGCGCAATGAGCGCAAAAGCCAGCGGAATGTGCTTCGGCTGCTTCTTGGACTGCCCCGGTGTTGGGGGGATCGTCTGCTCGACAACGACCATGAACGTCTGCTTGACCCGGTCGTAGCTTGTCGATGCGGAGACGAGGGGCGTGCCGGCCTGATTGTACCACAGCATGAACTGCTTGAACTTCACGCCGGACACGTCCGCAAAACAGGCGATGTAATCCTCGATCGTTACCGCTTGTCCGTCGTGGCGCTCGAAATAGAGATCCATGCCTTCACGGAACTTCTCGTCGCCGATGATCGTGCGGATCATGCCAACGACTTCCGATCCTTTTTCATAGACCGTAGCCGTGTAGAAGTTGTTGATTTCCTTGTAGCTCGACGGGCGTACCGGATGGGCGAGAGGGCCTGCATCCTCGGGGAACTGGTGCGCTTTCAGTGTCTTGATCTCGGCGATGCGTTTCACCGGCGCCGAGCGCTGGTCCTGCGAGAAGGTGTGATCGCGATAGACCGTCAGGCCTTCCTTCAGGCACAGCTGGAACCAGTCGCGGCAGGTGATGCGGTTGCCGGTCCAGTTATGGAAATATTCGTGGGCGATGATTGCCTCGATATTCGCATAATCCTGGTCGGTCGCGGTTTCCGGATCGGCGAGCACATACTTGTCGTTGAAGACGTTCAGGCCCTTGTTCTCCATCGCCCCCATGTTGAAGTCGGACACCGCGACGACCATGAAGATGTCGAGGTCGTACTCGCGTCCATAGGTGTCTTCGTCCCACTTCATCGAGCGCTTGAGCGCGTCCATCGCATAGGCCGCGCGCTCTTCCTTGCCGTGCTCGACATAAATCCGCAGCTCGACCTCGCGACCGCTCATGGTGGTGAACGTGTCGGTGATCACGCCGAGATCGCCGGCGACGAGTGCAAACAGGTAGGATGGTTTGGGGTGAGGGTCGAACCAGGCGGCAAAATGCCGCCCCTCGTCGTAATTGCCGGTGCCGAGGGAATTGCCGTTCGAAAGGAGGACTGGAACGTCCTTCGGCGCGATGATCGTCACGGTATAGACGGTCAGCACGTCCGGACGGTCGTAGAAATAGGTAATGCGGCGGAAGCCCTGGGCTTCGCACTGGGTGCAGTAATTGCCGCTCGAACGGTAAAGCCCCATCAACTGGGTGTTGGTCTCCGGCGAAAGCGTGGTTTCGACGGTGATCTCGAAGGGTTCGGATTCAGGCAGATTGCGCACCGTCAGCTTGTCCGGGCTGACATCGTAATCGCTCTCGGGAACGTCGATACTGTCGATGCGAAGGGCATCGAGCGCCAGTTCGTCGCCATCGAATTCCAGCGGTGCGTCGGCTGGCACGCCTTCCCGGCGCTTCAGGATGGATCGGGCGGCAACTTTCGTTTCCGTCGGGTGGAGTTCGAAGGTGAGATCTATGCGCTCAACCTCGAAAGCTGTCGGTGTATAGTCCTTGAGATGGAATACCTGTCCCGTTTCCGTCCGCATGAGATCCCCAGAATCACTCGATTTTTATTCTCAGTAACCTTGATGTCCTAACGTAATATCTACAAAGGACGCAAACCTTTGAGGGGCGGGGTGTTCAGCTTGGGCCTCGACAAAGGCCCGTTAAGTTATACATTCCCCAAATACGGCTCTTTAAAGCCATTCGCCAAAGACCTGCTCAGACGTTTTCAGGATCCATTCATGACGGCTATACCGAAATTCGGCGTCGGCGCTTCCGCGTTGCGCAAGGAAGACAAGCGATTCATCCAGGGACACGGCACCTATACCGCCGACAAGAACCTCGAAGGCCAGCTTTACGGTTATGTCGTCCGCTCGCCATATCCGGCGGCAAAGTTCACCTTCGAGGATCTGGACATGGCCCGCGAGGCCGACGGTGTCGTTGCGATCCTGACGGCCGAGGATGTCGCGGATCTGGGTCCTGTCCCCGTTTTCTCCGGTGTCCGGCAACCCGACGGCAGCAAGCACAAGCTGCGTCAGGCTCCGATCCTGTGTGACGGCGAAGTCAGATATGTCGGTGACGCCGTGGCCTATGTCGTGGCTGAAACTCTCGCGCAGGCGCAGGACGCCGCCGAGATGATCATGATCGACTGGGAAGAGAAGGACGCCAACACCGTCACCTCCAAAGCGCTCGGCGCGGGCGCGCCGCTCGTCTGGGACGATGCCGAGGACAATCGCGCCTACCTCTTCCATATGGGGGACAAGGACGCGACGAAAGCCGCCTTCGACAAAGCCGACAAGGTCGTTTCGATCTCCTTCCTGAACACCCGACTCGCCTCGAACTACATCGAGCCGCGCGCCTGTATTGCCGATTGGAACGAGGGCGAGGGCTCCTTCACCCTCCATACCGGTTCCCAGGGCGTGCACGATCTGCGCGACATGTTGGCCAAGAAGATCTTCAAGATGGACGGCGACAAGATCCGCGTCATCACGTCCGACGTCGGCGGCGGCTTCGGCACCAAAATGTTCATGTTCCGCGAATACCCGCTGACCATGGCCGCAGCGAAAAAACTCGGTCGCCCGGTCAAGTGGGTTTCCGACCGCACCGAGCACTTCATGGCCGACAGCCATGGCCGCGACAATGTCGTCGAAGCCGAAATGGCGCTCGACAAGGACGGACGGTTCCTGGCCTTCAAGGCCAATATTACCGCCGCGATGGGCGCCTATATGGGCCAGTACGGCCCCAATATCCCGACCGGCGGTATCACCATGTCCACCGGCGTCTATGACATTCCGTCGATGGATGTGACCGTCGATGCCGTCTATACCAATACGATGTCTGTCGATGCCTATCGCGGGGCAGGGCGCCCGGAAGCGGCCTACCTGATCGAGCGTCTGGTCGATGAATGTGCCCACGAGATGGGTATCGACCGCGCCGAGATCCGCCGTCGCAATTTCATCAAGCCCGACCAGTTTCCCTATCACACGCCGGGCGGGCGCATGTACGACGTCGGCGAGTTCGACGGCCACATGACGCGCGCGCTGGAAAAGACCGACTATGAAGGCTTCGCTGCCCGTCGTGCTGAAAGCGAGAAGAACGGCAAGCTGCGCGGCTATGGTTTCGCCACCTATATCGAGGCCTGCGCTTTTGCAGGTTCGGAAGAAGCCCGGCTCGAACTGACCGAAGACGGAGAGATCATTCTCGACATCGGTACGCAGACCAACGGCCAGGGCCACGAGACAGCCTATGCGCAGTTCATCTACGACAAGATCGGCATCGACTTCGACAAGATCATCGTGCGCCAGGGCGACACGATCCACCTGCCAAAGGGCGGCGGAACCGGCGGGTCTCGCTCCATTCCGCTCGGCGGCGTTTCCGTCGATGCGGCGAGCGAAAAGCTCGCCGACAAGATGAAGAAGATCGCAGCCGACGAACTCGAGGCGGCACCCGCCGATATCGAGCTTGTCGATGGTGTGGCCCGCATCGTCGGCACCGACCGGTCGATGGATTACGCCGCACTCGCCAGGGCCGCCAAAAATGAGGCCGACCGGAAGGCCGATGCCGATATCGCTCAGGACGAGAACACCTATCCGAACGGCACTCATGTCTGCGAGATCGAGATTGATCGGGAAACCGGACTGATCGAGGTGGTGAACTATTCCGTCGTCGACGATTTCGGCATGACGGTGAACCCGACGCTTCTGCTCGGTCAGGTCCATGGCGGCATCGTCCAGGGTATGGCGCAGGCGCTCGCCGAGGAAGTGGTCTACGAACCCGAGGGCCAGCTGATGACGGCGAGCTTCATGGATTACGCCATGCCGCGCGCCGATGGCGTTCCCTTCTTCGAATTCGAGACCCGCAACGTGCCTTCCACGACCAACAAGCTGGGAATCAAGGGCGCGGGCGAGGCGGGCACGATCGGCGCATGTCCGGCGGTCATGAACGCCGTCATCGATGCGCTGGATCACGCCAAGGGCATCCGCCACATCGAGATGCCGGTAACCCCGCTCAAGGTGTGGCAGCTGCTCAACGGCTGATCACGGGAATGGCGATGACATACGAACAGACACCGTCCGGCGCGAGCGCGCCGGCGGCTGCACCTGCCGCGCCATTGTTGAAGACGCCGGAGCCGGGAGGCAGTTCGCCGCTCTTCGGCATCGCGCTCAAGCTGATGTCGCTCGTCTCCTTCATGGCCATGATCACGATCATCAAGCTGGCCGGCCAGGACGACATACCGCTGGGCGAGATTGTGTTTTTCCGCTCAGCCTTCGCCACGCTGCCGGTCTTCACCTACATGATCGTGCGCGGGGTTTTCGTGCAGGCGTGGAAGACTGAGCATCCGCTGGGTCATGTCTGGCGCGGACTTGTCGGCTCGGCCGCGATGGCCTGCAATTTCCTCGGTGTCATGTTGCTGCCGCTGCCTGACGCGATTGCCATCGGCTACGCTATGCCTCTGATGACGGTCGTCTTCGCAGCCGTGTTCCTTGGCGAAAAGGTGCGGCTCTTCCGCTGGACGGCGGTTGCCGTGGGCATCTGCGGGGTCCTGGTGATTTCACTGCCGAAGGTTACCCTCATTGAGAGCGGCCTTGGTTCCGGCGAGGCACTCGGGCTTCTCGCCATGCTCGGCTTCACCGTTCTGGCGGCTGCCGCAGCGATCCAGGTGCGCAGGCTGGTCATTACCGAGCAGACCTATACGATCGTGCTCTATTTCTCGCTCAGTTCGACCGTATTGTCGCTTCTGACCTTCCCCTTCGGCTGGGTCATGCCCGATCCCCTGACGCTGGCCCTCCTGATCGTCGCGGGCATTTGCGGCGGTGGCGCACAGATCCTTCTCACCCAGAGCTATCGCTATGCCGACGTTTCGACGATCGCTCCGTTTGAATACGGCTCGATCATCTTCGGTCTGGCAATCGGCTATTTCCTGTTCGACGAAACGCCGACGCTCTCCATGCTGATCGGCACCGCGATCGTAGTCTCGGCGGGCATCGCAATCATCTTCCGCGAACACCGCCTGGGCCTTGAACGCAAGTCCCAGCGCAGAATTGTCACGTCGCAGAGCTAGCGCTGGTCTCTTCCTCTTCGTCCTCGTCGCTCTGGCCCCATTCAGGGTCGGAGCGCGGGTCGAGTTCCGTGGTCTGCGGCGTTGTTTCCTGACCGGGCAGGGTTGCCTGGAATTCGCCGCGCTCGTCTTCCGGCATCTCCTCGCGGCGGGTGATGCGCCATGCAGCGTAGCTGCCATAGCCGACGAAGAACACGAGAAGCGTGACGAACAGGGCGGCGGGACCGGATGAATCCATCGCCGCACCGGCAATCAGCGGGCCGAACATGGCGCCCACCCCGTAAATGATCATCAGGCCGGAGGAGATGTCCACGAATTCGTCGGGCTCGGCGCGGTCATTGGCGTGCGCGACGTTGAGCGCGTAGATCGGATAGAGCACGGTGCCGAGCAGGAACATGCCGCCGAAGAAGACCCAACGCGATTCCGCCCCGAACAGCGCTGCGATCAGACAGGCGACCGAACCGATGCCACCGGCAACCACCATGACCCGGCGGCGGTCCATGCGGTCGGATGCGCGACCCAACGGGTACTGGAACACCGTGCCGCCGATCATGGCGGTGGCGAGCATGGTCGCGCCTTCCGCCGTCGACAGGCCGCTCTGCGAGGCAAACACCGGCGCGAGACCGTTCCAGATGCCGCCGATCAGCCCGGTCATCACCATGCCGATCACGGCGGCCGGGGAATTGCGGAACAGCCGTGGAATGTTCATCCGGACCTGATGCAGCGGCTGCGGCGACTGGGCGCTCGACAGCGAGGTCGGCATGATCGCGAAGGAATAGATCACCGCGGCAATGATGAAGAGCGTGGGCAACAGCGGATCGCCGAAGGGGACCATGTACTGGCCGACGGTCAGGCCACCCATGGTGACGACCATGTAGACCGAGAACAGCGCCCCACGGTTCTCGTTGGTCACCTTCTCGTTGAGCCAGCTTTCGATGATCATGTAGCTTCCGGCCAGCGCGAAACCGGTCATCCCGCGCGAGAGGATCCAGATCGTCGGGTCCACAACCAGCACGTTGAGAAGCTGGGAGACCGACAGCATGGTGACCATCACGCCGAAGACGCGCACATGGCCTACGCGGCGCACCAGGCGCGGTGAGATCACGCAGGAAGCGGTAAAGGCCACCGCATAGCTCGTCGCCATGAGAGAAATGACGAGTGTCGACCAGCCTTCGGCCACCGCGCGGAGCGGTATGACGTAGCCGGAAAGACCCGCTGCGACGAGTACGAAGAAAGTTGAGAGTAGCAGTGCGCCGACCGGGGCGATGGTGCTCATCATGATACGGGTATCCCGGTTAGATGCATGTTACGTTTTCAAGTCCTCCCTTGAGCGCTTTGCCATTGCGCGGCAAGTGAAAGATTGCGCGGCCACGACACTCTCAAGGAAAATCACGACATGTTGACATGGCAACACGCCTGACGTCTCTCGTCGCGATTCAGGTGGCAAAATTAAGGTAGCTGTCTAGCCGGCAGCGCCCGGACCGTTTCGCCTTTAGGCGTAAACGGATAGGTTCGAGAGGCGACTGAATTCATTTACGCATTTCGATTTTGCCGATTCCGACGAAATCAAAGTTGCTCGAGCTTGTCCGAAAGCGTCAACAGGTCGGCCCAGGCGAGCTTTTTCTGCGCCGGGCTTCTCAGCAGATAGGCCGGATGAAGGCTCGGCAGCGCAGGGATGGCGAGATCGGCGCGCTCATAGGTCTGGAATTTGCCGCGGATCGAAAGAATACCCTTTTCCGTCTTCAGAAGCGCCTTCGTCGGTACGTTGCCGAGGAAGAGAAGCACGTCGGGCTTGACCAGTTCGATATGTCGTTCGGCGAACGGCCGGCAAAGTTCGATCTCGTGCGCGGTCGGGGTTCGGTTCCCCGGTGGACGCCAGTAGATCACGTTGGTGATGCATACGCTCGATCTGTCGTGGCCGATGGCCGCAAGCATCCGGTCGAGAAGCTGGCCCGCACGGCCGACGAAGGGAAGTCCCTGAAGATCCTCGTCCCGCCCCGGTGCTTCGCCGACGATCATCAGCCTGGCTTCGGGATTGCCGTCCATGAACACGGTATTGCGCGCCGAATGCTTGAGATTGCAACCGTTGTAATTCTGGAGCGCGGCCTTGAGTTCGGCGACCGTATTCGCGGCCTTGGCGGTGGCGCGCGCATCCTCGAAGGCTGCGGCATCCGGAACGGTGAGCTGCTGCGGCGCGCCCGGTGGCTTGGGGGCGGGCTCCTGCCTTGCCGCGCCGTCCCGCGCCGGCGACTGGCGATCCCGATTCTGTTGCCCCGCTTGAGCACCATTGCCGCCCGGTTTTGCCGGCATGCGTGCCGCCTGCCGCTTTCGCGCCTCTTCCTGGCTTTCGGCGAAGCGATCGACCGGTAGGTCCTCGAGAGGCGTGTCCACGCCGGCGTCGGCATAGAAAAGCATCAGCGCCTCAAGCGCACCAGCATCTGTCGGCTCGGTGGAAACGGTCATGCCTTCCTTCTACGACGATGGGCTGCGCGGGGAAAGGGGAGAGCTGCAGAGCACGCTGCAAAAGAAAACGCCCGGGCCGTGAGACCCGGGCGTTCCGTATTACGAAAAAGAGTGAGCCGATCAGGCCTGTTCTTCGCCTTCAGCGTTTTCTGCGTCGTCTTCTTCGAAGTCCGGGTCGTTGGCAGCAGCTTCCGCGGCAGCAGCGGCTTCGTCTTCGTCAACGCCGTAGATGGCGTCAGCCGAGGTGAGGTCTTCACCCTTGGACTGGCGTTCGGCTTCATCGGCCGAACGGGCAACGTTGAACTCGATGGTGACGACAACGTCGGGGTGCAGGGCAAGATTGACCTGGTGGATACCGATGGTCTTGATCGGGTTGTTCAGATCGACCTGGCTGCGGCCGATGTTGAAGCCTTCGTCGCCAAGGATGGCGACAACGTCACGGGCGGCAACCGAACCGTAGAGCTGACCGGTTTCGCCAGCCGAGCGAACGACGATGAACGACTTGCCGGCGAGCTTTTCGGCAACCGATTCGGCTTCCGACTTGCGCTCGAGGTTGCGGGCTTCGAGATCGGCACGCTGTGCTTCAAAACGCTTCTTGTTGGCTTCGTTGGCGCGCAGCGCCATGCCGTGCGGCAGAAGGAAGTTGCGGGCGTAGCCGTCGCGAACCTTTACAGTCTCGCCCATCTGGCCGAGCTTGGCGACGCGTTCGAGGAGAATGACTTCCATTTTTACAGTCCTTTCGTGGTGGTTCTTTGTGTTCAGGATTTCGGTTGATTGGGTGTCATGGTCGCCAGACGGCCGGTGGCAGTCAGTCCGAAGACCAGAAAGAAGATGAGCGGCAGGGTGAAGAGGATCACCGCCATATAGGCAAACCAGATGGCGATCGGCCGCCACGGTTTGCCGCGGGTCATGAAGTGCATCAGCGCGAAGCCCGAAAGAATGAAGCCTGCGCCGAACGCGCCCATGATCACCCAGCCCACGAGATCGTAGGGGGCGGGCGCGAGCAGCGTGATGACGATGCCGATGCCGAAGGTGTAGAGCGAGGTACGCGGCATGCGCAGCTGTGCCGGGACGTCCTCGCGCGGACGCTTGGCACGACCCGACATCGAGACGATGCCGCGGGCAACATAATACATGCCGAAAAGAATGCCGACCCAGGTGGCGCCCTGCACGAGTGGCAGCATCACCCGCATCAGCGACTTCATGTCCTCGATGCTGGCCGCATCGAGTGTGAGGCCCTGATTACCTTCCTTCAGGATTTCAACGAAGGAATCGACCAGTTCGCCGGCAAGCTCCGGGCCGTAGCCCATCACCGCGCCGAGAATGACCAGGACGACGGCTACGATGGTGCAGATCTGCGCCACGATGTCGGAAAGCGGGTACCAGGCAAGCCGGCCTTCCGGCCCGCCGATTTCCTCGGCCGGACGCGCCAGGTTGCTCAGATGCGCAATCCAGGCCGCGGGGCCGAGGGAGGTCAGGGCAGCGGACAGCGCAGCCAGCGGGCCGGAAATTGTCGCGATCACGGCGGTGCCGCTGAGAACTGCGATGATCGACGCGAGGTTCGACCAGCCGAGGCCCGCGATAAGAACGGGCAGCGACGCTGAAGCGATCAGGAGCATGGCCATGTAGGACGGCGCAGTGGCACCGGCCAGCAGGAGCGCTGACGCGATCCCGGCAATCAGGCCGACGAGGGCCGATATGGCTTTGGTGTCTTGCATCTCGCTGTCCTGCATTGCGCAGTTAGGGGCGGGCGGTTCGCCTCAAAGCCCCAACTCGGTTCTTTTGGTTCGATCCCGTTTCGCGGCCTCCCGCGAAGAGGAAAATCCGGGTGGTCCGAAGTCCGCCCGGAAAAGGCATGACCGGCGATCCGTGGACCGCCGGTGTTATCAGCTTAGCTGATGACGTAAGGCAGCAGGCCGAGGAAACGGGCGCGCTTGATCGCCTTGGCGAGTTCGCGCTGCTTCTTCTGGCTCACAGCCGTGATGCGGGACGGAACGATCTTGCCGCGCTCGGAAACGTAGCGCTGCAGCAGACGGACGTCCTTGTAGTCGATCTTCGGAGCGTTGGCACCGGAGAACGGGCAGGTCTTGCGCCGGCGGTGGAACGGGCGGCGCGTCGGGATCTGGTTGATATCGACCATGATTGTCTCTCCTTAGTCGCGCGGGCGGCGCGGGCCGCGATCGCCACGGGGGCCGCGGTCGCCACGATCATCGCGATCGCGCTTCTGCAGCATGGCCGACGGGCCTTCCTCGTGAGCTTCGACCGAAACGGTCATGAAGCGCAGGATGTCTTCGTTGAAGCGCATCTGGCGTTCCATTTCCTGGACAGCCTTGGCCGGTGCGTCGATGTCCATCAGCGCGTAGTGGGCCTTGCGGTTCTTCTTGATCCGGTAGGTAAGGGACTTGAGGCCCCAGTTTTCGATACGCCCGACCTTGCCGCCATTTTCCTCGATGATGCCCTTGTAGGTGTTCACAAGTTCATCGAGCTGCTGGGCGGATACATCCTGCCGGGCAAGGAATACGTGCTCGTAAAGCGCCATGATTTCTTTGCCTTTCTTGCGTTAATTCACCCGGATCGGCGCTAAGCCCCAGCGACTTGCCTGTCGGTTTGCACCGCGCAAGAAAGACGTTTCGAGACGGTCGTGAGCGGAGACACGGGAGGCCGGGACACTCTTGTCCCTGCAGGCTGACTGCCAGCCCTCCGTACAGCCACCAGCCGATTGACCGGGTGTTCGAACGGGCTGGCCTATACGCGCTCTCTCGCGGAAACACAAGTGCTTTGGCCCAGAAAGCGGGATCGAGGCGGCATCCGCCGTTCAAACATCTAGGTATAAGCGCGTATATCAAGCGGCATGCATCGTTAAAATTGCATTTGACCGCTTAACCGCAGCTTATGCGGGGATGGTTTATGCCTTTCATGTCAACATACGGCCATCAGGGCCGGTTTGTTTTTCCCAAGGTATAGCTATGAAAAGCACAAATCGCTTCCTCGCGGTCGCGGCGGCGCTTGCCGTTGCGTTCTTCGCACAGAATTCATGGGCCTCGCAGGTTGTCCTCTCCCTCGATGGAGCTGTCGCCGGCGGCCACGTCGACATGACCGTTGATGAAATCGAGGCGCTCGGCGTCGAGAAAATCGAGACGACAACCCCCTGGCATGATGGAAAGGTTGTCTTTGAAGGTGTCCCGCTCCAACGCCTCCTCGAAAAGGTCGGTGCGACCGGCACCGAACTCGATATCGTTGCTCTCAACGACTACCGCACCCGTGTGCCTGTCGAGGACGCGGCCAAATTCGGCGTCATTCTTGCCAGTCGCAAGGAGGGGCAGCCAATGCCCGTCAGCGACAAGGGGCCGCTTTTCGTGATCTATCCCTTCGACAAATATCCGGAGCTGCGCAACGAGGTCTATTACTCCCGCTCCGCCTGGCAGGTTCGCTCGATCACCGTCGAATGACGGTGTGAGGCCTGAGAGGAGGTGCACGTGCGTTTTGCTTCAAAAGGGTTCAGATTGTTCGCGGTCGGCGCAGCACTTGTCATCGTCGCGATCTACTTCGTTCATTCGAGCCTGATTACCGCATCCGAGGATGCGGTGGAGCGGTCGGCGCGCTACGACGTCGCCTGGGTCGGAGCCGGCGGCCGGTTGGAAGCAGCCAAGCTGCAGATGGCCCTTGCCAGTTATATCAGCACGAAAGATCCTCAGGCCGCTGCACAGGTGGCCCTCTATACCGAGATCCTCGTCAATCGCTTCGGCATCTATGAAGCACCTGCGTTCAGGGCTTTTCTCAACGCCAAACCGGGCCGCGAGCGAATTCTTGATCGCGCGGAGGGCGAGTTCCTGAAGGCGCGTCCGCAACTACTCGATGTGGAAAGTCTCGCTGACGGCGATCTCGCGGAGCTTACTCAACGCCTTGCGGGTGTGTTGAGCGCAGTCGACCGCGTCGGCGCCGAGGCACATACGGAATCGGTCGAGGCAGCCGAACTCTACCGACAGGAGGTCCGCCGGCAGCAACAGCTCCAGCGTTGGCTGACGACCGGCTTGTTCGTCCTGATCGCCACGGTTGTGGGAGTTGTGGCGCTGCAGAACCGCTTTCTCGACCGCGCTCACCGCCAAGCCAAACGAAACGCTGTGGATTTCGCCCATCTGGCCCGCCACGACGCGCTGACCGGACTGCCCAACCGCATGGCTTTCAACGAGACCTTTGAACGGCTGATCGCGGAGCAGTCGGTATATCCGGACCGGGGGCTCGCCATATTTGCCATCGATCTCGACGGTTTTAAGAGTATCAACGACACTCTCGGCCACGCGGTCGGCGACCTGTTGTTGAGGGCCGTCGCGGAACGGTTGGAGAGACGCACTTCTTCACTATCCAACACGCTGATCGCGGCGCGTCTGGGCGGCGATGAGTTCGTTGTCGTTCTCGATGCAGCGGTTGGTGAAGACGAAGTTCTGTCACAGGCTCAAAGACTCCTTGCTGACGTGTGCCTGCCCTATCGATCGAGCGACACCACACTCATGCTCGGCGCCACGATCGGCGTCGCGCTTTCATCGACTGGTAGTGATGCCAAGGATCTGCTGGTCGACGCGGATCTTGCACTCTCGCTAGCGAAAGCACACGGCAAGGGCACGGTTCTGCGCTTCGATCCGAACATTCGGGATACGTATGAACGGCGGAGCCGGCTCGAGAGCGACATGCGTGATGCCCTCGTGGCCGGGGATATCCGCCCCAATTATCAGCCGAAAGTGGATATCCTGACCGGTCGGGTAATCGGCTTGGAGGCACTCGCGCGCTGGTCTCATCCCGCACTCGGCATGGTTTCTCCCTGCGAGTTCATCCCCATCGCCGAAAGCTCCTCCGTCATCGTCGAACTCGGGCGTACCATCCTGGAGACCGCCTGTCGCGACGCGCTCAACCTGCCGGAGGAAATCGGTATTTCGGTCAATCTCTCGGTCAACCAGTTTCTCCGCGACGACATTGTCGAGACGGTGCGCAGAACGCTTCAGGCCACCGGTTTGTCGCCGCAGCGGCTGACGCTCGAGGTGACCGAATCGCTGATGATCTCGGACGCCGGCAGCGCGGTGGACACACTGGTCCGCCTGAAGGCGCTCGGCGTCTCCATCTCCCTCGACGATTTCGGCACAGGCTATTCGGCGCTGTCCTATCTTCGGTCTTTCGACTGGGATGAAATCAAGATCGACCGTTCCTTTGTCATGGAGCTGGAAACGGACCGGCGCGCTCGTGCCATCGTCCGCTTGATCACCTCGATGGCCGGCGAACTCGGTATCCATGTGACCGCTGAAGGCGTGGAGACGAACGGCCAGATTGACGCGTTGAGTCGGGCCGGGTGCCAGACCGGGCAGGGCTATTTCTACGGCAAGCCCATGCCGCTCGAAGACCTTGCCGCAGCCATCCTGAACAGCTTCGACGCCAGCCAGCCGGAGAGCAACGGCTCCGTAAGAGAGCCGATTGCCTCCTGAGCGAAGAGCGGGGGTTCCGATCCCGTTTGTGCGGGCGCGTTACATCGGCATCGGATGCGCGCGACGTGCCGCGTCGATATCGGCGAGCACCTCGTCGGACAGCTTCACGTCGATGGCACCAAGACAAGTGTCGAGCTGCTCCATCGAGGTGGCACCGATGATTGTGGACGTCATGAACGGACGGCCGATGCAGAAGGCGAGCGCCATCTGGGCGGGGTCGAGGCCGTGCTTCCTGGCGACCGACAGATAAGCGTCCGTCGCAGCCTCGACGTTCGGGGTCCAGCGCCCACCGAGATTCTCCACGCGCGAGCGGCGCGAGTTTTCCGGAACCGAGCCGTCCTGGTATTTGCCGGTCAGAATGCCGGCGGCAAGCGGCGAGTAGGTCAGAAGCCCCACATCCTCGTGATGTGCGACTTCGGCGAGATCCAGGTCGAAATGGCGGCAGAGCAGGTTGTACTCGTTCTGCACCGAGGCGACGCGCGGCAGGCCGTTGTCCTCGGCAAGCCGGATGAGCTGCATGATGCCCCAGGCACTGTCGTTGGAGACGCCATAGGCGCGGATCTTGCCTGCCTTCACCGCATCGTCGAGCCCGCGCAGCGTGTCGAGAAGGTCCTCAAGCATCTTCCGGCCCTTGGGCTGCTTTGATGCGTCGAAATCCCAGTTCTTGCGGAAATGATAGGAGCCGCGATTGGGCCAGTGCAGCTGGTAGAGATCAATGTGATCGACACCGAGACGATCGAGGCTCATGTCGAGCGCGCGCGTGATCGAATCGCGCGAAATATCCTCGCCGCCCCGAATCCACTCATTGCCGTTGCCGGTGATCTTGCTCGCGAGAATGATCTCGTCGCGCTTGCTGGATTTCTTGAACCAGCTTCCGAGAATTTCCTCGGTCTTGCCTTGCGTCTCGGCGCGAAGCGGGCAGGTGGGGTAAAGTTCGGCGGTGTCGAAGAAGTTCACGCCGGCGTCGACAGCGCGATCCATCTGGGCGTGGCCTTCGGCCTCGGTGTTCTGTTCGCCGAAGGTCATCGTGCCAAGGCAGATTTCGCTCACGGTCATGCCGGTGCGGCCGAGCGGGTTCATTTTCATGTCAGGGATTTCCGGTTGGTCGGGAGTGGTGCGCCGCAAGATAATGGCTAAGCGGTCGAGATCAACCCTGCCGACCGCTCAGCATTCAACTCGGCTTGGGCTGAACTCAGGCAAGCAGAAGCCAGCCGGTATAGCCGCTATAAAGGACGAGCAGCCCGATCCCGGCCAGTCGCCCAATTCCGCGACCGGTGGCGATCAGGCCGGCCAACAGGAATGCCGTGAGGATCATCACCGGGATATCGACGGCAGCCATCCCCGCTGAAATGCCGACTGGTGAGATCAGCGCTGTAATCCCGAGAATGCCGAGAATGTTGAAGACATTCGAGCCGATGACATTGCCAAGCGCGACATCCCCATGCCGGCGGATGGCGGCCGCGACTGATGTCGCCAGTTCCGGGAGCGAGGTGCCGACGGCAACGACGGTCAGGCCGATGGTTGCTTCCGACAGCCCGAAAGCCCGCGAGATCTCGATAGCCGAACCCACGAGCCAGTTGGCGCCGGCAAACAGAGCAACGAGCCCGATCAGAACCGAAGCTGCGGCGATCGGCATGGAGCGCCGCCAGGCGGGAAGCGTATCCGGTTGGTTCTCGGTTTCCACGCCTATGCCGCTTCGCGCCGCATAGGTGAGATAGCCGATGAGCATCAGCAGCATCACGCCGCCGGCAATCCGTCCGACTCCGCCCCAGATGCCGAGCGCGAGCATCAGGATGCTGGCCGCGAGCATCACCAGAAGATCGCGGCGATAGGCGATGAATTTGGCGGCGATCGGCGCAATCAGCGCGGCCACTCCGACGATCAGCAGAATGTTGGCGATATTGGAGCCCACCACATTGCCGATGGCGATGTCAGGCGCGCCATCGAGCGCAGCCTTTACCGACACCACAAGCTCCGGCAGCGAAGTGCCGAAGCCAACGATGGTCACACCGATCAGGAGCGGCGGCATCGAGAAACGGCGGGCGATCGTAACTGCGCCCGATACCAGAGCCTCAGCGCCGAGCGACAGCAGAACAAGGCCGCCCAGCAGGCCGGGCAGCGTCGAAACAAGAGCAGTGGACATTGTGCGTCAGGCGTCGAGCGCTTCGGCTTCAGGCTTGGGATCGGGGTAGCGTTCCGCCGCGATCGCCATCTCGACCAGCTTCCAGGTGGCCCAGAGAGCAGGCACGAGGATCACGGCACCGAAGACGACTTGCACGACCATGCTGTGGCCGATGAAGTCGACCGTCGCCCAGTAAAGAAGCATGGCGACGAGCCAGATTTCCGAGCCGATCAGTATGATCGCGCCCGAGGCAAGCAGGAGTGCAGCGATCAGGCTGCGGCGAACCGGAGGGCTCTTTTCGATGACCTTGATGGTGGAGGGAGCGTTGTCCGGGCTTTGACCGGCAGAGGCGGGATGCGACATGGCGACAATCCGAATATGGCGCTGCTGAAATCGAGCGCTGCGTGCGAATAAATGAGCGCACATTGCGGCGCTTTCAAGTGGGCTGCATGTCGGAGCGCAAAATAGTCGTAGTTGGGTGTTGGGAAACGGCTTGAAAACTCGCACGCGCGGCTCATCGCCTTGACATTACCCTCGGGAATGTCGATGGAACGCGCCCAAATGAACAAGCGTTTGCCGGCAGGCCCACACAGGTTTCCGGCAATGAGACAAAACCGATAAGGGAGACGTCATGGCGCGCGCATTCACTTTTCCCGGTCAGGGAAGCCAGTCCGTCGGCATGGGCAAAGAGCTCGCTGAAACCTTCGCTGAGGCGAGGGCGGTCTTCGAGGAAGTCGACGAGGCTCTCGGCGAAAAGCTTTCGACCGTGATGTTCGAAGGTCCAGAGGAAACGCTGACGCTGACCGCCAACGCTCAACCCGCTTTGATGGCTGTATCGATGGCGGTGATGCGGGTGATCGAGGCGCGCGGCCACAAGCTCGAAGATCTCGCCTCCTACGTCGCCGGCCACTCTCTTGGCGAATATTCCGCTCTTTGCGCTGCCGGGACATTCTCACTTGCCGATACTGCCCGCCTGCTGCGTATTCGCGGCAATGCCATGCAGTCGGCAGTTGCTCCCGGCGAGGGTGCCATGGCCGCCATCATCGGTCTTGAGGCGGGCGATGTTCAGGCTGCTTGCGAAGAAGCTGCGGAAGGCGATGCCGTCTGCCAGATCGCCAACGACAATGGCGGCGGACAGCTCGTTATCTCAGGCATGAAGCCTGCGGTCGAGCACGCAGCCCGCATTTGCACCGACAAGGGCGCCAAGCGCGCGGTCATGCTGCCGGTGTCCGCACCCTTCCATTCGGCTCTCATGCAGCCGGCAGCGGAAGCGATGCGCCAGGCGCTTGCCGACGTGTCGAAAAAGGCGCCTGTCGTCCCGGTCGTGGCCAATGTGCGTGCCGCCCCGGTCACCGATCCCGAGGAAATTGCGGAATTGCTCGTCGAGCAGGTAACGGGCCAGGTTCGCTGGGCCGAGACCGTTGCCTGGTTTGCCGCTAACGGCGTCGACACGCTGGCCGAAGTCGGTTCCGGCAAGGTACTCTCGGGCCTCGCCCGCCGCATCGATCGCAGCCTCAATTCCGTGGCGCTCGGAACTCCGTCGGATATAGACGCCTTCCTCGCAAGCCTCGAAGGCTGATACGTTTTAGATAAGAGATAACCCTGAAAGGGATGATCCCATGTTCGATCTGACCGGCCGCAAGGCCCTCATCACTGGCGCCTCCGGCGGTATTGGCGAAGCGGTAGCGCGTGCGCTGCATGCGCAGGGCGCGATCGTCGGGCTCCACGGCACCCGTGTCGAGAAGCTGGAGGCTCTGGCCGCCGATCTCGGTTCCAACTGCAATGTGCTCGCCGCCAACCTGTCGGACCGCGCTGAAGTGGCGGCC
>CEQK01019695.1_pt1 | contig 28442 bp, 26 predicted proteins | sample 531051 | NCBI WGS metagenome assembly CEQK01 (sample SAMEA2621229, study PRJEB7988) | marine metagenome | biome: marine biome (ENVO:00000447); feature: deep chlorophyll maximum layer (ENVO:xxxxxxxx); material: "saline water (ENVO:00002010), including plankton (ENVO:xxxxxxxx)" | depth 150 m
CCCGGACGTCCGCCGACAAACGCGGTAATCACGGCAATCGAGAAAGAGGCGTAGAGGCCGACCTTGGGGTCGACGCCGGCGATGATCGAAAAGGCGATCGCCTCGGGGATCAGGGCGAGGGCGACCACGAGGCCCGATAGAATGTCGGCGCGGACGTTATGGGTCCACTCGTGCTTGTACTTGGCAAGTGACGTCATGATATCTCTGCGGTTTGTCGCGTGCCGCGCTCACAAAGCGCGGAGGACGGGTCGCATGTCCCGTTAACAGGAAGCGACCGGCGGGTTCGTCGGCAATGACCGGATGGAATTTGTGCAATGCACGAGGCGTGCAATAGCGCGAACATGCCCGAAAGCCAAGGGCGGAACGGTTTTTGGCCGGTTCGGGCGACGCGTTCAGCAATGAAGAGCTTTGATGAACGCCTTCAGACTATCGGCGGAAAGCGTAGTACTCGATGAGCTGGGTCATGCGCTGGTCGCGGATTTTCGAGGTGTCTTCCCCCATCACCACACCGACCAGATAGCGGCCATTGCGGCGTGCCGAAGTCGCCAGGTTGAAGCCGGATGCGCGGGTATAGCCGGTCTTCAGACCGTCGGCCCCGGGTATCATGTCGAGCGCCTTGTTATGTCCGCGAATGGTCTTGCCGTTGTATTCGAACGAGCGGAGCGAGAAGTACGAATAGTACTGCGGGTAGCGCGATTTCAGCGCCACGGCGAGGCGCGCCATGTCGGTTGCCGTCGTCACCTGGTTCGGATCAGGAAGGCCGGAAGCGTTGGTGAAACGGGTGCGCGACATGCCGAGTGCGCGCGCCTGCTGCGTCATGATCTCCCCGAAACGTTCTTCCGAACCGCCGGCTAGAAACTCCGCCACGGCGGTCGCAACGTCGTTTGCCGATTTGACCACAAGTGCCCGGATGGCGGTGTCGACCGGAATTGTCGAACCAGCTTTCAGGTATAGTTTGGATGCGGGTTTGCTCGCCGCGTTGCGCGAAACCGGGATCGGCGTATCCCGGCTGATCTTCCCTGACTCCAGTGCCTGGAACAGGAGATAAACCGTCATCATCTTGGTAAGCGATGCAGGAAAGCGCGTCTGTTCGGCATTGGCGGAATAAAGCGTGGTGCCCGTTCCCGCATCAATCACAATGGCAGAGAATTTTTCCGGGACAGGAGCAACCGTCGCAACCGGATTGAGGGTCTCGGTGGTCGAGCAGGCCGTGGCACCGATGAGGGCAAGCCCCAGCATGGCCGCACCGAGGGTGCGCGTAATAAAATTCCCGAGGGAGGATCGCATTGAAGTCCCGTTTTCCAAATCGCCGTGACCAGAACTAGCGGCCACCCATAGTGAAGGCAAGGTGTGGCTGTGCGGAAGGCCGATGATCCCCCGGTTAAGCGCCGCATTCAGTTGCGTTGGCGCAAAGGGACCTGCTAAGGGAGCCACGACCTTCATTCTTTGTGTCTGCCGGGAGGAAACGATGGCAAATCCGCGCAAGCCCAGGCGGCTCGATCACCTCGTTCTTCCCGTGCCCGAGCTGTCGGTCGCCCGTGCTCGGCACGAGGCGCTCGGCTTTATCGTCGCGCCCGAGGCGCGCCATCCCTTCGGAACCGAGAATGCCTGCGTTTTCTTTGCCGACGGCACCTATCTGGAGCCACTTGCGATTGCCAGTCGCGAGGAATGCGAGGAAGCCGCGCGGGGCGGAAATGTCTTTGTCGCCCGCGACCAGGCGTACCGCTTCCGCCGCAGCGAGAACGGCTTTTCTGCGCTCGTCACGTCCTCCGAAGATGCTCGCGCCGACCATTCGCGCTTCATTGCTGACGGCATTTCTGCCGGCGATCTATTCGAATTTTCGCGACCCATGAAACAGCCCGACGGGTCGGAAACGATTGCGAGTTTCCGGCTGGCCTTTACCGCCGATCTGCGCAGCCCGGATTTCTTCGGATTTTCTGTCGAGCGTCTCGCCATGCCGGTGGCCGATCGATCCGCACTCACCGCGCATGAAAATGGGGTGACGGGTATCTCTGAAATTGTGCTGAGCGAGACCAACCCGACTGATTTCCAGTATTTCGTTCAGAAGCTTGCCGACAATCGCGAGGTCGACGCCCATTCCTTCGGGATGGCGATCGAGCTCGACGGCGCGACGATCAACGTCCTGACGCCCGACGGGCTGAAAGCCTTCTTCGGTGTCGAGGTGAATTGCCATGCGCGCGGTCTGCGTGCGCGCGGCGTGGTCTATCGCGTTACCGATCTCGCCGAAACCGAGGCGCTCCTGTCGTCGCGCGGCATCGCGCTAATCCGCAAGGACCGCAAGCTCGTCGTCATGCCCGAACAGGGGCAGGGCGCGTTCTACGCATTCGAGGAAGGTAACGGAGAATGACCGCCAACAGTGTGGTGACAGCCGGCAACGTTACGTTTGCCAATGACCAACGGTTCAGCCTGATAGCTGGCCCTTGCCAGATGGAAAGCCGCGACCATGCGTTTGACGTCGCGGGCCGGATCAAGGAAATCTGCGCCGATCTCGGCATCGGGCTCGTCTACAAGTCGTCCTTCGACAAGGCCAATCGGACCTCCCTTTCCGCTCAGCGTGGCATGGGGCTCGAAAAAAGCCTCGAAGTGTTCGCGGACCTTAAAACCGAGTACGGCTTCCCGGTCATCACCGACGTCCATGCCGAAGAGCAGTGTGCTATCGCGGGCGAAATCTGCGACGTCCTTCAGATTCCGGCCTTTCTCTGCCGCCAGACAGACCTGCTGATCGCTGCCGCGAAGACCGGACGCGTGATCAACGTCAAGAAGGGACAGTTCCTGGCACCCTGGGACATGAAGAACGTACTGGCCAAGATCGTCGACAGCGGCAATCCGAATGTGCTGCTCTGCGAGCGTGGCGCATCCTTCGGGTACAACACGCTGGTTTCAGATTTTCGTTCGCTGCCGATCATGGCGGCAATGGGCGCGCCGGTGATTTTCGACGCCACCCATTCGGTCCAGCAGCCAGGCGGGCAGGGTGGATCCTCCGGCGGTCAGCGCGAATTTGTCGAGACGCTGGCGCGTGCGGCCGTTGCGGTGGGTGTCGCGGGGCTGTTCATCGAAACACACGAGGATCCCGATAACGCGCCATCGGACGGACCGAACATGGTTGCCCTGTCGGACATGCCGCGTCTTCTCGAAACGCTGCTCGCCTTTGACGACATCACCAAGGCAAAATCTGGCTGAGGGTTGCTGTCTGACATTCCGATTCGGCGTTCATCGTGCTTTTGCATTTGAACGCCAGATTGCCTTTAATGCTTCGGGCGGCAGGCCGGTCATGTCCCGGCGCATCGCTTGATTGATTTTTCGATGCCTTGGTTTAAGACGCTGGGGCCATCCACCGGGATCGGGCGACTTTGCTCTCCGGACCCGCGTTCCTGAGTGATACCACGTTCCATACTCTTCGAAGGAGCCTTGAATGCCCATCATTATCGATATCGTCGGCCGCGAAATTCTCGACAGCCGCGGCAATCCCACCGTCGAGGTGGATGTGCATCTTGATGATGGCGCGGTCGGCCGTGCGGCGGTTCCGTCGGGCGCTTCCACCGGTGCACACGAAGCCGTTGAACTGCGCGACGGCGGCGACCGCTACATGGGCAAGGGCGTGACCAAGGCGGTCGATGCCGTCAACGGCGAACTTCGCGATGCACTCTGCGGTCACGAAGCCGACCAGCAGATCGCGCTCGACGAGATGATGATCGAGCTCGACGGCACGCCCAACAAGTCCAAGCTCGGCGCAAACGCCATCCTCGGTGTGTCGCTCGCCGCGGCAAAGGCTGCCGCCATGTCGTCTGGCCTCTCGCTCTACCGCTATGTGGGCGGCGCCAATGCGCGTGTGTTGCCGGTGCCGATGATGAACATCATCAATGGCGGCGCGCATGCCGACAATCCGATCGATTTCCAGGAATTCATGATCATGCCGGTCGGCGCCGATACGGTGGCTGAATCGATCCGCATGGGCGCTGAAGTCTTCCACACGCTCAAGAAGGAACTCTCGGCTGCCGGTCATGGCACCAATGTGGGCGACGAGGGCGGCTTCGCACCGAATCTCGAAAGCGCACCGGTCGCGCTCGATTTCATCATGAAGTCGATCGAGAAGGCCGGTTACAAGCCAGGCGACGACATCCATATCGCGCTCGACTGTGCATCGACCGAATTCTTCAAGGACGGCAAGTACGAGCTCGCAGGCGAAGGCCGGACGCTCGAGCCGGAAGCCATGGCCGATTACCTCGCCGAACTCGCAGGCAAGTACCCGATCCTCTCGATCGAGGACGGCATGGCCGAGGACGACTGGGACGGCTGGAAGTCGCTGACCGACAAGATCGGTTCGTCCTGCCAGCTCGTCGGTGACGATCTGTTCGTGACCAACTCGGCGCGCCTGCGCGACGGCATCCGCATGGGCGTCGCCAATTCGATCCTGGTGAAGGTCAACCAGATCGGCACGCTGTCGGAAACGCTCGATGCGGTCGAGACCGCTCACAAGGCTGCCTATACCGCCGTCATGTCGCACCGCTCGGGCGAGACCGAAGATTCGACGATCGCCGATCTTGCCGTCGCGACGAACTGCGGACAGATCAAGACCGGCTCGATGTCGCGTTCCGACCGTATCGCCAAATACAACCAGCTGATCCGTATTGAGGAGCTGCTCGGCGCGCAGGCACAATTCGCCGGCCGGTCCATCCTGCGCGGCTGATTGTTTTTCAACATTACTGACGACCATGCCCTCGCGGGAAACCGCGGGGGCATTTTTGTTCGACCGAGCAGCGCCTTCCAAGGCGCTGTGCATCTCTTGCGTAAGCGTGTGGTGACGCTTACTGTTGGAAACTCAATTGCAAACTGATTGGCAAACCGATGAAATCGGCAGACCGAACCATCTGAATAGCGCCCCGCACCGTGTGCCGGGGCTCGGCCGCGCCGCCAAGGGTGAGCGCGATCTGTCCGCCTATGCGCGGACGAGATTGTTCAGAGAGTTGCAAATGACAAACTATTTCGAGACGCCCTTTCGGGGCGCGACGCTCGACAAGCAGGTGACCAATCCCAACATCATCGTCGGTCGGTACAGCTACTATTCGGGCTATTATCATCGCCACAGCTTCGACGATTGCGCGCGCTATCTCCTTCCGGACGAAGGGGTCGACCGGCTCGTAATCGGCAGTTTCTGTTCGATCGGTTCGGGAGCGGCCTTCATCATGGCGGGCAATCAAGGCCACCGGCCTGACTGGGTCAGCACGTTTCCGTTCTACTGGATGGCGGAAGTGCCCGCGTTTAAAGGAGCCGCGAACGGCTTCCGACCGGCAGGCGATACGGTGATCGGAAATGACGTGTGGATCGGTGCCGAGGCGATCATCATGCCGGGAGTCACTGTTGGTGATGGGGCTGTCATCGGTACGCGCGCGGTCGTCACCCGCGATGTCGAGCCCTATGCCATTGTCGGCGGCAATCCGGCCAAGACCATCCGGAAGAGGTTCGATGACGGTGTCGTCACCCTCCTGATGGAAATGAAATGGTGGGAGTGGACGGACGAGCAACTGAAAGCCGCGATGCCGTTGTTGACATGCGGGGACGTTGCAAAACTCCATGATCATTGGCTGGAGCGTATCCGCTCCGTCTGACTGCTTCGCACCCGCCCGGTGATTGTCGGGCGGGTGCATGGTTGAACGGCCCGACATGGGGCGCTTCACCTTGTCCGGACCGATGATTGCCGGCTCGTATCCCGATATCTCAATTTTTCCGCACCTGCGTAAAAGTTTCTTAAGCACGTTCGCGCATGATCAATCGATGCTACGGTAAGGCGTAATCAGGCATGCGAACCAAATTTAGAAAACGGAAGGCGTACGGACGTCTTGTCGTACCGTTTCTTTCCCTTATCTGTTTTTCCTACTTCGGCTTCCATGCCCTGCATGGAGCGTTCGGACTTGAATCGGCGTCCCATCTGGAGGAACGTCGTATTGAGCTCGAGCGTGAACTTGCATCGCTCAATGCGGAACGGGAAGCGCTCGAAAAGCGTGTCGCGCTGATGAGCGACGGATCGATGGAAGCCGACATGCTCGATGAGCGGGCGCGTTACATGCTGAATGTCGCGCGTAAGGACGAGGTCGTCTATTTTGTCGGAAACTCTAATTAACTGAAAGCCAGTTAATTTCCGGAATTCTGCATAAATACAGAAACTTAAGTTGCATGGACGCTATGCGTTTATGGGCTTGCTGATGTGTCCTCTCTCCCGTATCTTTTTCCCAATGAAAAAATCGGGAGGACGCTAATGGCGCCAAGGAAACAGTCCGGTTCGACGTCGCGCAAGACATCGCGCGGTTCCACCTCAACAAAATCTGGACTCGAAGGCGGCATTACCGACTTCTCCAAAGACCAGGAACTCGACGCCTACCGCGAGATGCTGCTCATCCGGCGGTTCGAGGAAAAGGCCGGCCAGCTTTACGGCATGGGCTTCATCGGCGGGTTCTGTCACCTCTATATCGGCCAGGAAGCTGTCGTCGTCGGCATGCAGATGGCGCTCAAGCCGGGCGACGAAGTCATCACCGGTTATCGCGACCACGGTCATATGCTGGCAACCGGCATGGAAGCGCGCGGCGTCATGGCCGAGCTGACCGGTCGCAGGGGCGGCTATTCCAAGGGGAAGGGCGGCTCCATGCACATGTTCTCCAAGGAAAAGCATTTCTATGGCGGCCACGGTATCGTCGGTGCGCAGGTGTCGCTCGGCACCGGCCTTGCCTTCGCAAACCGCTATCGTGAGAACGACAATGTCTCGCTGACTTATTTCGGTGATGGCGCGGCCAACCAGGGCCAGGTCTATGAGAGCTTCAACATGGCGGCTCTCTGGAAGCTTCCGGTGGTCTACATCATCGAGAACAACCGCTATGCCATGGGTACCTCGACCGCGCGCGCTTCGGCTCAGTCCGATTTCTCGCTGCGCGGCAAGTCCTTCGGTATTCCGGGGCACCAGGTCGACGGCATGGATGTGCGCGCGGTTCACGCCGCTGGCATGGAAGCCGTCGAGCACTGCCGTTCCGGCAACGGGCCGCTGATTCTGGAAATGATGACCTACCGCTATCGCGGCCACTCGATGTCCGACCCGGCTAAATACCGCAGCAAGGACGAAGTGCAGAAGATGCGCTCGGAGCGTGACCCCATCGAGCAGGTCAAGGCGCGTATTCTCGAGAAGAAATACGCGAGCGAGGACGAGCTGAAGCAGGTCGACAAGAAGATCCGCGACATCGTCGCCGATTCCGCCGACTTCGCCCAGTCCGATCCGGAGCCGGATGTGTCCGAGCTCTACACCGACATTTTGCTCTAAGGGAGGGGAAACCATGCCGATTGATATCCTGATGCCCGCGCTTTCCCCGACCATGGAGGAAGGCAATCTTTCCAAGTGGCTCAAGAAGGAAGGCGATACCGTCACCGCCGGTGACGTGATTGCCGAAATCGAGACCGACAAGGCCACGATGGAAGTCGAAGCCGTCGAGGAAGGCACGATCGCCAAGATCGTCGTCGCCGAAGGCACAGAGAACGTGAAGGTCAACGAAGTCATCGCCATCCTCGCCGAGGAGGGTGAAGACGTCGAGGAAGCCGCCAAGAAGGGCGGTTCCGGCGGCGGCGCCGCGCCCGCCTCCGAGGACAAGGCCGAAGAAGCCAAATCCGGGGAAAAAGAGGCCGATACCGGTGCCGCAAAGGTTCCGGCCGAGCCGATCGCCGAGACTGCCAGCGATCCCGATATTCCCGAAGGCACCGAGATGGTTCCGACCACGGTCCGCGAAGCGCTGCGCGACGCCATGGCCGAGGAAATGCGCAATGATGGCGACGTCTTCGTCATGGGCGAGGAAGTGGCCGAATACCAGGGCGCCTACAAGGTGACCCAGGGGCTTCTCGACGAGTTCGGCCCCAAGCGCGTGGTCGACACGCCGATTACCGAGCACGGCTTTGCCGGCGTCGGCGTCGGCGCGGCCATGGCCGGCCTGCGCCCGATCGTCGAGTTCATGACCTTCAACTTCGCCATGCAGGCGATCGACCAGATCATCAACTCGGCTGCTAAGACCCTTTACATGTCGGGCGGCCAGATGGGCGCGCCGATCGTCTTCCGCGGTCCGAACGGTGCCGCGGCCCGCGTGGCCGCACAGCACTCGCAGTGCTACGCCGCCTGGTACAGCCACGTGCCGGGCCTCAAGGTCGTCATGCCTTACACGGCAGCTGACGCGAAGGGGCTTCTGAAAGCTGCAATCCGCGATCCGAACCCGGTGATCTTCCTCGAAAACGAGATCCTCTACGGTCAGACCTTCGACGTTCCGAAGATGGATGATTTCGTCCTGCCGATCGGAAAGGCCCGCATCCACAAGAAGGGCAAGGACGCGACGCTCGTTTCGTTCGGCATCGGCATGACCTACGCCATCAAGGCCGCCGAAGCGCTCGCCGGCGAAGGCATCGATGTCGAACTGATCGACCTCAGGACGATCCGCCCAATGGATCTGCCGACGATCATCGAGAGCGTGAAGAAGACCGGACGTCTGGTCACCGTGGAGGAAGGCTATCCGCAGAACTCGGTCGGCACCGAAATCGCCACCCGCGTGATGCAGCAGGCATTCGATTATCTCGATGCGCCGGTGCTGACTATCGCCGGCAAGGACGTTCCGATGCCTTATGCGGCCAATCTCGAGAAACTGGCGCTTCCGAGCGTCGCCGAAGTGGTCGAGGCGGTCAAAACCGTCTGCTACAAGGCCTGAGGAGGAGCGACCATGCCGACGAATATCACCATGCCGGCCCTGTCTCCGACGATGGAGGAGGGCAACCTCGCAAAGTGGCTCGTCAAGGAAGGCGACAAGATCGGCCCCGGTGACATCATCGCCGAAATCGAAACCGACAAGGCGACGATGGAAGTCGAAGCCGTCGACGAGGGTACGATTGCCAAGATCCTCGTGGAAGCCGGTACCGAGGGTGTGAAGGTCAACGAAGTCATCGCCATTCTCGCCGAGGAAGGCGAGGACGTCGAAGAGGCTGCCAAAAGCGGCGGCGGTTCATCCGGGAAGAAGGAAGAGCCGAAGGCCGAAGCCTCCGGCAAGTCCGAGACGACCGACGCAAAAGCCGAGGAGCCCAAGGAGGCTGCCAAGCCGATCACCGACAAGGCGCCGGCTTCGGCAACGCCCGCACCTGTGTCCGATGGCGAGCGCGTGTTTTCCTCCCCGCTGGCGCGCCGGATGGCCAAGGATGCCGGCCTCGATCTCGGTGCCGTCAAGGGCTCAGGTCCCCATGGCCGCGTGATCAAGCGTGACGTGGAGGCAGCAATTGCCGATGGCGGCGCGAAGAAGGCCGATGCCGGCAAGGGTGCAGGTGCTCCCGCACCGGCAGCACAACCGATGTCGTCCGATGCCGTTCTCAAGCTCTTCCCCGAAGGGTCTTATGAGCTCGTCAAGCATGACGGGATGCGCAAGACCATTGCCCGTCGTCTGGTCGAGGCCAAGCAGACGATCCCGCACTTCTACGTGTCGGTCGACTGTGAACTCGACAAGCTTCTGGCGCTGAGATCCCAGATCAATGCCGCGGCTCCGCGGAAGGATGACCGTCCGGCCTACAAGGTCTCTGTCAACGACATGATCATCAAGGCCTGGGCCATGGCGCTTCGGGACGTTCCGGATGCCAACGTGTCCTGGACCGACGAGAACATGATCCACCACAAGCACGCCGATGTCGGTGTTGCAGTCTCCATTCCGGGCGGCCTCATCACCCCGATCGTGCGGGCGGCAGAAGAGAAAACCATTTCGACGATCTCCAAGGAGATGCACGATCTCGGTCGTCGCGCCAAGGACCGCAAGCTCAAGCCCGAAGAGTATCAGGGTGGCACGACTGCGGTGTCGAACATGGGCATGATGGGCGTGAAGGATTTCGTTGCCGTCATAAACCCGCCGCACGCCAGCATTCTGGCGATCGGTTCGGGCGAGCAGCGGGCCGTGGTCAAGGACGGTGAGATCAAGATCGCTACCGTGATGACGGTGACGCTGTCGACCGATCACCGCTGTGTCGACGGCGCGCTTGGTGCGGAAGTTCTCGGCGCCTTCAAGACCTATATCGAGAACCCAATGGGCATGCTGGTCTAGGCTCACCGAGTCTGGCCGGTCGGTCCATTGACGGTTCCACGGACAATCGCAGGAGGCGATAATGGCGTCACAAGGACATGAGAGCCTTGGCAGAACCTGGGTGTGGATGGCGGTGCTTGCCGCCATCTCGATCCTGGGCGGTATTTTCGCGCTCCTCGATCCTTTCGCGGCAACCCTTGCCGCCGTCCTGCTCGCGGGCTGGTTTTTCGCCCTCCTCGGTGCGATCCAGGTCATTCACGCCTTCAGCGTGCGCGACTGGTCCGGCTTCATCTGGACGCTCGGGCTTGGTGTTCTGGGCCTCATTCTCGGCATCATGCTAATTGCGCGACCTCTCGAAGGAGCCGTGTCGCTCACGTTGATCGTGGCAATTCTGTTCCTGCTTACAGGCGCGCTCAAGACGATGTTCTCGCTGGCTGCGCGCCCCGTGAAGGGCTGGGGCTGGGGGCTTGTGTCCGGCATCATCTCGCTTCTTCTGGGTGTGATGATCCTTGGTGACTTTCCGGCCTCCGCGCAGAGCATTCTGGGCATCCTGCTTGGCATCGAGCTTCTGTCGAACGGGATTCTGTTTCTCTTCATGGCGCTCGGACTGAAGAAGTTGAACTCCGATGGCTCGCTCTGAGGCCGGCGTGATGAAGACGGTTCTCGCATATGGCGATTCCATGACCTGGGGCTCTGATGCCGAAACCGGCGGCCGCCATGGCTTTGACGATCTCTGGCCCAATGTCCTCCAGGTGGGCTTGAGCGGTAAGGCCCGCGTTCATGCCGACGGCTTGCGCGGACGCACCACGGCCTATGACGAGCATCTGGCGGATTGCGACCGCAATGGCGCGCGCACGCTGCCGACGTCGCTCTACATGCATGCGCCGCTCGATCTCGTCATCATCATGCTCGGTGCCAACGACATGAAGCCGCATATTGCCGGTACCGCAATTGCTGCAATGCAGGGCATGCGCCGGTTGATCTCGATCGTGAAGAACCACAATCCCGGAATGGGCGATGAGAGCCGCCCCGATCTTCTGATCGTGGCGCCGCCGCCCCTGTGCGAAACGGCGGACCCGGAATATGCTGGCATGTTTGCCGGCGGTATCAAGCAGTCACAGATGCTGTCCTCGCTCTATGCGGATCTCGCGGACGAGCAGGGCGTGGGCTTCTTTGATGCAAGTTCGGTAGCCGAAGCCTCGCCCGTTGACGGGGTGCATCTGGATGCAGCCAATACACGGGCGATCGGCAAGGCTTTGGTGCCTGTAACGACGGTAATGCTGGGCCTTTAACGGGCCGAAAGACAAGGTTTCCCGGCTTGACCGGGGTCAAGGAGACGAACAACCACGCGGATAATGTGATGTCGGAAACACTCAAAGAGGAGAAACCGATGTCCAATACACCGCATGAACTGGCGGAGGAATTTCCGGATCACACCGACCGCATGAGCGAGCTCAAACAGTCCGACGCGCATTTCGCCAAGCTGTTCGATGCCTATCACGAGGTCAACCGGACCATTCACCGCGCCGAGACGAATGTTGAGCCGACCGATGACCTCCATATGGAGGGAATGCGCAAGGAGCGCATGCGGCTCAAGGATGAAATTTACGGCATGCTGGTCGCCTGACACCAAGGTCGGGCCGGCTTGCAAGAAAGGGACGCCGGCTTGATCGAGATACGCTCAGCGACTGCTGCCGACTGTGCCGACCTCGCGATTCTCGATGATATCGCGGGGCACGGTCTGACGTCGGAGGCCTGGGCGCGCGCGGCCAGCGAAGGCAAGGGAGCTTCCGCCTTCGAAGTCGGGCTCGAGAGCTATCTGGGCGAGGGCACGCCTTGCAACTTCCGCAACGCCCGCGTTGCCACCGTCGAGGGCAGGACCGCAGGAATGGCTGTCGGTTATTTCCTTCCGAAAGACACAGACTTCACCGGACCGTTCGACCCCGTCTTCGAGCCGGTGATGTCTTTGTTCAAGAAGGCCGTTGGCAGCTGGCTGCTTGATGCGCTGGCCGTCTACTCCGCATTCCGGGGCAAGGGCATCGCGCGTGCGCTGCTCGATGACCAGATCGCGGCTGGCGGAAACAACGACATGCATATCGTGTGCGCCGATGACAATCAGGCAGCCATGGCGCTCTACCGCTCGCGCGGTTTCGGGCCGGTGGAACGGGCGCCTTTCATCCAGACAGAGACACCGAGAGATACCAAAGAATGGCTGCTTCTGAAGCGGCCCGGATCCTGACCAGCGGATCATGAACGAGAGGAAACGCGACAATGGCTGACAATTCCTACGACATCATCATCATCGGGTCGGGCCCGGGAGGATATATCGCGGCCATCCGTGCCGCACAGCTCGGCATGAAGACCGCGGTCGTCGAGCGCGAGCATCTGGCCGGCATCTGTTCCAACTGGGGCTGTATCCCGACCAAGGCCCTGTTGCGCTCCGCCGAGATCCTGCACTACGCCCAGCATCCGGGCGATTACGGCGTGAAGATCTCGGGCGAGGCAACGCCGGACATCGAAGCGATCGTCAAGCGCTCGCGCGGGATTGCCGCGCGCATGAACACCGGCGTCGGATTCCTCATGAAGAAGAACAAGGTCGACGTGATCTGGGGCGAGGCCAAGGTCACAAAGGCCGGCGAAGTCGTCGTGAGCGAGACCAAGAAAAAGCCCGTCGAGCCACAGGTGCCGAAACCCAAGAACACGCTCGGACCGGGCACCTACAAGGCGAAACACATTGTCGTGGCGACCGGTGCGCGTCCGCGTGCGCTGCCGGGTCTCGAGCCGGACGGCGAACTGATCTGGACCTATTTCGAGGCGATGAAGCCGGCCAAGATGCCGAAGTCGCTGATCGTCATGGGCTCGGGCGCCATCGGCATCGAGTTCGCGTCCTTCTACCGCACCATGGGTGTCGACGTGACCGTGGTCGAGGTCATGAAGTCCGTGATGCCGGTCGAGGATGTCGAAATCTCCGGCATCGCGAAGAAGCAGTTCGAAAAGCAGGGTATGAAAATCCACCTTGAGGCCAAGGTCACCAAGGTCGAGAAGGGCAAGGATCAGATTACCGCCCATGTCGAGATGAAGGACGGCAAGGTCGAGAAGATCACCGCCGACCGGATGATCTCGGCCGTCGGCGTGCAGGCCAATATCGAAGGCATCGGGCTTGAGGAAGCCGGCGTGAAGACTGATCGCGGCTTCATCGTCATCGATGGCTACGGCAAGACAAATGTCGAGGGCATCTACGCGATCGGCGACGTGGCCGGTCCGCCGCTGCTAGCGCACAAGGCGGAGCACGAGGCCGTCATCTGCGTCGAAAAGATTGCCGGCCAGAAGGGCGTGCACCCAATGGACAAGGGCAAGATCCCGGGCTGCACCTATTGCAACCCGCAGGTTGCCTCCGTCGGCCTCACCGAGGCGAAAGCGAAAGAGCAGGGGCGTGAGATCCGCGTCGGCCGCTTCCCCTTTGTCGGCAACGGCAAGGCGGTCGCAATGGGCGAGGATCAGGGGCTGGTCAAGACGATCTTCGACAAGAAGACCGGCGAACTGCTCGGCGCGCACATGGTGGGTCCGGAAGTCACCGAACTGATTCAGGGCTTCATCGTTGCCATGAACCTCGAGACCACCGAGGAAGAACTCATTCATGCGATCTTCCCGCACCCGACGATTTCGGAGACGATGAAGGAAAGCGTGCTCGACGCCTACGGGCGTGCGCTGAACATGTAAGCGGAAACAGGCTGTCTCATGACAAACGCTTCCTGCAAACGCCCGACCTTTTCCGCTTCCCCGGTCCGGGGAAGCATGGAACAATTGTCATATCTGTCCGTTAGGTCAGTAGACTTGACCATACTTACTGGAGGCGGAAATGGATCTGAACGGTGTTGGCATTCTCGGAGCCATCATAATTGGCGGACTGGCCGGCTGGCTGGCCGAAAAATTCATGAAGAGCGACATGGGCATCTTCATGAATATCATTCTGGGTATCATAGGTGCCGCGGCGCTGAACTTCGTGCTGGGACTGCTCGGCATTTACACAGGCACCGGATTGCTCGTCTATCTGATCGTCGGCTTCATTGGCGCCTGTCTGTTGATCGCGATCGCGCGAGCCGTCAGACGCTAGCCGCCCAGGCTTACGTCCCGCATCTGTTGAATTTACCTGTTGAAGTCAGGCTGCCCTCGCGGGTGGCCTGACTTTTTGCGTTCGGCTCATTATATTGGACCGAACGTCGAACGAGACGAAAGATTGAGTGCAATGGTTACGATTCTCGACACCACGAAAGACGCGTCCAAGCGCGTCCGGCATCCCGAAAAGGCGCATCGCCCGGATACCGAGATCAAGCGCAAGCCCGAGTGGATCCGCGTCAAGGCGCCGACCTCGCAAGGCTACAAGGATACGCGCAAGATCGTGAAGGAGAACAATCTCGTCACCGTGTGCGAGGAAGCCGGATGTCCGAATATCGGTGAGTGCTGGGACAAGAAGCACGCGACATTCATGATCATGGGCGAGATCTGTACCCGCGCTTGCGCCTTCTGCAACGTGATCACTGGCCGTCCGAACGCGCTGGATATGGAAGAACCCGCCAATGTCGCCCGCGCGGTGGCCGAGATGGGACTCAACCACGTCGTCATCACCTCCGTCGACCGCGATGATCTGGACGATGGCGGCGCGCAGCATTTCGTCGATGTCATCCGCGCCATCCGTGCCGCGACGCCGGAGACGACCATCGAAATCCTGACGCCCGATTTCTTGCGCAAGCCGGGTGCGCTGGAGAAAGTCGTTGCCGCCAAGCCCGACGTCTTCAACCACAATCTGGAGACCGTGCCGTCGAACTATCTGACCGTTCGTCCCGGCGCGCGCTACTTCCACTCGATCCGTCTTCTGCAGCGCGTCAAGGAACTCGATCCGACCATGTTTACCAAGTCGGGCATCATGGTGGGCCTCGGCGAGACCCGCAATGAAGTCCTTCAGCTGATGGACGATCTGCGCGTGGCAGACGTCGACTTCCTGACGATCGGCCAGTATCTGCAGCCCACGCGCAAGCACCATGAGGTCAAGGATTTCGTCACGCCGGAGCAATTCAAGAGCTACGAGACCACGGCCTATTCCAAGGGCTTCCTCATGGTTTCGGCCAGCCCGCTCACGCGCTCTTCGCACCATGCCGGTGACGACTTTGCCCGTCTGCGCGCCGCCCGTGACGCCAAGCTCGCAGCACTCGCCGGTTAAGTCTCGTGCCTCAGTTCGAAACGACACGGAAAGTCGTCCATTCGCCGCGCCAGATGTTCGATCTCGTGGCCGACGTTGAACGCTACCCGGAATTTCTGCCGTTATGCGAGGCGCTCACGGTGCGTTCACGCAAGGAACGGGACGGGCGCACTCTGCTGATTGCCGACATGACGGTGGGCTACAAGGCGATCCGCGAGACGTTTACCAGCCAGGTTCTGCTGAAGCCCGACGATCTGGCCATCGAGGTCAAGTATATCGACGGGCCGTTCCGCTATCTCGACAATCGCTGGACATTCAAGCCGGAGGGTGAGGGGTCGGCGATTCACTTCTTCATCGACTACGAATTCCGCAGTCGCATCCTTGGCGGGTTGATGGGGTCAATGTTCGATCGCGCCTTCCGCATGTTTGCGGAAGCCTTCGAAAAGCGGGCAGACGCAGTGTATGGCCGCTCCGAAGCGACCAGTTAGGCGTTGTCGTCCTCGAACCGCTCGATGAGTGCCTCAAGAGCCGCGTGAACGGTTGCAGCTCGAATGAGATCGCGCGGCCAGTCCTCGTTCCAGCGCAGTTCGGTGGCTTCTGCGTCGCCGTTTCGTGAGGCCAGTCCCATGTAGACCAGGCCGACGGGCTTTTCGGCGGTTCCGCCGCCTGGACCCGCTACACCCGTAACCGAGATCGCATAGCGGGCATCGGAGCGGGCCAGCGCGCCGGCTGCCATCTCGACAGCGGTGCCAGGTGAGACCGCGCCATGCGTGTCGAGTGTCTCCTGTTTGACACCGAGCATGTCGACCTTGGCGGCATTCGCATAGGTTACGAAGCCGCGGTCGAAAACGGCAGACGAGCCGGCAATCTCGGTAATCATGCCTGCGATCAGCCCGCCAGTGCAGGATTCGGCGGTCGCGATCATGATTTTGGCCGTGCCGAAGCGCGTGACGATCTGCTCTGCCAGTTCGCGGCAATCGTCGAGGATCGCGTCGCTGTCCTTCTCACTCGTCATTGATATTACCGTAGTAGACGCTGGCCGTGGCGATTGCGGCAATGCCTTCGTCGCGTCCGATAAAGCCGAGCTTTTCATTGGTCGTGGCCTTCACCGAGCAGCGGTCGACTGAAATCCCGATCGCCCGGGCCAGCGATTCGCGCATGGCCTGGCGGTGCGGGCCGATCTTCGGCGCTTCGGCGATCAGCGAGACATCGGCATTGAGAACCGTGCCACCGCGCTCGGCGACGATCTCGACGGCCTTTTTCAGGAAAATCGTGGAGGGAGCTCCCTTCCATTGCGGATCCGACGGCGGGAAATGGTCGCCGATGTCGCCCGCGCCGCAGGTGGCCAGCAGTGCGTCTGTGAGGGCGTGGAGCGCCACATCAGCATCGGAATGGCCGTCCAGGCGCTTGTCGTGATCGATCTTGATGCCGCAGAGCCATACTCCGTCGCCATCGACAAGCCGATGGACGTCGTAGCCGTTGCCAGTGCGGATATCGGGAAGGCGGCGGGCGGCAAGCATGTCTTGGGCCATGTGAAGGTCCTCGAGGGTGGTGATCTTGGTATTGGTGCGGGAGCCGCGCGAGAGTTTGACCGGATAGCCTGCCCACTCCATCACGGCGCAGTCGTCGGTGAATTTGGCTTCTCCGGCTTCCAGCGCCTTGCGGTGGGCGGCGAGTATCGTATCGAACGTGAAGCCCTGTGGTGTCTGCGCCGCGAAAAGACCTTCGCGGGAAATGGTATCGGTCACCATCTGAGCGTTATCGGCGCTCTTGAGTGTATCTGCCACGGCGACAGCGGGAAGAACCGCGGTGGCGCCGGCTTTCAGGTGCTCGAGCACCCGGTCAACCGTGATGCGATCGATGAAAGGGCGGGCCGCATCGTGGATGAGGACGTGTTCCGCACCCCGGTCCGCGATGCATTCCAAGCCGATGCGGGAGGAATCCTGACGGGTCCGTCCGCCATGAACGATTCGGACCGGAAGGAGTCCGCTCACCGCACGGGTGGCCGAATCAAAAAGTTCCTCGTCATCCTTGTGGATGACCACAACGATACCGCAGATCTCGGGATGGTTGAGAAATGGCTGCATGGCGCGCGCAATAATGGCCATGCCACCAACGTCGCGGTATTGCTTGGGGCCTTGTTCGGCATGTCCCATGCGGTTGCCGCGACCAGCCGCGACTATGATTGCCCAAGTGTTGGGAGTGCTACTCATAAAGCTCCATGTCCTCCCTCGGGCGGTGCGCGTCAAGTCGGCAGCCGCTGAATCGCGGAGGGGCCATTAACCCCGAAACCCCTTTTTGGCCAAAAACCTTGTGTGACGAACATCTTGGAGCTTGGCAAGTGGATGCCGATTGTCTAAAAAATGGGCAAAGTTTCAGGATGCACCCGGTAAAAGCAGTGTAAGGGTCGTATGGAAGAGTCTTTGCTAATCGGCGCGGTCAGCACCCGCAACCGGATTTTTCTGGCGCCGATGTCGGGTGTGACCGATCTGCCGTTTCGCCAGATCGCGCAGCGCTGCGGCGCCGGCATGGTCGTGACCGAGATGGTAGCGAGCCGCGAACTCGTAGCCAATCGTCAGGAATCCTGGACGCGGCTGAAAGCTGCGGATTTTCGTCCGCATGTGGTCCAGCTTGCGGGACGGGAGCCGGAATGGATGGCGGAGGCGGCCAAGATCGCCGAAGCCCAGGGTGCGGACATCATCGACATCAACATGGGTTGCCCGGCCAAGAAGGTGACGGGCGGCTATTCCGGTTCGGCTTTGATGCGTGAGCCCGAGCGCGCGCTGGCCATGGTGGAAGCCACCGTGAAGGCCGTTTCAGTTCCGGTCACGCTGAAGATGCGGCTCGGCTGGGACGAAAACTCGATGAATGCGGGCGAACTTGCGCGCGATGCGGTGAGCGCCGGTATCCGCATGATTACGGTTCACGGGCGCACACGCTGCCAGTTCTATGAGGGCACTGCGGACTGGGAGGCTATCGCCCGCGTGCGCGACGTGGTCGATGCGCCTTTCGTGGCCAATGGCGATATTGCAAACCGTGAGGATGCGTTGACCTGTCTCAAGGTCACCGGCGCCGACGCTGTCATGGTGGGGCGCGCAGCGCAGGGGCGTCCCTGGATCTGCGGCGAAATCGCCGGCGATCCGGCGGCTCCGGGACGGATTGAGCAAATCAGTATCGCCCGCGATCACTACGCGATGATGCTCGAACACTATGGCGAGCAAGCCGGTGTTCGTCATGCGCGCAAGCATCTCGGGTGGTATCTCGACAGCCTTGCTCCGGCAACGCCGGGTGAGGTGCGCAAGGAAATCATGACCGGGCAGAACGCCGAGGCGGTCGCAACACTGTTTGCCGAGGCGCTTGAAGCCGGAAGCGATGAAAAGGGCCGTCTGGAGCGTGCTGCATGAAGAAATCCGACACCTGGACGGCTGACTGGGGAACCGACGGCGGTACTGGCCCGCTGGCGGTTCTCAATGCCATCCAGCATCCCGTCATCATGATCGATGGCGAGGGAAACCTGGCATTCGCCAACTGGGAGGCTGAATCCTTCTTCGGTGCCAGCGCAGCCCATCTCGCCAAGCAGAATATCGAGACGCTGGTGCCTTTCGGCAGCCCGCTGATCGCGCTGATCGATCAGGTGCGCGAACGCCATGCGCCGATCAATGAATACAAGGTGGACCTGAGTTCGCCGCGGCTGGGTTACGACAAGCTGGTGGATCTCTACGCTGCGCCACTGGTCGGCGGCCCGGCCGATCATGTGGTGATCATCCTTCAGGAACGCTCGATGGCGGACAAGATCGACCGTCAGCTGACACACCGGGGAGCGGCTCGTTCGGTTACAGGCCTTGCCGCCATGCTGGCCCACGAGATCAAGAACCCGCTGTCCGGCATTCGGGGCGCGGCCCAGCTTCTCGAAAGCTCCGTTGGCGACGAGGACCGGTCTCTTGCCCGTCTGATACGTGATGAGACCGACAGGATCGTTTCGCTTGTCGACCGGATGGAGATTTTCTCCGACGAACGGCCCGTCGATCGGGCGCCCATCAACATTCACTCGGTGCTCGATCACGTCAAATCGCTGGCGCAGGCGGGATTTGCCCGCAAGATCAAGTTCACCGAACTCTACGACCCCTCGCTGCCGCCGGTCTATGCGAACCGCGACCAGCTGGTGCAGGTCTTCCTCAATCTCGTAAAGAATGCGGCCGAGGCGATCGGCGACAGTGCCGATGGCGAAATCGTGCTGACGACCGCCTACCGGCCGGGCATCAAGCTGTCCGTTCCCGGAAGCGCCGAAAAAGTCTCCCTGCCGCTTGAGTTCTGCGTGCAGGACAACGGTCCCGGCGTGTCGAACGATCTGCTGCCGCTTCTTTTCGACCCTTTCATTACCACCAAGACAAACGGAACCGGTCTCGGTCTGGCGCTCGTCGCCAAGATCGTGGGTGGCCATGGCGGCATCATCGAATGCGACAGCCAGGGCAACAAGACCATTTTCCGCGTACTGATGCCGGCTTCGCGCGACGCGCCTCCCGTCGCCGGTGTGAGCCAGGCCTCTATGGATCTCAAGCGATGACAAAAGCGACCATTCTCGTAGCCGATGATGATGCGGCAATCCGCACCGTTCTCAACCAGGCGCTGTCCCGTGCCGGGTATGAGGTGCGGATCACGTCCAATGCGACGACGCTGTGGCGCTGGATTTCGTCCGGCGAGGGGGATCTGGTGATCACCGATGTGGTGATGCCGGACGAAAACGCCTTCGATCTTTTGCCGCGTATCCGCCGCATGCGACCGGATCTGCCTGTGCTCGTGATGAGCGCGCAGAACACTTTCATGACGGCGATCAAGGCATCCGAGAGCGGCGCCTACGACTATCTGCCCAAGCCTTTCGATCTGACCGAAATGATCGGGATTGTGGGCCGGGCGCTGTCGGAACCGAAGAAGAAAACCACGCAGAGCATCGATGATGCGGGCGAGGGGATGCCGCTCGTCGGGCGCTCGACCGCCATGCAGGAGATCTACCGGGTTCTCGCCCGTCTCATGCAGACGGACCTGACGCTGATGATCACGGGTGAATCGGGTACCGGCAAGGAGCTGGTGGCGCGCGCGCTGCATGATTACGGCAAGCGCCGCAACGGCCCCTTCGTGGCGATCAACATGGCGGCCATTCCGCGTGATCTGATCGAATCGGAGCTTTTCGGACATGAAAAGGGCGCGTTCACCGGTGCCCAGAACCGCTCGACCGGACGTTTCGAGCAGGCTGAGGGCGGGACGCTGTTTCTCGATGAGATCGGCGACATGCCGATGGACGCGCAGACCCGGCTTCTGCGCGTGCTTCAGCAGGGCGAATACACCACGGTGGGCGGGCGCACCGCGATCAAGACCGATGTGCGGATCGTGGCCGCGACCAACAAGGATCTCAAGATACTGATCAATCAGGGTCTTTTCCGCGAGGATCTCTATTATCGTCTCAACGTTGTCCCGCTTCGCCTGCCGGCGCTGCGCGACCGTGCGGAGGACGTGCCCGACCTTGTGCGCCACTTCGTTCGTCAGGCGGTTGAGGAAGGGCTCGATCCGAAACGCTTCGACCAACAGGCGCTGGATCTGCTCAAGGCCTATCCATGGCCGGGCAACGTCCGCGAACTTGAAAACGTCGTCCGTCGCGTGATGGCGCTTTATCCGCAGGATGCGATCAGCGGCGAGATCATAGAGAACGAACTGAGGACCGAATCGGCGGAAACCGGGATCGGGCACGACGTCGGCAACACGGCTCCGCTCACCATCGGCGGGGCGGTCGAGGAAAACATGCGCCGCTATTTCGCCGAGTTCGGCGAGGAGCTGCCGCCAAGCGGGCTCTACCAGCGCGTGATCGAGGAAGTGGAGTATCCGCTGATTCTCGCAGCTCTCACCGCGACACGGGGCAACCAAATCCGTGCCGCCGATCTTCTCGGTCTCAACCGCAATACATTGCGCAAGAAAATCCGGGAGCTTGGCGTCACCGTCTACCGCTCGCCGCGGCCGAACTAGGGTCCTTCAGGCCGGGTGCGATTGCCCGGCCGATCCCAGCCAAACCCTTTGAAAACCAGTGGCTTTGCTTGACAATGCCGCTCGCAAAGTTGCATTTTCGCCACATTCTGTTGCTCTACGGCAACTATTGGAATCGCTAGACTCGGCGAGCCGGAGGGATGACGGCCAGTGACCATTGCGACGGACACGCGAGCGACAGACACCGCAGGAGCTGACGCCGAACTCAATGCCGATCAGCCGTCGCCCGTTCTCGTGAAACTTCGTGAAAACACGCTGACCGTGCCAGGCATGGCGCTGGTCGGCTGCGCACTCATCAGCGCGCTTGCTTCATTTGCGATCCTTCTCGGTATCACGCCCATCGAGCCGGTCGAATCGGTTGTTCTCACCGCGATAATCATCAACCTGTTCTTCGTCGTGGCGATGCTGGCCCTGGTGTTCTTCGAGGTTCGGTCGCTTCTCAAGGCGCGAACCCGAGGAAAAGCAGCAGCGCGGCTTCATATTCGCATCGTTGCCCTGTTCTCTATCGTTGCGATCCTGCCGGCCATTCTCGTGGCGGTGGTGGCCTCGGTCACACTCGATGTCGGACTTGACCGCTGGTTCTCGATCCGCACCAAGTCGATCGTCAATTCCTCGCTCTCGGTCGCTGAGGCCTATGTGCTCGAGAATGCCCGTTTCCTGCAGGGGCAGACCGTGTCGATGGCCAATGACCTCGACAATGCACGTTCGCTTTACAGTCTCGACCGTACCGGCTTCATCAATTTCATGACGCGCCAGGCGGCCGGACGCGGTCTTCTGGGCGCATTTCTTGTGCGCGCCGACGGGAGCGTCATCCTGCAGGCCGATATTCGCACCGAGCGTCCGCTGCCTGCGATCCCGCGCGATGCGCTCAGCGATGCCGTCAATGGCAAGCCCACGCTCATACCGCCGGGCGTGACCAACCTCGTCGGCGCCATCATGCCGATGCAGCAGATCGAGAACACGTTCCTTTACACGGTGCGTGCGGTTGACCCAGAGGTCATGCAGTCGATGCGTGAGATGCGCGAGGCAACGCAGGAATACCAGACACTGGAAGCGGGCAGGGCGCCGCTGCAGTTCGCCTTCGGGATCCTTTATATCGGTTTTGCGCTGGTGGTGCTGATTGCGGCCATCTGGACCGCCATTGCGGTTGCCGACCGGCTGGTGCGCCCGATCCGGGTGCTCATCAATGCCTCCGATGAGGTGGCGTCCGGCAATTTCGGGATCGCGGTACCTGTTCACGCGTCCGATGGCGATGTTGGCTCGCTTGCGCACACGTTCAACAACATGATCGTGCAGATACGCACCCAGCGCGACGAAATCCTGTCCGCGAAGGACCAGATCGACGATCGCCGTCGTTTCACCGAGGCGGTGCTGTCCGGCGTATCCGCCGGCGTCGTGGGTGTCGATCACGATACGAATGTGACGATTGCCAACCGATCCGCAACGTCGATCCTGACCGAAAGCGCACGCGCGATCATCGGTGAGCCGATTGCCAATATCGCGCCGGAGTTCACCGATCTCATCGCCAAGGCGGCACTTCTTCCCGGGAGAGAGACGCGCAGCCAGATCGTATTGAAGCGCGGCGGCAAGGAGCGCACGCTCGATGTGAAGGTGACGCGCGAGGAAACACATGACGGACTCGAATCCTTCGTCATCACGCTCGACGACATCACCGATCTTCTGATCGCGCAGCGCTCGACCGCCTGGGCCGACGTGGCGCGTCGCATCGCGCACGAGATCAAGAACCCGCTGACCCCGATCCAGCTTTCCGCCGAGCGCATCCGCCGCCGCTACGGCAAGCAGATCCCTGATGACGACCGTGCCGTCTTCGACCAGTGCACCGATACGATCGTGCGGCAGGTCGAGGATATCGGCCGCATGGTGGATGAATTCTCGTCGTTTGCGCGCATGCCGAAGCCATCCAAATCGAAGACCGATCTGCGTGACATCCTCAAGGAAACCGTATTCTTGCGCGAGGTCAGCCGCCAGGACATCGAGTTCCACCGTGACTGGCCGGAAGACGGCGAGATGAAGGGAATGTTCGATTCCCGGATGCTGTCGCAGGCCTTCGGCAATCTGATCAAGAATGCGACCGAGGCGATCGACGCTGTTCCCGACGATGTCGAGCGCGACGGCAAGCACATTCACATTCGCGCCAAGCCGTCCGGGGAGGAAGGCTATTTCGTGGAGATCATCGATAATGGTCGCGGGCTGCCGACGGAGAATCGTCACAGATTGCTAGAGCCCTATATGACCATGCGCGAAAAGGGCACCGGTCTCGGGCTCGCGATCGTGAAGAAGATTATCGAGGACCATGGCGGGTCGCTGCAGTTGCAGGACGCGCCGTCGGATATCGATAGCGGAAGAGGGGCAATGATCTCAGTCTGGCTGCCGGTCCGTTCCGCCGATCCGGAAGCAGAAGAAGATAAGAACAAGGAGACTGGACATGGCGTCTGACATCCTGGTCGTTGACGATGAAGAAGATATCCGCGAGCTCGTTTGCGGCATTCTGGACGATGAGGGCCACGAAACACGCTCGGCGCATGATGCCGACAGTGCGCTCGCCGCGATTTCGGATCGCGTGCCGCGGCTGGTGTTTCTCGATATCTGGCTGCAGGGCAGCCGTCTCGATGGGCTCGCACTGCTCGACGAAATCAAGTCGCGTTATCCCGAATTACCGGTGGTGATGATTTCCGGCCATGGCAATATCGAGACCGCCGTCTCGGCGATCCGGCGCGGGGCCTATGATTTCATCGAGAAACCCTTCAAGGCCGACCGGCTGGTTCTGGTGGCCGAGCGGGCCCTGGAAACATCGAGCCTGAAGAAGGAAGTCTCCGACCTCAAGCGCCGCTCTGGTGATGCGGTTGAGCTGATCGGCACGTCGCTTGCGATCTCGCAGCTCAAGCAGACGATCGAGAAAGTCGCACCGACCAACAGCCGCATCATGATCATGGGGCCTTCGGGCAGCGGCAAGGAACTGGTGGCCCGCCTCATTCACAAGAATTCGAGCCGTGCGAACGGTCCTTTCGTGGTTCTCAATGCTGCGGGCCTGACGCCGGAGCGCATGGAGATCGCGCTGTTCGGCACGGAGAGCACATCAAGCCATGAGCGCAAGATCGGGGTTTTGGAAGAAGCACACCGCGGCATTCTTTACCTTGACGAGATCGCGGACATGCCGCGTGGCACCCAGAACAAGATCCTGCGCGTGCTCGTCGATCAGCAATTCGAGCGTGTGGGCGGCACCAAGCGGGTGAAGGTCGATGTCCGGATCATTTCTTCGACCGCCGTCAATCTCGAGGCGTTGATCTCTGCCGGCGAGTTCCGCGAGGATCTTTACCATCGGCTCGCCGTGGTGCCGGTCAAAGTGCCGGCTCTCTCGGAAAGGCGCGAGGATATCCCGTTCCTCGTCGATACGTTCATGCGCCAGATCTCCGAACAGGCGGGTATTCGTAACCGCAAGGTCGGTGACGATGCCTTGGCGGTGATCCAGGCGCACAGTTGGCCCGGCAATATAAGACAGCTCCGCAACTATATGGAAAGGCTCATGATTCTGGCTCGCAGCGACGGGCCAGACACGGTGATTACCGCCGACATGCTGCCCGATGATGTGTCCGACATGCTGCCCAAGACGGGAACCGGCAATGCCGAGCACATCATGACGCTGCCCTTGCGGGAGGCCCGTGAAATGTTCGAACGCGATTACCTCGTTGCCCAGATCAACCGGTTTGGCGGCAACATTTCAAAGACCGCGGAATATGTCGGGATGGAACGCTCGGCTCTGCATCGCAAATTGAAATCGCTTGGCGTATAAGGCAGGAAAAGCGGGCCGCGCATTCAGGCGCGTCCATGGAATTTTCGCCGGGGTAAGCGAATGAAAGTCATCATCTGCGGAGCGGGCCGGGTCGGCTACGGTATTGCCGAGCGCCTTGCGGCGGAAGAAAACGACGTTTCGGTCATAGATACCTCGGCCGATCTCATCCAGGGCATTCGCGATACGCTCGACGTGCGCGGCTATGTGGGCCATGGCGCCCATCCCGACATGCTGTCGCAAGCCGGTGCCGAGCAGGCGGACATGATCATCGCGGTGACGCTCTATGACGAGGTCAACATGGTGGCCTGTCAGGTGGCGCATTCGCTGTTCAACGTGCCGACCAAGATCGCCCGTATCCGCGCGCAGAGCTATTTGCGTCCGCACTGGGCGGACCTCTTTTCCCGCGATCACATGCCGATCGACGTCATCATTTCGCCTGAAGTCGAGGTCGGCAAGGTCGTGCTGCGCCGGATCGCGCTTCCGGGGGCAACCGATGCGGTGCGTTTCGCCGACGATGCGATCGTGATGGTGGCGATCGAATGTCTGGAGGACTGCCCGGTCGTCAATACGCCGCTCGATCAGTTGAGCGAACTGTTTCCGGATCTGAATGCGACCGTGGTGGGTGTCTGGCGTCACGAGAAACTTTTCGTCCCGCATTCCGGCGACCAACTCGAAACAGGCGATCTGGCCTATGTCGTCTGTCAGCGCGACAATGTCCGCCGAACGCTTGGCCTTTTCGGGCACGAGGAGCAGGAAGCGGCACGGATCGTCATTGCAGGCGGCGGAAATATTGGCTTCTACGTCGCCAAGGCCATCGAGGAACGCCAGACCCGTACGCGCCTCAAAATCATCGAGAGCAATCGCAGCCGCGCGGTTTCGATCGCGGAATCACTCAAGCGCACCGTCGTCATCAACGGCTCGTCGCTCGATCAGGAAATCCTCGTCGAAGCCGACGTGCAGGATGCGGATCTCATCGTCGCGCTGACCAATGATGACCAGGTGAACATCCTGACGTCGGTGATGGCAAAGCGGCTCGGCTGCAAGGCCAACATGGCGCTCATCAACAATCCGTCCTATCACGACTTCACCCGCACGCTAGGCATCGACGCGCACATCAATCCGCGCGAGGTGACGATCTCCCGCATCCTCCAGCATGTGCGGCGCGGTCGTATTCGTGCCGTGCACAGCGTGCAGAAGGGGGCCGCCGAGATTATCGAGGCGGAAGCAATGGAAACCTCGCCCCTCGTGGGCAAGCCGCTGCGTGAGTTGGAACTGCCCGATGGAGTCCGTATCGGGGCCATTTATCGCGACAAGGCCGTGATCCGCCCCGATGGGGACACCCGCATCAAGGCGAAGGATCGCGTCGTGATCTTCGCGACGCTCGATGCGGTCAAACATGTCGAGCAGATGTTCCGGGTGAGCCTCGAGTTCTTCTAGAATCCACTTCTGAAGACGTCTGACCAAGCCTGAAGGCGCTAAGCTCTGGGAAAACCAGTCGCATTCCACTGGATTGGGCTATTTACAAATACCTCAATGAGTGGTCTTCTTGCGCTGCATTCCAGCCGGATGAATATCCGGCCGCGTCTGTGTGTGCCGCGCGATCACGTGAGGGGGATCTCACACAGAATTCGCTTTCAAGCGAAAGACGTGCCTGAGGCGATAACGTCTCTACGGGCTGGAAAAGCGGTGATCTCCCGCGCAGGCGGGCAAGAAGAAGACGGGAAGAAGCAAACTAATGGCCGAGCGCTCTCAAAATCTCCAGGACCTGTTTCTCAACACGGTCCGCAAGCAAAAAATCTCGCTGACCATATTCCTCATCAACGGCGTAAAGCTGACAGGCGTTGTCACATCTTTTGATAATTTCTGCGTCCTGCTGCGCCGTGACGGCCATTCGCAACTGGTCTATAAGCACGCGATCTCGACAATCATGCCGAGCCAGCCGGTCCAGATGTTCGAAGGCGAGGAGTCGTCCGGCTCGTGATACAGTATCGCCTGTGAGCTGACGTGACGAAATCCAACAAGAACAAGAGCGACGGCGTCGACATGACGCCCGAGGAAACGCGCGCCATCGTGCTCGTGCCGGTCATCAAGACCCGCACGGCAGACGATGCTGCCGAAAGCCTTTCCGCGCGCTCGGACAATGCACGTCTCGATGAAGCCGTGGGTCTGACGCGCGCCATCGATCTCGAAATCGCCAAGGCGCTCGTGGTACCGATCCCGAAGCCGCAGCCTGGTACGCTCTTCGGCACCGGCAAGATCGAGGAGATCCTCGCGCTCGTGGAGGAGACCGAGGCGGGTCTCGTCATCGTCGACCACCCGCTTACGCCGGTGCAGCAACGCAACCTGGAGCGCGAGTGGAAGGTCAAGGTCATCGACCGGACCGGGCTTATCCTGGAAATTTTCGGCCGCCGTGCCTCCACCAAGGAAGGCGTGCTGCAGGTCGATCTGGCGCATCTGAACTACCAGAAGGGCCGGCTGGTCCGCAGCTGGACCCACCTGGAGCGTCAGCGCGGTGGTGGCGGCTTCATGGGCGGTCCGGGTGAGACCCAGATCGAGGCCGACCGGCGTATGCTTCAGGAGAAGATCCTGAAACTTGAGCGTGAGCTGGAGCAGGTGCGCCGTACCCGCCAGCTGCACCGTTCCAAACGCCGCAAGGTGCCGCATCCGATCGTCTCGCTGGTCGGCTACACGAACGCCGGAAAATCCACGCTCTTCAACCGCATGACCGGTTCGGGCGTGCTGGCCGAGGACATGCTGTTCGCAACGCTCGATCCGACGCTCAGGCGCCTCAAGCTGCCTCATGGCGGCATGGTGATCCTGTCCGATACCGTGGGCTTCATCTCCGATCTGCCGACACACCTTGTGGCAGCCTTCCGTGCGACGCTCGAAGAAGTGGTGGAAGCCGATCTCATTCTGCATGTTCGTGACATGTCGGACCCGGACCGCAACGCGCAAGCCAAGGATGTCGAGGATATTCTCGAAAGCCTCGGGCGGGGCGAGGGCGACGGACGCAAGCTGCTCGAAGTGTGGAACAAGATCGACCGTCTCGAGCCTGAAGCGGCGATGGATCTCAAGAAGCGCGCAGATGGGTCGGAAAATGCGATCGTCGTCTCGGCGCTCAAGGGCGAGGGGATCGATGCGCTCCTCGCGGAGATCGAGCGCCTGATTTCCGGCACGCTTGAGAAACGCACCATTCGTATCGAGCCGGATGAGATGTCGCTTCTGCCATGGGTTTACGAGCGCAGCCACGTGCTGTCGCGTCAGGACGAAGAAGACGGCGCGGTGACGCTGGACGTCGAGATTACGGCGG
>CEQK01059092.1_pt1 | contig 28124 bp, 33 predicted proteins | sample 531051 | NCBI WGS metagenome assembly CEQK01 (sample SAMEA2621229, study PRJEB7988) | marine metagenome | biome: marine biome (ENVO:00000447); feature: deep chlorophyll maximum layer (ENVO:xxxxxxxx); material: "saline water (ENVO:00002010), including plankton (ENVO:xxxxxxxx)" | depth 150 m
CCCGCGCGGCGCAGGCCGTATTCGGAGGCATTGTCGACCGCGCGATGGAAGCGCAGCTTGCGGAGATATTCACGCGGGTCCTTCTTGACCACCAGCGCACCCTCGGGCGTCGTCAGCCAGTCATAGAGGCGGGTGAGTAGAAAGCGGAGTGCCGCGCCCTGAGCGAGGATCGGCAAAGCCTCGACTTCTTGCTCGGACAGGCTGCGCACGGCCGTATAGCCATCGATCAGCGCCATACCCTTGGTGAGGTTGTAGGAGCCGTCCGGCTCGAAGCACCAGGCATTGATGCAGATGGCGAGGTCGTAGACGAGAAAGTCGTTGCAGGCGAAATAGAAGTCGATGATGCCCGACAGGTTATCGCCGATGAAAAAGACGTTGTCGGGAAACATGTCGGCATGGATGACGCCTTCCGGCAGAGCCTTCGGCCATCCAGATTCCAGTTCGTCGAGCGCCTGCGTGATCTCGATGGCGAGGCCTTCCTCCACCTCGTCGGCGCGGTCGGCAGACTTTTCCCACAGCGGACGCCAGGAATCGACCGACAGCGCATTGGGGCGGGTGATATTGAAACCCTCACCGGCGATGTGCATGGCGGCAAGCGCGCGACCGGTCTCGCGGCAATGGGTAACAGACGGCTTGCGCGGCCACATGCCCTCGAGAAAAGAAATGATGGCGGCCGGGCGGCCGGCCAAAACGCCAAGCGTCTCGCCATCCTTCCGCCGGATCGGCAGCGGGCAGGACAGGCCGTTGCCGGCGAGATGCTCCATCAGCCCGAGGAAGAATGGCAGATCGTTGGGGTTCACCCGCTTTTCGTAAAGAGTGAGGATGAAGTTGCCTTCCGACGTGTGGAGCAGGAAATTGGAATTCTCCACCCCCTCGGCGATCCCCTTGTAGGAGAGAAGCTGGCCGATGTCATAGTCGGCAATGAAGAGCTGGAGGTCGGTTTCCGAAACGTCGGTATAGACGGCCATAGTCAGTTGGTTCCGTTTACGAAGGCCATGTCGTCGATGGTCAGCTCGACGTCGCGCAGCTCGCGGTTGACGAGAAAATTCTCGGTTTCCTGTGTGGTTTCGGCAAGCTCGATGGTGACATCGAACCGGTCGCGGAAGGCATCGATGATTTCGGCCACGACCACTTCAGGAGCCGAGGCGCCGGCGGACAGGCCGAGCGTCGAAATCTCTCCGATGTCATCCCAGTCAATCTCTGAAGCCCGCTGGAGCAGGATCGATCGTTCAGCACCCGCCTTCAGCGCCACTTCCACCAGACGGCGGGAATTGGACGAGTTCGGCGCACCGACGACGGCGAAGAGGTCGCAGCCCGGGGCCGCAGCCTTCACCGCATCCTGACGGTTGGTGGTGGCGTAGCAGATCGATTCGGCGGCAGGTGCCGTAATGGACGGAAAGCGCTCGTGCAGACGTGCGATCACCTGCGCAGTGTCGTCGACCGAGAGCGTGGTCTGGGTGACAAAGCCGAGTGCTTTGGGATCGGCTGGCGAGAGCGCATCTACATCTTCCACGGTCTCGATGAGGGTCACCGCGCCGTCCGGCAACTGGCCCATCGTGCCGATGACCTCGGGATGTCCCTTGTGGCCAATGAGAAGAACATGGCGGCCGAGCCGTTCATGGCGCATCGCCTGTTTGTGAACCTTGGAGACGAGCGGACAGGTGGCATCGAGATAAAAGAGATTGCGGCCTTCGGCATCCGCCGGCACCGACTTCGGTACGCCGTGGGCGGAGAAGATAACGGGCTGGCCGTGATGCTCCGGCGGGATCTCGTCGAGTTCCTCGACGAAGACCGCCCCTTGCGCTTCAAGTCCCTCGACCACGAAACGGTTATGGACGATCTCATGGCGGACATAGACGGGCGCGCCGTATTTCTTCAATGCCAGCACCACAATCTGGATGGCGCGATCCACCCCGGCGCAGAATCCGCGCGGACCACAAAGCCTGATCGTCAACTTGTTTCGGGTCATGGATTGCATCTCACGGCTGTTTCTCGCGGTCTGCCAAGGCGTCGCGAGGCATCGTTTGGTTCTCGCCCTTAGACAGATTAGGCGTGGCTTCTGTCAAGGCACGGGCGGTCCGGTTTCACTTCTGGCGACGAAGAAAGCGGGCAGCAAAGACACCCGCGAGTGCGAGCGCCAGCCCATACCAGGTGACAGCATATTGAAGGTGATTGTTTGGCAGAGAGATGATCGTCACGCCGCCCACCGGCCAGCCGCCGGGATTGGGCGTGTCGTCTGCATCGACATAGAGATCGATCACGCGCGCGAGATCGAGACCGGCATTTTTCGTAAAGCCGTCGAGATCCTTCCAGTAGAAGATGTTCTTGGCCGGCTCGTTCTCCGGCACGATCCATGAGGGCTTTTCGTGAAGCGCGTCGCGGGCGAGCCCGGTGACGGTCACCTCACCTTCGGGCTGGCTTTCGGGCCGGGTTGCCGGGTCCTTGTAATCGATGCCGACAAACCCGCGATTGATGAAAATGATCGAGCCGTCGGCGCGCTCCATCGGCGTGTAGACGTAGTAGCCCGAATAGCCCTTATGGGTGGCGAAGAAGAACTGCTCGCGATCATTGAGAAAGCGGCCTGTTACGGTGGTGCGGCGATACTCGACCGGCTCACCCTCCGCCTGCATGGCCAATATTTCGTCGAGCGGCAAGGGCTCTGCGTGGCTGCGCTCATCAATGGCGGCCAGCAGCGCTTCCTTCCAGTACAGCCGCTGGACCTGCCATGTGCCGAGCGCGATGAGGACCGCAAAAGCGGCGAGCGCAAGCACGGAGAGGAGGACGCCGGGTCCGCGCCGGTTCTTGCCGGAAGCAGTCTCAGCCACGATCAATGCTGCCCTGCGCAGCCTTGTTGCGGTACTGGAGCGCAATCAACAGCCCCTTGCTCATCCGCAGGCCGGCCAGACACAAGGCAGTAGCCACGGGCAGCCAGATCAGCGCCTGCAGCCAGACCGGCGGCGAATAGTTGATCTCGAGCCACATGGCGAAGCCGACGACGATAAAGCCGACGATCATGATGACGAAGACTGCCGGCCCATCGCCGGCGTCGGCAAAGGAGTAGTCGAGCTTGCAGTTAGCGCACTTGTCTTTGACGCTCAGAAGTCCGTCAAACATCGCGCCCTGCCCGCAGCGGGGGCAGCGCCCCCTCAGCCCGACCGATACCGGGTCGACGGGCGGGAAATGGGCAGTGTCCTTGCTGTGGTCTTCCATGATGGTCCTGACGTTTCTGTTGAAGTTCGCCGCCTAGTTGACGACGTCCTTCCATTCGGGATGGCGGACGGCCTGCGCCTTGAAGAAAGGACAGAGCGGAATGATCTTCCAGCCCCCTGCCCGGGCTTCGGCGACGGCGTGTTCCGCAAGCGCCTGACCGACCTTCTTGCCGCGCAGTTCGTCGGGCACACCGGTATGATCGATGATGATCAACGTCTCGGATGCGCGCGAATAGGTCATCTCCGCCTCGTGGCCCTCAAGCGTGGCAACATAGCGCCCGCCGGAACCGGTCTTCTCCTCGGTTATATCCATTTCGCATCTCCTGAAAAAGCGAGGGGCGGTTGCGCAAGCACAACCGCCCCGTCTGAAATATGACCGGCGAACGGTCCGCGTTACACGACTTCGTGGATCGGTGCACCCCAGCCGCCCCAGACGTAGACGGCGAAGAAGAGGAAGAGCCACACCACGTCGACGAAGTGCCAGTACCAGGCGGCGGCCTCGAAGCCGAAATGCTTCTGAGGCGTGAAGTCACCGCGTGCGGCACGGATCAGGCAGACCAGCAGGAACACGGTACCGACGAACACGTGGAAACCATGGAAGCCGGTGGCCATGAAGAACGTGGCGCCGTAGATCGAATCCTTGAAGGCAAACGGAGCGTGGACATATTCGTAGACCTGCACACAGGAGAACAGAACGCCAAGCAGCACGGTGAGCGTCAGACCATAGACGAGGCCCTTGCGGTCATTGTGCAGCAGCGCGTGGTGCGCCCAGGTCACGGTCGTGCCGGAAAGAAGCAGGATCACCGTGTTGTAGAGCGGCAGGTGCAGCGGATCGAGCACTTCGATACCGGCCGGCGGCCACTGACCACCGGTGAATTCCGCGCGGGCAACCTGGTGAATTTCACCGGGGAAGAGGCTTGCGTCGAAGAAGGCCCAGAACCAGGCAACGAAGAACATCACTTCGGAGGCGATGAACATCATCATGCCATAGCGCAGGTGAAGCGAGACGACGCGCGTGTGATGGCCTTCGTGGCTTTCCTTGATGGTATCCGACCACCAGCCGAACATCGTGTAGAGCACGATCAGGAGGCCGATGAAGAACAGCCAGGGGCTGGCCCAGTCCATGCCGAACATCAGCATCTGGGCGCCTTCTGCATATTTCATATAGCAAATGGCACCGAAAGCCATAACCAGCGCGCCAACCGAGCCGACGAAGGGCCAGGGACTCGGGTCGATGATGTGATAGTCGTGGTGCTTGCTGTGAGCGTCGGCCATTAGGTTACCCCCGATAAGGTCACGTCTCGCACCGGGTCTCTCCCAACCCGGCGCAGATTGATCAAAGTTGTTTATTGTCTTGCACCGGCTTTACGGCCGCTGCAACGGGTTTTTCCTTCTCGTGCGGATAGAAGGTGTAGGACAGGGTTATGGTGGTGATGTCCTTCGTGTCCTCGTCATTGACGATGTCGGGATCGACGAAGAATACCACCGGCATTTCGAGTTTCTCGCCCGGCTTGAGCGTGGTCTCGGTGAAACAGAAGCACTGGACCTTGTTGAAATAGGCACCCGCCGACTGCGGCGTCACGTTATAGGTCGCCTGCCCCGTCAGCTCGTGATCGGTATTGTTGTGGGCGACATAATTGGCCTGCACCGTCTCGCCGATCTTGAGTGTGATCTCACGCTTTTCCGGACCGAAATCCCAGGCAAGACCCGAGCCCGTATTGGCGTCGAAGTGAACCTTGATATCGCGATCGAGCACTGTATCGGACGCCTGCTCGACGCGCTGCGTGGTGCCGCCATAGCCGGTCACCTGGCAGAACATCGCGTAAAGCGGCACGGCTGCGTAGCTCATGCCGACCATGCCGCCGACGAAAGCCAGGCACGCGAAAACGATCCGCAAATCCTTGCGGCCGGTCTTCTTCGCCTTGTCGTTCGTATGTTCGGTCATGGGTCTTTCCAGATCAGATTACATGGGGCGGTTAAAAAGATTAGGGCCGAGCTTGGCCACCGTAATCACATAAAAGAGCACGGCGAGCGCAGCGAGCACCACGCCGAGCGCGATCGAGCGGCTGCGGCGGGCTTTCTGCTGCGCTTCGGTCAGCTCCACCTTTTCCACTTTCTCATCCATCTCAGAGCACCATTGCCAGAAGCTGCGGTACAACGGCATCGACAAGGAGCGCACCGAAGATGATGGCAAGATAAAGCAGCGAGAAACCGAAGAGCTTCTTGGCAGGGATCATACGCTCGTCGCCTTCCGGCATGCGGAGCACGGCGAGCGAGTACCAGACGAAGCCGGCGCCGAGCAGCAGCGCAACTGCGCCATAGGCGAAGCTCGCGAAACCCATCACGGCCGGAAGAACTCCGGAGATAGCGGTCAGCACCGCATAGACCACCATCTGGCGCTTGGTCGATGCTTCGCCCACGACGTTCGGCATCATCGGGATACCGGCCTTGCCGTAGTCGCCGGACTTGAAGAGCGCCAGCGCCCAGAAGTGAGCCGGGGTCCAGAGGAAGATGATCATGAACAGGACGACGCTTTCGACCGTCACGTTTCCGGTGACAGCCGCCCAGCCGATGACCGGGGGCAGCGCGCCGGCAGCGCCGCCGATGACGATGTTCTGCGGCGTCGAGCGCTTGAGCCAGATCGTGTAGACGACGGCGTAGAAGAAAATGGTGAAGGCGAGCAAGCCGGCGGCAAGCCAGTTCGCTGCGAGCCCGAGGGTCACCACCGAGAAGGCGGCGAGCGTGAGACCAAAGCCGAGGGCGGTCGAGCCTTCGATGCGGCCTGCGGGAATCGGACGATTGGCGGTACGGCCCATGACGGCGTCGATATCGGCGTCATACCACATGTTGAGCGCGCCAGATGCACCGCCGCCGATCGCGATGCACAGGATCGCGATGAAGCCGATCGCCGGATTGATATGTCCGGGAGCAACCAGCATGCCGACAAGGGCGGTAAATACGACGAGCGACATCACCCGAGGCTTGAGCAGCGCGAAGAAGTCGCGCGCATCGCCATCCGAAAGAATCGGAGTTGTGCCGAGGGGCAGGCTTTCGTCTGTCGAAGTGACGGACATGGATCTTCCCGATTTTTTGTTTTCCTGGCCGGCTGCGATCCGGCTGGGTGGGAGACAGGCCCGCCATCATCTGTGCGGGCCTGTCGCCTTGTCTTGTTCCGGCGCTTACTTGATGCGCGGAAGCTGTTCCCACTGGTGGTACGGCGGGGGCGACGAAAGCTGCCATTCGAGCGTGGTCGCGCCTTCACCCCAGGGGTTGTCACCTGCAATGCGCTTTTTCGCGAAGGCTTCCCAGACGCCGTAGAGGAAGATCACCACACCGAAGGCCGAGATGTACGAGCCATAGGAGGAGACCGCATTCCAGCCGGCGAAGGCATCCGGATAGTCGATGTAGCGACGCGGCATGCCGGACAGACCGAGGAAGTGCTGCGGGAAGAACACGAGGTTCACGCCGATGAAGGTAACCCAGAAGTGGATGCGGGCGACCGTCGGGTTGTACATGTAGCCGAACATCTTCGGGAACCAGTAGTACCAGCCGGCGAAGATCGCGAACACTGCGCCCAGCGACAGCACGTAGTGGAAGTGTGCAACCACGTAGTAGGTGTCGTGGAAGGACCGGTCGAGACCGGCGTTCGCCAGCTGCACACCCGTCACACCGCCGACGGTGAACAGGAAGATGAAGCCGATCGCCCAGAGCAGCGGTGTGCGGAAGGTCAGCGAACCGCCCCACATGGTGGCAATCCACGAGAAGATCTTCACGCCCGTCGGAACCGCGATCACCATGGTGGCGAAGACGAAGTAGCGCTGTGTGTTGAGCGACAGACCGACCGTATACATGTGGTGGGCCCACACGATGAAGCCGACTGCGCCGATGGCGACCATGGCGTAGGCCATGCCGAGGTAACCGAAGACTGGCTTACGCGAGAAGGTCGACACGATGTGGCTGACGATGCCGAAGGCCGGCAGGATCAGGATGTAGACTTCCGGGTGGCCGAAGAACCAGAACAGGTGCTGGAAGAGGATAGGGTCACCGCCGCCGGCCGGATCGAAGAAGGTCGTTCCGAAGTTGCGGTCGGTCAGAAGCATGGTGATGCCGCCTGCCAGAACCGGCAGCGAAAGCAGCAGCAGGAAGGCGGTCACGAGCACCGACCAGGCAAACAGCGGCATCTTGTGCAGCGTCATGCCCGGGGCGCGCATGTTGAGGATCGTGGTGATGAAGTTGATCGCACCGAGGATCGACGAGGCACCTGCAATGTGGAGAGACAGGATGGCGAAGTCCATCGCCGGTCCGGGCTGACCCGAAGTCGACATCGGCGGATAGATCGTCCAGCCGCCACCGGTGCCGTAAGCACCTGCAGGACCTTCGACGAACATCGAAAGCAGGAGCAGGATGAAGGCGGGCGGAAGAAGCCAGAAGGAGATGTTGTTCATCCGCGGGAAGGCCATGTCCGGCGCACCGATCATGATCGGCACCATCCAGTTGGCGAAACCGCCGATGAGGGCGGGCATGACCATGAAGAAGATCATGATCAGGCCGTGGGCGGTGGTGAACACGTTGTACATGTGCTTGCCACCGTCGATGGCGGCGTCACCCTCGAAGCCGTAAACCATGGCGGCCAGACCGTGGAAGATCTGGATGCCGGGCTCCTGGAGTTCCATGCGCATGGCAACAGACAGCGCGCCACCGACAATGCCCGCCATGATGGCGAACATCAGGTAGAGCGTGCCGATGTCTTTGTGGTTGGTCGAGAAAAGCCAGCGACGGACAAAACCCTGCGGCTTGTGGTCGTGGTGTTCGTGAGCTGCAGCGGTACCTGCCATGTTTCCCACTCCCTTGATTATTCTGCGTTGGAAGCGACATCGACGGACTTGGCGTCGTCGATGGCTGCCATCAGATTCTTGTTAGCCGCCTGGAGATCGTCGGCGGCGGCCGTGTACCAGCTGTTGTACTGGTCTTCGGAAACGACGCGGATGGCGATCGGCATGAAGGCGTGGTCCTTGCCGCACAGTTCCGAGCACTGGCCGTAGTAGAGGCCTTCACGCTCAGCGTGGAACCAGGTCTCGTTGAGACGGCCTGGAACGGCATCCATCTTAACACCGAAGGACGGCATCGCGAAGGAGTGGATCACGTCGGCGCCGGTGACGAGAAGACGAACGGTCTTGTCGACCGGAACGACGACTTCGTTGTCGACAGCCAGAAGGCGCGGATAGGCGGCGAGATCTTCCTTGCCGGCACCGGCGCGGTCGCCGTCCTGAAGCATGAGGGAATCGAAGGAGACCTCGTTCTCGCTGTCGGTCTGGTACTCGTAGCCCCAGTACCACTGATAGCCGGTGGCCTTGATGGTCATGTCGGCTTCAGGCGGAGAATATTGCGCAGTCAGGAGATTGAAGGAGGGGAATGCGAGGAAAAGCAGGATAAACACCGGCCCGAGTGTCCAGATCACCTCAATGGTGGTGTTGTGGCTGGTCCGCGAAGGCACCGGGTTCGACTTCGCCCTGAAGCGGAACATCACGTAAACGAGCAGCGCCAGAACGAACAGCGTGATCGGAATGATGAACCAGAGGGTGTAAATCTCGAATGACGTGATCTGAGCCATGATGCCGGTTGCGGCATCCTGAAAGCGCATTTCCCAGGGCTTGGGCTGGTCTGCCCAGGCAGCACCTGCCAAGGCGGCATAGGACGCAATGGTCCCAGCGAGTAGTTTCGTTTTCACACTGTATCTCCCTCAAGCGGGCGTCCATGTCTGCGACACACGGAATCCCTCTTATCTACGGGCAGTGTAAAACCACAGTTTCAAAGCGCCCGCAACTGTCGCCAGAATGCGCCCCTGCGGCATTTTTTCGCAAGAGCCAGCCTTAGTTTTTCCTTGCAGGCACCTCAAAATCAGCGTGTGGAGCCGCGACCGTTGCGCCACAAGCGCGCGTGGCCTGTGCATAGCAACAACTTTACCCGACCTTTTTGCAAGCCTCATTTTCGCCCTCAGTCCGTGAAAGAGGCCTGAAAACGGGTTTCAATTTGGTCGCTGCCCACTACACAATACACAAAGTGATTCGCTGCACAGGTTGGTTATGAGAGTGACGTTCGCTAAAAAACTTTTCATCGGCCTGATGGCCGCAGCATTCTCGACGGGCATCGCGGGCACCCTGCCCGCCTCCGCACAACAGGCCGGCACGGTGAAATCGAGCCATGGGGCTTGGTCGATCGTCTGCGACACACCGGCAGGTGCGCCAGAGGAACAGTGCGCGCTGATGCAGAACGTGATTGCCGACGACCGTCCCGAAGTCGGGCTTTCGGTTGTTGTGCTCAAGACGGCCGACCAGCAATCGAAGATTTTGCGCGTGCTCGCGCCGCTCGGCGTGCTGCTGCCGTCTGGCCTCGGCCTCAATGTCGACGGCAAGGACATCGGTCGCGCCTATTTCGTGCGCTGCTTCGCCGACGGTTGCTACGCCGAGGTGATCCTCGACGAAACCCTGTTGAAAACGCTTGAAAGCGGCACTCAGGCCACCTTCATCGTCTTCCAGTCACCCGAGGAAGGCATCGGCATCCCTGTCGATCTCGCCGGTTTCACCGAAGGCTATGCCGAACTGCCGTAAGGCAGCGGGACGCGAGACATAAATTTCCGACGATGTGAGCTACGGGGTGAAATGGCGTACCCGATCGCCTACCTATAGGCCAAGCGCCTATGCCAAGTCGGGCGGACAGCCGCCCTGCCCCGCATCACATTCCGGAGAATTTCATGTCCCAGGACCTTCTTTCCCAGTTCGATATCGATGAAGCCGCAGTCGAGCGGATCGTCGGCGATGCTCTCGACGGGGCGGAGGACGGCGAACTCTTCCTTGAATATGACGAGGCGGAAACGCTCCTGTTCGACAATGGCAGGCTGAAATCCGGCTCCTATTCATCGGATCGGGGCTTCGGTCTCAGGTCGGTTTCAGGCGAGACGACGGGCTTTGCGCATTCCGGCGAATTCTCGGAAGCGGCCCTCAAGCGTGCGGCTGACGCAGTCTCGGCCATTTCGCGCGGCACGGGCGGCACCTATTCCGAGCCGCCCCAGGGTACCAACCGCATTCTCTACACGGATGCCAACCCGCTGAGCGAACCCGGCTTCGAACAGAAGGTGAAATTGCTCCAGGAAATGGACGCCTATCTGCGCGACAAGGACGACCGGGTCCGCCAGGTCACCGCTGCCCTGAGTGCAAGCTGGCAGGTGGTCGACATCCTGCGGGCCGATGGCCACAGGGTGCGCGACATCCGCCCACTGACCCGGCTCAACGTGTCGGTCATGGTCGGCGAAGGTGACCGGCAGGAGGCGGGCTCGTTCGGCATGGGCGGACGCCAGCTCTTCGGCGATTTCCTGACCACTGAAAGCTGGCAGCAAGGCGCCGACGAAGCGTTGCGCCAGGCTCTCGTCAACCTCTCGGCCATCGATGCACCAGCCGGCACCATGGACGTGGTTCTGGGTGCCGGATGGCCCGGCGTTATGCTGCACGAGGCCGTCGGGCATGGGCTCGAAGGCGACGCCAACCGCAAGAAGACGTCCGCCTTTGCCGGCCTGATGGGCCAGCGCGTGGCCTCGAAGGGCGTGACCGTCGTCGACGACGGAACCATCGAAGGCCGCCGCGGCTCCCTCTCCGTCGATGACGAAGGCACGCCGTCGGGCTACAACGTCCTGATCGAGGACGGCATTCTGGTCGGCTATATGCAGGATAGGCAGAATGCACGGCTGATGGGCGTAAAGCCAACCGGCAACGGTCGCCGCCAGTCGCATGCCCACCAGCCGATGCCGCGCATGACCAACACCTACATGCTCGGTGGTGAGCACACCAAGGACGAGATGATTTCGTCGGTCAAGAAGGGCATCTATGCGGTCTCCTTCGGCGGCGGCCAGGTGGACACCACCAGCGGCAAGTTCGTGTTCGGCTGCACCGAGGCCTACATGATCGAGGACGGCAAGATCGGCGCACCGGTCAAGGGCGCGATGCTGATCGGCAATGGGCCGGAGGCCATGCAGCGGATCGCCATGGTCGGCAACGACATGGCGCTCGACACCGGAATCGGCATGTGCGGCAAGCAGGGCCAGAGTGTGCCCGTCGGCGTCGGCCAGCCACATGTGCTGATGAATGCAATGACCGTCGGTGGCACGCGGGTTTAACTCGCCCAATACTTGCACTCCGTATCAACGCACCTCGATTCAGCATCGGTTAAACCTCGGCTGATATTCTCACTTACGGACACTCCGCGAGCCCTTATATTAGAGGCGTCTCAAAGAGACGGGGGAAACGATGCATGCTGCAAGGACCTACAGCGGTGGCCGCGAGGCGTTGGATCAAACATACGGCCATCACGGGAGGCCTTGAAATCCTGTCGCTTGCAGCGCGTAGCGGACTGGCTCCCGGACAGCATAATGCCGGGGCGATCTTCACCCTTCATCATGTCCGACCGCCCGAAGGAAAGGTGTTCGACCCCGCAGCACACCTCACCGTCACGCCCGATTTCCTCGAAGCCGCGATCGTGGCGCTGAAAGCCTCCGGCCGGAAACCTGTCGCGCTGGCGGATCTTCCAGCGAGGATGGCGCAGGGCGATGTCGAGCCATTGATGGCCTTCACGCTTGATGACGGTTACAAAGACAATCTCGAATTCGCACTGCCGATCTTCGAGCGCAACGAGGTTCCCTTTACCGTTTTCGTCACTGGAGGTTTTGTCGACAGAACCCATTCTATCTGGTGGAAGACCGCCGAAGCTCTGATCGGCAAGCTCGACAGGTTCGATTTCGATTTCGGCGACGGCCCGACACGTCTGACAACCCGCTCGCTGCAGCAGAAATACGCCGCCTATGATCGGCTCTATCACGCGATCAACTGCACCGATCAGCATGTGATTATCGAGCGGCTGGACGCTTATGCACGTGCCAACGGTATCGAGCCGCTCGAGATCGTCGACCGCGAGGTGATGAACGAGGCGGATCTCAGGCAGCTGACCAAGAGCCCGTTTGCCCGCTTGGGCGCGCACACGATCAGCCATTGCAGCATGGCGCATCTTCCGGAAGATGAACTTCACAGCGAGATCGAACGATCGGCGGACCGGGTCGAGGCAATCACCGGAAAACGCCCCCGCGCATTCGCCTATCCCTACGGGGATTCCTGTGCCGTCGGCGAGCGTGAATTCCAGGCCGTCCGACAGGCGGGTTTCGATCTGGCGGTCACGACGATGCCCGACGTCATCCGCGACACGTCCGTCAACGAGCCGCACCGGCTCAATCGCATATCGCTGAACGGCTATTACCAGAAGACGCGTTACGCGGAGATACTGGCTTCCGGCCTTCCCTTCGCAGCCCGCAAACTCGTCTCCGGCTGACGCCCTGTCTCCTCAGGGATAGAGCCGGGTCTTCGACCAGGTCTCGCCTTCACCGCTGCGCTTGAACACCACCCGGTCGTGAAGCCTGAACGGCCGGTCGTGCCAGAACTCGATCTGGGTGGGCATGATTCTGAAGCCTGACCAGTGCTCGGGCCGCGGGATGGAGCCCACCGCGTAGCGCGCAGTGTATTCAGCCACAGCTTTTTCCAGCGCCCAGCGCCCTTCCAGTGGTCGCGACTGTTTAGACGCCCAGGCACCGATGCGGCTGCCACGGGGACGCGATTCGTAATATTCGTCGGCTTCTTCGTTGGAGACGATTTCCACAGGTCCGCGGACACGCACCTGACGGCGCAGGCTTTTCCAGTGAAAACAAAGGGCTGCCTTCATCGTGGCGAGAATTTCCTGACCCTTGGCGCTCTCGAAATTGGTGTAGAAAACGAAGCCCCGCTCATCGAACCCCTTGAGCAGAACCATCCGCACATCCGGCAAGCCATCGGTGTCGACTGTGGCCAATGCCATCGCGTTTGGGTCATTGACCTCACTTTCGCCCGCATCATCTAGCCAGTCTGCGAACAGCGCGAAGGGCTCTCCAGCTTCGGTAAAGTCACCAGTTGTTAACCCTGTATCCGGCATGATTCGACCTCTGTAGGGGTAAAATGGGCCCCGACTGCCCGCCAGGGAATTGGATGAGTGAACTAGCAGAAGCGATAATGGGGGAAAAGAGGGGCGGCCGTCGCGGCTTCGCGCCCGTAGCCGCTTGTCTGTGCGCGCTCGCTCTCTCGGGCTGCATGAACACGCTCTCCAATCCGGTGGCGGCATTGTCAGTCGACAAGACCACGACTGCCTCGGTCCCCGAACGTGCGCCGGAAGCCGAGACGCTTTCCGATGAGGCAACGATCGCAACCGCCGTGGGGCTCGCACGCCCCGGCCTGGCCTATCCCTGGTCGAACAGCGTCACGGGTGCGGCGGGCGTGGTCACCGACGTGGCCGAAAGCTATGCCACCGGCCGTCAGTGCCGCACATTCAAGACCAGCCGGCACGGGTTCGAGGGCATCGCGCTTTACGAAGGCTCCGCCTGCCTCTCATCCACAGGCCTGTGGGAATTGCAGGACTTCCAACCCACTTCTTGACGCTTCCCCGCTGATTTCCGATTTATTTTTCCCGTACACCGATGGTTAGCAAATGGTGATTACCCTTTGCTGACGCGCCCTGCGTGTTTTGTTTGCAGGGGCAAGAGTGCGGGAACAAGTAATGCGTAGTCCCTATGCTGTGCTCGGCGTGCCCAAGTCTGCCGATCCGAGCACGATCAAGTCTGCCTATCGTTCGCTTGCCAAGACCTGGCACCCGGACCAGAACCCCAACGATCCATTGGCGGGATCGCGGTTCGCGGAAATCACGCAGGCCTACCAGATACTCGTCAATCCGGAGTTGCGTCAGCGATTTGACCGCGGCGATATCGACGCTCGCGGACGCAAGCGCAAGTCGCCGGAACCCAAGGGCGATGCCTTCGCAAACTTCCGCGCGGCATGGCGCAAGCGCCCGCAGCCTTCGGCTCAGGCCGGTTCGTCGGCGGGCACGACAACCTCAGGCGCCTCGGAAGAATCCGGCGCCTATGACGATCTCGCCGGCTTTGACGCTATGATCAAGCACATCTTCGGCGATCACGCGGACGCGTCGCACGCCGCTCAGGCGGGTGACGCGGCCAAGGCGGCTGATCCACTGGCAGCGCTCGATGAACTGTTTGCCAAATGGAAGACCATACACCGGGCGACTGCCGAACAAACGCGATCGAGGCCACAGCAAGCGCAGCCAGGTCCTGCGCGCCGGGAACGCTCCGAAAGCCGGCAGGTTGTCGAGATCGATCTTGAAAAGGTGCTTTCGGGCGGAAAGGCCGAAATCCTGCTGCCTGACGGAGGGACCACCTGGATCGAAATCCCGGCGGGTGTCTCCGATGGCACCGAGATCCGCCACGAGGACACAAGCGGCAGCCGGATGCACACGACCATCGCCATCATCCGCCATCGCGCCCATCCGTCTTTCCGCGCGGAAGGCAAGACGCTGCATATGGATCACGTGATCGAGTTGCCGCAGGCGGTCCTTGGCGGGCACATCGTCATCCCCACGCTCGACGGTCCGGCGCGCATACCCCTCGACGAATGGACGACCGGTGGTCAGCCCGCGATCGTGGAAAGCAAGGGACTTCCGGGCGCGGACGGTGTTCGCGGCGATCTGCATGTTCACCTGCGCATCCGGCTTCCCGGCAAACCGGATCCGCAGCTGATGGACATGATGCGGTCCAAGCGCAAATCGGTTTTCATGTAAGTGGACAAAGGTGCTGACAGCTTTCCCTCATATTCGATATGGGTAAGCTTGTCGGCGCATGGCCGCGACTTGTAAGCGCAATCGTGCTGTGCCATAGCCTGCGCGACATGACTATTAGGAGATTATCATGGCAGAAACCTCGGGTCTGATGAAGGGCAAGCGCGGTCTTGTCATGGGCGTGGCCAACAATCGCTCCATTGCCTGGGGTATTGCCAAGGCATGCGCCGATGCCGGCGCTGAAATCGCACTGACCTATCAGGGCGACGCACTCAAGAAGCGTGTCGAACCGCTTGCCAACGAGTTGGGCGCCCTGCTCGCAGGCCATTGCGACGTGACCGATCCGGCCACGATCGACGCCGTGTTTTCCGAGCTGGAATCCAAGTGGGGCAAGATCGACTTCCTCGTCCATGCCATCGCATTTTCCGACAAGGACGAACTGACCGGCCGCTACGTCGATACGAGCCGCGAAAACTTCGCCCGCACCATGGACATCTCCGTCTTCTCGCTGACTTCCGTCGCCAAGCGCGCCGAGCCGCTGATGAAGGAAGGCGGATCGATGCTGACGCTGACCTATTACGGCGCCGAGAAGGTGATGCCGCACTACAATGTGATGGGCGTTGCTAAGGCTGCTCTGGAAGCAAGCGTGCGTTACCTTGCCGTCGATCTCGGCAGCAACGGCATTCGCGTCAACGCCCTGTCTGCCGGCCCGATCAAGACGCTGGCTGCCTCGGGTATCGGCGATTTCCGCTACATCCTGAAGTGGAACGAGTACAACTCGCCGCTCAAGCGCACCGTGACGATCGATGAAGTGGGCGATTCGGCTCTTTATCTTCTCTCCGATCTGTCGCGCGGCGTCACCGGCGAAGTCCACCATGTCGATTCCGGCTATCATACGGTCGGTATGAAGGCCGTCGATGCGCCCGACATCTCGACCGTCAAGGACTGACATTCCCCACGCGACCCGGCCCCCACGCGCTTGGAAAGGCACGATCCCGGATCATGAAAGACCTGTCGCTCTACGTCATCCGCCACGGGCAGACTGACTATAATCGCGAGGGTCGCCTCCAGGGCGCGCGGGACATCCCGCTCAACGAACTCGGCCGCAGCCAGGCCGCCGGCAATGGCCGACGCCTCGCAGCCCTTCCCGGCTTCGATCCGAAAGCCCATGCATGGGTTTCCAGCCCGCTGTCGCGCACCCGCGAGACGATGGAACTGGTGCGCGAGAATGCCGGCCTCGATCCGAAAGCCTACACAAAAAACGATCTCCTGATCGAACTCAGCTTCGGTGACTGGGAAGGCCGGACCTTTCCCGAGATCGAAACCGACTATCCCGGCATTGCCGAAGACCGTGATTCGCGCAAATGGGAGTTCTGCCCGCCGGGTGACGGAGCCGAAAGCTACGAGATGCTCGCAAAACGCATCGACCGGTTCCTCGAAAGTGTTTCCGGTCCGATGGTGGTGGTCGCGCATGGCGGCGTGATCCGCGCGCTGTTCAACCGCATCGGCGGGATCGAAGGCGACGAGGCGGCGATGATCGACATTCCGCAGGACCGGATTCTCAGGATCGAGAACGGCACTATCGGCTGGCTTTAATAGACAACCGACCAGGGAGGATGGCATGCATGCACAATCTTGGTCGGGCGGCTGCAACTGCAGCAAACTCCGGTACACACTGAAAGCCGAACCGATGGTGGTCCATTGCTGCCATTGCACCCAATGCCAGCGAATGACGGGTAGCGGCTTCGTCATCAACGGGGTGATCGAGACGTCCAACGTGGAGATCAAAACAGGCAGTCTGAAGGCGTTCAACCTTCCCAGCGAGACCGGCCGGAAGCTGATCGTGTATCGCTGTGCGGAATGCGGGACCGACATCCACACCGACTATGGCGGTCGGGAGACAATGATATTCGTCAGGATGACGACCCTCGACGATCCGACGCGTTTCGGACCCGATGTCCACATCTTCACCCGCAGCAAGCTGCCGTGGATTTCACTGCCGCCGCAAGTGCCGGCTTACGAAGCCTTCTATCCCACCTTCGAGGAGGTGTGGACGTCGGAAGCACTCCAGCGCCGCAGGGCGCTCGGCTTCTGAAATCCCTGCGAACCGGAAAACCGGAAATTACTGAATGACTTCGAGATCGTTGATGACGCGCTTGCCGTCGATGACGGTGTAGAACACCGTGACATGAACCCCAGCCTCGAGACCTTCGAAGTTGAACTCCGACGGAGTTGTATAGGTCTCCCCGTCATCGAGAACGATCTGCGCCTTCTCGGTCGATACGTCGGTGATGGTGGCTTCCACGTCCGCGCTCTGGGCAAAGGCCGCGAGAGGGGACAGAAGCGCCGAGGTGGCGAAAAGAACTGAGATAACGAAACGCATAGAAATCTTCCTGGCGGTTTATTCGTGTCAGCCCATTAAGTGCCTGAATGTGGCAAAATTGGACTTGGCTGCAATGTTGGCGTCGAAAAACGGGTTCCCGATTTCGTGGACATAAATCTGCGGGAGCGCTAGGGAGACATGGTTTCCGATTTATTACAAGCCGCTGAATCACCCGGCCCGCGCGCGCCTGCCGCGGCGCCAGGGATTTGACATGACGGGTGCTTGCGATAGAAGTCCAGCGCGCGCTGATGGCGCTATCGAAACCAATCGGTCAGGTACATGTCGCACAACACTTTCGGCCATCTTTTTCGGGTCACCACCTGGGGCGAGAGCCACGGGCCGGCAATCGGCTGCGTGATTGACGGCTGCCCACCTGGCATCGCCTTTTCCGAAGCCGAGCTGCAGGCATTCCTGGACAAGCGCAAGCCCGGCCAGTCGCGCTTCGTCACCCAACGGCGCGAGGCCGACGCCGTGCGCGTTCTCTCGGGCGCCATGCCGCAGGAGGATGGTTCCTTCATTTCGACCGGCACACCGATCTCCCTGATGATCGAAAATACCGACCAGCGCTCGAAGGACTATTCCGATATCGCCAAGCGCTATCGCCCCGCCCATGCCGACTACACCTATGACGTCAAATACGGCATACGCGACTATCGCGGCGGCGGCCGGTCCTCGGCGCGCGAAACCGCGACACGCGTGGCTGCCGGCGGTCTCGCCCGCAAGATCGTGCCGGGCATGACTGTCCGCGGCGCGCTGGTCAGGATCGGCAAACATCCGATCGACCGTTCGCGCTGGGATTGGGATCAGGTCGACAAGAACCCGTTCTTCGCACCGGATCCGGAAATCGTTCCGGTCTGGGAAGAGTATCTCGACGAAATCCGCAAGGCCGGCTCATCTGTCGGCGCGGTCATCGAAATCGTCGCCGAGGGCGTGCCCGCCGGCATCGGCGCGCCGATCTATGCCAAGCTCGACCAGGATATCGCCTCGGGGCTGATGTCGATCAACGCGGTCAAGGGCGTAGAAATCGGCAACGGCTTCGAATCCGCTGAAATCACCGGCGAGGAAAACGCCGACGAGATGCGCATCGGCCCAGATGGCAAGCCGCAATTCCTGAGCAACAACGCAGGCGGCATTCTGGGCGGGATCTCGAACGGCGAACCGATCGTTGCCCGTTTTGCGGTCAAGCCCACCTCCTCGATCCTTACCGAGCGCCAGTCGATCGATTCCGACGGCAACGAGGTCATGGTGCGCACCAAGGGCCGCCACGACCCCTGCGTCGGCATCCGCGCCGTTCCGATCGGCGAAGCGATGGTTGCCTGCGCAATCGCAGATCACTATCTCCGGGACCGCGGCCAGACCGGCCGGCTCGACTGACAGGAAATACCCCTATGGCCTATGATCAAAAGCGTGTTGTGGAGGCCATCCGGGCCTTCGAGGCAGGCGAAATCGTCGTCGTCACCGATGATGACGGGCGCGAGAACGAAGGCGACCTGATCGTCGCCGCCGTCCACTGCACGCCGGAAAAGATGGCGTTCATCGTGCGCCACACGTCGGGCATCGTCTGCACGCCGATGCCGCGCGAGGAAGCCAAGCGGCTCAATCTCACGGCCATGGTGTCGGAAAATGATGCGCCGCATTCGACTGCCTTCACCATCTCGGTCGACTACAAGCACGGCACCACCACCGGCATTTCCGCTGACGATCGGACGCTGACGGTCCGCAACCTCGCCAACCCCAATGCGGGCGCGGCGGATTTCGTCCGTCCCGGCCACATCTTTCCGCTCGTTGCCCGCGAAGGCGGCGTGCTGATGCGCTCCGGCCATACCGAGGCTGCGGTTGATCTCTGCAAGCTCGCGAACCTGCCGCCTATCGGCGTGATCTGCGAACTGGTCAATGACGACGGTACTGTGACCCGCGGCGAACAGGTGGCGGAGTTCGCCCGCACCCACGGGCTCAAGCAGGTCTCGGTCGCCGATCTCATCGCCCACCGCCAGCGCAAGGAAACGCTGATCCAGCTGGTCGACAGCTTTTCAGTTTCCACCGTGGCCGGTCCGGCCAAGGCCCAAGCCTATGCGCTGCCCTGGGATCCGATGCATCATCTGGCCGTGGTTTTCGGTGATGTGCGCGACGGCGAGGACGTTCCGGTCCGCTTGCATCTGGAATCGGTGGTGGACGACGTGTTCGGCCAGCGGCGCATCCTCGACGAGATCATGACCCGGATGAAATCCGAAGGCCGCGGCATCGTCGTCTATCTGCGCGAAGGGTCCGTCGGCGTCGGCCATCGCGGTCCGCGCCCGACGAGCACCGAGAACGAAGAACACGCCGAAGCCCAGGCCCGCGAGGACGAATGGCGCGAAATCGGTCTCGGCGCCCAGATCCTGCGCGATCTCGGCGTATCCTCGATCAAGCTCTACACCTCCCGTGCTCGGCACTATGTCGGTCTCGAAGGTTTCGGCATCAAGATCAACGCCACCGAGATCCTCTGATCCGGTCCGTTACGCGTCCAGCCAGTCGTCGGCGAGAACCACCTCGCCGACGCCGGCAAAGCGCGCGATCCTGGCAAGTTCCGAGGCGAGCTTGTCCATCCGGCCTGCCGATGCCCTCACCTTCGGCTCCCACCACAATTTTCGGACATTGAGCGTGCCGGCCTTCCGGTCCGCCTTCATGTCGATGCGGCCGATCATCCGCTCGCCCTCGATCAGCGGGAAGACGTAGTAGCCGTATTGCCGCTGGGGTTCGGGCACGAAAATCTCGATGCGGTAGGAGAAGCCGAAGAGACGCTCGGCACGATTCCGGTCCCTGAGCACCGGATCGAAGGGTGAGAGCACCCTCACCCGGCCCGGCGGTTCGGGCCAGTCGTCAGGGTTGGCCGACAGTCCCGGGAGGGCAAACGATGGCCGCGACTTGCCGTCCACGGTTTCGATGGAGACATCAATTAGCTCATCGCGATTATTGGCGACCCAGGTCTTGGCTTCTTCCGGTGTGACCAGCGCCCAGAAGGCGGCGATCTCGCCGTGGGTGGCGAAACCCAGACGCTCGAGCGCCGAACGGCAGGCCCAGTCGATAAAAGCCTCGTGGCTGACCTCCGCCTCGCGGTGATGATCCGGGATCACGCGTTCGCTGAGGTCATAGACCTTCTGAAAATTGCGCCGGGAGTGGATCGAGAGCCTACCGGTCTGCCAGTAATATTCGAGCGCGGTCTTGTTCGGGTGCCACTGCCACCAGCCGCCGGACTTGTGGTCGTCCGCCTTCATGTCGCGCGCCATCACCGGCCCGTTCTCGGTGATATGCGCCAGCGTCTCGCCGAAGGCGCTGTCATAGTCCTCGCCACGCCACTTGGTCCAGCGAGCGCGAATATGGGCGTCCTTGCGCAGGAAGAAATGCTTCCAGTAGGGATAGAATTCCGTCGGGATGATCGAGGCGTCGTGGGTCCAGTGCTCGAAAAGCGCGCGATCCTCTTCGATAAGCTTGGTCAGCTGCGCGGGCCGGAAGGTCTGGTTGCGCGAAAACAGGATCATGTTGTGCGCGCGTTCGACGGTGGAGATGGAATCCACCTGAACGAACCCGATGCGCCGGATCAGATCCAGCACCCCGTCATTGGAGATTGCCGCGCCCGGCGCATCGCAAAGGCCCTGCTTGGCCAGAAAGATGCGGCGTGCGGCGGAATTGGCGAGATGAAGCGTCATCCCGCCACTGTGCACGGCACGTGATGCGGTTCAAGCGGAGGCATGTCAGCTTGTGGCAGTAGCTGAACTCACGCCGCCTTTGCCGGTTCGAAGACAAGAGAGCGGTGTGATGCGGCCGCAGCCATCGCTCCGTCGCTGACGGAAAACGCGACATTACCTGTCAGACGCACATTGTCACCGGCCGCGTAGACGCCGGGGATCGAGGTGGCGCGCATGTCATCGGTTTTGACCCACGCTCCCAGCGGGCCGTCCTCGAAGGCGCAGCCGAGCTGTTCGGCCAGCGGGCTCGCCATCACCATACGCCCGGCGGTGAAGAGGCCGGCAACGGAAATCACCCGACCATCGGCGAGGTGAACATCGGTGCGTTCCCCCTCGATCGCGCGAACCGGTGTAGTCTCAATCGTCACCCCACGCGCCACAAGAGCGGCAAACTGCTCGGTATCGAGTGTGAAAGCGTTATTTAGGAAAAAGGTCGTCTGGCCCCATTCGGTCAGCAGCAACGCCTGGTGCATGGAGTGCTCGCCGGTTGCCAGAACGCCTACCGGCGCCTCGTTCAGCTCGTAGCCGTCGCAATAGGGACACATGAAAACGCTGTCTCCCCATCGATCCGAAAGGCCGGGAACATCCGGCAGGATGTCCGCCACGCCGGTCGCGAGGATCAGGCGGCGGCCATGGTGAAGCGAGCCATCGGCCAGTTCGACAGAGAAGTGATCATTCGTGCCCGTGGCCGAAACTGCCTCGCCCTCGACAAAAGTGACATTCGGATAGGCGAGAACCTGCGCCCGCGCGTCCTCGATGATCCGGCCGGGTGCCTTGCCGTCCTGACCGAGAAAGCCGTTGGAGTGAGCGGCGAAACGATTACGCCTCAACCCCAGATCGATGACCAGAACCTTGCGCCGGGTGCGGGCAAGCTGCAGGGCGGCGGACAGGCCGGCAAAGCTGCCGCCCACGATGATCACGTCATGCCTCATCGGAATGATCCTTCTTGTAATTATGGAATGCACTGAAACGCTCGCGGACGCTCTCCCAGATATCGGCAAGGGTGATGGTCCGCATCCGCGCATTAAAGACGGCGCGCATCTCTTCCATCGTCGCATCGAGTTCGCGATTGACTGCCTGCTCGATCAGGCAGCCGGACATCTCGTCCTTGTTGGAAAAGCCTATCACGTCGGGCTCGCCGAGGCTTTCATGGATGTCGAGCAGACTGATCTCGGCAAGCGGACGGGCGATCACCCAGCCCCCGCCGTGGCCCTTCTCCGAGTGCACGAAGCCACTGTCGCGCAAACCCGCCATGGTGCGGCGGACGACGACGGGATTGGTATCCATGCATAGCGCAAGCTCGGCAGAGGTCATCGGCTTGCCCTGAGCTTGCATGTGAAGGAGCCCGTGAAGGACGATCGAGAGGCGGCTATCGCGTTTCATGTAACTATAAATGTTACTTGAAACGTGCGAAGTCAAGGGGCCTTGTCCGAGAGCTCGAACTCTTGTCGTGTGACATGTCGCACTGACCGGCTTCCCCGGCCCGCATATTCCGGTGATCAACAACTGCACCCGAACAAGGAAACTGGGGAAAAACATGTGGGACTTCAGCATATCGAGAACGCTCGGCATCATGGGCCGAACCATGCCGTTCATCCTGACGCGGCTCGCGGTCTATTTCGGCATCACGCTCGCCTACATGCTGGCGGTGGGCGCTGGCACCGGCGTCGGCTATGGGATGGGAACGATCAGTGGCGATCCGGCATCATTTGCCATGTGGGGCGGCATCGTCGGTTTCGGCATCGTGTCAGCGGTCATCTACTGGATCCGCGAATACATCCTCTACATGGTCAAGGCCGGACATATCGCCGTGATGGTCGAGCTGATCGACGGCCGTCAGATCGAGAACGGCAAGGGACAGGTCGCCTATGCCCGCGAGGTCGTTCAAAACCGCTTCGGCGAGGCCAACGCGCTGTTTGCGCTCGACCAGTTAATCAAGGGTGTGATCGCGGTTGTCACCGGTCTCATCGGTGGCGTGGCGCGCTTCCTGCCCATTCCCGGGCTCGACGCGCTGGCCGGATTCCTGAACGGCGTGATCCGCATGTCGCTCACCTATGTCGACGAGGTGGTGCTCGGCTACAATATCCGCACCCGCTCCGACAATCCCTGGGAAAGCTCGCGCCAGGGCCTCGTGTTCTACGCCCAGAACGCGAAGATCATGATCAAGAACGCCGTCTGGCTGACGCTGATCATGTGGGCGCTGTCCTTCGTCATCTTCCTGGTGATGCTGGCGCCGGCAGGTCTTCTCGTCTGGCTCGTGCCTTCGGCCGGCTCCGGCTGGACCTTCGTGGCCGCCATCTTGTTTGCCTGGGCGCTCAAGGCAGCAATACTCGAGCCGTTTGCGATCGCAGCGCTGATGGACGTCTATTTCCGCGCCATCGAGGGTCAGATTCCCGACCCCGTCTGGGACCGCAAGCTCGCCGATGCGTCCGGAAAATTCCGAGAACTGATCGGCAAGGCACGCGACTACGCGCCCCAAAGCCCCGAGGTGTCAGGTCAGATGCCTGCAACCGGCGCATAGACGCCGATATCTGCGCGAATCCCGTTCGCTTCAATAAAGGCGGCTGGCGAAAAGTCAGTCGCCTCTCGCATTTTCCTCACTGCGGCGGCAGCGGCATCGATTGCCTCAGCGGATTTCCATTCTGCAATGGTGATGATGATGGTCGACCCATCATCGCCGCGCCGCTCGACGATGCGGTCGAAGTTGAGGCCCGGCTGGGAGTGAAGAACCGCGTGGGTTTCGACAATGCGCGTCATAAACTCGTCACGCGCAGACAGCGGAACCTCGAAACGGTCGATACGGAGCAGGAGTTCGCTCATGGGATGTTCCTATTTTTGACAGTATGTTGTCGTTATTAATTATAATCGACAATATGCTGTCAACATGTAAAGTTGATTTATGGCTGATTCGACCGAAAACGGGCGCGCGCTCGGCAGTCTCATCTTCGAGACGCTCCGTCTCGCGGGCAGGCTGACACTATCTGGCGACGCGCTGATGAAGGACATCGGCCTGACCAGCGCGCGCTGGCAAATCATTGGGGTCATCACCTTTCTGCCATCACCGCGGACAGTCTCCGATCTCGCTCGAACCATGGGGCTGTCGCGACAGGCGGTACAGCGGATCGTCAACGACCTTCATTCAGAAGGCATTGTTTGCCTCCTGCCCAACCCCGCGCACAAGCGCGCGCCTTTGGTGGCTCTAACCGAGAAGGGGACGCAACTTCACGAGGAAGCTGAACTGCGCCGTATTCCCTGGACCGAAGACCTGGTATCCGGGCTCGACGGCTACGACCTGAAAGCCACCTCTTCCGCGCTCAGCGCTCTCCGCCACCGGCTGGAGAAGATGCAGTCGGAGACGTAGCGCTGGACGAGCGGCAAGACATCTATTCGCCGCACATATTTTTCTGCTACAAACCGGCATGACCACCTATCTCTATTCCAATCCCATCTGCCTCGAACACCTGACGCCGCCCGGACACCCGGAACGGCCCGATCGCATGCGCGCGCTCCAGGCCCTGTTCGAACACGAGAATTTCGATCCGCTCGTGCGCCAGGAAGCGCCGGAAGCCAATGAGGAAAAAGTCCTCCTCGCGCACCCGGAGAGCTACCTCGCCCGGGTAAAAGCTGCCATTCCCGAGGAAGGGCTGGCACGAATCGACGAGGATACGACGGCAAGCCCGCGCTCGATGGAAGCGGCGCTGATTTCCGTCGGTGGCGCCATTGCCGCAGTCGATGCGGTGATGGACGGCGTGACCGACAACGCCTTCGTGGCCACCCGGCCGCCCGGTCACCATGCCGAGCGCGACAAGGCCATGGGGTTCTGCCTGTTCAACCAGGCGGCCATCGCGGCCCGTCACGCCCAGCGCAAATATGCCGTCGAGCGCGTGGCAATCGTCGACTGGGACGTTCACCACGGTAACGGCACGCAGGACATTTTTTACGACGACAGGTCGGTGGTCTACTGCTCGACGCACCAGATGCCGCTCTATCCAGGCACAGGCGCCCCGAATGAAACCGGACAGGGCAATATTTTCAACGCGCCGCTTTCGGCCAATGACGGGTCCGACCATTTTCGCGACGCCTTCAAGTCCCGTATCCTGCCGGCACTCGAAAACATGCGGCCCGACCTCATCATCATCTCGGCAGGCTTCGACGCCCACCATCGCGATCCCCTCGCGGAGATCAATCTGGTCGCAGACGATTTCGACTGGGCGACGGGCAAACTCATGGATATCGCCTCGCGCTACAACGGCAACCGGGTCGTCAGCCTTCTCGAAGGCGGATATGATCTTCTCGGGCTCGCCGAATCGGCGGGTTCGCATGTACTGCGCCTGATGAGAGGATAGAAATGTCCGACGCCACCAATACCACCGCCCCCGAAAATGCGGCTCCGGACATCTCGACCATGAGCTTCGAGACCGCCGTTGCCGAACTCGAACGGATCGTCGACCATCTCGAGCGCGGCGATGTACCGCTCGACAAGTCGATCGAGATCTACGAGCGGGGCGAAGCCCTGAAGGCCCATTGCGAGAAGCTGCTCGGCGCCGCCGAAAAGCGCATCGAGAAGATCCGCCTCGATCGCGAGGGCAAGCCCACCGGCACCGAGCCGCTCGACCCCGACTGAGCGGAAAGACCCTCGAAGACCGTGTTCGAACGGAGGCGTTTATGAGCATCTTCAACGCAGACGACCCGAAACTCGGCGACGCATTTTCCTGCGACGCGATCGAACACCTGATCATTCCGTCGTCGCGGGAGATCGGAAATTTTGCAGTCAGACGCGCACTGCCGACGGCCAAGCGCCGGATGGTCGGACCCTTCATCTTCTTCGACCGGATGGGTCCCTCGATCATCGAGAGCGGGAGCGGCCTCGACGTCGCCCCGCACCCCCATATCGGGCTGTCCACGGTCACCTACCTCTTCGACGGACAGATCCGCCACCGCGATTCCCTCGGCAGCGAAATGGTGATCCGCCCCGGCGACGTGAACCTGATGACGGCGGGGCGCGGCATCGTCCATTCCGAGCGTTCGCCGGAAGAGGACCGTACGCACCCGCTGGAGCTCTCGGGCCTTCAGACCTGGGTTGCTCTGCCGGAAGCACACGAAGAAGACGCGCCATCGTTCTCACATACCGGGGACGGCGAATTGCCGCGCTATTCCGGCGAGGGGATCGATCTCAATCTTGTGATCGGCAGCTTCAGCGGACTGAAATCGCCGGTGCCAATGCTCTCCGAGACGATCTATGCCGATCTGCACCTGGCAGCAGGTGCCAAGTTCCCGTTCGACCCCCAATGGGAAGAACGCGCGCTCTATATCCTCGAAGGATCGGTAGACATCGCGGGCGATGTCTTCGGCCCGGAACAGCTTCTCATCTTCCGGCCGGAGGATGCGATCTCGCTCAAGGCGGGCCCACAGGGCGTGCGGGTGATGATTTTCGGTGGCGATTCCATGGGTTCGAAGCGCCACATCTGGTGGAATTTCGTCTCCTCGTCGAAGGAGCGGATCGAGCAGGCCAAGGAAGAATGGAAGACCGGGCGCTTCGATATCGTGCCGGGCGACGAAGAAGATTTTGTACCGTTGCCGGGATGATCAGAGTATAGCACTCAAATACAGGTTTCATTCTTCTAATAAGCAACTACAGGTATTGACTGCCTGACCTTACAGTACAATCATGAATCCTTGACGGAGACACTGGAGGGATTTCATGAAAAAGCTGATTATAGGCGTGGCGCTCACATTTGCGCTTGTATCACCTGCGATGGCCGGCAAGGCGACGTTGAAGAAAAACGGCAAGACCTATGCACTGACCTGCGAAAATGCCGGCTGTTTTATTGCCGAAAAAATTTCGCTGTTCAAATCCGGTCCGAGGAAAAAGCTCGGCCCCGGCGGCTCCGCAAACTTCAAGAAGTGGCACGCCAAGTTCAAGGCGGACGGCTACAAGTAAGCCGGCAGCCGATCAATTGAGCGGCGCCCCCTCTTGTGGCGCCCTTCAAGCTCGAAAGATCGCGCCGTTGCCGACGGAAGTTTCAAGTTCGGCGTGTGCCGACGATCGATGGACGCGCTGCCATTCGCTGCCACCACTCTTGCAGCACTGGAAATTCGTCCGTCAGCTCCGCGCCCTCGGGTGCTTGCAAAAAGTAGTCCATCATCGGGGCCCAATAAAGGTCGGTAAGGGTCAGCCTCTCACCGAGCATCCACGGCCCCTTCCCCATCAAGTCGCATAGCGCCGTGAGAATGGTGCGCGCCTGCGCAAGCGATGAGGTCAGTTTCGTCTCATCGGTCTCGCTACCCTCCCCGGGTTTGGATACCCTCTCGACATAGACACCCCAAACCAGATGTGGATAGGCATAGTTGTCCGCGATGCTGATCAGCTGGTTGCATCGCGCCCTGTCCGCCGGATCATCCGGCTGAAGGCTCGGTCCGTCGAATGCCTCGTCAACATAGCGTGCAATGGCACCGGTTTCGTAGAGGCGGAAACCGCCATGCTCGAAGGCGGGGATACGCGCGAAAGGGTGACGCTCCAGATAGTCCTGTGAAACACCTTCTGCGGCGAAAACATCCACCGGCACCAGGGTGTAGGCCACATTCTTTTCGGCAAGGCAAAGCCGTGCGATCCGCACATAGACGCTGTAATCTGATCCAAACAGGCGTACCAACCGCTTCTCCCTCAACACGGATGATAGTTACCGCATCGAGAGCGGAAAGTCGTGCCCATCTTGCCCCGCCAGTGCCGCACGCCCTCGAAGCGCGACGAACGGACCTCTTGTCGCAAGCCAGTGTTGGCCCCACCTTTCAGGGGACACATCCTTTACAGGGTGCCCGTTCCACGATACCCGGAACGGGATGAAAGGTGCCACCGCGTGAGCAAATATCCCCATACGCCGCTTCTCGATACGGTTCATGTTCCGTCCGATCTGAAAGCCATCGACGACGAGAAGATGCCGGAACTCGCCGCTGAATTGCGCGCCGAGATGATCGATGCCGTTTCGCGCACCGGCGGGCACCTGGGCGCGGGTCTCGGTGTGGTCGAGCTCACGATTGCCATTCACAAGGTTTTCGATACCCCGCATGACCGGCTGATCTTCGATGTCGGCCACCAATGCTATCCGCACAAGATCCTGA